>SESF01011464.1_pt1 | contig 92473 bp, 101 predicted proteins | sample 3171521 | NCBI WGS metagenome assembly SESF01 (sample SAMN10866945, study PRJNA518727) | freshwater metagenome | biome: subpolar coniferous forest; feature: holomictic lake; material: water; isolation source: holomictic Lake 227, 6 m and 8 m depth | place: Canada: near Kenora, Ontario | collected...
GTAAGTGTAAACTTCGGGCTAGGGGGGCTGGAGAAATGAAGCTTGATTTGCTGATCGTTCAGATCGCGATCATCTTCCTTCCTGGCTTGATCTGGGCCAGACTCGATGTCCGCTATGCCCAAAGGTCAAAGCCGACTGATATCGAATTCGTGGTCCGGACGTTTCTGTTCGGCATAACCAGCTATGCGGTCGTCTTCTCTCTCTATGGTTTTGCCGGCTGGCCTGTCCGCCTGCTTTCGGATTTCACGGGGGAGCAAGACAAGCTGGTCGTTTCCCGTGATATCGCCGTGGAAATCGCCTGGGCGACAGCGACGGGCCTACTGCTATCCCTTTTATGGATTTATGCGTCGACCGAAAAATGGCTGACGCGGTTTCTCAAATTCATCAGGGCGACCAAAGCGGATGGGGACGAAGACGTTTGGAGGTTTACTTTCAATTCCGAGCGACCGGGCAACGACTACGTGCATTTCCGGGATTTCGAAAGCAAGACGGTCTCCGCCGGCTGGGTAACCAGTTTTTCAGAGGTGGGAGGGTTGCGCGAGCTTGTCTTGGAAAATGTCGAAGTCTTCGACTTCGACGGCAATCGGCTCTATGATAACCCGATGGTTTACCTTGCACGGCCGCCGGAAAAGATACACATTGAATTCCCGTACCGTCCAGATCAGGAGGGGGTCTCATGACCAGCAAGCCGTTTATTCCAACCCTGACGGAAGGTATGGTTCGCAAGGGTGGCCATAATACCGGGCCATCGGCTGTTAAGACTCGCCCGCCAGGGCCGGGGGCGATGCTCCTCCGCTCTTCTAATCCCGGCTCGGCAGATTTAATCTTGGGCAAGTCAGGGGGCGGCAGTTATAAGATGCAACTTGCATCCGATGGTTTGTCGACATTATCTTCGAGTGATATCGTCATTAAAATAAAAGATTAAGGTGCATTTCGGTGTTGTTTTCAAGCTGCATTGGACGCAGTTGACCGCTTAAGAACTAAGGCCCGCTAATGAAATTCTCCCTGTCCTGGCTCAAGGATCACCTGGATACCGACGCCAGCCTCGACCGCATCAGCGAAACCCTGACCGCCCTCGGCCTCGAGGTTGAAGGCATCGAGGATCGGGCCAAGGCGCTGGCGCCCTTCACCGTCGCCCATGTCGTGAGCGCCGAGCGCCATCCCAACGCCGACAAGCTCCAGGTTTGCCGTGTCGACACCGGGGCCGGCATCATTCAGGTGGTGTGCGGGGCGCCCAATGCCCGCGCCGGGCTGAAGGCGGTGTTCGCCCCGGTTGGCACCGTCATGCCGGTGGGCGACCTGACCCTGAAGAAGGGCGTGATCCGTGGCGTCGAGTCCAGCGGCATGCTGGTCTCCGAGCGCGAACTTGGCCTGTCCGACGAGCATCATGGCATCATCGAACTGCCCGAGGATGCCCCGCTCGGCGCCTCCTTTGCCAAGCTGAGGGGGCTCGACGATCCGGTGATCGAGATTGCGCTGACCCCCGACCGCGCCGATTGCGCCGGGGTACGCGGCATCGCCCGTGACCTCGCGGCGGCTGGTCTCGGCACCCTGAAGCCGCTCACGGGCGGCCCTGTCGAGTCGGCGCCGGTCAAGGGTGTGGCGCCGAGCCCGGTCGGTGTGACCATCGAGGACCCGGTCGCCTGCCCCCTCTTCGTCGGCCGCCATATCCGGGGTCTCCGGAACGGCCCGAGCCCGCGCTGGCTTCAGGACAAGCTGACCGCGGTCGGCCTCCGGCCGATTTCGGCGCTGGTCGACGTCACCAACTATCTTTGCCTCGACATCGCCCGGCCGCTTCACGTCTTCGACGCCGATACCCTGGCCGGCGGCATCATCGTCCGCCTGTCCCAGGCGGGCGAGACCCTGAAGGCGCTGAACGGCAAGGACTATACCCTCGACGACGCCATGGCCGTGATCGCCGACCGCGATGGCGTGCTCGGTCTGGCCGGCGTGGTCGGCGGTGAGCCCTCGGGCTGCACCGAGGACACCGTCAACGTCTTCATCGAGTGCGCCCTCTTCGACCCGGTGCGCACGGCGGCCACCGGCCGCAAGCTCGGCATCGACAGCGACGCCCGCTATCGCTTCGAGCGTGGTGTCGACCCCGGTGCGGTGTTCGAGAGCATCGAGCGCACCACCCGCCTCATTCTTGAGATGTGCGGCGGCACGCCCTCGACGCTGGTGGTGGCCGGCGCCGAGCCCGATTGGCGGCGCACGATCACCCTGCGCACCGCCCGGGTCGCCCAGTTGGGCGGGGTCGATGTCCCGGTGGCCGAGCAGGAGCGGATTCTCCGGGTGCTCGGCTTCGCCCCCGCGGTCCATGAGGATGGCCACCTCACGGTGCCGGTGCCGTCCTGGCGCGGCGACGTCGAGGCCGAGGCCGACCTCGTGGAAGAGGTGCTGCGCGTCCACGGCTACGACAAGATTCCGGCGACGCCGATGGCCCGGCCCCACACCATCACCCGTCCGGCGGTCACGGCCCGGCAGCGCCGGCTCGGCTTCGCCCGGCGGACGCTGGCGGCGCGCGGGCTCAACGAGGCGGTGACGTGGTCGTTTCTCTCGGCGACCACCGCCGGTCTGTTCGGCGGCGTGGCCGGAGAGCTGCGTCTGCTCAACCCGATCAGCGCCGATCTCGACGTCATGCGGCCGTCGCTGCTGCCCAACCTGATTGCCGCATCCGGCCGCAACGCCGATCGCGGCTGGGCCGATGTCGGCCTTTTTGAGGTCGGCCCGGCCTTCCGCGACGGTACGCCCGAGGGGCAGGATATCGTCGCCGGCGGTGTGCGCGCCGGGGCGATGGTGCCGCGTCATTGGGCGGTGCCGGCCCGGCCGGTGGACCTCTTCGATGCCAAGGCCGATGCGCTGGCGGTGCTCGAAGCTGCGGGCGCGCCCGGCGGCAATCTCCAGATCACCGCCGATGCTCCCGCCTGGTATCACCCCGGCCGCTCGGGCGTGCTGCGCCTCGGTGCCACCGTGCTCGGGCGCTTTGGCGAGTTGCATCCGGCGGTGCTGGAGGCGCTTGGGGTCAAGGGGCCGCTGGTTGGCTTCGAGGTCTTTCTCGATGCCGTGCCCCAGCCCAAGAAGAAGGCCGGCCCGGCCCGGCCGCTGCTGAAGCTCTCGGCCTTCCAGCCGATTCGCCGCGATTTCGCCTTCGTCGTCGACCAGGGGATCGCCGCCGAGACCCTGATCCGCGCCGCTCGCGGCGCCGACAAGGGCCTGGTGCGCGAGGTCACGGTGTTCGACCGCTATCAGGGGCCGGGGGTCGGGCCGGGCAAGAAATCGCTGGCCCTTGCCGTCACCCTGCAACCCCAGGACAAGACCCTGACCGACGCCGAAATCGAGGCCGTGGCCGGCCGGATCGTCGGCGCGGTGGTCAAGGCCAGCGGCGGGACGCTGCGGGCCTGATCTACCAGCCGTGCCGTTCGATCATGGTCTCGGCGTAGTGGTCGAGGAACCAGAGGATGCCGAGCAGGGAGCCGAGGGTCGAGCCGGTGATGGTGGCGACCGGGCCGCCGCGGAAGATGGCGCCGACGATGCCGCCGGCGATGCCGCCGAGCAGCACGTCGAAGGTATAGCGGCTGCCGTAATGGTAGAGCGCCAGCTGATTTTTGTCCCGGCGCAGCGCCTCCAGTTCCTCTGGCGTGAACGGCTGGGCCGCGTGGGGCGGAGTCTGGGCCCGGGCCGGGCCGGGCGGGGTTGCGGCGAGCAGGGCGCCGGCGGCGATCAGCAGGACGGCAAGCAGGCGGCCCATGGCGAAGCCCTCTCTCTTCTGGCGTCGGCCGTCGACCTTATACCGCCCGGCTTATGAAGTCACTTTCTGGATCCAGGGATAGCAGGTGAGGTTCATGATCCGGGTGGCATCGGCGGCGAAGGCATTCCCGGGGTCGCAGCGGGCTGGGATGATGGCGCTCCTGTCGGGCCAGAGCTGGAGCGAGAGGACGCGCTCGCGCCGGTAGAGCCATATTCGTTCGACGGGGTTGCACTGGGGCGAATAGGGCGGCAGCGGCACTGCCCGGGTTCCGTCAGCCGCTCGGCCCGGCGACCCTTCGGCCGGTCTAACAGCCCGTCCACGCCCTCCGCATTGTAGCGGATAACCGCATCTCGCAGCGCCTGACGCTTTATCCCGGCCAGCCGGGCCGCTTCGGCCCGCTCAAGCCCGTCGAGCGCGTTGGCGATGGCGTAGGCGCGGGCCGCCGCCCGCCCATTCCCGCAATGACGCGCCCAGGCCCGCACCTCCGATGCCCCCAAGGACTTCCGATCTCTTGAGACGACCGTACCCGTGAATCACGTCCGGCCGGTCAGCGAAACCCCGTCCGAGTCACTTCGGGTGCCGGACGGTATTACGCCCGATCAGGGCAGGTCGGCCAGGACGATCTCGCCCTCATCGAGGGCCTCGATGGTCACGGCGTCGGCCTCGGTGATCTCGGCGCCGTCGCGCGGGCCGACATCGCGGCCATTGACCCGAAAGCGGCCGCGGGCGGCGACCAGATAGACCTGACGTCCGGCCGCCAGCGGGTGCCGCAACTGCTGGCCGGCGGCCAGGGTCGCCCCCAGGATCGCGGCGTTCTGGTGGATCCGCAGGGCGCCGCAATCCTGGTCTTCGGGGCGACCCGAGGCCAGCACGGTCAGCCGGCCTGCGCTCTCTTCGGGCGGGAAGGCGCGGCTTTCCCAGCGCGGCGGATGGCCGCGGGCGTCGGGCTGAATCCAGATCTGAAAGATTTCGGCGGGCACGGTCTCGCGGTTGTATTCGGAATGGGTGATCCCGGCGCCGGCCGACATCACCTGGACGTTGCCGGCCTCGGTGCGGCCGTGGTTGCCGAGGTGGTCGTGGTGGGTGATCGCGCCGGTCCGGACATAGGTGATGACCTCCATGTCGCGGTGGCCGTGGGGCGGAAAGCCGCTGTCGGGCCGGATGGTGTCGTCGTTCCAGACCCGCAGCGGCCCGAGGCCCATGCGGTCGAGGTCGTGATAATCGGCGAAGCTGAAATGATATCGGGCGTTCAGCCAGTCATTGTCGAAGCGGCCGAGGCTGCGAAACGGGATGACCTCGATCATGGCAGGGACCTCCTGGGGCGAGGTCGCCAGATATGGCCGGATTTGTCGCGACGGGCAAGCCTTGGCAGCGGCGGGTGGGGCCGCTATAGCTGGGGTCATGGCCGATCATCCCGCCCCCGCTTCCGCCCAGACCGACAGCGCCGGCGCCACGCCGGTGATGGCGCAGTTTCTCCTGATCAAGCAGCAGCATCCCGACTCGCTGCTGTTTTATCGTATGGGCGATTTCTACGAGATGTTCTTCGAGGACGCGGTGCGGGCCGCGGCCCTGCTCGACATCACCCTGACCAAACGCGGCCGGCACGAGGGCGAGGACATCCCGATGTGCGGGGTGCCGGTGCACAGCCATGAATCCTATCTGCTGCGCCTGATCCGCCAGGGGGTTCAGGTTGCGATCTGCGAGCAGCTGGAAGACCCGGCCGAGGCCAAGAAACGCGGCTCGAAGGCGGTGGTGCTGCGCGGGGTCACCCGCATCGTCACCCAGGGCACGATCACCGAGGACAGCCTCCTTGAGGCCCGCGCCGCCAGCCTGCTGGCCGCGGTGGCCGAGGTCGCGGGCGGGCTGGGGCTGGCTTGGCTGGATCTCTCGACCGGCGAGGTCGCGGTGCAGCCGGTGGAAAAACCGGCTTTGGCGGCGGCGCTGGCCCGCATCGATGCCCGGGAAGTGCTGGTACCCGAGCGGCTGGCCCAGCGCTCCGAACTGTCCGAACTCTGGACCGAATGGAAGAGCCGGCTCTCGATCCAGCCCGACGCCCGCTTTGACAGCGAGAACGGCCGCAGGCGCCTGCTGGCGCTCTACGGCCTCGGGACTCTCGACGCCTTCGGGCCGCTCAGCCGGGCCGAGGTTGCGGCGGTGGGGGCGCTGGCTCTGTATGTCGACCTGACCCAGAAGGGCCGGATGCCGCGGCTGTCGCGGCCGCTGCGCATCCAGCCCGGCACGATGATGGAGATCGACGCCTCGACGCGCCGGACTCTCGAGCTGACATACACGCTTTCGGGCGAGCGGCGCGGCAGCCTGCTGCACACCATCGACCGTACCGTCACCGGCGCGGGGGCGCGGCTGCTCTCGGCGCAGCTGGCGGCACCGCTGACCGAGCCGGCGGCGATCGACCACCGGCTCGACATGGTGGAATTCTGCCTGACCGGTGAGGCGGCGCGCAGCGAACTGCGGGAGCTGCTGAAGGGCGTGCCCGACCTCGAGCGGGCGCTCTCCCGTCTCGCGCTCGGCCGGGGCGGGCCGCGGGATCTCGCCGGCATCCGCGACGCTCTCAGCCGGTCTGTCGACATACGGGAGATTCTGGTCCGCCCGGTCCTGACGCCCCGACCGGCCGGGATCGACGGCGTGATCCGCGACCTCGGCCGGCCCGGCGACGAGAATACGGTGCTGGCACAGCGTCTCGCCGCGGCGCTGGCGCCCGAACTGCCGGTGCTGACCCGCGACGGCGGCTTCATCGCCCGCGGTTATTCCGACGCCCTCGACGAGCTGATGACCATGCGCGACGAGGGCAAGCGGCTGATCGCCGGTCTTCAGGCGCGCTATGCCGATCTGGCCGGGGTGCCGGGGCTGAAGATCAGGCACAACAACGTGCTTGGCTACCACATCGAGGTCACCGCCACCCACGCCGACAAGCTGATGAGCGGCCGGGCGCGCGAAACCTTCATCCATCGTCAGACCATGGCCACCGCGGTCCGCTTCGGCACCGTCGAACTCGGCGACCTGGAGCGCCAACTTTCCGAGGCCGGTGACCGGGCGCTGGCCCTCGAACTCAGCCTGTTCGCCGCGCTGGTGGCGGCGGTGATCGACCGCGCCGACAGTCTCGCGACTCTCGCGCGGGCGCTCGCCACCCTCGATGTCGCCAACGCGCTGGCGGCGCTGGCGGCGGAGAACAGCTGGTGCCGGCCTGTGGCAGACGACAGCATGTCGTTTGACATACGTGGCGGCCGTCATCCGGTGGTCGAGGCGGCTCTGGCGCGCGGCGGCGGCCCGGCCTTTGTGGCCAATGACTGCGATCTCGGCGCCGAGCGGCGGCTCTGGCTGCTCACCGGCCCCAACATGGCGGGCAAGAGCACCTTTTTGCGCCAGAACGCGCTGATCGCCATTCTGGGTCAGGCCGGCAGCTATGTCCCGGCGGCTTCCGCCCGCTTCGGCACCGTTGACCGCCTGTTCAGCCGGGTCGGTGCCGCCGACGATCTGGCCCGCGGCCGCTCGACGTTCATGGTCGAAATGGTCGAGACCGCGGCGATCCTCAATCTGGCCGGGCCGCGCGCCCTCGTGATTCTCGACGAGATCGGACGCGGCACCGCGACCTTCGACGGCCTCTCGATCGCCTGGGCCTGCGTCGAGCATCTCCATCAGGTGATTCGCTGCCGCGCCCTCTTCGCCACGCACTATCACGAACTGACCCAGTTGGCGGCGAGGCTGCCCCGGCTGTCCTGTCACACCATGCGCATCAAGGAGTGGCACGGCGACGTCGTCTTCCTCCACGAGGTGGCGCCGGGCGCCGCCGACCGCAGCTATGGCATCCATGTCGCCCGGCTGGCCGGTCTGCCGAAGCCGGTGATCCGGCGCGCCGAGGAAGTGCTGAAAATCCTTGAAGCCGGCGATCACGGCACCGCGATCACCCGACTGGTCGACGACCTGCCGCTGTTCAGCCAGGCCGCGCGCCGCGCCGCCCCGCCGGCCGCGGCGCCGGTCGAGCCGGTGGCGCCACAGCCGTCGGCGCTCGAACTGGCCCTCCTGGCCATCAACCCCGACGAGCTTTCGCCGCGGGACGCCCTCCTGACCTTGTACCGGCTGCGGGGGATGGTTTAGCGGCCGGGACTGGGGTATATCCGAAGGGTGTCGATGATCCGGGACCGGGTGGGCAATCGCAGATGGCTGGCAGCGTCGTTCATGGCAAAGTCTACACCGCCGAAGTTTTGAAGCCACTGTTCGAGGCCGGGCTGATCCGGCGGGTGGTCGATGTCGGGGCCGGCGGCGGCACCTATGTCAAGCTGCTGGCGCCGGTCGCCCCCGGCGTGTACTGGATCGCGGTGGAAGCCTGGACGCCCTACATCGCCGACTATGCCCTCGACCGGCAATATCATGAGGTGATCAATCAGGACGTGCGGGAGATCGAGTTCGCGCCCTCGGCTCCGGACCTTGTGCTGTTCGGCGATATCCTGGAGCACATGACCCAGGAGCAGGCGCTGGCCGTGGTCGGCAAGGCGCTGGCGTCGGCACCCTATGTCATGATCTCGATTCCGATCATCGACTATCCCCAGCATGAACTCGAAGGCAATCCCTTTCAGCGCCATGTCAAGGAGGACTGGTCCCACAGCGAGGTCTGCGCCAGCTTTCCCGACACCGTCGTCACCTGCCTCGTGCACAATTCGATCGGCGTCTATTTCCTGACCCGCCAGCAGCAGGCGCGCCAGCGGCTGATCGAGACGCATCGCCGGGTCGCCCCGGCGATCAAGGAGCGCTTCAGCAAGGAAATCGTGATCTTCGGCGATACCGGGTCTTGAGCCGGCCTTCCCGCTAGCCGCGGTTGCGCATCAGCCGGGCCTTGTCGCGCTGCCAGTCGCGGTCCTTTTGGGATTCGCGCTTGTCGGCCATGCGCTTGCCGCGGGCGAGGCCGAGCCGGACCTTGGCGATGCCGCGGGGATTGAAATAGATCGCCAGAGGCACGATGGTGACGCCGTCGCGGCGGATCGCGCTCAGCAGCTTGGCCAGCTCCCGGCGTTTGACCAGCAGCTTGCGCGGCCGTTTGGTCTCGTGCTGGAGCCAGCGCCCGGCCTGGAGATATTCCGGGATGAAGGCGTTGACCAGGAAGAGTTCGCCCGACTGCTCACCGGCATAGGACTCGGTGATGCTGGCCCGGCCCGAGCGCAGCGATTTGACCTCGGTGCCGGCGAGCACGATGCCGGCCTCGAGGGTCTCCTCGATGAAATAGTCGAAGCGGGCGCGGCGGTTCTGCGCCACCGTGCGCCCGGCCTCGTCGGTGTCCTTGTTCTGTGCCATCGAACCCCGGTCAGCCCAACAGGCCGAGTGTGGTCATCGCCGCCCGGACCCGGGCCTCGGTGTCCGCGGTCACGGTGACCAGCGGCAGCCGCACCGAGTTCCGGCAGCGGCCGAGCAGGCTGACCGCGTACTTGGCCGGGGCCGGATTGGTTTCGAGGAACAGCGCGTTGTGCAGCGGCCCCAGGAGATCACGGATGCGGAACACGGTCTGGTAATCGCCGGCCCGCCAGGCGGTGTGCAACTGGGCGCAGAGCGCGGGCGCGACGTTGGCGGTCACCGAGATGCAGCCGACTCCGCCCTGGGCCAGGAAGGCGACGATGGTCGCGTCCTCGCCCGAGAGCTGGCAGAACTCGGGGCCGATCTCGCGCCGGACGTCGAGCGGTCGTTGCAGATTGGCGGTGGCATCCTTGACGCCGACGATGTTGGGCAGTTTTGCCAGCCGGGCCATGGTCGCAACCGACATGTCGACGACACTCCGCCCCGGAATGTTGTAAATGATGATCGGCAGCTCCGCCTCATCATGGATCGCTTTGAAATGCTGATAGAGACCCTCCTGCGTCGGCTTGTTGTAATAGGGTGTGACCACCAGCGCGGCATCGGCGCCCGCCTCCTTGGCGTGGCGCGTCAGTTCGATCGCCTCGGCGGTCGCGTTCGAGCCGGTGCCGGCGATCACCGGCACCCGGCCCGCGGCGGCCTCGATCGCCAGTTCGACCACCCGTTTGTGTTCGGTATGGCTGAGGGTGGGGGATTCGCCGGTGGTGCCGCAGGGCACCAGACCGTGGGTTCCCTGGCCGATCTGCCAGTCGACCAGAGCCTGAAAGGCGGCTTCGTCCACCCTGTCGTTTGTGAACGGCGTCACCAGGGCGACGAGCGATCCCGTAAACATACCAAACTCCCTTGCAGCATCGTGTTGGACCGGTGGAGCTTACCCCCAGCGGCGGGCAGGGGCAAGGGCGGGTGGCTGGGGCTGGCGCTGATGGCCGCCGGGCTGGTGCTCGCGGCCGGCGGCGCGGCCGGGGCCGGCAGCCTCGGGGAGCGCGACCTCGATCTCTACCGGGCCGCGTTCCGTTATGCCCAGCAGGATAAATGGAGCGAGGCGCTGGCGCGGGGCGCCGAGCCCGAGGAGCGGCTGCCCGGCAAGGTCATTCGCTGGATGGATCTGGCGCGGCCGAAGAGCGGCCACAGCTTTTCCGACATTGCGGCTTTCGTCCGCGTCAATCCGGGCTGGCCCAACCAGACCGGCCTGCTGCGGCAGGCCGAGGAAACCATGCCGGCCGAGCTTGCGGCTTCCGAGGTGGTGGCGTGGTTCGAGGCCCATGCGCCGGTGAGTGCGCTCGGAGTCGGGCGTTTTGCCGAGGCCCTGACCCAGCGCGGCGACGCCGGCCGGGCGGCGGCCCTGGTGCGGCGCTTCTGGCTGGAGGCCAATTTCGTCACCGCCGAGGACGAGGCCGCCTTCCGCCGCCGCTTCGCCGCGGTGCTGCTGCCGAGGGATCATCTGGCCCGTCTCGACCGCGTGCTTTGGGATCATCACGGCGCGGCGGCGCAACGGCTGCTGGCGCTGGTCGATGACGACCAGCGGGCGCTGGCCGAGGCCCGTCTCGCCCTGGCCGATGATTCTCCCGGCCTCGAGGCGGCGCTGCGCCGGGTGCCCGAGGCGCTTCAGAGCCACCCCGGTCTGGCCTGGGAGCGCCTGCACTGGCGCCGGCGCAAGGATAACGACTTCGGCGCCCTCGACGTCCTCAACACGCCGCCCCCCGAGTTGGTGCGCCCGGCGCTGTGGTGGAGCGAGCGTCACATTCTCGCCCGCCGGCTGCTGGAAAAACACGATGCGCCGGCGGCATACCGCCTGGTTGCCGCCCATGGTCTGACCGAGGGCCAGCCGTTGGCCGAGGCCGAGTTTCTGGCCGGCTGGCTGGCGCTGCGCCAATTGCGCCAGCCCAGGGAGGCGCTGGCGCACTTTGAACGCATGCTGCAGGCCGTGAGTTCGCCGATGAGCCGGGCCCGGGGCGCCTACTGGTGCGCGCGGGCCGCCGAGGCGATGGGCGAGCGCGACGATGCCGAGGAGTGGTACGGCAAGGCAGCAGCCTTTCCCTCCATGTTTTACGGCCAGCTGGCGGCGGCGGCGCTGGGGCGCGACCGGCCGGTGGCGCTGCCGGCCGAGCCCGCGGTTGCCGCTGAGGAGGCAGCACGCTTCGAGCGCCGCGAACTGGTGCGGGTGGCACGCCTGCTCTACGAGATCGACCCCCGGGACAACGCCGACCGGGTCGGGCTGTTCCTGCGCCGGATGATCCGGGACGCCTCGACCGCGTCCGACTGGGTGCTGCTCGGCCGGATGGCCATCGAGCTGCGCCAGCCCGAGGAGGCGATCTTTGCCGCCAAGCAGGCGTTTCAGAATGGTGTGGTCCTGAGCGGTTCCGGCTATCCCATGATCTCGCTGCACCGCAACGGCGGCATCGAGCCCGGACTGGCGCTGGCGCTGATACGCCAGGAAAGCACCTTCAACACCACCATCGTCAGTTCGGCCGGCGCCCGCGGCCTGATGCAGCTGATGCCGGCCACCGCCCGGATGGTGGCGCGCAAGCTGCAACTGCGGCCGAGCGACGAACGCCTGACCGAGGACCCCGACTACAATATTCTCCTTGGCACGACCTATATTCGCGGCCTGATCGACAGCTATGGCGGCTCGTATCTGCTGGCCATTGCCGCCTACAACGCCGGCTCGGGCCGCGTCGACAGCTGGCTGGGCAAGTTCGGCGATCCGCGCGGTCCGGGCGTCGACCCGCTCGACTGGATCGAATCGATTCCGATCGCCGAAACCCGCAATTACGTCCAGCGGGTGCTGGAGGCACTTCAGGTCTATCGCGCCCGGCTCGGCCAGGGCGGCCACACTCTGAAGCAGGATCTGGTCCGGCGATAATCGGCCGCGGCGGCGGGTGAAGCCGCCCTAGCCTGCGGTCGGCGCGGCTTCGATCACCATCAGGGTTTCGTGATCGCAGGCCGCGACCAGGGCCAGCAGATCGGCCAGGGGCAGCGCGACGCAGCCTTCGGTCGGCCGTCCGTCCGGGGCGGCGACATGGAGAAAGATGGCGCTGCCGAGGCCGGGCACCGGCGGTGTGTCGTTGTGGCCCAGCACCACCACGACGTCGTAAAGGCCGTCGTCGCGCCAGAGCCGCTCATGGCCGGCGGCGGAGGGCAGGGGCAGCGGCCGGTTGTAGCGGGGGTCGGCGGCATCGTCGCACCAGCCGTCGTCGCGCCCGATCGGGCTGGCGGGCAGGCCGGTGACCGGCGGGCCGGGCAGGCGGTCGGGCCGAAAGAGCAGCCGGCGCAACGGGTAGCGGCCGGCCGGGGTGGCACCGTCGCCTTCGCGCTTGTCGGCGCGGATGCCCGAACGGCCGAGCGCGCAACGTACCCGGCCGCCCGGCCAGCTCAGGCTGCCATCGGCGCGGACGGTGATCTCCATCGTGGCGGCCGTGGCACTCAGCTGGTTTCGCGGCTGGGGGCCTGCGGGTGGCAATATTGGGCGCGATGGGCCTTCTTGAGGGCGGCGCAGGCTTTTTCGGCCTCGGCTTTGCTGCCGAAGGCGCCGGCGAGCAGGCGGACGAATTTGCCCTTCTTGGGCACCGTCACCGTCATCGTGCTGGCGTCGAGACTGCCGAGCACCGCCGGGTTGGCCTTTTGCAGGGCGGCCCAGGCATGAGCGACCATGCGCTCGTCGCGGTACGATTCGAGATGGATGCGGTAGCCGGCTTCGGTCCTGGCGGCGGCGGGCGCCGGTGGGGGCGGCGGTGCCGGTGCCGGTGGCGGCGGCGGGTCCTCGACCATGACGCCGGGGGCGAGCGCGACGTCGCTGCGGTTCGCCCAGGCCGGGGCCTTCTTTCCGGGCGGCAGCACCATGACCTCGGGGTTGGGTTCGTGGACGGCTTTGGGCGCGTGGGACAGCGGATCTGCAACCGTGCGCACGATTTCGCGGGCGAAGGTGTTGGGGCCGTCGACCCAGCCGGTTTCCTGCTCCTCGTGGGTGAGCGGTTCGCCGGTCACCGGGTTGATGGTGGAGCCGGTCCCGACCCAGATGCGCGGCCGCCAGACGTCGCCGGCCCGGACCACGGCTTTGACCGGCGCCGGGGGGGGCGCTTCGGCCTGAACCACCGGGACCACCACGGTGGGGGCGTGGGGCGCGGTGGCGGGCGAGCCGCTGGCAAGGTAAAGACCCGAAGCCGTGGAGGTGCTGAGGATGGTCAGGGCGGTACCGACGAACCGAAAACTCATGGCTGCGGCTCCTCAACCTTCATTGGTCAGGCGGAGCGCCTTGATGGCGCCCGCGAGCTTGTCCGAATTGGCGCGGGTGCCCCGGTTGAAACTGCCCCAGTTCATCCGGCCCTCCTTAAGCTCGCCATAGAGTTCCCGCTGGGCCTCCCAGGTTTCGGTGATCACGCGGACGATGTTGCGGTTGCTCGGGGTGGCCATCGGGGCGAATTGCGGCTGGCAGGGCGCCATCGCCTCGAGGAACGCGGCGATCAGCTTGCGTTCCTTGGCGGTTGCCTTGTGGGGGTCGATCAGCTTGGCCGGTGCGGGCGGGGTGTCGCCGTCGTTGGAGCCGTGAGCCTGGAGGCGCTTGAACTCCGGCTTGACCTCGACCGTGGTGACGCACATCGAGGTCCGGCGCAGTTCGGTCAGGATCGACTGATATTCGCCGAGTTGGACCCGCGTCTGCTCCTCGAGCTGGTTCCGGATCATGGCGTTGACCTTGACCGGATCGGGGTCGCCGGCGCATCCGCCCAGCGTCAGCCCGAGCATCAGGGCCGGGATCACCGCGAAGCGCGGCAATCCGGACAAACGGTGCCGCAACCGGCGCAGCGATCGGAACTCGGTCATGGTCGCCCCCCAAAAATTTCCCGCGGAGACCCACTCTCCACTCACACAGGCCCGCGGGCAGGCTACCACCAAATTGCCCGGGCTTGAAGGTGGAAGCCGCCGCGATAACGGGGAATCGGGTGAAGGGCTCATGCCCGGCCAGCCGCCGCTGCCGCCGGTCGCGGCTCGCCATTCCCCCGCTCCGCGGGCGGCGTTCACGGTCAATTGATGTAGTTGTTCGGGCCGGCGCCGGCGCGCGACAGGGCCTGGTACTTGTCCAGATTGCGCACCATCAGTTGCGAGATCATTTCCGGTGGCGGGATCTGCGGCGCCGGCAGGGCCGATGGAGCCTGCGGCCGGGTTTGCTCCAGGGGCCGCGGTTGCGCCAGGGCCGGAGTCGGTGCCGGAGTCGGAGCCTGCGCCAGGGTCTGAGACGGCGCTCCCGCCCCGGTCTCGTTCTGGCCGCCGAGGGACAATGGCTGCCAGAGCCGGGTATTGGCCGGGCCGGCCGGACGGGCGCCGTTCTGGGGGGATGGTGCCGCGCCCCGGCTGTGGCCGCGGTATCCGGCGGCGTAGAATCCGGCCGGCATCGCCGGGTTGGGGCTGACGGTGCCGCGAGCCGGCATCTTGCCCGGAGGGCCCTGGACCGGAGCGGCGGCGTCGCCACCGACCTGACCACCCGCGGCCAGATCCATGGCCAGCTGCTGCAGGGCGTTGGTGTTGCTCGCCGACAGTTGGCGGGCGCGGGCGTCGGCCGTGGAGCGGCCCGGGGGCGGGGCCGGCAGTGCGGCCTGGGCCGGCGGGGCGCCGGCCGGGGCCGGTGCGGCGGTTCGCGGCGCCGGATGGAGCGGGATCGGTGGCGCGGTGGCGATCTGGATCGCGCCGGCGGGAGTCTTGCCGGCCGGAATGGCGGCGGCGGTGGCGGTGGGGTTGGGCGTCGCCGGCGAGTCCCCGAGCAGGGCGGTGAGGATTTCCTCTTCCGGATCGATGCCGGTGGCTTCGTGGAGCAGCACCGAGGCGGTGGCGACGGCGCCGCCAATCAGGCCGCCATAGAGCAGGCCGCCCAGAATCTGGCCCTGGGGCCGGATGGTATCGCCGGTCAGGTGGCGATAGAGCGCGTCGACCAGCGGAATGTGCTGCAGCGGATTGATGGTGTCGAGGATGTCGCCGAAGGTCAGGAACGAGTCATCCTTGGCCGCGGTCTGGGTGCCGGTGTCCTTGGCCGCGGTCTGGGTGCCGGTGTCCTTGGCCGCGGTCTGGGTGCCGGTGTCCTTGGCCGCGGTCTGGGTGGCGGCGGCCTGGGCCGCGGTCTGGGTGATGGTCGGGCCGGTGCGGCCGGCCGGCCGGGGCGATGCCGCTACCGGCGGCAGGGCGGCGGCCTTGGTCCGGGCGGCCGCCATCATCTGGTTCAGATCGGTGCCGCCGAGGGCTTGGCTGAAGGCGTCGATTGACATGAAGGTGTGTCCCTGACCGGGTTGCCCAATAAAAAGACGCACGATTCGTGCCAAGTTTTTTGGGGCTTTTCCGGGGGGGACGCGCGGGTGGCGGTGGCGCGGCGCGAGGCAGAAATTGCCGGCCCGGCAGGAAGGGTCGGCCGGAGCCGGGCGGCCGGGTTCAGAACAGGTGGCCGGCGCGCTGGGCCTTGGCCCGCAGATAGGCGGCGTTGTGGTCGTTGCTCGGAATGATGTGGGGCACCCGTTCGGTGACCTCGATACCGCAGCGGGCGAGCTGGGCCATCTTGTCCGGGTTGTTGGTCATCAGCCGCACCCGGTCGAAGCCGAGTTGATGCAGGATTTCCGCCGCCGGCAGGTAGAGCCGCTCGTCGGCGTCGAAACCGAGCGCCTCGTTGGCATCGAGGGTGTCGTAGCCTTCGTCCTGCAACTGGTAGGCGCGCAGCTTGTTGACCAGTCCGATGCCCCGGCCCTCCTGGGCAAGGTACAGCACGAGGCCGTGGCCTTGCTCGGCGATGGCGGCGATGGCCCGGCGCAGCTGTTCGCCGCAATCGCAGCGCAGCGAGCCCAGGAGGTCGCCGGTGAAGCACTCGGAATGCATGCGCACCAGCACCGGCTGACCGGGGCGGGGGGTGCCGATCACGATGGCCAGATGCTCGTGGCCACCGTTGCTGGGCCGGAAGGCGATCACCTTGGCGTTGGGCGCGTCGGCCAGCGGCACCCGGGCGTCGGCGACCCGGCGCAGCGCCCGCGCCTCCTGGCGCCGGTAGCCGGCGATCTCGCCGGTTCCGACCAGCCGCAGATCGTGGGCGCGACTCCAGGCCGCGGCGGCGGTGCGCGGCCCGGCGGCGGCCACCACCGCGGTCGGCAGCAGCGCCGCCAGCTTGGTCAGGCGCACCGCGGCGACGGCGTGCGGATCGGCCTCGAAGAGCGCCGGGGCGGCCTCGTCGCGCAACGAAGTCCGGCCCGGTTCGACCAGGGCATGGATCGCCGCCGCTGACAGCGGCCCGGCCGGCGCCAGGGCGACCACACCGGGACCGCCCGGGGTGACGAGACCAAGGGCGGCGGCGCGCCAGCGGGTCAGCGCCAGCACCGGCGGGGCGCCGGTCAGCCGGTGCAGCAGAGCCAGCCCCTCGGCGGTCAGGGTTTCCACCGCCAGAGTCAGGGCGATCCGGCCCTCGCCGTCATCGATGGCCACGACTTCGCCGCAGCGCAAAGCGACGCGCGCCCGGTCGACGGTGCGAAGGGTGGAGGCATAGCAGGACGGTTCGGTCGCAAGTGGCATGGGCCGGAACAGACAGGGACAGGACAACGGTCCCAAAACGCCGGGGGCGCCGGGGACGATGCGCGTTATTACAAGGTGGGCGGGCAGGCCGTCAAAACACTTCGCAACGGCGAGGCCGAACGGTAGCCGCCGGGGCCCGAAAAGGCAAAAGCCGGATGCGCAGGGCTGCGCACCGTTCGATTGCGCCGTTCGATTGCGATCGAATCGGGCGGGATGGTTTGTCGCAGGCTGCCGACCACCGATTGGCAGGGGCGGCGCCTTGGGGTATGGGTGTCGCTGGCAACACCGGGCAGATATCATCGCCATGAAGCCTGCAAAACGGATTCTGCTGGTCGATGACGCCACGCCGCTGCGGCAGTCGCTGGCCGATCAGTTGCGCGAGAGCGGCGGCTTTGAAGTCGAAGACGTGGAAACCGGCGCCGGCGCGCTGGCGCGGGTGGGCGTGGCCGGCTACGACGCCATCGTGATCGAAGCCGGGCTGGCCGATATGGATGGCGGCGAACTGGTCCGGCGGCTGCGGGAGGAGGGCGAGCGCTGTCCGTTGATTTTGCTGGCCCCGGCCGGGGGCGGCTCCGGCCCGGCGGGCGAGTCGGACGGGCTGGACATCGTGGCCAAGCCGTTCCGGATCGGCGTGCTGTTCGCCCTGTTGCGCAACCGGCTGCGCGAGGCCGGACGCGATCAGGACGCCGTCTTTGTCATCGGTCCCTACCGCTTCCGGCCGGCGGCCAAACTGCTGCTCGACGAGGCCGCCGACCGCACGATCCGGCTGACGGAGAAGGAAACCGCGATTCTCAGTTTTCTGTATCGCGTCGGGCCGACGGTGACCGGCCGCGACGTCCTGCTGGGCGAGGTCTGGGGCTATCATGCCGGCATCGACACCCACACCCTCGAAACCCATGTCTACCGTCTGCGCCGCAAGATCGAACCCGATCCCGCCAACGCCCGAATCCTGATCACTGAGCCGGGAGGCTACCGGCTGGTCCCGTGAGCGGGGGGGCCGCAAGGGTCAGGGGCGGGCGCCATCGGCGAAGCGCTGAGCCAGCCGGCGGCCGCGGATCGCGACCCGGGACTGCAGCCGGACCCGATCGGCGACCGCGATCCGCCAGCGCCAGTAGCCGACGGCGTTGGGGGTGATGCCGATCCGGCGCGAGATTTCGCGATCGCTGAGAGCGGCGGTGGCGGGGTCGCGCAGCAGCTCGATCAACTGCTTGCGCTTGTTGACTCCGGCAGCGGCCCGTACCTGCCGGGCCTCCAGTGCCTGCCCGACATCCCACAGCTTTTCGGCGGTTTCCCGCGCCAGCAGGTGCCAGCGCCTGGTCTCGCTGCGCTGGCGGATCAGTTCGCTATCCTGGTGTTCGACGGTGTGTTCCAACTCCCGGATGCGCGCTTCGAGGTCGCGCACCTTGCGCCGCCAGGTCTCTTCACCGGCGCCGGGAACGTTGGTCGGCACGAAGGCCGCCTGCTCGACCGGCGGCGTCGGCCACCCATCGGACTCCCGGGCCATCGCCGCCAGATCGCGAAAGGTCAGCCCGGCCCGCGCCAGCATGATGCGGGCGGCGCGCAACGCCGACTGGGCCTCTCCGTGGTGATCGGATTCGGCCATGGCAAGGACTTTGGCGAATTTCTCCGGGTCCATCGGCTTAATGATTTCGGTCGCCATGCTGCTCAGATGAATACCACGTCTTGCGGCCCCCTGTACCACATTTTGCGTACGCGGACTATGGCCTTAAGATATCGGCCGGCTCTCTGGCACCAAAGATCGCGGTTCCGACACGGACATGGGTGGCGCCGAAGCGAATGGCCAGGGGGTAATCACCGCTCATACCCATGCTGATCTCGCACAGGTGATGACGGCGGGCGAGGTCGCTCAGCAGGGCGAAGTGGAGCGCCGGGTTGTCGTCCCGGGGCGGAATGGCCATCAGTCCGGTGACCGGCAACCGGTACTCGTCGCGGCACCGGCCGAGCAGGGCTTCGAGGTCGGCGGGGGCGACTCCGGCCTTTTGCCGCTCGCCACCGGTGTTGACCTCGATATAGCAGCGCAGGCGCCGTGGCGTGCGGGCGAGTTCGGCCGCCAGCGCCGCCGCCAGCTTCGGCCGGTCGAGGGTTTCGATGACGTCGAACAGTGCCACCGCCTCGCGGACCTTGTTGGTCTGGAGCGGGCCGATCAGGTGCAACTCGAGATCGGGATGGCGGGCGCGCAGCGGCGGCCATTTCAGGGCCGATTCCTGAACCCGGTTCTCGCCGAACACGCGCTGCCCGGCGGCGAGCGCCGCCCCGAGGCGGCTTGCCGGCTGGGTCTTGCTGACCGCAACCAGGGTCACGGCTTCGGGGCTGCGGCCGGCGGTGGCGGCGGCGGCGGCGATTTCCCGGCGCACCCCGGCCAGAGCCTCGGCGATGCCGGTGTCTGCGCCGGGCGCGGCGTCTTCGCTCATGGGTTCGATCCCCCTTGGCTTCGCGGTTGGCTGATGGTTATAGAGGGCAGGGGCAATCGACGGGAAGGGGGCAAACCATGAGGAACGCGCTCTGGGCGGCGTCACTGGCGGTCTTGGCGATGCTGGCGCCGGGCTTGGCGGGAGCCGGGCAGATGGTGGAAAAATCGCCGCTTTCCGGCCTCGTGTTCGACGACAAGCCGACCACGCTCGAAGACCGCGGGGCCTTCCGCGACCTGATGACCAAGGTCGCCGCGGAATCGACGCGGGCCTGCGGGCCGCTGGAAATTTATGGCTGGGAGGTCGCCGACGACGATCAGCAGCGGGTCAACACGCTGGTGAAATTCGTCAAGGGCGCCTTCAAGAGTGGCCGCTACTCGGTCCGCCCGGCCAAGGCCAACATCATCTGGCACGCCGACGCCGAAGCCTTCACCGCCGACAAGGACGATCGGCATCTGCTGGTGCTGCTGTCGCTCAGCCCGTCGGCGACTCGTGAGAGGGCGGTCGAACTGGTGCTGTTGCTGTGCGAGGCGCCGGTTTTGGCCAAAGAATGACGACCCGGCCGACGCATCGCGGCCGGGCCGGAGAAAGGCCGGTCATACTGGAAAAAGCACAGCAAAGCCAAGGCATTGGCCGGAAGCCGTTGGTCCGCGCCGGAGCCGGTTCGGGCCGCCGGATCAGGCGGCGAGGCGAATCGGTTTACCGGCGTGTCCTAAAGGGCCGCCGCGGCCGGTCACCCCTCCGAACAGCCGGACCCGCATATCGGCCACCACCGCCAGCACATCGTCGCGCGTCACGCCGTCGCGCCGCATCAGGGTTTCGACAATCGGATCATCGAGCAGATCGTGTAATCTTTCCCCCGCGGGGGGACGGTTATGCATCCCGGTCATTGGCCTTTTCCTCCCGATGTGGTCGCCTGGCGGTGCCGGCCCCACTTATTTACTTTTATTTTTTTGGTGCCGACATTATAGCGAACCCGTTGCTCCTGTGCAACGCCCTTAACCGCAAAGGTGTGTTGGACTTGGACGCCAGCAAGGGTTAAAGAACGTTATCTTTCGACGTAATCCTGTCGAAGGGGTGGGGGTTTTGGGGTGGGACGGTCGGCCGGACCGCTGGACGTCTGCGCTCCCCGGAAAAGTCAGGCAGCAGGAAGTTATCAATTGTGCAGATGACGGATGCAGAGCTGGACGCCAAGATTCTCGACGGGGTTTCCCCGGTCGAGATGGATGTGTTCTTGGAATGGCGGCGGAAGGTCCGCGGTACCAACATTTCGGAAAAGACTCTGCTTGCCACCGACTACCTCAATCACTTCAATGAAATCGTGATGCTGATTGAAATGGTTCCGGACATGACCATGATGCTCGATGAGTGCTATCTCTGGGAACCCAAGTCATACCAGCAGCATTTCCAGGAAAGCGGCTTTTCCGACAAGGAGCTGGCGATCGCCGCTTACGAGCATGTTCCGGCCAAGTTTCGCCGGCCGTTCGAGGAAACTATCTTGCAGATGCAACTGGTGGTTAGTGCCACTATCCAGCGCATGGCTGCAGCGATTGAAACCGGCAACATGGATCAGTTGCGTCTTGACTGCCAGGTTTCGGTGGCGATGATCCACAAGATCATTCAGGTGGCCAACGGCATCATCCACGGCACCGCCGGCATGATGGACCAGGACGAGATCGACGTTTATCTGGGCAGCAGCTGAGCCGTCCCTGAGTCACGGGCAGTCGCCGGGCGGCGCCGCTTCGGTGCGCAACCGCTTCGGGAGTCTGGCGCCCGTCGCCGAGGTCACGTATAAGGGGGCTGCGGCCCGCCTCCTCCCCCATGGGCCCGGTTACGGAGAGAAGACAATGGCGAGCAATAAGAGGGCGATCAAGGCGGCGGCCAGGAAGTTTTACGACGCTGTGGAAAGCGCGGCCATCAGCCTGGAGGAGTTGATCGCCTTCGGCGACGAGGATGTGTTCGAGGACATCGCCGAAGACCTCCTGGAGGATTCCCACGACGGTGATTCCGTCATCCGCCGCTCCTGGCTGGAACAGGTGGCGGCCTTTGCGCTGCTCCAGGCGGTCAAGCTCGATCTCGCCGAGGACGGCACCGAGGACGAGGACGAAGACGAAGACTGAGCGCGGGTCCGGGCATGCCGGGGCGCGTCCCGGCGAGGCTTGCCCCTGGGGGGTGACCCGTGCTTAGTCATGGCTGCGCGGGTCGGGGAGGGTAACGTGCCCGATTCGGAGCGCGCGGCGGCCGGGTCTTTGCTTGTTTCGTGTTCCCGCCACCACTTCATCCACTGACACCAGACTGCACTCCTGCGTGACTTCCGTCGAAAGGACCGGTTCATGAGCGTGTTTCCGATGATCCGCATCGCTGCCATCGGGCTGGCGATCGGCAGCCTCTCTTTTGGGGCGGCCGCCCAGGCGGCGGAGTCCGCTCCGGCCGCGGGCGATCCCGTGGTGGCACGGGTGAACGGCACCGAGATTCATCGCTCCGAGGTGCTGCGCACCATCGGCGCGCTGCCCGCCCAGGTCCGGCAGATGCCGACCGAGATGGTGTTTCCGGCGGTGCTCGACCAGATGGTCAACGGCAAGCTGGTCGCGGCGGCGGCCCGGGCCCAGCAGCTGGGTGAAGACCCCGAGTTCAAGGACAAGATGAAGATCGCCGAGGAGCGGGTGATTCAGGAGGTCTACCTGACCCGGGCGGTCAAGTCCCGGATCACCGACGACGTGCTCAAGGCGCGCTACAAGAAGTATCTTGGAGAAAATCCACCCCAGGACGAGGTCAAGGCCAGTCACATTCTGGTCGCGGCCGAGGCCGAGGCCAAGGCGCTGATCGAGCAACTCAAGGGCGGCGCCGACTTCGCCAAGCTGGCCAAGGAGAAGTCCACCGACGTCGCCGCGGCGGCCCAGGGCGGCGATCTCGGCTATTTCACCCGCGAGGCGATGGTGACGCCGTTTGCCGAGGCCGCCTTCGCCGGCACCGTCGGCAAGGTGATCGAGGCTCCGGTCCACACCCAGTTCGGCTGGCACGTCATCCGGGTCGACGATCGCCGCAAGGCGCCGCCGCCCAGCCTCGACGAGGTGCGCGGCGATCTGGAGAACGAACTCTCTCAGGAGATCGTGGCCGGCGTGGTCGCCGAGTTGCGCGGCAAGGCCAGCGTCGAGCAGTTCCGTGCCGACGGCTCACCGATTCCCAAGGATGCCGCTCCGGCCAAGTAAGGGCTTTTTGACTGACCGTCCTGGAGGGTTGGCCGTCATGGCACTGTCTCCGCTTGCTCCCGCCGCTGTTCCCGTGCTGCCGGCGGTGGCCGGTGTCCGTCTCGCGGTCGGCTCCTGTGGCATCAAGTACCAGAACCGCAGCGACCTGATGGTGGCGGAACTGGCACCGGGGACCACGGTCGCCGGCGTGTTCACCCGCTCGCGCACCGCCTCGGCCCCGGTTGACTGGTGCCGCGGGGCGCTGGCCGGCGGGCGGGCGCGGGCGCTGGTGGTCAATTCGGGCAATTCCAACGCCTTCACCGGCCGGCAGGGCGTGCTGACCGTCGCCGCCACCGTCGAGGCCGCCGCCGGTCTGCTGGGCTGTCCGCCGACCGAGGTCTTCGTTGCCTCGACCGGGGTGATCGGCCAGCCGATGCCGCCCGGGATCATCCCCGACCATCTGCCCGGCGTGCTGGCGTCGCTCTCGGCCGGGGCGTGGCCCGAGGCGGTGCGGGCGATCATGACCACCGACACCTTTGCCAAGACCGTGACCCGGCAGGCGAGGATCGGCGACACCGTGGTCACGATCAACGGCATCTGCAAGGGCTCGGGCATGATCGCGCCCGACATGGCGACCATGCTCGGCTTCGTCTTCACCGATGCCGCGATCGCGGCGCCGGTGCTGCAAACGCTGCTCGCCGAGGCCACCGGCAAGAGTTTCAACTGCGTCACCGTCGACGGCGATACCTCGACCAGCGATACCGTGCTGCTGTTCGCCACCGGTCAGGCCGGGCACAAGCCGGTGGTCAAGGCCGGCGCGGCGCGGCTGGAGGATTTCCGCCGAGCCCTCGATGAGGTGATGCTCGACCTCGCCCAGTTGATCGCCCGCGACGGCGAGGGCGCGACCAAACTGGTCACGATCACGGTGGGCGGCGCCGAAAGCCGCAAGGCGGCCAGACGCATCGCCTTCACGGTGGCCAACTCGCCGCTGGTCAAGACCGCGATTGCCGGTGAGGATGCCAACTGGGGCCGGATCGTCGCTGCGGTTGGCCGTGCCGGCGAAAAGGCCGACCGCGACCGCCTGCAAATCTTCATCGGCGGCGTCCAGGTCACCGCCGATGGCGCGGCGCTGCCCGAATACGACGAGGCCCCGGTCGCGGCCCACATGAAGGGCCAGGAGATCGAGATCCGCATCGAGCTTGGCCTGGGCAAGGGCGAGGCCCGGGTCTGGACCTGCGATCTTACCCACGGCTACATCGACATCAACGGCAGCTACCGGAGCTGAGGGCCTGCCATGAGCTGTGCCGACGGTCGCGACCAGCCCCACGGGCTGCCCCTGGTGCTGGTGGTGGCGGCGGCGCTGGTCGATGGCGATGGCCGGGTGCTGATCGCCAAACGGCCCGAGGGCAGGCACATGGCCGGGCTGTGGGAGTTTCCCGGCGGCAAGGTTCAGGCCGGCGAGACGCCGGAAGCGGCGCTGGTCCGGGAACTACAAGAAGAGCTGGGCATCGACACCCGCCACAGTTGCCTGGCGCCATTCAGCTTCGCCTCTCATCTTTATGAGACCTTTCAGCTGCTGATGCCGCTTTACGTCTGCCGGGTCTGGCAGGGCACGCCGACGGCGCGCGAGCATGCCGCGCTGGCCTGGGTGCGGGTGCCGCGACTCGGCGACTACCCGATGCCGCCGGCCGATCTGCCGCTGGTGGCGATGCTGCGCGATCTGCTGTAGCGGTCCCGGCGCCCGGCCGTCAGGGGTTGATGTCGCGGGCGATGCGGAAGCCGAGGAAGACGCTGCGCATGGTCTGGGTGTCGCGGTCGCGCTGGGCCGAGCGGACGTTGCGCGGCACATCCACCCACGAGCCGCCGCGAATCACCCGGAACTCGCAGGCGCCGCTGATCCAGGCGCTGCCGTCGGTGGGGGCGTCGCGATAATCCTTGTGCCAGCAATCCTCGACCCATTCGGCGACGTTGCCGAGCAGATCGTAAAGGCCGAAGCGGTTGACCGAGAACGAGCCCGAAGGCGCCGGGCGCTGGCCGTCCCAGCGGCTGCCGCAGGTGGCGCAATCGGTGAAGTTGCGGCCGATGGCATCGCCCCAGGGGCGCACGGTCTTGGTGCCGGTGCGGGCGACATATTCCCATTCGGCTTCGGTGAGCAGGCGGTAGCGCTGCTTCATCGCGCCCGAGAGCCAGTCGACATAGGCCTTGGCGTCCTCCCAGGAGACGCAGACCACCGGGTCGCGGTCGGTCTGGCCGTAGCCGGGCATGCGCCAGCTGCGCTCTTCCAGCAGCTTCCATTCGTGATCCTGCGACAGCCAGCAGCCGTCCATCTTGCGCCCGGTGGCCTGGACGAAGCGGGCGAACTGGCCGACCGTGACCTCGTAGCGGCTGACCGCGAAGGCGTTGTTGACGAACACGCGGTGCCGGGGCTCGGAGCGGCCGCGAAAGCGCACCTCCACCCCCTCGGCCTCTTCCTCGCCGGGTTGGGCGCCCATGTGATAGTCGCCGAGCGGCATCACCACCATCTCGGGGCAGTCGCTGCAATCGCGGAACACCGTGCCGACCAGCAGCAGCGGGCTGCTCTGGGGCAGCATGCCCATCGCCAGCCGCACGGAACCGTCCGCCGCCGCCGCCGGCCCGATCCCGCCAAGCGCCAGCGCCAGCGCGGTGAACAGCCAAACCCGGACCTTCATAGCGCCCTCTTCCCCTCGCCACCCACCGCCTCTTGATACACCAAGAGCGGGCCGGCGGAAAGCCGCCCCACCGCGAGGCGTCTTGAATCAGTGCTCCCCTGCCGACATAGGTGGCCGCCGGGGTCCGAACTTTTCCGTGACCCGCCCATGCCGACGATCGGCGCATTATACGGCATTAACGTTCGTAACGGAGTTGCCGGAGAATTGGACGCTCTGCCAGCGGCATCAGCACCCCGCAGGATCGAGCCTCTGCAATAGGATCGGTCATGGCCTGTCCCGACCTCGCTGAAGCCTGCGTTGCCGGCGACCGGGAATTCCGGGTTCGCTTCGCCGACGGCCTCGAGGGGCTGGTGCGCTTTCGCGACAGCCACCTCCACGGCGTCTTCGAGCCCCTCAAGGATGCCCGCGTCTTCCACCGGCTGCGGGTAACCGAAGGCGCCGTCCCCTGGCCCTAAGACATCGACGCCATGTATGCCGCGATTCTCCGGGATGGGGTGCTGAAGTGAGACGGCGGAATCAGAGCCGCCCGTTTTTCGTATTTATTTATGCGGCAGACAAAATCATTATTAACATCCGGTCTCGCGGAAACTTACCAATATAAAGTGATCATCACCGCGCAACGTCGTTCCAGGCCTGCGCGGTAACGTTGCCATTTCCGTCAAAACGGATATTCCCTTCCTTAATTATTTTCATTTTGTATTTTCTATTCCCAGGCTTTCCGTAATAAAGCGTAAATGACAGGCTCGCTGGAAGGTATCCCTCACCAACTGGCGTGGTAAAAACGATTTCGTGGTCATTAAAGTAACCATTTCCTTTTGGCGGAATACGAATAGTTTAGCAACGAAATAATCTATTTGTAGGATAATTATTCCCAATTTGTGTTTTCACGTCTTCTATCTCAAACTCTATGGCAACGTCAGCACTATTAATTAGAACAATGCCAACAGACAAACCCGCTCCCGCGATCGTCTTTCCAACATTAACATTAGAGAAGACGAGTTTGTCTTCCACACGCTCTCTTTCCATTAGGGCATGGAAATTTACAAGCCCAATACTAGCAAAGCCAAACGTTATCACAGCGCCAATCCAAATAAGAAACCACGACTATTCAGAAAATCTTCCAAGGGCTACGGTCGCAATCGTAGATACAACCGGGATAGCATAAGCAATAGAGTGTGTAACTATAGAGTGAATCACGCTATTCCTAACTACGTGAGCTATCCCGCGACTTTCAAAAGCATTATCCATGGCTTTGTCCTTTATCGAGAGCGTATCGATAGATTAATCATATAAAATAGCGGGAGTCAATCTGTAATTATAATAATCACGTTAATGTCGTAAAACTATTAATTGTTTATCCTGCCACAGAGCAGGAAGAAAAGTTGTTTCCCGCGGCCTGCATGCACAATTCAAGAATTCTGCACCAAACATAACCAACTGGAATCCCGGCCTGCTTCCGGTAGAAACGTCTGGTGCAGAATGGCGGCCGGATGTGCGCCCCCCTCACCCGAACTTGTTCACCTTCGGGAAGCCATTTGGCGGCAGTTTGCCGGTTGCGGCGCGGGTGCCGAGCCAGGGGCGGAGGTCGGGTTCGGTGCGGGTGCGCTCGCCGGTGCGCCAGGAGAGGCCGGCGGAGATCTTGAGGGTGATCAGGTCGGCGAGGCTGGCGTCCTTGTATTTCTGGAGCATCACGCCGCGGCCGCGAGCCATCACCGGCAGTTCCTCCAGCATGAACACCAACAACTTTCGATTGTTGCCGATCACGGCCACGGCGTCGTCGCCGCGCTCGGCGTTGACCGGGTGGCAGATGCGGGCTTCGAGGGTGCCGTCGAGGTTGAGCACCTGCTTGCCGGTGCGGGTCTGGGCCAGCACCTCGTTTTCCTCGACCTGGAAGCCGCGGCCGTCTTCCGAGGCGACGACGAGGCGGCGGCCGGGCTGGTGCTTAAACAGAGCGACGATCTCGGCCTCGTTGCCGAGGTCGATCATCAGCCGCACCGGTTCGCCAAAGCCGCGGCCGCGCGGCAGCCGGTCGATGCCGAGGGTGTAGAAGCGGCCATTGGTGCCGAACAGAATCAATTTGTCGGTGGTCTCGGCGTGGAGGATGAAGCGCGGACGGTCGCCTTCCTTGTATTTGATCTCGGTGGTGTCGGTCTCGGCCAGCCAGCCCTTGACCGCCCGGATCCAGCCCTTGTCCGAGCACAGCACCGTGACCGGCTCGCGCTCAAGCGTAGCCTCCAGCGGAATCTCGATCTCTTTCGGTGCGTCGGCGATGTCGGTGCGGCGTTTGCCGAGGACGGTCGCCTTGCCGAACTTCTTCTTGATCTCGGCAATCTCGGCCGCGATCATCTGCCAGCGCAGCGGTTCCCTGGCCAGCAGTTCCTCCAGAGCGGCCTTTTCTTTGGCCAGCCCCTCGTGCTCGCGCCGGATCGCCAGCTCCTCCAGCTTGTGCAGGGCGCGCAGCCGCATGTTGAGGATGGCTTCGGTCTGTGTCTCGGTGAGGGAGAAGCGGCGCATCAGCTCCTCCTTCGGCTTCTCCTCGAAGCGGATGATCCGGATCACCTCGTCGAGATTGAGGTAGGCGATCAGGAAGCCGTCGAGCACCTCCAGCCGGTGCTCGATCCGGGCCAGCCGGTGGCGCGAGCGCCGCTGCAAGACCTCGTGGCGGTGGTCGAGGAAGGCCTTCAGCACCTGGCGCAGGGTCATCACCCGCGGCACGTTGTCGGCGTCGAGCACGTTCATGTTGAGGCTGAAGCGAACCTCAAGGTCGGTGCTCTGGAACAGCGAGGCCATCAGCACGTCGGGGTCGACGTTGCGGCTTTTCGGCACCAGGATCAGCCGTACGTCTTCGGCCGATTCGTCTCGTACGTCTTCGAGCAGGAAGAGTTTCTTGGCGCTCAGCAGCTCGGCGATCTTTTCGACCAGCCGCGATTTTTGCACCTGATAGGGAATCTCGGTGACCACGATCTGCCAGGTGCCCTGGGCCAGCTTCTCCACCGACCAGCGGGCGCGCAGCCGGAACGAGCCGCGGCCGGTGCGGTAGCTCTCGATCACCGAGGCCCGGGGCTCGACCAGCACGCCGCCGGTGGGGAAATCCGGCCCCGGCATCAGCGCCACCAGCGACTCGACCGAGGTATCGGGCTGGCGGATCAACTGGCGGAGGGCGTCGCAGATCTCGCCGGCATTGTGAGGTGGAATCGAGGTGGCCATGCCGACCGCGATGCCGGTGGCGCCGTTGGCCAGGAGGTTGGGGAAGTTGGCGGGCAGGACCGCCGGTTCCTCGCCGTCGCCGTCATAGGTCGCGCGGAAATCAACCGAATCCTCGTCGATGCCCTCAAGGAGGGCGCGCGCGACCTCGGTCAGCCGGGCCTCGGTGTAGCGCATGGCGGCGGCATTATCGCCGTCGATGTTGCCGAAATTGCCCTGGCCGTCGATCAGCCGGTAGCGGACGGCGAAATCCTGGGCCAGCCGGACCAGGGCGTCGTAAACCGCGACGTCGCCATGAGGATGGAACTTGCCGATGACGTCGCCGACCACCCGGGCCGACTTCTTGGGCGGCTGGTCCGGCTCCAGCTTGAGGATGCTCATGGCATAGAGCAGCCGGCGGTGAACCGGCTTGAGACCGTCGCGGACGTCGGGCAGCGAGCGCGCCATGATCGTCGACAAGGCGTAGGCGAGGTAGCGCTCGGAGAGCGCCTCCGCCAGCGGCTTGTCCTGAACGTCGGAATCGGCCGGGGTGGGCTTCATGGCACTGGGGACTCGGGACTCAAGGACTATTGGCCTTGCCTACCAGATTTGGTGGCGTGCGGCCAGCCCGTTCCGCCAGCCGCCGCCGCGCCGGCGGCAGGCCGCCGGGCAGATGGCGCTCGAGGAAATGGCCGGTCAGGGCCAGACCCTGGCGCACCTGCTCGGGGCCGCCGCCGCCCTGGCCGGTGAGAAAGGCCGGCAGCGGCAGCAGCCGGTCGCCCCAGGGTGCCGCCGCCGCCCGCGACACCGCGCGGCCGCTGCGCGGGCTGACCGCGGCCAGATCCCCGGCGGCGCCGGTGACGGCGCAGCGGCTGAGATCGAGGCCGAAGCCGAGTTCGGCCAGCAGTCCGAGTTCCCAGCGCACCGTCGCCTCGGCCCAGGCCGGCGCCTCCAGAGCCTCGAAGAGGGCGAGCAGACCGCGATAGAGGGCCGGGTGCGGTTCGCGCTCCGAAAGCCCGGCCTCGACCAGGGCGCAAGCTGAAACCAGCGCCGCCAGCCGCTCGGGCTGGTCGAGCAGGGCGGCCCCGAAGCTGCGTAATGGCTCCAGGGTCAGGCTGCCCAGCTGCTCGGGGAGGCGGGCGCGCCAGCGGGCGCAGACCAGGGTGCCCGGCTCGACCGAGGCCCGGCGCCCCGCGGTCCGGGCGCCCCGGACCAGTCCGGCGTGACGCCCCCGCGCCTCGGTGAGCAGCGAGACCAGCGCCGAACTTTCGCCCTGGGCCCGGGCCGAAAGCACCAGCGCCTGATCGGTCCATTCCATGGTCGGGTCAGGCCCGGCGGGCGCCGAGCGCCGCCGAGCCCAGATGGAGGCAGTAGAGCATGGCCACGGTCAGCGGCAGGCCGTGGCGGGGCCAGAGGTCGAGGGCGGCGCCAGCGATCGAGGGGCCGCTGATCGTGCCCACGGTATAGGCCATGATGAAGAGGACATTGGCGTGGGCCAGATCGGCGGCCGGGAATTTATGGCCGATCTGGGTCAGGCCGAGGGTGTAATAGCCCGAGGTCGCGCCGCCCCAGAGGAACAGCAGCGGCCACAACAGCCAGCCGCCGGGCACGGGCACGGCATCGAAGCCGACGACAAACAGCAGACACGAAAGCGAGGCCGCGACCAGCACCCGGTCGGGGCCGGCGCGGTCGGCGAGCCAGCCCAGCGGCATCTGCCAGACCAGGCCGCCGGCGGCGAAGACCGAAACCATCATCACCGCCGCCGCCTCGGTGAGGCCGGCGCCCCGGCCGTAGAGCGGCAGCAGGGTGAAGAGGGAAATCTCGGCGAACCCGGCGGTGAAACCGGCAAGAATCGTCCCCGGCGCGACGCCGAACAGCGCCCACGACCAGCCGCCGCCATCGGCACGGACGCCGCCGGCGGGCACGCAGTGCCGTCCGAGCAGCGGCGGCAGCGCTGCCAGCAGCAGCAGCCCGGTCGCCACCAGGAAGGGCCGGGCGCCGGTGATGCCAGTGACATGGAGCAGCAGCGGTCCGACCGCGATTCCCGCGGCCCAGAGGGTGGCGTAAAGGCTGACCGCCCGGCCCCGGCTGGTGTTGATGGCGATCCGGCTGAGCCAGGTTTCGCTGACCACCCATTGCAGGGCGAGGCCGAAGCCCATGGCGAAGCGCAGCCCGAACCAGGCCGGCAGCGAATCGAGGACCGGAAACAGCGCCAGCGCCAGCGCCGAGACGAAACAGCCGAGCAGCAGTGTCGGCACCGTGCCGAGCCGGGCGATCAGGCGCGGCGCCAGCGGCGCGGTCAAGAGCACCGCGACCGCGGGCATGGCGGCGTTGATGCCGACCAGCGCCGCGCCGGCGCCGGCCGCGGTCATGCTGAGGGCGATCAGGGGAATGGTCATGCCGAGGGTCAGGCCGACTGCCACCGCGCTGGCCATCACCACCGCGAGGCCACGGCGGCGCTGGGCATCGGAGAGGCTGTCAGCCTCAATGTCCCGGCGGTGATCCGTCACCCGTCGGTCCCTCCTTCAGCCGGACCGGGCGCCCGGAATCGGCGCGAAACGAATCAGCGCGAAACGAATCGGCGCGAGACCGGCTTGGCGGCTGCAGCCGCCGGCTTGGCCACCGGTGTCGCCGGCTTGGCGGTCGGGGCCGGGGCGGGCTTGGCCTCGGCCCGGACTGGCGGCGGGTCGGCGGCGGGCGGCGCCGGCGGCGGTGTTACCGCCAGCTTGCCGATCTGGGAGACCAGATCGGAAATGTGCCGGCCCAGCTGCCGCATCTCGTCCTGAACCACGCTCAGCTCGGACTTCGGCTGCTGGCTTTCCGCGGCCTCCTCGGCATCGAGGCCGAGGACCGCCTCGAACCGGCGCTGGATTTCGTCCGGCAACAGCTCCTGACCCTGGGAGAGATGATCCTGGGTTTCGCTCAGCCGCTCCTGGGTTTCGGTCAGCCGGGTCTGCAGGTTTTCCAGCAGGTGCTGCTGATCATCGCCCTGTTGCGCGACTTCGTCCCGCAGCTCTTCCTGGGCCTTTTCGATCCGGATCAGCTGCTCCGCGATCCGGCTCAGCTGTTCGCGGGTGCGGGTGATCTGCTCATTGAGCCGACCACTGTGCTCGCCGAAGCGGCTGCCGGTGACTGACCCCGCCCGGGCCGGTGCCGGCGGCGGCGCGAGGGCCGGCGCGGGCGGAGGCGGCGGTGCCGCCGCGGCGGGCGGTGCCGGCGGTGGCGGTGGCGGTGGCGCCGATGCCACCTCCTCCAACCGGAACAGCTGATCGTTCTGGCGGCTCACCTGTTCGCCGATCCGCGCAATCTGGGCACTCAGCCGCGAGTTGGCCGCTTCCAGACGGGCCAGACGCTCGTCATGGCCTTCGGCCAGGGTCACCAAGCGCTGCAACATCGGCTTCAGTTGATCGACGGGATTGGACATTCAGGCGCTCTTCCGGATGAGGACAGTCGATTCTCGTATGTCGGCCGTATGATGGCACACCCCAACAACCACCCGCCCGGGCTCGCAGAATTTCCCGAAAACGGACGGGCGCACGATACACCGACAGGCCGGCCGCTGCAAACCACCCGCGCAAATAAATTCAGCGCGCGATCCAGCCGCCGTCGACCGAGAGCGAGGTGCCGGTGATCGAGCGCGCGCCCTCGGAGGCCAGGAACACCGCGATCGCTCCAACCTCCTCGATGGTGACGAAGCGCCGGGTCGGCTGGGGCGCGAGCAGGATGTCGTGAATGACCTCTTCGCGCGACTTGTTGTGAACCTTGCACTGATCGACGATCTGCATCTCGACCAGCGGCGTCCAGACGTAGCCGGGGCAGATCGAATTGCAGGTGACGCCGAACTCGGCCGCCTCCAGCGCCACCACCTTGGTCAGGCCCATCACGCCGTGCTTGGCCGCGACGTACGCCGACTTGAAGGGCGAGGCGACCAGGGCATGGGCCGAACCGGTGTTGATGATTCGGCCCCACCGCCGCTGCTTCATGCCGCCGAGCACGGCCCGGGTGGCGTGAAATACGGCATTGAGATTGATCGCGATGATCTCATCCCACTTGGCCAGCGGAAACGACTCGACCGGCGACACGTACTGGATGCCGGCGTTGTTGACCAGAATATCCACCGGCGCGATGCTGGCTTCGGTTTCGGCGATCATCGCCGCGATCTCTTCGGGTTTGCGCATGTCGGCCGCCGAATAGCCGACGGTGACGCCGGTCTCGGCGGTGAGGGTGGTGCGCAGCCGCTCGATTTCGGCGGCGTCGCCGAAGCCGTTGAGCACGACGTTGGCGCCGGCCGCCGCCAGGGCGCGGGCCATGCCAAGGCCGATGCCGCTGGTCGAGCCGGTGACGACCGCCGTACGTCCGGCAAGGCTGCGGGCAGGTACGGCGGAGGGAGGCGGTGCTGCTGTGGTCATGGTTTCACCCTTGGCGCGTGGACGGACCGATGCTGGGCAGAAGGGTAGCGCAACTCGGCGCCGAACGGGAGCCTTCCCGCACCTCGACGCGTGGCGCCGGTCCGGGTGCGACCAAACGACTCGGGCAGGGCCGGATGCCGCCCTTCAGACATTTTCCAGTAGCGGACGGGCGGCGTTTGCGATTCGATCGGGAGTGTGAGCGGTCCCAGGCTCAGAAAGCCAGTTCAAGCCTTCGTCTTTCCGTGAGGAGCCGCGGCCATGATGACCCGCCATGAAATCAAGGCCGTGATCCGCGACCTGCAGAGCTTCAGCGCCGACGGCATCAACCCGGACCAGCGCACCCAGATTGATGCCGCGCTCGGCCTGTTGTACGAGGCGTACGCCATGGCGGTGCTTCAGGAGCGCGGAATCGACGTCGATATCAGCAACATTTGCGGTTTTGTGAAGTTCGTGAACATCATTCCTTTGAAGGCGAGCCTCTCTTCGCGCAAGGCCGCCTGACCGCTCCGCTTCGCCTGGGATCAGACGCCGTGGCAGGAGCCCCCGGCATCGGCTTCGTGGCCGGCGGGGCTGTCGTCATGATTGTGCCGGCCGCAGCAGACCGCCGGATCCAGGCCGGCGGCGAGGCCGATCCAGCCATCGACCTGCCCGGGCTCCCAGCCGGCCATGCGCCGGCCGCCGGATTCCATCAGCGGCCGGCGAATCAGAATCGGTTCGGCGCTGAGCAGGGCCAGGGCCGTTTCGGCATCCAGCGCCTCGGGCCGGACCTCGCCTTTGCTGACTTTGGGCGCCGACGGATTGAACCAGGCCGCCACGGGCAGCCCGGCGAAGAACGGGCGGAGGGTTTCTGCGGTCCAGGGATGCGTGAGGATGCTGACGGTCTCGACCTCGTGCCCGGAGGCCTCCAGTATCGCCCGCTGACGGGCGTTGCCCCGGCAGCCCGGCTTTTCGTAGAAGGTGACTGTGGCCATGGTTTGATCTTCCGCTGTCGTGCGTTCCGGTTCAAAATCACCGGTCGGGTCGGGGTGGGGTGACGGACTCCGGCATCGCCGCGGTTCGGAGCCTGACCGAGCGTATCGGGCCGCGGGCAGTTTACCAAGGGGGTTCGCGATGACGATCACGGCCGGCATCTGCTTTCGGGCCTCGATCGGCGGCAGTCCCGCCCGGTCCCGATGACTTCGGAGCGGGAGGCGCGGGCCGAGGCCGAGCGCCTCCGGGCGCTGCGGGCCTACGACATTCTTGATACCGCCCCGGAGGAGACGTTCGATCGCGTTGTCCGGCTGGCGGCGGCGCTGACCGGGGCGCCGGTGGCGCTGGTGACCCTGCTCGACGAGCAGCGGGCGTGGTTCAAGGCTGCGCTCGGGCGGGAGCTGAGCGAAATCCCGCGCGAGCAGTCGTTTTGCGATCATGTCCTCGGCGATCCCGGCGTGCTGGTGGTCGAGGATGCCGCGCTCGATCCCCGATTCGCCGCCAGTCCGGTGGTCACCGGCCCGCCCTATGTCCGCTTTTATGCCGGGGCGCCCTTGCGCAGCCGCTCCGGCCATACCGTCGGGGCGCTGTGCGTGCTCGATGATCGGCCGCGCCGACTCGATGCCGCCCAGATCGACCGCCTCGCCGATCTTGCCGAAACCGTGGTCGACGCCCTGGAACTGCGGCGGGCGGCCCGGGAGTTCGAGGCCGAGGCGGCGGCGCTCCGCGAGGCCCAGCAGGCGCTCGCCGCCAGCGAGGCCCGCCATCGCAGCGTCCTCGACACCGCGGTCGACGCGATCATCAGCATCGACGACGAGGGTCGGATCGACTCGGCGAACCCGGCCTGCGCGCGCCTCTTTGGCTATGCCCCGGGGGAACTGATCGGGCAGGAGGTCACGCTGCTGATGCCGCGCTCGGAGGTCAGCCGCCATGAAGAGGCCCTCAGCCGCTACCGGCAAACCGGCAAGTCGAAGCTGATCAACGGCCCGGGCCGGGAGGTCACCGGCCGGCGCCGGGACGGCTCGCACCTGCCGATCCATCTCGCGGTCAGCGAGACCGAGGTCGGCGGCCGGACGAGGTTCACCGCCATCATCCGCGACATCACCGATCTGCGTGCCGTTCAGACCGACCTGCTCAATGCTCTCGCCCTGATGCATGCGGTGGTTGATGATTCGCCAGACCCGATCTTCATCAAGGACATGGAGGGGCGCTATCTGCTGCTCAACGCCGCCACCGCCCAAGCGCTCGGCCGTCCGCAGGCGGAGGTTCTGGGCCGCGGCGACGCCGATTTCCTGCCGGCCGGGATCGTGGCCCGGCTGCGCCGGACCGACGACGAGGTCACGGCCGGCGGGGTCACCGTCACGGCCGAAGAGATCTTGCCGGCGGCGGCGGGCGGCAGCACGGTCTATCTTACCACCAAGTCGCCGCTGATCGGCGCCGACGGGCGGATCGCCGGCGTGGTCGGCATCGCCCGCGACATCACCGCCCGCAAGGAAGCCGAGGAGGCGATGATCCGGGCCCGGGAGCAGGCCGACCGGGCCAATTCGGCCAAAACCGAGTTCCTCTCCAACATGAGTCATGAGTTGCGCACGCCGCTCAACGCCGTGCTCGGCTTCAGCCAGATGCTGGAGATGAATCAGGAGAAGGAGCCGCTGACGCCGACTCAGCGGAAATGCGTCGGCCACATTCACCGGGCGGGAGAGCACCTCCTCGACCTGATCAACGAAATCCTCGACCTCGCCAAGATCGAAACCGGTCGTCTGACCCTGATGATCGAGCCGGTCGATGCGCGGGCGGTGGTGATGGAAAGCCTGTCGCTGGTGGCTCCGATGGCGGCGCCGGCCGAACTGGCGTTGCGCTTCGCCGCCGCCGCCGCCGCGCCGCCGCCGCGGGTGCTGGCCGACGGCATCCGGCTGAAACAGGTGGTGGTCAACCTCTTGTCCAACGCCATCAAATACAACCGCCGCGGCGGCAGCGTCACGGTCATTGAAGCCGTTCCCGCCGATGGCCGCCTGCGCCTGACCGTGGCCGACACCGGCCGCGGCATCGCGCCCGAGCATTTCGACGAGGTGTTTCAACCCTTCAGCCGGCTGGCGGCCGATGCGGCCGGCATCGAGGGCACCGGCATCGGCCTGACCATCACCCGCCGGCTGGTGCTCCTGATGGGCGGCGCCATCGGGGTCGACAGCCGGGTCGGCGAGGGCAGTTCGTTCTGGATCGAGATGCCGGTCGCCCCCGGGGGCGGGGCTGGCTCCGATCCGGCCGACCGGTGGTGAAATTGCTTGTTCGCGGCGGTGCGGGCTGCTATCAGAACGCCTCATGAACAAGTTCCTAAGCATCCGCGGCGCGCGGGAGCACAACCTCAAGAACATCGACCTCGATCTGCCGCGGGACCGGCTGATCGTGATCACCGGTTTGTCCGGCTCGGGCAAGTCGTCGCTGGCCTTTGACACCATCTATGCCGAGGGTCAGCGCCGCTATGTCGAGAGCCTGTCGGCCTACGCCCGGCAGTTTTTGGAGCTGATGCAAAAGCCCGACGTCGACAGCATCGAAGGGCTGTCACCGGCTATCTCGATCGAGCAGAAGACGACCTCGCGCAACCCGCGCTCGACCGTGGGCACGGTGACCGAAATCTACGACTACATGCGCCTGCTGTACGCGCGGGTCGGTGTACCGTACTCGCCGGCCACCGGTCTGCCGATCGAGAGTCAGACCGTCAGTCAGATGGTCGACCGCCTCGTGGCCTTGCCCGAAGGCAGCCGGCTCTATCTGCTGGCGCCGCTGGTGCGCGGGCGCAAGGGCGAATACCGCAAGGAGCTGCTGGAACTGCGCAAGCAGGGTTTTCAGCGGGTGAAGGTCGACGGCTTGCTCTATGAGATCGACGAAGTCCCGGCCCTCAACAAGAAGATCAAGCACGACATCGAGGTCGTGGTCGACCGCCTCGTGATTCGCGACGGCCTGGGCACCCGGCTCGCCGACTCGGTGGAAACCGCGCTCCGCCTGGGCGACGGCCTGCTGTTCGCCGAAAGGGCGGATGGCGGCGAGCGCCTGATCTTCTCGGCCAAATTCGCCTGCCCGGTCAGCGGCTTCACGATATCCGAGATCGAGCCGCGGCTGTTTTCCTTCAACAACCCGTACGGCGCCTGTCCGGCCTGCGACGGCCTCGGTCAGAAGCTCTATTTCGACCCGCTGCTGGTGGTGCCCGACGAGCGGCTGTCGCTGCGCAAAGGCGCTATTGCACCCTGGACCGGCACCCAGTCGGCCTACTATTTGCAAACCCTCGAATCGCTCGGCCGGCATTACGGCTTCAGTACCGATGTCCCCTGGGCGGATCTGCCCGATGCGGCCCGCCAACTGGTGCTTTATGGCAGCGGCAAGACCGCGATCACGCTCAAGTTTGAGGATGGCGTCCGCAAGTTCGAGACCACCAAGCCCTTCGAGGGCCTGATCAACAATCTGGAGCGGCGCTGGAAGGACACCGAGAGCGCCTGGATGCGTGAGGAGTTGGGCAAGTATCAGTCGGCCCAGCCCTGCGAAGCCTGCCGGGGCCAGCGCCTGAAGCCCGAAGCGCTGGCGGTGAATATCCGCGGCCTGCACATCTCGGAAGTCACCGAGATGTCGATACGGCAGGCCGCGGCATGGTTTGGCGAACTCAACGGCCATCTCCGGCCCAAGGATCAGGAGATCGCGGCGCGGATTCTCAAGGAGATCAACGAGCGGCTCGGTTTTCTCAACAATGTCGGCCTGGAATACCTCACCCTCAGCCGCAATTCCGGCTCGCTCTCGGGCGGCGAGAGCCAGCGCATCCGCCTCGCCTCGCAGATCGGCTCCGGGCTGACCGGGGTGCTGTACGTGCTCGATGAGCCCTCGATCGGCCTGCATCAGCGCGACAACGACCGGTTGCTGACCACCCTGGTCCGCCTGCGCGACATCGGCAACACCGTGATCGTGGTCGAGCACGACGAGGACGCGATCCGCCACGCCGACTGGCTGGTCGATATGGGACCGGGCGCCGGCGTTCATGGCGGCCACGTCGTTGCCGAGGGCACGCCCGATCAGGTTGAGGCTCATCCCGAGAGCATCACCGCCCGCTATCTTTCCGGCCGCCTGAAAATTCCCGTGCCGGCGGTGCGGCGGCCCGGCCATCCCGGCCAGACGCTGGCGGTGGTCGGTGCCCGGGCCAACAATCTCAAGAATCTCACCGTCACGATTCCGCTCGGCACCTTCACCTGCGTCACCGGGGTCTCGGGGGGCGGCAAATCGACGCTGATCGTCGAAACCCTATACAAGGCGCTGGCGCGCCGGCTCAACGGCGCCCGCGAGCATCCGGCCGAGCACGACAGCATCGAGGGGCTGGCCTTTCTCGACAAGATCGTCGATATCGACCAGTCGCCGATCGGCCGTACGCCCCGGTCCAACCCGGCCACGTACACCGGCGCCTTCACTCCGATTCGCGACTGGTTCGCCGGTCTGCCCGAGGCCAAGGCCCGCGGCTACGGGCCCGGGCGGTTTTCCTTCAATGTCAAGGGCGGGCGCTGCGAAGCCTGCCAGGGCGACGGCCTGATCAAGATCGAGATGCACTTTCTGCCCGATGTCTACGTCACTTGCGACGTCTGCAAGGGCAAGAGGTACAACCGGGAAACCCTCGACATCACCTTCAAGGATCAGACCATCGCCGGCGTCCTCGACATGACCGTCGAAGAGGGGGCCCACTTCTTCAAGGCGGTACCATCGATTCGCGACAAGCTGGAAACCCTGAACCGGGTCGGCCTCGGCTATATCCGGGTCGGCCAGCCCGCGACCACCCTCTCGGGCGGCGAGGCCCAGCGGGTCAAGCTGGCCAAGGAACTTTCCCGTAGAGCCACCGGCAAGACCCTCTATATACTCGACGAGCCGACCACCGGCCTGCATTTCGCCGACGTCCATACCCTGCTGGAGGTTCTCCATGCGCTGGTGGACCAGGGCAACACGGTGCTGGTGATCGAGCACAACCTGGAGGTGATCAAGACCGCCGACTGGATCATCGACCTCGGTCCCGAGGGCGGCGATGGCGGCGGCGAGGTGGTCGCCGAGGGTGTTCCCGAGGATGTAATAAGGGTTTCACGAAGCTATACCGGGCAGTATCTTGCGCCGTATCTTGGCGCCGGAGCGACGCCGCGGCGCGCATAGATGCCTGTCCCCGGGGCAGGGCGCCGCCCAGACTGACCGGTACGACCGACAGACCGAGACGATTGACAAGAGGAACAGCGCGATGTCGAACCTCCGCAGGCAAGCGATGGACGCGATTCTGGCCGCCGCCCGTCACGATATCTCCGACACCCTCAAGGAGCAGGGGATCGAGAACCCCCACGACGAGGATGCCGACGGCGCCGTGTTCGATGTCGCCATCCTTTATGCTTTTCGGGTGTTCATGCGCATCTGCGAGCAGGAGGGACTCTCCGTCACCCCCGAGGAGTTCGTCGATCTCGCCGGCGAACTGGTTGAAGAAATGGCTGAGGATGCTGAACTCGGTTGACTCCGGTTTCAGCGCCGCAGGAAAACCGGGAAAAACTGTCCCGGCACCTGACGGGCGCGAGATACGGGATTGGCCCTAGAAAAGCCGTGATTGGCTGTTTATTGCTGGTCTCCTCACTGGAGGGGAGACGGAACCGATGCCGCGTTTGACCGCTTTGGCCGTCACCGGCTGTCTGCTGGCCTTCGGCGCTGCCGGTGCCGCGGCGGCCCCGGGTAATGGCGCGCGCGACGCCATCCTGGCCGGGTTTGCTGCCGAGGCCCGGGCGGCCGACCCCGGCTTCGCCGGCTTTGCCGCCGCGCGCGGCGAGGCGCTGTTTCGGGCCAGACAGAGCGGCGGCAGAGCCGAAACCCCGTCCTGTACCACCTGTCACACCGAGGATCCGACCCGGCCGGGCCAGACCCGCGCCGGCAAGGAGATCGAGCCGATGGCGGTTTCAAAGACCCCGGACCGCTTCACCGATCCGGAGAAGGTCGCGAAATGGCTGGGGCGCAATTGCAACAGCGTGCTCGGCCGACCCTGCACCGCGACCGAAAAGGGCGACGTCCTGACCTTCTTGAGCGGCCGTTGAGGCGCCGTCCCGTCCGAAAGGCCCCCCCGATGCAAATGCCGAGGATGATCACGGTTGCCCTGGCCCTGGCGGTGGCCCCCTGGCCGGCCGGACCGGCCCGTGCCGCCGGTGCCGCGACGCAGCCGGCCAATGAGGTGGTGCACAAGGAATGCGGCGCCTGCCACATTGCCTATCTGCCGCGTTTCCTGCCGGCGACCGCCTGGACCAAGCTGTTCGACAGCCTCGACAATCATTATGGCGAGGATGCCAGCATGCCTCCCGAGGTCTCGGCGGTGGTCCGGCACTATTATCTCGACCATGCCGCCGGGCTGTACTGGACTTCACCCTCGACCAAGGACATTCCGCGCATCACCGCTCAGGCGTGGTGGAAGCGCGCCATGGGCAAGCTCGACGTCAGCACCCCGCGCATCCGCAGCCGTGCCAACTGCGGCGCCTGCCATACTCATGCCGACTGGTACATGGGCGTCCGGTGAACCGCCGCTCTCAGGCGCCGGCGGCGATGGCGGTCAGCCGGCCGATATCGCGTTCGAAAAGGTTGAGCGCGACTTCCCGCACCGCGCCGCTGCGCTTGAGGTCGGCGATCATGCGACTCGCGGTTTCCATGGTGATGCCGAGCAGGGCGCCGACATCCTCGCGGCCGAACAGCCGCACCCGCGATTCGGTGGCCGGAGCCAGAATCAGGAACAGCCGGGCGACGCGCTGGCGGGCATGGCCGGTGGCCAGCTCGCGGGTGCAGTCGTGGGCGCGGCTCAGCGACTCGTGCCACTTCTTCATCAGCTGCCGGTGCAGCTTGGGCGCCAGCTGGGTGACCACCGCGCAGGGGATGCGGCACAGCTTGGTCTGTTGCAGGGCGATCGCGCTATGCTCGTAATGGCCGGCAACCGTGGCTTCGAGCCCCGCCACCAGGCCCTGTCCCAGCAGATTGACGATGCGCTGGCTGCCGTCGCTGAGATACTGCTCGAGCTTGAGCAATCCCTCGCGCACGGTATAGAGCGCCGCGCCGATATCGCCGGAGCGGTACAGCGACTCGCCGGGCAGGAGTCGGATGTCGTCGATCGGCACGTCGACGGCGTGAAAATCCTCGGCCTCGAGATCCGCGAACAAAACCAAATCGCGAATCGCGCATTCAGTGCAGGACATCGCACCGTTGCCGGCCGTCTGATGCTCCTGAAGCCCCATCACCAATCCTTCGCTGATCGAAAAACTACGGGAAATCCCTTACCACTCAAGACGTTAACAAGGCATGCGGCAAGAACGCCCGTTAAGCCCATTGCGTTATTCGCCCGACGCATAGAACTTTGACAATTGTCTGATGGAGAACCTAAGTCGGTTCAGCCACCCTTCAAGCGACGAAACGTCGCAGCGCGATCGTAGCACCGTTTCAAGGAGCGTTACCATGGGTACCTTGAAGAGTTGGCTGACCTCGACCGATCACAAGCGAATCGGGCTGCTCTACCTGTTCGGGTCGCTGGCGGCGTTCGTCCTGGCCGGATTCGGCGCACTGGTGATCCGCATCCAGCAGTTTGATCCCGGCATGCAGGTGGTTACCGGTCAGACCTATAACACCGTGCTCTACTTTCACGGCGCGGCGATGATCCTGGCCTTCCTGATTCCCGGCCTCACCGGGTTCTTCGGCAATTATTTCATTCCGCTGATGATCGGCGCCCGCGACGTCGCCTTTCCGCGGCTCAATGCCCTGGGTCTGCACTTGTTCCTGGCCGGGATCGTGCTGGCGCTGATCAGCATCGCGGTTCCCGACGCGCCCGATGTGCTCTGGACCGGCTATCCGCCCTATTCGATCAGGACCACGGCCAACACCGCCTTCTATGTCTTTACGGTGCATCTGTTTTCGGTTTCGTCGATTCTGAACGGCATCAATCTGATCGTCACGGTGATGCTGATGCGGGCGCCCAACATCGGCTGGAACCAGCTCAACATGTCGGTGTGGTGCATCCTCGGCGCGCTGCTGTTGAACCTGATCGACATTCCCGTGCTGGCGGCAGCGGTGACCATGCTGCTGACCGACAAATATTTCGGCACCCATTTCTTCGACGCCAGTCAGGGCGGCGACGCCGTGATCTATCAAAATCTGTTCTGGTTCTATTCGCACCCGGCGGTCTATGTGATCTTCCTGCCGGCGATGGGGATTCTGTTCGATGTCATCGCGACCATGGCCAAGAACCGGGTCTTCAATTACAAGGCGGCGGTTTACATGGGCGTGGTCGGAGTCTGCCTGATGTCGGGCGAGGTCTGGGTCCATCACATCTTCACCTCGGGCATGCCGGACTGGATCCGGGTCGTGATGATGATCACCACTCTGCTGATCTCGGTGCCGGTGGGGGTGATGGTGATCTCGCTCTGGGGCACGCTTCATCGCGGCGCCATCACCTATAACCTCGCCATGTCTTACGCCGCGGCCTGCCTGTTTCTGCTGCTGGTCGGCGGCCTGACCGGGATTCCGCTGGCGATGGTCTCTCTCAATCTTCATCTTCACGGCTCGGCCTATGTCCATGCCCACTTCCATTTCGTGATGGCGCTGTTCGCCACCTTCGCCTTTCTTTCCGGCCTCTATTACTGGTTCCCCAAGATCACGGGCCGCCTCGCCGACACCCGGCTGGCCCGGATCGGCTTCTGGGTCAACATACTTGGGGTCAACCTGACCTTCTGGCCGCTGCTGATCATCGGCGAGCAGGGCATGCCGCGCCGCTACTGGGATTACAGCAATCTGCCGGGCTGGTTCGCCCAATACCACCACATCGCGACCGTGGGCGCCTTCGTGACCGCGCTCGCCATGGCCCTGATCCTCGGCAACCTGATCTATTGCGCGCTTCGCGGGCAAAAGGCGCCGGCCAATCCCTGGAAGTCGCAGTCGCTGGAATGGACCCATGCCGCGAACCCGCCGCTGCCGCGCAACTTCGAGTCTGAACCGGCGCTGGCGTCCGACTGGTCACCCTACGAGTATCAGCGCTAGGACAGCCAACCGGTCCGGCCGGCTTCTTCCGGTCTTATCATTCTGACGAGGATAAACTTAAGCCTTACGTATAGTAAGGACGCCTTATGACGCGGACCTCCCAAATATATATGTGTTAAAGTGATGATATAATCGGCGGTGTCGCCAGACCTGGGAGGGATGATATGGGAGCCCGCAGCGTTTCCGGACGGTTCAAAGTCAGCACCCGGATTTATACCGGATTTGTCGTTATTCTGATGTTGTTGGCCGCGGTCGCGGTCATTGGCATCCGGGGGTTCTCTTCCATCGATCAATTTATGGGCACCTACAGTACGATCTCGGCCAACGCCGAGCGGGTGGCCAACATCAACCGCGAGGTGGCCGACATGCGGCGCAATGTCCGGCTCTACGGCGTCACCGGCGACGAGGCCCTGCTCGCCGAGGCCCGGGCGTCGATGAAGCCGCTGTCGGACTTGCTGGAGCAGACCATCGGCCAGATGCTCAACCCCCAGCGCCGGGCGTGGCTGCAGGATATGACCCGGCTGTTCGAGATCTACCGGGCCGATTTTGAAAAGGTGGTGGCGCTGCGCACCGACAGCGACCGCCATATCAAGGGGGTGATGAACCCGCTGGGCAAGAATATCCAGGACCAGCTGCGCGAACTGGCCCGGCAGGCCGCCGACGCCAAGGATATCGAGTTGACTGCCCGGCTGGCGCCGGTCCAGGAGCGCATGCTGTCGGCCCGGCTGTCGGCGTTCCGCTTCCTCGGTGCGCCGAGTCCGGGCGGCATCGACGAGGCCCGCGGCCGGCTTGACGAGGCGGTAAAAATCTCCACCAACATGGCCGACTGGACCCGCGGCGCCGAGCAGCGGCGGCTCGCGTCCGAGATCGACGCCGCCGTGGACAAATACCGCGAGGCCTTCCTGACCGTCAGCAAGGACGTGCTCACGGTCAATGACATGCTGACCGGGGTCATGGCCCGCACCGCCCTGGAGTTCGCGCAGGCCGCGAAAAAGGTCGGCGACAGCCAGCATGCCGCCCTCGGCGCCACCCGCGAGGAAATGGAGGGGATGATTGCCGGCGCCTCGACGCTGCAATCCGGCATCGCGCTCGCCGCGATCGTGTTTGGCCTGCTGTTCGCCTGGCTGATCGCCCGCGGCATCACCCGGCCGGTGGTCGATATGACTCTGACCATGACCAGCCTCGCCGCCGGCGACAACAGCGTCCACATTCCGGCGCTCGACAATCAGGACGAGATCGGCGAGATGGCCAGGGCGGTGGCGGTGTTCAAGCAGAACGCCATCGAGAAGGTGCGGATGGATGAGGCCGAACGCCAGCGTCTGGAGGCCGAGCGCCAGGCGGCCGAAGCCCAGCGGGCGCGGGAACAGGTGATCGGCATCGAGATCGCGACCCTGATCGACGCCGTTTCCCGGGGCGAACTGACCTCGCGCCTGGATCTCGCCGGCAAGGATGGCTTCTATCGGACCATGAGCGAGGGCATCAACCGGCTGACCGACACCGTGCAGACGGCGATCGCCGACATTGCGCGGGTGGTCGGAGCCCTGGCCCAGGGCGACCTCAACCAGCGGATCACCGCCCAGTATCAGGGGGCGTTCGACGGGCTGAAGCGCGACATCAACGCCACCTCGGAAAAGCTGGCCGAAATCGTCGGCGATATCACCCGCTCGACCGAGGCGATTTCCCAGGCCTCGGCAGAGGTGTCCTCGGGCAGTGCCGATCTGGCCGAGCGCACCGAACAGCAGGCATCGAGCCTGGAACAGACCGCGGCCTCGATGGAGGAGTTGGGCGCCACCGTGCGCAGCGCTTCGGAAGGTGCCCAGCGCGCCAACCGGATGGCCAGCGATGCCCGCGGCTCGGCCGAGCAGGGCGGGGTGGTCGCGGGGCAGGCGGTCGAGGCCATGAAGCGGATCGAGGAGGCCAGCCGCAAAATCACGGAAATCATCGGCGTCATCGACGAGATCGCCTTTCAGACCAACCTGCTGGCCCTCAACGCCGCGGTCGAGGCGGCGCGGGCCGGCGATGCCGGCAAGGGTTTCGCCGTGGTGGCGCAAGAGGTACGGGTGCTGGCCCAGCGTTCGGCTCAGGCCTCGAAGGAGATCAAGACCCTGATCCTCGACAGCGACCATCAGGTGCAGAACGGCGTCGATCTGGTCAGGCAGGCCGGGGCCTCGCTGACCGGCATCGTTGCCGGGGTGCAGCAGGTGGCCAAGCTGATCAGCGAGATCGCCGCCGCCAGCGCCGAGCAAGCCTCGGCTCTCGACGAGATCAACTCGGCGGTGGCGTCGATGGACGAGATGACCCAGAAGAACGCGGCACTGGTCGAGGAAACCACCGCCGCCGCCCAGTCGATGACCGGTCAGGCCGGCGACCTCACCGAGTTGGTCTCGTTCTTCAAGCTCGATCAGGGCCGTGCTGCGCCGCCGCGGCCCCAGGCCCACCGTCAGGCCGCCGCCACGGTGCCGCAGCGCGCCGGCCCGCGCCGGCCGTGAAGGCCGCGGCGGCCAGACCGGCCGCGGCCCGGCCCGGCGGGCGACCGGCGGCGGGAGTGCAGGCCGGCGGTGTTTTCAAGCACGCCCATCAGGCCGATCATGAGGAAGAGTGGAAAGTGTTCTGATCCCGGCCATGTCCCCCCGGTCCGGCGCCCGCCGGGGCCGGGGGCGGCACTCCGGCTCATGCGGGGCCTGCGATGACCGGAGATCGGCCAGCGGCTGAACTCGTCAGCCATCGGCGCTTTATTCTCGGCCGGCGGCGGCGGAGCCTCCGGCGGCTGGCCGAAGGGCTGCACCAGCTGTCGGTCTCGGTCTCTACGGTTCAGGACGCGCTGGGCCGGATCGCCCGCTTTTTCGAGCAGCAGCACCGGCAGTTGCAGGAGGCGATCGTCCGCAGCGACGAGATCGAGCGCTTTTGTGCCCGCTGTCAGGAGATCATCGATGGCGGCGACGCCGACCGCATGGCCCGCGACCGGGACTGGCTGCTCGCCGGCTACCGTAAACGCCACGCCCATCGCCGGGCCTGGCTCGACCGGCTCGGGGTGCCGCGGTGATGGTGCAGCCCTGGCCGGGCACGGCACCGCTGTTTCCGGCGCCGGTTTCTGTTATGCTGGGCAGATCCCGGTTTTCTCCTGGAAGGAGCATCCTCATGAGCCTCTGCACCCGGCGCCTTGGCGCGCTGGCCCTCGGCGCCGCCCTCTTTGCCGCCGCTGTTCCCGCCCTCGCCGACGAGGGCGCCCGTCCCGGGGCCGGGGTCGAAGCCGGCCGCGGCCAGGTGGCGGTGGTGGCGATCGTGCGGGCGCGCGACCTGATCACCCCGGCGGAGCGCCGGGCCTATCGTCAGGCAATGCGCGAAGCCCAAACTCCCGAGGCCCGGCAGCGCCTGCGTGAGGCGACGATCGAGCGTCTGCACCAGCGCGCCGCCGAGCATGGCGTGGTGATGATGATTGACGCCCGCATGATGCGCCCGAGCCAGCGCTGGTCGGAGCACGAGCCCCACCCGGTTCGCCCGCTGCCCGCGCGGTAGGGCCACGGCGGATCAGGCGCGGTCATGGACCTTGGCTGGATTGAAACCCTCGGCGTGTTCGGGGGTGCCGCCGGCCTTTTCGTGTACGCCAATCTGGCGGCGCGGCGGCCGGTGGATATCAACCGGCCCCGCCTCTGGTCGCCGGTGCTGGTGATGGGTCTGTCGCTGCTGGTGGCGATCCTGATGCTGGCGCACATGGTGACCCTGGCCACCGGCACGCCCTTTCGGGGCGGCGGCTTCTGAGCCGCCCGGAGTTCAGCGCCATCGAACAACGCTAAGCCGGGTCAAGGCCCTGGCGCGGTCGCGGGCTGCCGTATTCATACTTGCGTAAATACGAAGTTATGATTATCTTGCCCGACAGAGGGGGCGGGGCGCGCCGTGCCGCCGGAAGGAGAGCCCGCGGAACGACCGGGTTCAACGAGAGTTGCGATTCAAAGGGAGATGGGATTCATGACCAGAAATGTTGGCTGCTTCGATCGCGCGCTGCGCATCATCGTCGGCCTGGGTGTGCTGTCGCTGCTGTTCGTGCTCGAGGGGACGCAGCGTTGGCTGGGGTTGATCGGCCTCGTGCCGCTGCTGACCGGTGCGATTTCGTTCTGCCCGCTCTATCCGCTGGTTGGCTTCAACAGCTGCGGCAGCGGCTGCGCCCCCCGGGAGCCGTGATCTTTGATGTCGTGGGACGAGCGGTTCGCCGGTGAGGACTATGTCTACGGCACGCGGCCGAATGGCTTTCTGGCCGCGCAGGCCGAGGCCCTGGCCCCCGGTTCGCGCGTCCTGGTGCCCGGGGACGGCGAGGGGCGAAACGGAGTCTGGCTGGCCCGCAGGGGCATGAGGGTGCACTCGGTGGACTCCTCGGCGGTCGGGCTGGCCAAGGCGCGGCGGCTGGCCGGGGCCCACGGTGTGGTCATTGAAACCGAATGCGCCGATCTGGCGGCCTGGAGGTGGCCGGATAGCGAATTCGATGCCGTGGTCGCGATCTTCCTGCATCTGCGCCCCGAGATCCGAGCGGTATTGCACGTCGCGATGCTGAAGGCGCTGAGACCGGGCGGGCGGATCATCCTGCAAGCCTTCCGCCCCGCGCAACTCGGCTACCAAAGCGGCGGGCCGAGGGAGGCTGATCGCCTCTTCACCGCGGCGATGCTGGCCGCCGACTTTGCCGACGCCGAGGTTCTGGTCTGCGAGGAGGCCCTGGTCAGCCTTGACGAGGGTCCGCTGCATCAGGGGATGGCCGCGACCGTCGGCTTCGTTGCCCGGCGACGCTGATGCCAAAGGACCCTGCGGCTGTCATCGCCTGAAGGTTGCGGTCATGAAAGACACAGGATGATTCACTGTAGGATTCAGCGGTCATCGAAAATCGGGCTGGGGCATGGCGACGTCACTATCTTGCTACAGCCAATCATTCGAGGTATGATGCGCAATGCCCGCGCCAGACAACTCTAGACGGAGTGCGAAAAATGAAAATTGTACTGTTTTTTGTCGGAGCCTTCCTCCTGTCATCTCCGGTTTTTGCTCAGACACAGTCAAATGATCCTCAATATCAATCATCATCAGGGCCGGTGACGATTGGCAGTGCTTTGTTCACTATCGCTGGAGTTGCGGGTGGCATCGTGTTGGCTGATTATGCGCTTGGTGGCACGATGGCTCTGAGATTGATCGGCGGCGTTGCCCCCGGGATGCGGCCGTATGGTGGTCTTCGCGGCTTTCCTCTGGGAACGGGCCTGGTCCGGGGCTTGACTCTTGCCGGTTCCGGTCTTCTCGGCGGCTATCTGGCCAGAACCCTCTCAAAATAATGGCCGGCCGATAAAACAGTCGATGGCCGATCCGCCGGAGAGGCGATCGACCGGGAACTCGACGGGGCTTGGATTTGCAACGGGGCCGGCCGGGGCTCAGACGGCCGCCCGTGTGCCTGTCTTTTTGCTGGCGCCATCGGCTGATTTTATCTCGACAAACAGTCTGGTTACTTCGGGAAATTTATCTTTGATTTCCCGCTCGATCTCCGCCACCGTCCGCTCGACGAAACCGGCGCTTTCGCTGTCGCAGAAATCGAGGCTGATGTTGACGAGAACATCCGCCGGTCCCAGGTGCTGGGTCAACACGGCGGACACCGCCTCGACCCCCGGCTGGCGCAACGCCAGCGTGCGCACCGCGGCCACCAGATCAGGCGATGCCGCTTCGCCGATCAACAGTCCCTTGGCCTCGGCGACCAGGAATACCGACACCCCGATCAGGATCGCGCCGACGCCCAGGCTGGCGAGACCGTCAACCATCGGCAGGTTCAGCAAATCGGCAATCATGATGCCGGCCGCCGCCACCAGGAGTCCGGCCAGCGCCGCGACATCTTCAAGCAGCACGGCAAAGACGGTGGGGTCCTTGCTGGAACGCATGGCCTCGAGATATCCAAGCGTGCCCTTCTGGGTTTGGAATTCGCGCTGAGCGACGAGGAAGCTGTTGGTTTCAATCGCAATGGCAGCGCCAAGAACGACATAATTGATCCAGGCCGATACCACCGGTGTCGGATGCATGACTTTTTCAAAGCCCTCGGCAATGCTGACAATGCCGCCGCCGGCGAAGATCAACAGACCGACGACAAACACCCAGAAATACAGCTCACGCCCATAACCGAAGGGGTACCGTTCATCCGCCGGCCGGGTCGCGCGGGACAGCCCGAGCAACATCAGCCACTGGTTGCAGGTGTCGACGAGAGAGTGAATGGACTCGCAGGCCATGGCGGAACTGCCGGTCCATGTCGCGGCCAAGCCTTTGATCACGGCAATGGCAAGATTACTGGCAAGGGCGGCGTAGATGACTTTTTTTGAGCTGTGGGAGACCATAATCGTGCCCTGGGCTAGCCTTGTTATCACAATAGCCGGATGATGAGTGCTTCATAATACTCTGATATTGACCGCGTCGTCTCCAATGGATGGTCCAGGCAGGAAAGCAAAAAGATGCCAGAATATAGACCCGTGTCGTTACGATTGTTGTATTAGAGCGGTCGATGGAAATAGTAATGATTGCGGTCGCGAACGGCAGTTGCGAATAGACGTGGCGTTCCGCTCCAGGCGCATTCATGCCAGCTAACAGATTTTTTGATGCCGGTCAAGCAGACCGATTATTGAGTCGGGCTTGGGTACCGGGAGCGGATGCGGTTCCTCGATCAGGTCTTCAACCCGCGCACCAATGGCCTTATCGCAATGCCGGTCCGCCGGTCCGCCGGGGGTCAGCCCATTGTCAGCGGGGCCGCCTCCGTATAAGCAGGTCGGGTGTGGATGCGGTAACCACACCAACCTGGATAAGGATCGCGGTTTCATGACGGTTTTCAAATTTGCTGCTGTCGCAGCTTTTGCCTTCGCGGCACTGACCGGTATCGCCAAAGCGGATGATTTTGTTGCGTTGTGTGTCAAGGCCGATCAGGTGCCCGGCGTTGAAAATCCTACCGCTGAGAAGACCTGCACCTGCGCCTCGGGAAAGGTTGCGGGTGCCGATCGCAAACTCGCGATGGATGCCATGAAGGCGATGATTGCGGCGACGGCATCGGGCAAGCCCGAGGATGCGGCGTCGGCCACGGCCAATAATGCCAAGGGCATCGAAATTATGATGACCGCCGAGGCAACCTGTCTGTAATCCCTCTGCCACGACTCCGGCGGCAATGATGGGGACGGCGACTGCTCGTCGGTCGTCGTCCCTGTTTTGTTCCATGGTGTATGCGACGACCAGGGCAGAAATAAGGTCAAGACAGCGGTTCCCGCTTTCTTAAGCCGGTTCTGAAATTCCGGAGCCTCGTCATCAATGTCGGAATGGCTGCAATGTAGAGGGCTGGATAAATGCCGATAATGTACCTCTCCTCGAGGTGAATCATCGCCGTGACGCCGATAAATCCGGCCGCAACGATAACCATCGCAACAAGCAGTGCCGCGTCCCTGTCCCCTCTGGCCGCCGGCATAAGATGAAGCGGCAGTGCAACGAGGGCTCCAAGCAGGAGAAGCAAGCCGAGAATCCGGCTCGCCGTCTCAAGAATGAGGAATGTAACTCCGGCAATTCGCCATTCCCTGACCGGGTGCTTCAGGAACTCGTGGCGGGCATCAAGCCAGTCCACGTCATAACGATACGACAGGAGCAGGCGCATGACCCGGAGAGGATCGAATGTTGAAAATAGGACGCTTGTCGTGAGTTCATAAGCCATGTTTCGGGCAAATGCGATCGGATGGGTCAGCATGACCCTAAAAAACCGGGCTTTTACGATGCGCAAGGCCTCAACGGCCGGCAGGCCGTCTTTCAGAATCAGATGGTCGCCAATGGTGAAGGCGTCGGGCCCCATCATGGCTCTGGTCGGGCCATGCTCAAGGGCGAAAATGGTTCGGGCCGTCACATCCAGGGTCGCGTTATCGGTAAAGGTCGGGGTGCCGCGCGCTTCAATCGCAATCAGGGGTTGGAGCAATGCGTATAGGGTATCAATAGCGAGAAAGGCCTCGCCGCTGCGCAGTTTGTTCCAGCCCTGATAGGCGGAGTTGGTCGCCAGCAATGGCGAGAGAAAAAGCGCCACCGCTATTGCTCCGGCTTTCCAACCGGACCGGCGGACCCATACCGCGACCGGCGCCACAAAGAGCAGGCCGAGCGGCATGGTCGCCGATCGGATCAGCAAGGCCAGCGCCAGCAGAGATCCCGCGGCCAGGACGCGGACAGCCGTTGCCGGCCGCTGCTCGCAGGTCCAGATGACCAGCAGCGCGGTCAGAATGGACAAGAGGTGGCCATAAAGGCTGTCGGTCAATACGAACAAATCATACTGAAGCGCCGGCGACAGAAAATAGCAGCCGGCACCAAAGACTCCGGCATAAAATGAGCGTGTAACCGCGTGAATGGCCTGAAACACCAGTGTCGTTGCGATAAGTCCAACCAGCGTCTGAAAGCATATAAGAATGAGGTCCCACTGAGAATCCGATATCAGCCGGCACACAGCGATAATTGATGGATATCCGATCATGCGAATTAAAGAACTATGAATCGAGTGAAGATCGACAAATGTCATCCAGTCTCCACCGGTTCTAATCAGCGTCGATATTGCAATGTACCCGCCGCTGTCTGGCTGCTGTAACGGGCCAAGCCAGAGTATCAATGCGATCTTTATCGTGATTGCTACGCCGAGTACCATTTTTCCTGTCAAGATTACCTCCAAAGTTCTGCCCGTGTGCCTGCGGCCCGGGGCCCGTCGGCAAAACAATCTCACGCCGCTATTGAGGCACCCCGGCGCGGGATTGCCGCAAACCGCATACTGGCCACGGATGCGCGACAGAGGGGATCCGGGAGGATATCGGAACAGGAAAAGCCCGGCCTGAAATGGCACTCTGGACCACACCACCCTCCCGGCATGACCGCTCCCCCGGCCTCGCCGGGGGGCTGTGCCAGTTTGCCAGTCCAGCGCGGGAGGAACAAGGGGCCTCGGTCATGGGCCGACACTTGCGTTGGCTGCCCCCGAACGGTTGGCCGTCCATGGAACGCGGGCCAAACCGCGGCCGGTCTCCCAACATCGGCCCGGGCAACCAGTGTTGCGGATCGGGTGTGAGCGAGTCTGGTGCCTAATAGAAAACGCGATCCAGAATATGGTAATCGATGCCGCTGGCGAAATAAGCGATATGGTTGGCGATGCGGGCCGAGAGTGTCACCACGATGGCGGCGCCGGATATCAGGCCGGCCCGGTATATCGTTTGCTTCATGCGGAAGGCTTCGTAACGTTTTTTCGCCAGGGCAAGGTTGTGTCGTGCCACGCGCTCCTGAACGGATCGTTCGCGATTCTGTAATGACTGGTGAAGTCCCTGCGTCACGCCGGAAAAGCAGCAATAGATGCCGGTGCCGGGCAGGGCCTGACTGGCGGAAACCGAATTCTGACCCATGATTGTCTCCATTTCTTGGAGTTGTCGGATGGTCGACGGCCTGACACCGCTCCCTGGCCGTGCCCGCCGTTTGCCTCGGCACATTCAGCGCCTCGGTCACGCCATCAAACCAGCCGTGGACCCCGTTGTCTGTGATCAGGATCACTGGCCAGCCAATCAGGGTCTGCCCGGCGCGACCGGGTCAGGCGCCGCTGAGATCGGCGGCGGCCACCGGCAGGGCACGCAGGCGCTTGCCGGTGGCGGCGAAGATGGCGTTGGTCAGGGCCGGGGCGGCGGGTGGCACCCCGGCTTCGCTGACGCCGCCCGGTGGCTCGGCCGAGGCGACGAGATGGACCTCGACCGGGGGCGCCTCGGCCAGAGTCAATATCTTGTAGTCGTGAAAGTTGCTTTGCAGCGCCCGGCCGCGCTCAAAGCCGACCCTGCCGGTGAGCGCGGCGCCGAGGCCGAACAGCAAGCCGCCCGCGACCTGACCCGAGACGATGTCGGGGTTGACCATCTGGCCGCAATCCAGGGCCGCCACCACCCGGTCGAGTCCCACCCGGCCGTCGAAGAACACCGTGACCTCGACCACCGCGGCGATGACCGAGCCGTACGCCTCGTGAAGGGCGATGCCGCGGCCGCGGCGCGCGCGGGCGATCGGGGGCAACGGCGTGGTCCAGCCGGCCTTGGCGGCGGCCAGATCCAGCACCCGAAGCGCGCGCGGCGCCTTTTCGGCCAAGAGGTCGCGGCGAAAACGCCAGGGATCGCGGCCGAGCGCCGCCGCCGCCTCGTCGATCATGCTCTCGACCACGAAGCCGTTGCTGCCGTGGCCGACCGAGCGCCAGAAGCCGACCGGAATCCCGGTCTCCTGGCGGACATAATCAAGCCGGAGGGCGGGCAGGGGATAGGGCTGATCGGCGACGCCCTGGGTCGCGGTCTTGTCGACGCCGTCCCGCAGCGCGCCCGGCGCGACCCGGCCGAGAATCGACGGTGCGGCGACGCGATGGCGCCAGCCGGTGATCCGGCCCAGCACATCGAGGCCGAGGGTGACGCGGCTGATGCTGGCCGGGCGGTAGACATCGTGGCGGATGTCCTCCTCGCGGGTCCAGATCAGCTGCACCGGCCGCCCCACGGCCTTTGAGAGCAGCGCCGCCTCAAGCCCGACATCGGCCTCGAAGCGGCGGCCGAAGCTGCCCCCGACATAGGTGGTGTTGACCCGGACCTTGTCGGGCCTGATGCCGAGCGCCTCGGCGAGCAGGCGCGGATACTGGCCCTGATCCTGCGTCGGCAGCCACAGCTCGCAGCCGCGGGCGGTGACGCTGGCGGTGGCGTTGAGCGGCTCCAGCGCGGCATGGGCCAGGAAGGGCAGGCGATAGACCGCGTCGATGCTGCGGGCGGAGCCGGCGATGGCACGGTCGACATCGCCCCGGTTGACCACGGTGGCGACGGCGCGCGGGTCCTTGGGATCAAGGGCGCGGGCGAGCGCGCTGTCGATCGCGGCACTGTTCTGGCCGGCGTTGGCGCCTTCGGCCCAGGCCACCGCGACCCGGGCCAGCGCGCTCCGCGCCAGCCACCAGTCTTCCGCGACCACCGCCACCGCGTCTTTCAGCGTCACCACCGAAACCACACCGGGCGGGTAGCTGCCGCCGCCCATCTTGAGGGCCGAATCATCGAGCCGGGCCAGGGTGCCGCCATAGACCGGACAATGGCGGATCGCGGCATAGAGCTGGCCCGGCACCAGGACGTCCATTCCGAACAGCGCCCGTCCGGCCACCTTATCGGGGACGTCGAGCCGGGGCACCGGCTGGCCGATCAGGGTCCAGCGGGCCGGGTCGCGCAGCGGCGGCTCGGCGGGCACGGCCTGGCGCGACGCGACCTGGGCCAGCGCGCCATAGCTGGCCTCGCGGGCGGAGGGCGGATGGCGGATCAGGCCGGTTTCCAGCACCAGGGAGTCGGGCGCGACCCGCCAGACCTCGGCCGCTGCCGCCTTCAGCATCAGCCGCGCCGCGGCGCCGGCCCGGCGCATCGGCAGGAACCAGGCGCGGATGCTGGTGGCGCCGCCGCTGCGCATGCCGCCGAGGATCGGGTTGGCGTAGGCGGCATCGAAGGGGGCCATCTCGGCACGGACGATGCGCCAGTCGATGTCGAGTTCCTCGGCGACCAGCTGAGCCAGGGCGGTGAACACTCCCTGGCCCATCTCGGAGGCCGGGCAGACCACCGAAACCGCGGTTGCGGAAATCTTCAGCCAGGCATTGACCGGGATCAGCGTGTTGGCGCCGACCGCCGCCGCGGCCTCGCCGACGCCCCAGCCCGGCAGATGCACCCCCAGCACCAGCGCGCCGCTCCCCGCAAGCACGGCGCGGCGGCTGAGATTGATCACCGGCGGCGCGGCGGGCGGCGTGGTCACGGCGCGGCTCCGGCGGTGGCGGCGCGGCGGATCGCCTTGCGGATGCGATCATAGCTGCCGCACCGGCAGAGGTTGGTCATCGCGGCGTCGATCTCGGCATCGGCGGGCTGGCGGGTCCGGCGCAGCAGCGCCACCGCGGCCACGATCATTCCAGGCACGCAATAGCCGCACTGGGGCACCTGCTCAGAGGTCCAGGCCGCCATCACCCGGGTCGCCACCGGATCGTTGCCCCCGGCCAGCCCCTCGATGGTCTGGATTTCCGCGCCGTCGACCGAGGCGGCGCTGACCGAGCAGGCGCGCAGGGCGACGCCGTTGACCAGCACGGTGCAGGCGCCGCAGGCGCCGACGCCGCAGCCGAACTTGGTGCCCCGGAGATGGAGGTGGTGCCGCAGCACCCAGAGCAGCGGCGTGTCGCCGCCGACCTCGAGGCTGACCGTCCTGCCGTTGACCGTCAAACTCACCATGCCCGGTCTTTCCCTGCTGGCACCGCTCGCAAGCGCCTGTGATCGGCGTGCGCCACCGCACTGCCGGACGCGGGCCACCCCGCCGCGACCCGCTCTCAGCGGCAGGCTCCGCCCGGTTCAGCAAATCCTGCTCTGGTGATGCCGGAGCGGGCACCAAGTTGCAAGCCCCGGGTATGCCGGAGCTGCCAGCGCCTCAGGCGGAGGTGCCGGGGAGCGGTGTTCAGCTCCCCGCGACGGCCTCTTTTTCCTTGGACTTGGCGGCCGGGTCTTTCGACGTGGTCGCCGAGGTCCGGAAGCGTACCGGTTCGCTCTTGCTCGTCGAGGGCAGTTCGATGTTGACCTCGAGGGTCGAGAAGTCGTTGCCGCGGTCGAGCTTGACCTCGACCCGGTTCTGATCGACGTCGACATATTTGGCGATCACTTCCAGCAACTCCTTCTGGAGCAGCGGCAGGAAGTCGGGGGCGTCGCGCCCGGCCCGTTCGTGGGCCATGACGATCTGAAGACGCTCCTTGGCCTGATGGGCCGAAGTGACCGTTTCCTTGGGTTTGGACGGCCTGAAGAAGTCGAAAATTCTCATCACGTCCTCCCGAAGAGCCGGGCCAGCAGGCCACGCTTTTGCGGCTTGATGAAGCGGTGCTCGATGTCTTCGCCGAGGAAGCGGCCGACCGCGTCGGCGTACGCCTGTCCGGCATTGCTTTCGTTGTCGAGAATGATCGGCAGGCCGACGTTGGAGGCGCGCAGCACCTCCTTGCTTTCGGGGATCACCCCGAGCAGCGGCACCGCGAGAATTTCCAGCACATCGTCGACATTGAGCATTTCGCCGCGCTCGACCCGGTGGGGATCGTAGCGGGTGAGCAGCAGATGCTCGACCACCGGCTCCAGCCCGAGTTCGGCCCGGCGCGAGCGCGCCGCCAGCATGCCGAGGATGCGGTCGCTGTCGCGCACCGACGAGACTTCGGGATTGGTGACGATGATGGCCTGATCGGCAAAATAGAGCGCCATCAGCGCGCCGCGCTCGATTCCGGCCGGAGAGTCGCAGATGATGAACTCGAACTCTTTGCGCAGTTCCTCCATCACCTTTTCGACGCCCTCCTTGGTCAGGGCGTCCTTGTCGCGGGTCTGAGAGGTCGGCAGAATGTAGAGGTTGTCAACCCGCTTGTCCTTGATCAGAGCCTGATGAAGCTTGGCTTCGCCGTTGATGATATTGATGAAGTCGAACACCACCCGGCGTTCGCAGCCCATGATCAGGTCGAGGTTGCGCAAGCCGACGTCGAAATCGATCACCACGGTCTTGTGACCACGCAAGGCGAAACCGGTCGCAAAGGCGGCGCTGGAGGTGGTTTTACCCACTCCGCCCTTGCCCGATGTCATCACGATGATTTGGCCCAAGGAGCCTTCTCCTGTAAATGGGGTTGATTAAACACCAACCTGAAACATGATGCCCAATGCGCTACGATTATACCCGGTACCGACTTAGAACGGATCAAGATTGAGATAGCCGTCCTTGAGATAGATTTGCGCCGGCTTTTTGAAGATTGCGGGCGGAATGTCCTCGTTGACGCGGTAGAGGCCCGAGATCGAGACCATCTCGGCTTCGAGACTGAGGCAGAAGATTCGGGCGCTGGTGTCGCCGGCGAGCCCGGCCAGCGCCCGGCCACGCAGGGCGCCATAAACATGGATGTGGCCGTCGGCCAGCAGTTCGGCGCCGGCGCTGACCATGGCCGTGACCACGAGGTCGCCGCCGGGGGCATAGATCTGCCGGCCCGAGCGCACTGGTTCGTTGATCACCATCGCCGGCCGGCTGGCGGAGTCGGCGGCGCGCGGTGCCGCCGCCGGGCTGGCCGGGCGCGGGGCCGCGGGAGCGGCAACGGTGTCAAGCTTGCTGGAGCGACCGGCAGCGGGTACCGGGGGCAGACCGGCGCGCAGCGCCGCTTCCTGGTGGCGGTGGATGCCGCCCTGGACGCCGATGGTGATCAGGCCGTGTTCGCGCAGGCGCAATTTGAGATCGGCGAAATCGATCAGCTCGTTGCCGGGCAGGCCGTCAAGGTCGAGCACCAGCGGCGCATTGCGGAAGAAGTTGGGCGCTTGGCGCACCTTGTCGCCGAGACGGGCAAAAAAGGTCTCCGAGGCCGGATCGACCAGTTTCAGCACCATCAGCGTGAAGGAGCCGCCGCGCAGCTGAAACGATGCGTCCCGGTCCGAGACGTTTTCGGTATCAGTTGCCACCGTTCCCCTCCGCTTGGGCTCCCCTGACGCGGGTTCGCTCCCGACCCGTGATACACCCGAAAACCGTCGACTCGCAGCCGGTCGACGCGATGTTTTGCGTCCCCTTTTTCCTACAACACAAACTATAGCAATGGAAGCCCTTTCCGCGCCGGTGGTCGCAAGTTCTGGGCACCGAGTCGAAACCGCACCTGTTCCCGGCGCTCCGCGCTTTCGCCGCTGGGCCGGTCATTCGCGGGGCGGCATCGCCAAATCGGCGCTCATGCCGGGCGACATCACCAGTTCTGGTGTGAATTTTTTGTTCAAGCCCCAAATGGGGGTGACAAGGGGCTCGGCTTTGGCGACACTCGGGATGTTCGGTCCTGAAATGGGGGAACTGCTGCCGTGGCTGCGGGCCATCGTCGATCGCCGCCGTTGCCGGGAAGGCCGCCATCCGCGCCGGCGCGGGCCGGCCGCCGTCCCAGGCCCCGCCGTTCCCCGCTGCCGTCCGCCCTGCCGCTCCGCCACCCGCCCTCCAGTCCCCTGGAGGGTTTTTTTGTGCGCCGGCCGCGGGTGGGCGGGGGGGCGGTTCCGACCGTCGACTCCGGGGTTTGGCCGCATGAGCCCCGCCGGGTCCAGAGGGTCACTGAGAGGTCAGCAGGATCTATCGGGGATAGATCCTCGTCGCATACCGCTGTCGGGGAGATTTAGAGATGAGCCGCAGATCGACCGCCGCGAAGGCTACCGTCCATAAGCTGGCCCGCCGGGAGGCCAGCCTGTCCCTGGTGGCGTCCGGCAAATGGCATCCGCTGGGCGCCGAGGTCCACAACAAGAGCTTCGTCAAGTCCGTGCGGGCATGGACGCCCAATCAGGATCGTCTGATGAGCGCGATCCGTCACCACGATATCACCTTGGCGGTGGGACCGGCCGGCACGGGGAAGACCTACCTGACGGTCGTCGAGGCGGTCAGTGCCCTCGATGAGGGCAGGATCAAGAAGATTATCATCTCGCGGCCGGTCGTGGAGGCCGGTGAGAAACTGGGATACCTTCCCGGCGGCCTGAACGAAAAGCTGGATCCCTGGATGAGGCCAGTCTACGATGCCCTTTCTGAACGGCTGGGGGCGGCCAACCTGCGCCGGTCGATCGGGGATGGCGTGATCGAGATTGCACCGCTGGCTTTCATGAGGGGCCGCACGCTCTCCAACGCCTTCGTCATCATCGATGAGGCGCAGAACATGACCTATCAGCAGTTGGTCATGGCCCTTTCGCGCCTCGGTTTCGGATCGACGATGGTGATTACCGGAGACCCCGACCAGACGGACCTGCTGCCGGAACTGTCGGGCCTCTCAGAAATCATCCGGCGGCTTGAGGCCCTCGACGCCGTGGCGATCGTTCGTCTCACCGCCGCCGATATTGTTCGTCATCCCCTTGTTGCGGCGATGATGCCCTTGCTCGCCTGACCGGCTGCCGGCCCTCGCTCCGGCGATCTGCACCGGGGCATCATTTCACCATTTCGCTAATCATCGAAATGGTGTAGTTTGATACCCATGCTTGATCAGTTCGAACAGGCCGGTCGGGCCATCGCCGACCCCTCCCGTCTCCGCATCCTGAAATTGCTGGAGCCGGAGGAGCTTTGCGTTTGCCAGATCACCGCTGTGCTCGGGCTGGCTCCGGCCACGGTGTCGAAGCATCTCTCGGTGCTGCGGGCGGCGGGCCTGATCGCCCAGCGCAAAGCCGGACGGTGGATCTATTACCGTCTGGCCGAGCGTCCGGCCAACCCCTACGCCCCGGCGATGCAGGCGCTGCTGCGCGGCGTTCTCGGCGACGACGAAACCATCCGCGCGGATCGGCGAACGCTGGCCGGCGTCAAAGAAATTCCGGTCGAACTCCTCTGCGCGAAGGATGCGCCAAGGGGACCGGCCGCCATCCTTTCAAACCAAGACGGGGCTGAAGTCATGACCGGCGCAGTCTATAATGCTCTCTTCCTCTGCACCGGAAATTCGGCGCGCAGCATCATGGCCGAGTGCGCGCTTGCCCGTTTCGGTTCCGGACGGTTCCGTGCCTTCAGCGCCGGCAGCCATCCCAAGGGCCAGGTGCTGCCCGAGACCCTGACGTTGTTGAGCCGGCTCAACTACAAGCTCGGCGAATTGCGGAGCAAGTCCTGGGACGAGTTCACCGGCCCCGGCGCGCCCGCCCTCGATTTCGTCTTCACCGTCTGCGACAGCGCCCGTGGCGAGGTCTGTCCGGTTTGGCCCGGGCAGCCGATGACCGCCCACTGGGGTGTCGACGACCCCGCCGCCTTCGAAGGCCCCGAAGACAAGAAGATGAAAGTTTTCAAGCGCGTCTACACCGAGCTGGAAAGTCGGATCAAGATTTTCTCCAGCCTGCGCATCGAAGCTCTCGACCGGCTGAGCCTGCAAAACCGGCTCGACGAGATCGGCAGGGTCCGGGACGCCGCCGGCTTCCGGGAGGTCTGAAGAGGCCCTGGCTCACCCCTTGGCCGGTCGGCCGATCACTGTCCTGATTGTCTGCACCCCCGAACCGTCCCCGCGTTTGATTGAGGGCGGTCCGCAACGGGCGGGAGAAGTCCGATGTCCATGCACAGCGAAACCAAGGCCCCGATGGGGCTGTTCGAACGCTACCTGACCCTGTGGGTCGCGCTCTGCATCGTCGCCGGCATGGCGCTCGGGCACTGGCTGCCCGGTCCCTTTCAGGCCATTGGCCGCCTGGAGGTCTCCCAGGTCAATTTGCCGGTGGCGGTGCTGATCTGGCTGATGATCGTCCCGATGCTGCTCAGGATCGATTTCGGCGAACTGCATCGGGTCCGGGAGCACTGGCGCGGCGTCGGCGTCACCCTGGTGATCAACTGGGCGGTCAAGCCGTTCTCGATGGCGCTGCTGGGCTGGCTGTTCGTCAGCACCCTCTTCCGGCCCTATCTGCCGGCCGGGCAGATCGACAGCTACATCGCCGGCCTGATCCTGCTCGCCGCCGCGCCCTGCACGGCGATGGTCTTCGTATGGTCGAATCTCTGCGACGGCGAGCCCCATTTCACCTTGTCCCAGGTCGCGCTCAACGACCTGATCATGGTCGTCGCCTTCGCGCCGATCGTCAGTCTGCTGCTCGGCCTGTCCGCGATCACCGTGCCGTGGGACACGCTGCTGCTGTCGGTGGTGCTCTATATCGTGGTGCCGGTGATCGTGGCCCAGCTTTGGCGCAAGGCACTGCTGGCGAACGGGCCGCGGGCGCTGGCCGGGACGCTGGCCCGGTTGGGGCCGTTGTCGCTGGTGGCGCTGCTGACCACTCTGGTGCTGCTGTTCGGCTTCCAGGGCAAAGAGATCGTCGCGCAGCCCCTGGTGATCCTGATGCTGGCGGTGCCGATCACCATCCAGGTCTACTTCAACAGCGGCTTGGCCTACCTGCTCAACCGCAAACTCGGCGTCGCCCACTGCGTCGCCGGCCCTTCGGCGCTGATCGGTGCCAGCAACTTCTTCGAACTGGCGGTGGCCGCCGCGATCAGCCTCTTTGGCTTCCAGTCCGGTGCGGCCCTGGCCACCGTGGTCGGGGTGCTGATCGAGGTGCCGGTGATGCTGTCGGTGGTGCGGATCGTCAACGCCTCCAAGGGCTGGTACGAGGCCAAGGCACAACCCCAGGAGAAAAAACCATGAAGACGCTCGAAATTTATGATCCCGCGATGTGTTGCTCGACCGGTGTCTGTGGTCCCGAGGTCGATCCGGTGCTGGTCACCTTTGCCGCCGACCTGAAATGGGTCGCGAAGCGGGGCGTGACCGTGCGGCGCTACAATCTCGGCCAGGAGCCGCAGGCGTTTGCGGCCAATCCCGCCGTCGTCAGGGAAATCGAGGCGGGCATGGATCGCCTGCCGATCATTGCCATCGACGGCCAGATCGTCTCGACCGGCATCCATCTTTCGCGGGATCAGTTGGCCCGGAAACTCGGGCTCACCACCGCTGGCGAACCGCCCCGTGCCGCCGGCTCCTGTTGCTCTCCCAAATCGGGCTGCTGCTGAGGACACCCCCATGACGCTGCCCCCGCTCGACACCCGCTATGCCTTCTTCACCGGCAAGGGCGGGGTCGGCAAGACCTCGCTGTCCTGCGCCACCGGGCTGGCGCTGGCCGAGGCGGGCAAACGGGTGCTGATCGTCAGCACCGATCCGGCGTCCAATCTCGACGAGGTGCTCGGCACGCCGCTGTCCTCGACGCCGGGCGCGATCCCGGCCGCGCCGGGGCTCCATGCCCTGAACATCGACCCCGAGGCCGCCGCCCGCGCCTACAAGGAGCGGATGGTCGGCCCCTATCGGGGCATCCTGCCGGCCGCCGCCATCGCCAGCATGGAGGAGCAGTTCTCCGGCGCCTGCACGGTGGAAATCGCCGCCTTCGACGAGTTTGCCAAGCTGCTCGGCGACCCCGGCGCCACCGCCGGCTTCGATCACGTCATCTTCGACACCGCCCCGACCGGCCATACCCTGCGCCTGCTGACCCTGCCGTCGGCCTGGAGCGGCTTCATCGCCTCTTCGACCGGCGGCGCCTCCTGTCTCGGGCCGCTGGCCGGGCTGGAGAAACAGAAGGCGCTCTACGCCGCCACCGTCGCCCAGCTCTCCGACCCGGCGATGACGACGCTGGTGCTGGTCAGCCGTCCCGAACGCTCGGCGCTGCGCGAAGCCGAACGCACGCGGGGCGAATTGGCGGAGCTTGGCGTGACCAACCTGCGGCTGGCCCTGAACGGCGTTTTCGCCGCCACTGCGCCGGGTGACACCGTCGCCGACGCGCTGACGGCGCGGGGCCGGGAAGCGGTGGACACCATGCCCGCCGCGCTGGTGCGGCTGCCACGCAGTGAAACGTCGTTTCTGCCCAAGGGCACCGTTGGTCTGGAGGCCTTGCGGGCCATGAGCGCGCCGCAAATCATCGAACCGCCGTGTCCAGAGCCGCTTGAACCCGGCGCGCTGCCGCCCGGTCTGGATGCGCTGGTGGCGGACCTCGCCGAAGCCGGGCGCGGCGTCATCATGACCATGGGCAAAGGCGGCGTCGGCAAGACCACCATCGCCGCCGCCATCGCCGTCGCCCTGGCCCGGCAGGGCCATCGGGTGACCCTCTCCACCACCGATCCCGCCGCCCATGTCGCGGATGCCGTGGGCGGTGACGTTCCGGGCCTGACCGTCACCCGCATCGACCCCGAGCGGGAGGTCGCCGCCTACCGGGACGAGGTGCTGGCGAAAGCGGGCGGCGGTCTCGATGCCGCCGGCCGTGCCATGCTGGAAGAGGATTTGCGCTCCCCCTGCACCGAAGAGATTGCGGTCTTCCGCGCTTTCGCCCGCACCGTCGACGACGGCAAGGACCGGTTCGTCGTCCTCGACACCGCGCCGACCGGCCACACCATCCTGCTGCTGGACGCGGCGGAAGCCTACCACCGCGAAGTCCTGCGCACCCAGGCCGACATGCCGGAGGCGGTCCGCAGCCTGCTGCCCCGGCTGCGGGATCCGGCCTTTACCCGGACGCTGATCGTCACCCTGGCCGAGGCCACTCCGGTTCATGAGGCCGAACGGCTCCAGGGCGACCTCGCACGGGCGGGGATCACCCCGTTCGCCTGGATCATCAATCAAAGCCTGCTCGCCAGCGGCACCATTGATCCGGTGCTGGCTCAGCGCGGGCAGTACGAAGCCCCCTTTATCAAGTGCGTGGTGACGGACATGGCTCCGCGCTCCGTCCTGATCCCGTGGCGGCGCGGCCTTGATGAAGCCCGCGGTGCGCGGTCCCGCTGAGGGCGCCGAGGAAAAAACAGCCGACTCGTGGCGGCGTCCGGATCGACGAGGCGCCGCCCCCCCGGCCGAGGTGCACCCAAAGACCGGCGCAGCCCTTACGTATGTTTGCTTATCGGCTAGCCATTACTAAGTGACTTTCCTTAAGGGATTCGTTCATAGTCCACAATACTGACCGTGATATCCCCTAATGGTCTGGGGTGTCTGTTGAGGATTGATCTGACAGGCTCTATCAGTAAACATCCGTAGGTAGTCACATATAGGGAAACGTTACTAGGTTTTACCAAACCATGCGGCCCGTTCGGCGCTTATTTCTATTGGCAGCCCTGGGGACCCGTGTTACGGTGCTTGTGTGCACGTGAGCTATGGGGTCTCTGCGGCGGCTTGGCGGCAGTGCGAACCATTGATTGCGTAATGACCAATAACGAAAGACTTGAAAGGAACATTCGATGGATCCCGCGGCTGCAAAGTTTATCGGAGCCGGAGTTGCGATGATTGCGCTGGCTGGTGTCGGTCTCGGAATCGGCACTCTTTTCTCTTCGATGGTGACGGCGATCGGCCGCAACCCTTCCGCTCAGTCGAAGATTTTCCCGGTCGGCATTCTCGGATTCGCGATGACCGAAGCGGTGGCGTTGTTCGCGCTGCTGGTGGCGTTCCTGATCCTGTTCTCGTAACCGGTGGATATGGGGCGACGGCCGGTGCCGTCGCCCAAATATCCCGGATCGAACGCTGGCGACCCGGGTGATTGCGCCGGGTCTTTTTTTGGTGGTGATCGGGTTCGAGCGTCGTACGTCGGCGGTTGTCCGGCGGCGCCCGGGGGGGGCGCGTCATGTCGATCCGGCGCTCTCAGTACCCGGTCACGGGTTTCGCGCCGGGGCCGCTCAGGGCAGCGCCATACGTAGTGTTACGAATTACCGGGGTGCCGCCCCCGATCCGGCCGCAGTGCCGGGCGTTACGGCATAACAGTCTGAAGAATTTCATTTTATTCCATTGGATCGCCGCCCGCCGTTTGTCGAGGACGCGCCGGCCGGCGGGGGCGTGCGGCTTGACATCGTTGTGGGTGAGACCTTAGGCTACGCGGACTTCGAGATCACGCTGCCGGTGACCGTCAGGGGGTACATTTTGGGTTCCGACAACGGCCCCGCGGGGCTGAAGGAGTTGGAAGAGCGGGTTCTTCAGGCAAGACAGCGGGTCGAACGGACCAGTTGGAACGCGCCGGAAGGAGAAGTCGCTGACGACAAGCAGAAGGGCATGCTGTCGGTGGCCTTCCGCATCGGTACCGAAGTGTTGGCCGCGCTGGTGGTCGGTGTCGGTGGTGGACTGCTGATCGATAATGCCCTGGGGACCAAGCCCTGGTGCCTTGTCGTCGGATTTGTTCTGGGCGCGTGCGCGGGCGTATCCAACGTCTACCGTGTCCTGAACGGCCTGGGATACGCCATCGGCTATCGGGTGGTGGAGTCCGAAGGCGAGCGCCGGGAGGAAACGGGGGCCCCGCCCCCTGCCGGTCACAAAGACTAAGGGGCGCACGGGCAACGGCGGGCGCCGGGGCCGGACAACAAGCGAGGACACCGTGGATCCGCTTCATCAGTTTCACATCAATCCAATCTTCAAGGTCGTCGTCGGCAACACGGACGTGTCGTTTACCAACTCGTCCCTGTCGATGATCGCCGTGGTTGTGATTGTCTTCTCCCTCATGAATTATGGCATGCGCAGCAAGAGCATGGTTCCGGGCCGCCTGCAGTCGGTGGCCGAGATGCTCTACGAGCTGATCGCAGGCATGGTGCGGGACAACGCCGGCCATGATGCCCGGCCGTTCTTTCCGTTTGTGTTCACCCTGTTCAGCTTCATTTTGTTCGGCAACCTGCTGGGCATGATTCCGGGCGTGTTCACATACACCAGCCACATCATCGTGACCTTTGCGCTTGCTCTCTTCGTGTTCGTGATGGTCACCCTGGTGGCGATCGTCAAGCACGGCTTCAAGTTCTTCACCTCGTTCATGCCCCATGGCGTGCCGATCGCGATGGCGCCGATCCTGGTGCCGATCGAACTGATCTCCTACATGTCGCGGCCGATCAGCCTCTCGGTTCGTCTCTTCGCCAATATGATGGCCGGGCACGCGATGCTGAAGGTGTTCGCCGGGTTCACGATCATGATGATCGGCTCGATGGGTGCGGTCGGGTATCTCGCCGGCGCGGTGCCGCTGGTGATCAACATCGCGCTGATCGGCTTCGAGATCATGGTGGCGTTCCTGCAGGCCTATGTGTTCACGATCCTGACCTGCCTCTATCTCAAGGACGCCCTTGAACTGCACTAGGCTGCGGGAGTCCACGCAGCAGCCAAGCCGCTCCCCGGGGGCCTGAACCGGACCCCGGGGGCGGGGTGTGATCGACAAAGATCTAGACGCGCATGCGCCGAGGGGGTATTCCCGGTGCCGTGCGCAGGAGGACGGAATGAAGATGATCAATGCGGCGGGGGGCCTGTCCGGGCGCCGTCTGGTCGGTACCCTGGTGGTGGCAGCCATCCTGCTGACGGTGACCGTGGGCGCGGCATTCGCCAGCGGCGGCGGCGGCCATGGCGGCGGCGGCCTGCCTCAGCTTAACCCGGCGACCTTTCCGACTCAGCTGTTCTGGCTGGTCGTCAGTTTTGGCATCCTCTATTTCATGATGTTCGGGGTCGGCCTGCCGGCGGTCGATGATGTGCTGAGCGCGCGTGACGGGCGGATTTCCTGGGATATCTCCAAGGCCGACGAACTCCGCAATGAATCGAACGCCATTCTGGCCGCCAACGAGCGCATGCTCGAGCGGACGCGCGCGCAGGCCCAGGAAATCGTCTCCCGCACCAGCGGTCAGGGGCATGCGTCGGCCCGGATGCTGATGGACCGGTTTGATATCGAGCTGACCCGTCGGACCAAAGAGGCCGAGGGCCGTGTTGCCGCCGCCAAGGCCGCGGCGCTGGGAGAGATTGACCGGGTGGCCACCGAGCTTGCGAGCGATCTGATCAGCCGCCTGGCAGGCTTAGAGGTCGGGTCGGCCGGTGTCGCCGATGCGGTCAAGGTCGCGATCAAGGAGCGCAATTGATGATACAGGATCCGACATTTTGGGTTGGCGTCGCTTTTGTCATTTTCTTTGCGTTCGCCGTAAAGAAGGCCGGAGCCACCGTCCTTGGCATGATTGATCAGCGCGGCGCCCGCATCCGCAAGGAGCTGGAAGAAGCGCAGCGTCTGCGGGAGGATGCCGAGAAGGTGCTGGCCGAGTGCCAGAGCCGGCAGGCCGAGACCGAGGCCGAGGCGGAGAAGATTCTCGCCTATGCCCGCGAAGAGGCAGAGCGCGTGTTGAGGCGGGCCGACGAGGAGGCACAGTCGGCGGTGAGGCGTCGTGAGGCTCAGGCGGTCGACCGGATCGCCCAGGCCGAGGCGCAGGCGCTGCTGGAAGTCCGCAATGTAGCGGTCGACATCGCGATCAACGCCAGCCGCCGCTTGTTTGAGGAGCGGGTGGCTAAAGGGCAGGCCGACCCGCTGGTCGATCGCACGATCAAGACTCTGGGTGGCCTGCTGAATTAATGGCCGGTGGCCTGGGGGCGCTGCTCCCCGGGTCTGCCGTGGCCCCGGTTCAGAGGATCAGGGAACAGGCTTCGGTCCGTCTCGGGCCGGAGCCTTTTTGCTGTGCGGATGTTCAGCGGGCGGCGAGGCTGGCGGCGAGGCGGAGGTCGGCCTGGAACAGCGGCTCGGCCTGCCGCTGGCCACGCAGGATATAGCTCGGATGGTAGGTCGGCACCACCGAGGCCGTCGCCAGCAACCGGCAGGGCAGTACCGAGCCCCGGCGTTGCAGGATGCCACCGAGGCCGGTCAGTGCCCAGAGCGGCGTCCGGCCGAGGGCGACGATCGCCCGTGGCCGGACCTCGGCGAGCATGGCTTCGAGGGCCGCGATCTCGGCCGCGAACTCGGCCAGACAATAGTCGGAGCTGCCGAACGGCCCCAGGGTCTCGGCGATCGCGCGCCCGAGCCGGCGTGCCCGCGCCCGCGACGAAAAGAAATGGCCGACCTTGTTGTCGGGTGGCTGGATGCGAAAAACGTTGGCGACGAGGCAGGCCCCGCGGTCGATGCCGGCGGCCTCAAGATGGCTGTCGAGCAGCCGGCCGCTGCGGCCGACGAACGGCCGGCCCTCGCGGACCTCCTCGCGCCCCGGGGCCTCGCCGACCAGGACCAGCGGCGGTCGCAGGCCCGGGCGTTCGGGCATCTGATAGGGCACCCGGGGTGGGATGCCGGCGTCGCTCTCGCTCATGGGCGGTCGGCTTCCGGGGGGGTAAGCAGGGTACGAAGGCCGAGAAAGGCCGGCAGCGGGTGCGTGATGACGAAGGTCGGGATCGGCGCCAGATAGGCGCGTTGTGGCCCTTTGTCGAGGAAGCGGCGGCGGAAGGCCGAACGATCGAGAAAGTCGCCGAGCCGGGGCACGATGCCGCCGCCGAGATAGACGCCGCCGCGGGCGCCCAGCGTCAGCGCCAGATCGCCGGCGACGGTGCCGAGGAAGGCGGCGAAGAGGTCCAGCGCGCCAAGGCAGTGCGGGCAGGCACCGGTCAGCGCAGCGGCCGTGACGGCGGCGGCGGTCAGGGGCGCGGGGGCGTGGCCGCCGAGGTCGCAAACCGCCTGATAGAGCGTGACCAGTCCGGGGCCGGAGACGGCGCGCTCGGCTGAGACCGGGCCAAAGCGCCGGCGCATCCAGGCCAGCACCGCGCTTTCGCGGTCATCGGCCGCGGCCAGGGTGACGTGGCCGCCTTCGCCGGCCAGCGGCAGCCAACCGCCGCCCGGCAGCGGGATCAGCCCTGAGACACCGAGGCCGCTGCCCGGCCCGAGCACCGCCAGCGGCGCCCCGGCCGAGCCGAAAGATGCCCCGGTCCCCCCGTCAGGCGCCCCGGCCTCGTCGGCAGCGGCCCCGATCTGCCGCCGGTCGCCGGGGCCAAGGCGGGGCAGGGCGAGGGCGAGAGCGGTAAAGTCGTTGACAACTTCCAGTTGCTCAAGGCCCAGCGTCGCCCGCAGCCCGGCGACAGAAAATCGCCACGAGAGGTTGGTCAGGACCACGGTGTCGCCGGTTACCGGCCCCGCTACGGCCAGTGCCGCCCGCCGTGGTGGCAGTGGTGCCCGGAGCACCTCGAGAGCCGCGCAGAGAGCAGAGTCGAGAGACTTGAATTCAGCGCAGGGCAGCACTGCGGTCCGGTCGGGGGCCGGGCCGCCGGACAGGGAAAAGCGGGCGTTGGTGGCGCCGATGTCGGCCAGCAGCAGGGGCGCCGGGGTTAAAATTGGCAGATCGGTCATGGCAGCGTTGCGCTGGTGGGGCGATGGCGGGGGCAGACCACGGCGCAGCAGGTTCGGCGCCGATGGGCAGAATCGGCGAAAGTGCGTGGAAAATCAAGAGAATGCCGCGGTGATCGCTGTGCTGCGCGCAGAGCCTATGCTGCGGCGCAACATTTTTGCCGCCGCCAAGCGGTCTCCGGGACCGCGGGAATGGCGGCTGAAACAGCCTAACCATCTGATTATGAGCGATTAACTTTCCTCTTGATCTTTTTGGTGCATTGCACCATTCTATTCCTGCGACGTCGATCATGTTTCGATGTGGTTGACCTCGTAACGCACTTCTTGGGCGTTTCCTCCCTAAACTCGGGCCGCGCTTCGCAGCGCGGCCCTTTTTATGTCCGCGCCGGTTCGGTGCCGAGGTGATGCCGGGCCAGCAGGCGGCGGAACTGGTGGTAGCCGAGTCCGAGCGCCGCCGCCGCCTGCTTCTGGTTGTGGCGGGCCTCGGCGAGCGCGGTTTCGAGCAGCCGCCGTTCTGTGGCGGCGATCTCGGCCGCAAAGCCGGCGGTGGCGGCGGCCGGGCGGGGCGGCGGGGCGGGCGGCGGCGTGCCCGGCGCTGCGGCGGCCGGGCGGTAGGGTGAGGCGAAGGGGTCCAGGCTGATCGCGTCTAGCGGCGCCTCGGCATCAGCGGCGCGGCCGACCGAACGCTCGACGGCGTTGCGCAGCTCGCGGACATTGCCCGGCCAGTCGTGCCGGGCCAACCGGGCCAGGGCCGCCGGGGTGAAGCCGGCAAACCACGGCCGTCCCAGCTGCCGGCTCATGGAGAGGGCGAAGTGCTCGGCCAGTAGCGGAATGTCCTCGGGCCGGAAGCGCAGCGGCGGCAACGTGATGACCTCGAAGGCAAGGCGGTCGAGCAGATCGGCGCGAAACCGCCCGGCCGCCGCCAGTGCCGGCAGATCGGCGTTGGTGGCCCCGATCACCCGGACGTCGCAGGCCAGGGTCTGGCTGCCGCCGACCCGTTCGAACTCGCCATACTCGACCGCGCGCAACAGCTTTTCCTGCACCGCCGGCGAGCAGGTGGCGATCTCGTCGAGGAACAGGCTGCCATCCTGGGCCAGTTCGAACCGGCCGACATGACGGCGCAGCGCGCCGGTGAAGGCGCCAGCGTCGTGGCCGAACAACTCCGACTCGAGCAGGCTTTCGGCCAGCGCCGCGCAGTTGAGCTTGACCAGCGGCCGGTCCCAGCGCCGGGAGAGGAAATGCAGCCGCGCCGCCACCAGTTCCTTGCCGGTGCCGCGCTCGCCGATCACCAGCACCGGCCGATCGAGCGCCGCCACCCGCGAGACCTCGTCGAGCATGCCGAGGAAGGCGGGAGACTGGCCGATCAGCGGCGGCAGGGTGCCGGCGGCAGGAGACATGGCGAAAACCGCGTTCATGTGGCGAAAAGCGCTAATATCTATCGGACAAGCCACGGCCTCGGGTCAAGGCTTTCGATAAGCCATTGGTTTTGCAGGGGAGCATTGCTGGCACGGCGGTTGCTTTACCCTGGGGAAAGCCACTCACCCCCCGCCAGAGGATACCGGTCATGGGCATTTTTTCCCGACTCACCGACATCATCAATTCCAACCTCAACGCCCTCCTTGATCGTGCCGAGGACCCGGAGAAGATGATCCGCCTGATCATCCAGGAGATGGAGGACACGCTGGTCGAGGTCCGCTCCTCGACGGTGCGGATCATCGCCGAAAAGAAGGAACTGGAGCGCAAGATCGCGGTCATCCGCGCCGACTGTGCCGAATGGACGCGCAAGGCCGAGGTGGCGCTGACCAAGGGCCGCGAGGATCTGGCCAAGGCCGCGCTCACTGCCAAGGCCAAGGCCAGCGAAGCCGCCGACACCCTCGAAGCCGATCTTGCGCCGCTGGCCGAGGCGCTGGCCAAGTCCGACGCCGACATCCGCAGTCTGCAGGTCAAGCTCAACGACGCCCGTACCCGCGAGAAGTCGGTCTCGATCCGCAAGCAGTCGGCGGTCAACCGGGTTCGGGTCCGGGCCAAGCTGCACGACGACCGCATTACCAACGCCTTTGCCCGCTTCGAGTCGGTGGAGCGCAGCCTCGACGAACTCGAAGGCAAGGCCGACTCCTATGACCTCGGTCAGGTCAAGACACTGTCCGACCAGATCAACGACCTTGACGCCTCCGACAAAGTCGAGGGAGAACTGGCCGAGCTTAAGGCGAAACTGGCGGCCAAGACCGCCAAGGCGGGGTAAGCCAAGATGTCCGATTTCGCAATTGTCCTGATGGTGCTGTTCCTGACCTTCGTGGCGCCGCTGTGGATCATATTCCACTATGTCACCCGCTGGCGCACCGCCAAGTCGCTGACAGCCGAGGATGAGCGGATGCTCGGCAACCTGTGGGAAAGCGCCGAACGCATGGAGGGCCGGATTCAGGCCCTGGAGCGCATCCTCGACGCCGAGGCGCCCGGTTGGCGCAGCAAAGTCTAGGGAGGGATGGTGTCATGGCCTCCGGTTCGCCCTTTTCCTCGCCCAACCCGCACAAGCTCTGGCGCAACCCCGTTGCCGGCAAGGTGTTCGGCGTCTGCGCCGGCATGGCCGATTATTTCGGGCTCGACCCCTTCGTGGTCCGGGCCGTCACCGTGATCGGGCTGATCTTCTTCTCGGTGCCGGTGCTGATCGGCTATTGCCTGATGGCTCTCATTCTGCCCGCGCGGCCGGCCAGCCTCTATCGCTCGCCGGCCGAGGAGGAGTTCTGGCGTGCCGTCAGCACCCGTCCCGATGTCACCGCGTCGGCGGTACGCCAGCGCTTCCGCGACCTCGAAAAGCGCCTGCGCGCCCTCGAGAGCCACGTCACATGCTCGGAATTCGAAGTCAGTCGGGCGATCCGCGACCTTGAACGGTGATTTTGGTAACGACTGTGTTACAAAGGAGCCCGGTCGGGAGACGGTGGAGATGATGATGAGTCGGATGGTCTGGGCGGCGCTGGTGATGCTCGTGGTGGCGGGTTGCGGGCCGATCTATGAGACGGTGTATTCCTATCAGCCGCCACGGTCCCCCCAGGGACAGATGTGTGCCGGCCAGTGCCAGCAAATCAGCCAGTATTGCAAACAGAACTGCCGCCTTCAGGAAGACAGTTGTAAGTCCAATTCGCACCGGGAGGCCAGCCACGAGTTTGACCGTTATGTCCGGGAGCGGCAGCGTAACCATCAGGAAATCAAGAAGCAGGTCAGCGACTTTGACCACTCCTATTCCTGTTCCAGCTCGTCCAATTGCGAGGCTTCCTGTGGCTCCGATTTCCGCATGTGTTTCACCAACTGCGGTGGAGTCGTGACCTCGCGTCAGGAATGCACGATGTTCTGTGACCAGAAAAAAATGTAGGCACCGGCCGGCGGGGCGGGGTCAGGCCCGCCCCGCGAACCATGCCACCGCGTCGGCCAGGGCCTGAGCGGCCGGCCGGAAGCGGTAGCCGAGCGACCGCTCGGCCTTGGCCGAGGTGAAGAACATTTTTTTGCGCGCCATGCGCAGGCCGTCGACAGTCACCATCGGGTCGCTGCCGCCGGTAAGGCGGGCAATGAGTTCGGCGATGTGAGCCACCGGGATGATCAGGCCGTGGGGCAGGCTGAGCGAGGGCGGCGGGCGGCCGGTGATGCGGGCGATTTCGGTCAGAATCGCCTTGAGACTGAGATTTTCACCACCGAGGATGTAGCGCTCGCCCACCGTGCCGTGTGCGAAGGCCAGCAGATGGCCGGCGGCGACGTCGTCGACATGGACGATGTTGAGGCCGGTATCGACGTAAGCCGGCATCCGCCCGGCTGCGGCATCCGCAATCATGCGGCCGGTGGGGGTGGGCTTGATGTCGCGCGGGCCGACCGGGGTCGACGGGTTGACGATCACCGCCGGCAGTGCCATGTCCACAATCAACCGGTGCACTTCGGCCTCGGCGAGATATTTGGAGCGTTTGTAATGGCCGACCATGTCCTCGAGACCGACCGGGGTCGTCTCGTCGGCGGGGCGGCCATCCTTGTTGAGGCCGAGGGTGGCGACGCTGCTGGTGTAGACGATGCGGGAAACCCCGGCCGCGAGAGCCGCCAGCATCAAGGAGCGCGTGCCCTCGACATTGACCCGATAGATGCTTTCGGGGTCAGGCACCCAGATGCGGTAGTCGGCGGCGACGTGATAGAGCGCGGTGCAGCCCGAGAGTGCCGCCTCCAGCGACGGCCGGTCGGTGAGATCGCCCTCGGCGACCGACACCGCCAGCCCCTCGATGTTGCGGCGGTCGCTGTTGCGGCGGGCGAGCACGCGCACGCTGCGGCCGGCGGCGAGCAGATGGCGGACGACGGCGGCACCGACGAAGCCGGTGGCGCCGGTTACCAGGGTGGTCACGAGCTATGATCCTTTCGGCGTTTCGGGGAGCCTCCGCTTGGTCTATACCACGCCAGGACCCAGACGTCACAGCCGGCCATGAGGAGCCAAGCCATGAGTGCAGCACTGACCATCACCGACAGCGCCGCCCGGCGCATCGGCCGGATCATCGCCGCCGAGGGCAGGGACGGGCTGATGCTCCGCCTCTCGGTCTCGGGCGGCGGCTGTTCGGGCTTTCGTTACGGCTTCGCCATCGACGACGCCGTCACCGAGGAGGATCAGGTCTTCGAGCAGGGCGGAATCCGGGTCGCGGTCGACGCGGCCTCCCTCGACCTTCTGGCCGGCTCGACCCTCGATTATGTCGAGGACCTGATCGGCGCCGCCTTCCAGGTCCGCAACCCCAACGCCGTCGCCTCCTGCGGCTGCGGCTCGTCCTTCGCGGTGTGAAGACGCCAACACCCTCGGCCACAGAGCGCGATGATGCTGACAATCGCAACCTGGAACGTGAATTCGGTCAAGGCACGCCTGCCGGTGGTGGCCGGCTGGCTGGACGCCGCACGGCCTGATATCCTGCTGCTCCAGGAATTGAAGGGCGAGAGCGCGGCCTTTCCCGGGGACGCCTTCGCGGCGCTCGGCTATCAGGGCGCGGTGGTCGGGCAGAAGGCCTATAACGGCGTCGCCCTCCTGGCCCGGCGCGGGCTGGCGCTGACCGATGTCATCACCGCGCTGCCCGGCGATCCCGAGGATCTTCAGGCCCGCTATGTCGAGGCGACGGTGGCCGGGTTGCGGCTGGCTTCGCTCTACCTGCCCAACGGCAATCCGGTGGCCAGCGAGAAATATCCCTATAAGCTGCGCTGGCTGGCGCGGCTGCGCGACCATGGCGCGCGGCTGCTGGCGGCCGGGGGGCCGGTGGTGCTGGGCGGCGACTTCAACATCATTCCCGGGCCCGAGGACGTCTACGCCCCCGCCGAGTGGGCCGATGACGCGCTGTTTCGTCCCGACTCGCGGCGGGCCTTCCGGGCGCTGCTCCATCTCGGCTTCACCGACGCCTTTCGGGCGCTGCATCCCGCAGAACCGCGGGCCTGGACCTTCTGGGACTACCAGGCCGGGCGCTGGCCGCGCGATCAGGGCTTGCGCATCGATCATTTCCTGCTTTCGGCCGAGGCCGCCGACCGGCTGGAGTCGTGCACCATCGACCGCGCGCCGCGCGGCCTGGAAAAGGCCTCGGATCATACCCCGGTGGTGCTGACGCTGCGGTCGTCGGGGCGGTGAGGCGGCGGGGGCGCCGCGCTCCCGCCGCCGGCCGGCTATTCCTGGTCGACCGGTTCGTCGAGATCCACCGGCACCGGCTTTCGTGGCGGCAGGCGCGAGATCCAGCGCCGGACCAGATCGACATGGTGGCGCTCGTCGTCGGCGAACTCGGTGGCGAGCTTCTTGGTCCCGGCATCGCTGGCGCGGTCGGCGACGCCGCTATAAAACGCCAGCGCCCGCTCTTCGCATTCGAGAGCCAGGGCCAGCGCCTCGTGCTCGGTCATGCGGTAGTGGCCCTGGCCGATCGGCACGCTTTCGGGGGCTTCGAGGTCGGGCCAGGTGAAGTCGGAGGGATTGAGCGCGGGCAGATCGTGGCCCTTCGACAGCGCAGCCAGATGCTCGACATGCTTGCCTTCGATGATCGCCATCGCCCGGAACAGTTTCGCCACCGCCGGGTTGTTGTGGGTTTCCATCTGCCCGGCCAGATCGTCGTAGCGCTCAGCCGCCTCCGCCTCGATTTCGTTGGCGTGGGCCAGCAGGTCGTCGACGGTGTTGATCACGGGAAAGGCGGTGGCGCTCATGACGGGGGACTCCTCTCAGGCTTTGACAGCACGACTGTGGCCCGTGAAGGCCGGGTTGGTTGACAATACCATAAAGCATAATGGGGCGCGGGCAAATCCCTGTGAGGGGCCGGCCATTTCCATCCGGCGGCGCTTTGCGAGCGGATGCCTTGCGGCAGGCCGGGCAATGGTTGTATCTAAAGGCTGTTGTTGGATCGAGCGACCGAGGATTTCGAAGCATGAAGGGTTTGTTTTCCTCCCTGGGAGCCAAGGGACCGGCCGCGAAGCCAGCGGCGGCTCCGGCGGGCGGCCGTTCCGGCGGCGGTGGCGACGAACTGGTGGTGGAGGGCTCCGACCGCACCTTCATGGTCGATGTCATGGAGGCCTCGCGCACCGTACCGGTGATCGTCGATTTCTGGGCGACCTGGTGCGGGCCATGCAAGCAACTGGGGCCGATTCTCGAAAAGCTGGTGCGCGGCGCCAAGGGCGCGCTGAAGCTGGTCAAGATCGACATCGACCGCAATCCGGCGATCGCCGGCCAGTTGCGTGTGCAATCGATTCCGGCGGTCTATGCCTTCTATCAAGGGCGTCCGGTCGACTTTTTCGTCGGCGCCCTGCCTGAATCGCAGATCAAGGCCTTCGTCGACCGCCTGTTGAAGGCCGGCGGCGGCGCGGCCGGGAGCGACGGCATCGAGGAGGCCCTTGAGGAGGCCCAGCGCCTGCTCGAGGCGGGCGATGCCGCCACCGCCGGTGAAATCTACAGCGAAATCCTGGCCCATGAGCCCGCGCACGGCGGCGCCTATGGCGGTCTGGTGCGCTGCCTGATCGCCGGCGGCACTCTCGATCACGCCCGCGAAATGCTCGAACATCCGCCCGAGGGGCTGGCCAAGGACAAGGCAGTGCTGGCGGCGCGGGCGGCGCTTGAGGTCGCGGAACTCAGCCGTTCGGTGGGGCCGCTGCGGGATTTGCGGGCCAAGGTTGCGAACGATCCGGCGGATCATCAGGCCCGGTTCGATCTCGCGCTCGCTCTCTTTGCCGATGGCCAGCGCGAGGCCGCGGTCGATGAACTGCTGGACATCATCAGGCGCGACCGCGAGTGGAACGAGCAGGCGGCCCGAAAGCAACTGGTAAAGTTTTTTGAGGTGTTCGGCCCGACCGATCCGCTGACGGTTTCGTCGCGGCGGCGATTGTCCTCTATACTCTTCTCATGAGCGCACCATGTTGATGGCATGACCCAGATGCCATGCGAACTCCCCCCTCATACTCTGCCCGAGGCGTTACCGATCTTTCCTCTGGCCGGTGTTCTGCTGTTGCCGCGCGGGCGGCTGCCGCTTCACGTCTTCGAGACGCGCTATGTCGCGATGGTCGAGGATGTGCTGGTCGGTGACCGCCTGATCGGCATGATCCAGCCCTTTGATCCCGCGTGCCGTGACGATGCTCCGGCGGTCTATCCGATCGGCTGCGCCGGCCGCGTCACCGCCTTTCGCGATCTCGAGGACGGCCGCTACCTGATCACCCTCACCGGCCTGTGCCGGTTCCGGGTCGGCCGGGAGTTGGATGGCCGCAACGGCTATCGCCGGATCGCGCCGGTCTGGGACGGCTTTCTTGACGATCTGCACGAGGAACCGGTGCCGCCGCTTGACCGCAGCCGTCTGCTCGGGGCGCTGCCCTGCTACCTCGAAGACAACGAGATCGTTGCCGACTGGAAGACGATCACCGGCGCGCCCGACGAGCGGCTGGTCACCTCCTTGGCCATGGTCTGCCCGTTTCAGCCCAACGAAAAGCAGGCGCTGCTGGAGGCGCCGACGCTGGGCGAGCGGGCCGAACTGCTGACCTCCCTGGTCGAGATGGCGGTGGTCGACGCCCGCCTGGGCGGTCGCTGCGTCTGTCACTGAACCGCGGCCGGTTCCGCAGGATTGAAAGGGGTGCCGGAGGCGCCATGCTTGAGAACGACGTGATGTGGTACTGGTTCACGGCGGCGGTGGCGCTGGGCATTCTTGAATGCCTGGTCGACGGCTTCGTCATTCTCGGCTTCGGGGTGGCCTGCTTCGTCTTCGGTCTGCTCACCAACCTGCCGATGATCTATCAGGGTCTGAGCGCGGCGCACTTCCTGGTGCTGACGGCGGTGATCGTGGCCGCCTTCTATGGCTTCGGCAACCGCCTGTTCTGGGGCGACCGCAGAAGCGGGCCGGTAACTCCGATCGGCCTCACCGCGCGCGACCGCATCCTTGGCGAGGTCGCGATGCTGCGGCAGCCGATCATCAACGGCGAGGGGCTCGTCGAGGCCAAGGGCACGACCTGGAAGTGCACCGGCGCGGATCTGCCCGCCGGTACCCGGGTGGTGGTGGCCGACCTTCAGGGCAACACGCTGCTGGTCAAGCGCCTCGAAGAGAGCTAGACAGGGCGCGACCCCCCTCCTGGAGCCAAGGACGCCAAGCCCATGGACACCCCGACCCGAGGCGCCAAGCCGGTTGACCCCAAATTGCTGGAAATCCTGGTCTGTCCGCTGACCAAGGGGCCGCTGCGCTGGGATGCCGCCAGCGCCGAGTTGATCAGCGATCAGGCCGGGCTGGCGTTTCCTGTCCGCGACGGCATTCCGATCATGCTGGTCGATGAGGCGCGCCGGTTGGATCAGGCCGCGATCGTCGGGGACGCCGGTCGCTGATCCCGGCGTTTGCCTGACGCCGCCCCGTCCGATGGCCCGGTCGTTCCGTTCCCCCACCGCCGAGGAAATGGCCCTCTGGCGGGCGAGCATGCGCGATGCCGTGCCGTTTCGCCGCGCTGCCGAAGCCGAGGCGGTGCCGCCGCCGCCCCTGTCGCGGCCGCCGTCGCCGATGCCGGCGGCAGCCGCGCCGGCCCGGCCGTCGCCGCCGGCCCGTCACCGCCAGCCGCCGCTGGAGCCGGGGCGCAGCGCCGGTCTCGACCGCCGGACCGACGAGCGTCTTCGCCGGGGCCAACTGCCGATCGAGGCCCGGATCGATCTCCACGGCCTGACCCAGCCGGCGGCGTTCGACGCCCTCTATCGCTTCGTGATCGCCAGCCATGCCGGCGGCCGGCGCTGCGTGCTGGTGATTACGGGCAAGGGGCCGGTCAGCCAGGGTGGCGGCGTGTTGCGCTCGATGGTGCCGCGCTGGCTGGCCGAGCCGACGCTGCGCCGTCGTATCATCGCTCTGCACCGCGCCCAGCCCCGCGACGGCGGCGACGGCGCGCTCTATGTGCTGCTGAAGCGCCAGCGGCCCGAATAAGACCGCCGCCCTATTATTGACAAAACTTAGTTGTCCATCGAATCGTTGGCGTGGCGGGCGTGCCCTTCGGCATTATCCGAATTCCGGCTCCAGGGAGGCGATGATGATAGAGACTCAGTCACTGATCTGGACAGACGACTATAATACTGGAATTCTGATTATTGATAGCGATCATAAATCGCTTATTTCCTCGTTTAACCGATTTGTCGATCAGATTAATCGAGTTGATGAGATGACATCAATCAGGTATGGTCTCGATATTATTGAGAGCTACGTCTCATACCATTTTCGGCATGAGGAGGGGTTCATGATCCGCCTTGGCTACCCCGAGCGCGAGGCTCATGTTTTCCTTCACAACGCTTTCATCGACGAGCTGATGGCGATGAAGGCGGCCCTTTTCAAGCGCACGCTGTCGGGGCCTCAATTCTGCGACCTGTTCCGGAACTGGCTGACCCGCCACATCATGGCCGAAGACCGCAAGATCGCGGTGTTCGTCCGGAGTCGGGCCGCGGTCGGGCTGGCCGGGTCGAACGCCTGGGCGCGGCCGGGGCAGGGCGGCATCGCCGAGGGCGGCGCGCCCGAGTCCGGGGCCGCCTCGGGAGCCGACGGCGGCGGGCCGTCGGTCGCCGACCTTGGCGGTGTCTTCGGACTGTGAGCCGCCGCCGGGGGTTGACCGGCCGGGCGCGGCGCGCTATCTTGCCCATCATGATGACCTTGCCTCCCTTCCCCCTTCGCGCCTGCGGGCGACTTACCGGGCCGGCCTCCTAGGAGTCCGGGGCTTCGGGCGCTGTGCGCGCCCCCGTAAGTGAAGGGTGTCATCGCGATCGCGAGCGGCCGAGGCCGCGCGATCGGAACTGAGGGGCAAGTCCCATGCCAACCATTCCAAGCATGCCGTTTCATCGCTATCAGGCCTATCCGGCCGTGCGTCTGCCCGACCGGACCTGGCCCGACCGCACGCTGGATCGCGCGCCGGTCTGGTGCTCGGTGGATCTGCGCGACGGCAATCAGGCGCTGATCGAACCGATGGACGCCGCAACCAAACGCCGGATGTTCGAGGCGCTGGTGCGGATCGGCTTTAAAGAGATCGAGGTCGGCTTTCCCGCCGCCTCCCAGACCGATTTCGACTTTCTGCGCCTGCTGATCGAGGAAAAGCTGATCCCTGACGACGTCACGATCCAGGTGCTGACCCAGTCGCGCGAGCATCTGGTGCGCCGGACCTTCGAGGCGCTGACCGGGGCGAAGCGGGCGATCGTCCATCTCTACAACTCGACCTCGACCCTGCAGCGGCGGGTGGTGTTCGGCCTGGACCGGGCTGGGATCACCGCCATTGCCGTCGAGGGCGCGCGGCTGATCCGGGAGATCGCTGACCAGACGGCGGGCACCGATTTCAGCTTCGAGTATTCTCCCGAATCCTACACCGGTACCGAACTGGATTTCGCGGTGGAGATCTGCGACGCCGTGATGACGGCGTGGCGGCCGACTCCGGAAAAGCCCATGATCCTGAACCTGCCGGCGACGGTCGAGATGTCGACGCCCAACGTCTACGCCGACAGCATCGAGTGGTTCTGCCGCCATCTGCCCCACCGCGACCGGGCAATCATCAGCGTTCACCCCCATAATGACCGCGGCTGTGCCGTGGCCGCGGCCGAGTTGGCGGTGCTGGCCGGGGCCGACCGCATCGAGGGCACGCTGTTCGGCAATGGCGAGCGCACCGGCAACGTCGATATCGTCACCATCGCCCTCAACCTGATGACCCAGGGCATCGATCCCGAGCTGGATTTCCGGGACATCAACGGCGTGATCCGGGTTTCCGAGGAGTGCACCCGGCTGCCGGTCCACCCGCGCCATCCCTATGCCGGTGAACTGGTGTTCACCGCCTTCTCGGGCTCGCATCAGGACGCGATCAAGAAGGGCATGGCGGCGCTGAAGCGGGCCAACAGCGACACCTGGGAGGTGCCCTACCTGCCGGTCGACCCGGCCGATCTCGGCCGCAGCTATCAGGCGGTGATCCGGATCAACAGCCAGTCGGGCAAGGGCGGCATCTCGTTCATTCTGGAGCGCGACCAGGGGCTGCAACTTCCGCGCGGGCTGCAGATCGAGTTCAGCGGCATCGTTCAGCGCGTCACCGACGCCAGCGGCAAGGAACTGGCCGCCGAGGACGTCTGGGCCGAATTCGAACGCGAATATCTGACCACCCCGGGGCCGCTGGAGTTCATCGACTACACCACCGTGCCCAGTTCCCGCCCGCCGGGCAGCCGCGACATCACCGCCCGGGTCCGTCTTCACGGCGAGGAGCGCACGATTTCCGGCAACGGCAATGGTCCGATCGACGCTTTTGTCGCGGCGCTGGCCCGGGATTGCGGCATCGCGGTCGCGGTCTGCGATTTTCACGAGCACGCGGTCTCGGGCGGCTCCAAGGCGGCGGCGGCGGCCTATGTCTCGCTGCAGGTGCCCGGCCGCCCGCCCTTGTACGGTGTCGCCCTGCACAGCAACATCGTCGTCGCCTCGCTGCGGGCGGTGGTCAGCGCGGTCAACCGCCTGCAGCGCTGCTGACGGAACAATCATCTCACCGGGGAGTCTGCCCGCCATGTCGATCACGATCTATCACAATCCCAAATGCGGTACCTCCCGCAACACCCTGGCCATGATCCGCAACAGCGGCGAGGAACCGGTGGTGATCGAATATCTCAAGACGCCGCCGAGCCGGGCCGAGCTGGTTTCGCTGCTGGCGCGGATGGGCGCGGGGCCGCGCGCCGTGATGCGGCGCAAGGGCACGCCCTACGACGCCCTATGTCTCGATGATCCGGGCCTGAGTGATGACCAGCTGATTGATGCCATGCTGGCCGAGCCGGTTTTGATCGAGCGGCCGATCGTCGTCACGCCGCTCGGGGTCAAGCTGTGCCGGCCCTCGGAAGTGGTGCTGACGCTGCTCGAGCGTCCGCAGGAGACACCGTTCGTCAAGGAAGACGGCAGCCCGGTCGCGGTATGAACCTGTACCTGCGCGCCGGCGTTGCCTATAATGAGGGGAAATACCGGGGCTTTTCCCATTGACTTTGTGTGGTTCATGATATGAGCGACCGCTTGCGCCTGGGCGTCAATATCGATCACGTCGCGACCATCCGCAATGCCCGCGGCGGCCGGCATCCCGAGCCGCTGCGGGCGGCGGAGATCGCGGCGGCGGCCGGGGCCGACGGCATCACCGCGCACCTTCGCGAAGACCGCCGCCACATCGGTGACGCCGATATCGAGCGTCTGCGTCACGAAATCGCCCTGCCGCTCAATCTCGAAATGGCGGCAACCGCCGAGATGACGGCGATCGCGTTGCGCCACCGCCCCCATGCCGCCTGCATCGTGCCGGAAAAGCGCACCGAGGTTACCACCGAGGGCGGGCTCGACGTCATCGGCGGCGGCGCCGCTCTCGAACGGGCGGTCCAGGCGCTGCGCGGAGCCGGCATCCGGGTTTCGCTCTTCATCGAGGCGGATCTGCGCCAGCTCGATGCCGCCCGCGCCCTTGGTGCCGCGGTGGTCGAACTCCACACAGGCAGCTATTGTGATGCCGCGCCGGGGCCGGCGCGGGCGCGGCACCTGGAGCGGCTGCGGCTGGCGGCGGCCCATGCCGCGGCGATCGGCCTCGAATGCCATGCCGGCCATGGCCTGGCCTACGACACCGTCGAGGATGTCGCGGCGATCGCGACCATCCGTGAACTCAACATCGGCCATTTCCTGATCGGCGAGGCGATCTTCACCGGTCTCGACGCCGCGATCCGGCGCATGCGCGCACATATGGACGCCGGGCGGGGTCGAGCCGCCCCATGATTCTGGGCATCGGCACGGATCTGGTCGATATCCGGCGCATCGAGCACGCGCTGGACCGTTTCGGCGTCCGCCTGCTCGACCGGCTCTTCACGCCGGCCGAGCAGGCCCGCGCCGAACGCCTGCCTTCCCCGGGCCGGGCCGCCGCCTATGCCAAGCGGTTCGCCGCCAAGGAGGCCTGCGCCAAGGCGCTCGGCACCGGTGTTGCGGCCGGGGTGTTCTGGCGCGACCTCGGGGTGGTGAGCGCTCCCGGCGGCGCGCCGGCGATGGAACTGACCGGCGGCGCGCTTCACAGGTTGAATGCCATCACGCCAGAGGGCATGATCGCCCGCGTTCATCTGAGTCTGACCGACGAGTATCCGCTGGCTCAGGCCTTCGTGACCATCAGCGCGGCTGCGGCCGGGCTGCCCGCCATCCCTGTTCCCACGGCGTCCCCGACATGACCTTTTCCCAGCCGCCCCACGCTCAGCCCGATGCCGAACCCGCACACACCAGCGGTATGGGCGAGACGGTGCGCACTTTCATTTGCGCGGTGGTGATCGCGTTCGGCGTGCGCACCTTCGCATACGAGCCGTTCAACATTCCCTCGGGCTCGATGATCCCGACGCTGCTGATCGGCGATTATCTGTTCGTCTCGAAGTTCTCCTACGGCTACAGCAAGTACACCCTCGGCTTCGGTCTGCCCCTGTTCGAGGGCCGCCTGTTCGGCCGCGACCCCAGGCGCGGTGACGTCATTGTCTTCAAGCTGCCCCGCGACAATAAGACCGACTACATCAAGCGGCTGATCGGCCTGCCCGGGGACCGCATCCAGATGATCGGCGGCGTGCTCCACATCAACGGCGAGGCGGTCGGGATGCAGCGGATCGACGATGTCAGTGCCACCAACCACATGGGCCAGCGGGTGCGCATTGCCCAGTTCCTTGAGACTCTGCCCGGGGGCAAGGTTCATAAAATCTATAAGGAAACCATGGGCGGCCCGCTCGACAACACGCCGATCTATGTCGTGCCCCCCCACCATTATTTCATGATGGGCGACAACCGCGACAATTCGCTCGACAGCCGGGTGCCGAGCGCGGTCGGCTTCGTGCCCGAGGAAAATCTGGTCGGGCGCGCCGAGTTCATCTTCTTCTCGCTCGAAGACGGCACCCGTTTCTGGGAGCTGTGGCGCTGGCCGTTCGATCTCAGGGGCAGCCGTCTGCTGTCGGGGGTGACGTGACCTCCGGCCTCTCGGGGCTGGAGGCGGCGCTGGGTCATGTCTTCGCCGCGCCCGGTCTGCTCGACGAGGCGGTGACCCATCCCAGCGTCGCCGGGCTGGCCCGGGCCGCCGGCAGCCGCAAGCCGGGGCTGGCCTATGAGCGGCTGGAGTTTCTCGGCGACCGCGTGCTCGGCCTGATCGTCGCCGAATGGCTGCTGGAGCGCTTTCCCGACGAGCGCGAGGGCGAACTGGCCCGCCGCCACACCCTGATGGTCAAGCGCGAGACCCTGGCCGGGGTGGCCCGCGCCATCGGGCTCGGCGGCCATTTGCGGCTGTCGCCGGGAGAGCGCGACGGCGGCGGCCGGGCCAATCTGACCATTCTCGGCGACGCCTGCGAAGCGGTGATCGGCGCCCTCTACCTCGATGGCGGCCTGGAACCGGCACGGCGCTTCGTGCGTGGCGCCTGGGCCGGGCATCTCGAGGGCGCGGGGCTGCTGCCGGCTCTGGACGGCAAGACCCGGCTTCAGGAATGGGCGCAGGGTCAGGGCAAGCCGCTGCCCGAGTATCAGATCGTTCGCCGCAGCGGCCCGGCCCATCAGCCGGAATTCGAAGTGGCGGTGATGGTGGCGGGGTATCCGCCGGCCCGCGGCGTCGGCGGCTCGCGCCGGGTCGCGGAGACCGAGGCGGCATTGGTCCTGCTGCGGCAGGTGGAACGCAACGAAGGCGACACGGCATCATGAGCGAAACCAGTCCCGAAACCCGCTGCGGCTTTGTCGCCCTGCTGGGCGCGCCCAACGCCGGCAAATCGACGTTGCTCAACACCCTGGTCGGCCAGAAGCTTTCGATTGTCAGCCCCAAGGTGCAGACCACCCGGCGCCGGGTGCTGGGCATCGCCACCGCCGGGGCGAGCCAACTGATCTTCGTCGACACCCCCGGCATTTTTGCGCCCAAGCGCCGGCTCGACCGCGCCATGGTCGCGGCGGCCTGGCAGGGGGCGGGCGATGCGGATCTGGTGGTGGTGCTGGTCGATACCGCCTCGGGCAGGGTCGACGAGGACAGCGCCGGCCTGATCGCCCGGTTGAAGCAGGAGGGGCGGCCGGCGATTCTCGCCCTCAACAAGATCGACCTGATCCGGCGCGACAAGCTGCTGGCGCTGTCGGCGAGTCTCAACGCGGAGGGGCTGTTCTCCGAAACCTTCATGATCTCGGCCCTGACCGGCAACGGCGTCGGCGATCTCAGGACGCTGCTGGCGGCGCGGGTGCCGCCGGGGCCATGGCACTTTCCCGAAGATCAGCTGTCCGATATGCCGATGCGGCTGCTCGCCGCCGAAATAACCCGCGAGAAGCTGTTTCTCCAGCTCTATCAGGAGTTGCCCTATTCCTCGACCGTCGAGACCGAGACCTGGGAGGAGTTCCAGGACGGCTCGGTGCGCATTGCCCAGGTGATCTTCGTCGAGCGCGAGAGCCAGCGGGCGATCGTGATCGGCAAGGGCGGCGCCCGCATCCGGGCGCTGGGCGAAAGCAGCCGGCGCGAACTCGAAGAGATGATGGAGCGCCGGGTTCACCTCAAGCTGTTCGTCAAGGTGCGCGAGGACTGGATCGACGATCCCGAGCGCTACCGCGAGATGGGGCTCGACTTCACGCCTTGACCGTCCGGTCGGCGCCGCTGCGGTCGACCGCGGCGCGCACCGTGCGGGCCGCGTCAATCAACCGCTGGGCCTTGGTCGCGATCTCGCGCCGCTCGTTGAGGGTCAACTCGCCGTCCTCCATCGCCCGGTCGATGGCGTGGGCGAGCGTGCCGAGTTCGGCCGATACCCGCACCAGTCCGCGCTCGACCGAGAGGGCGCCCGAGCGCCGGCCGCCGATGCTGGCCGCGGCCTCGCGCTTCATGTCCTCGAACAGCGGCCCGAAGGCCGGCAGCAATCCCCGGGCCTCCAGCGCCGCATCGAGGAAGGCGGCGTCGTCGAGGTCGAGCTGATAGTCGTTTTCGGGGTGGGAGAGCTGGCGGAAGGTTCCCGGCTTCTTGCCGGTCGCGGCCTCGATCTCCTCCGGTGTCAACTGGCGGATCACCTCGGCGAGCACGCTCTTGATGGATCCCGGGCTGCGATACAGCGTCATGGAATGGTCTCCCGATGATTGCCGCAGACAGCATCGGGGTCCGGTTCCATGGTGTCAAGGCGATGGAAAGCCATGCCGGGTCAGATGTCGTACTGAAGCACGAACTCCCGGACTTCGGCGCTGACCCGGATATCGGCCAGGGTGGTGGTGTCGAGAATTCCGGACATGGCATCGCGCACCCGGCCCATCAGCCGGCGGATGCGGCAGGCGGTCTCCGACTGGCAGTCGTCGCAGGGGCGGTAGGCGCTGTGGCTGACGCACAGCACCGGGGCCAGCGGCCCGTCGAGCAGGCGGATCACGGCGCCGATCTGAATGCGCTCGGGCGGCAGCGCCAGGGCATAGCCGCCGCCCTTGCCCTTGCGGCTGAACAGCATGCCGGCGTTCCGGAGTTCCAGCAGGATCATGTCGAGGAACTTCTTGGGAATCCGCTCCTGCTCCGCGATCTCGGCGATCAGCACCGGCTTTTCCTCCGGCCGGTCGGCCAGATAGAGCAGTGCCTTAAGGCCATACTTGGCTTTTTTCGAGAGCATTCGTGCGTCAGCTCTGAGTCCAGGGCAGGCCGGCAACCTTCCAGCCGGTGGTGGTACCGCGATGACCGGCGGGGTCGAGTTGGCCCTCGAAGCCGTCGGCGATATTGTAGGTGGTATAGCCGCGCAGCGCCAGCGCTTCGGCCGCGGCGCGCGAACGGACGCCGCTGCGGCACAGGAGATAGATCGGCTGGCCCGGTCCGATCCCCTTGGCCACCACCTCCTCGACGAAGGCGGGGTTGCGGTGTCCGGCCGGGAAGCTCTGCCACTCGATCAGGATTACCCGCCGTTTCAGGCTGGCGAGATCGGGGATGCCGACATAGCTCCACTCGGCCTGGGTCCGGACATCGATCAGCACCGCTTTTTCGGATTCGGCGAGGCCACGCCACGCCGCCTCGGCCTCAACGTCCCCGACAAACCGACCCGCCATCACGGCCCCCATTCAACGAACTGATTTTGTTAATTTTTCGTCACCCGTGCCGCAGAGGCGGCGGGGCGTTGCCGTCCGCCGGCCGGCACTCAGATATGGTATTCCGGCTCGGGCAGGGTCTGATCCATCACCAGGGCCGGAATGATCGCGTCCTGGCACCAGCCGATGACCTTGGCCGGCACGCCGGCCACGGTGGCGCGCGGCGGCACGTCCTTCAGCACCACGCTGCACGCCGCGACCTTGGCCCGGCGGCCGATCTCGATGTTGCCGAGCACGGTGGCCCCGGCGGCCAACAGCACGCCATCGCGGACCTTGGGGTGGCGGTCGCCATGCTCCTTGCCGGTACCGCCCAGGGTGACGCCCTGGAGAATCGAGACGTCGTCGCCGATCACCGCGGTCTCTCCGACGACCAGACCGGTGGCGTGGTCGATGAAGACGCCGTTGCCCACCGGCACCGCCGGATGAATATCAACCGCGAACACTTCGGAGACCCGGCTTTGCAGGAAGCGCGCGAGGTCGTGGCGGCCCCGCTTCCACAGCCAGTGGCCGACCCGGTGCCATTGCAGCGAGTGATAGCCCTTGAAATACAGGAAGGGGGTGAGGCAGCTGTCGGCTGCGGGATCGCGGGTGACCACCGCGATCAGATCGGCGATGCCCGAGCGCACGATCGCCGGTTCGTCGGCCATGGCGCTCCGCGCGATCTCGAGCAGGCGCTGTTCCGTCATCACGCGGTCGCCCAGTTTGCGCGCCAGCAGTGCCGCCAGCGCCGCGGCGAAGCTGTTGTGCGACAGCACCGCCAGTTCGATGAAATCAAACAGCGCCTCGTCCTTTTCGACCATGCGCCGGGCGTCGGTGATCAGATGCTCCCAGATGTCGCCGCCGAAGGTGGGTACGGCGCGGAGCCCCAGGGCGGCCAAACGCCGGGCGGCGAGGACACTGTGGGTCATGGCTGCGGGGCTCCTCTGCGGTTGATGCGGTCTTGACCATCGGTGACGGGACGCGGGGTCCGTGCTGGTCAAGATGGGACGCATGGCTGAACTTACCAGTTCCGACCCGAAAACAAAACTGTGCAGTGCAGCAAAATCCCGCCCGGGCGGCTCAGACCAGGGCGCGGAGGAAGTCGGCCGAGGGCGCGAAGAAGGCGGCCCCGGTCACCGGGGTGGTGAAGTCGAGCAGGCGGTCGGCGTGGCCGTCGCCGTCGCGCCGGACCATGCGCTCCAGCATCCGCCGGAACGGCCGCGGGCTGCGGCAATAGGCGACGAAATAGAGTCCATGCTCCCTGGTGGTGCCATAGGGCAGGCTGTGACGAAGGATTTCCAGTTCGGCACCGTCCTCCTCGATCACCACCCGGGCGATGTGGGCCGAGGGTGGCTTGGCCGCACCCTCCAGTTCGCGGTCGTCGTCGCGGCTGCGGCCGATCGCGGCTTCCTGCTCAGCCAGCGCCAGGGCCTCCCAGCGCTCGAGATTGTGGACATAGCGCTGGATGCTGACATGGCTGCCGGCCGCGAACGCCGGATCCTCGTCACCGACCAGCGCCGCGCCCGCCCGCTCGTCGCCGCTGGGATTTTCGGTGCCGTCGACGAAACCGGTGAGATCGCGCCCGCCGAGATACTGGAAGCCGTTGATCTCCTCGACCAGCCGCACCGCCGGTCCGAGGTCGGCCATCAGCGTACGTGCCAGCGCGAAATTGACGTCATGGCGGTCGGCGTGCAGGTGAGTGAAGAGATCCGCCGGGGTTGCCGGCGCCCGCCGCGGCCCGTCGGCCACGGGTTCAAACGGCACCAGGCCGAGCGGTTTCGGCTGCGGGAACAGGCGTGGCCACACCGCGGCGCCGAAGGCCAGCGAACTGACCAGCGACGGCTCCCCGAGTCGGTCCGCCGTTACCCGGGTCAGGGCGGGCAGGGCCGCTGCGACCCGGCGCACCCGCGCCGCCGCCGCCTCGCCCTCGCTCACCAGCGCGGTCAGGAACAGGCCGAACCGGCCGCCCCCGGCCAGGATCGCCGATTGCGCTTCGCTCATCCGCCCCGTCCTCCCTTGCCAAACGCCGGTCCCGCCGGTCGCCGGATCAGCATTCCAGGCTGTCATCGATTTATCAACATCCCAGCGCCGCAACGAGCCATCCTGCCCGTGCGCGCGCCCTCCGGGGCTGACGAACCGCCCGAGTCCGGTAGCGAGTGACCCGTTGATTTCGCAGCCGCGTTAGCGTATAATTTTATCTGAATTGAATTGGTATGCTGCCTGGATTGTATCGGGTTGTCATCGTGGAGTGCGAAAATCTCGGATTAGATCACTTCAGAGAGGAACCTGACGGACAACGGCCATGGCCATCACAGCAACATCGAGCGTGTCGCCGCTACCGCAGCTTACCGCGCTCCAAGCCAAGCAGGTCAGCGACTATACACCGCCGGCGACCACTGCAAAGTCGGTCAGCCTGCCGACCTACGCCAGCCCGATCTACAAGTTCGACCCGCTGGCCAAGCTGTCGATCGAGGTCATCCGCGACACCAGCACCGGCAGCGTCATCAGCCAGATTCCGCCGGAGCAGGTGGTGCAGCGCTATCGACTCGGCCAGATCACCGCCGCCACCAACGGCATCAGCGCCCAGACCAGCGCCCTGACCGCGGCCAATGCCGCCGCCGCCGGCGGTGCCGCAGGGGCCGGCACTGGCGCCAACGGGACCAGCGGCGCCGGCGGCAAGACCGGCTCTTCGGTATCGATTACGGTCTGATCGCCACCGCATGATCTCCTATCATTTCCCGCTCTGGCGACCTCCTTCGGAGGGCGACAACCTGATCTTGCAGGCGACGCTGGGCTGCCGCTTCAACCGCTGCTCGTTCTGCTCGATGTACAAGGACAAGACCTATCAGGCCCGGCCGCTGGAGGCGGTGTTCGCCGACATCGACGATGCCGCCCGTGACTGGCCGGAGGCCCGCCGGGTCTTTCTCGCCGATGGCGACGCCTACGGCCTGCCCACGCCGACTCTGCTGGCCATCGCGGCCCGGCTCAAGGAGCGCTTTTCCGGCCTGCAGCGCCTTTCGGCCTACGCCACTCCCTTCAACATTCTGGCCAAGGAGCCCGAAGAGATTGCGGCGCTGCGGGCGGCCCGGCTGGGGCTGGTCTATCTTGGGGTTGAGAGCGGCGCCGACCGCCTGCTGAAGGCGATTGCCAAGGGCTCGGCCAGACAGATGGAGGGCGCGCTCGCCCGCGCCCGCGAAACCGGGCTCAAGGTCTCGGCGACGGTGATCCTCGGCCTGGGCGGGCAGGCGCACTGGCGGGAGCACATCGAAGCCACCGCGGCGCTGATCAGCCGCCAGCCGCCAACCTACCTCTCGACCCTGCAACTGGTGCTGGATCCGGCGGTCGCGCCCGGCTTCTTCGAGCGCTTCGGCGAGCCCTTCGCGTGGCAGGACGACCGGGGTGTGCTGGCCGAACTGCGGCTGCTGGTCGAACGGCTGGCGCCGCCGGCGCCGGTGATCTTCCGCTCCAACCATGCCAGCAACGCCCTGGCTCTGGCCGGCACCCTGCCCAGGGACCGCGACCGGCTGCTGGGCGAAATCGACGACGCGCTCAGCGGCGCCCAGCCGGTGCGGCCGCGCTGGCTACGCGGGCTGTGAGCCCGGCGTTGCCACCCGCCGCCTGAGGCTCGAGAGCGGCGATTCATCGATCGCCCCCGGCTGATAGGCGACCGTGATCTCGCTGAGGGCATGGCGCCAGTTGACCAGAGCGGCGCCGTCGGCGACCTCGACCGAGGTGAAGCCGGTGCGGACCAGGAACTGATACTGGTCGGCCAGAACATGGCCGAGCGCGCGGATTTCGCCGCGAAAGCCGTAATGCTCGCGCAGCTCGCGCGCGGTTGAAAACGGCCGGCCGTCGCGAAAGACCGGGAACTCCAGTGCCACCAGGGTGAAGCGGTCGAGGTCGGCGGCGATCTCGTCGGCGCGCTCACTGCTTTTCAGCCGCACGCCCAGCGGCGTGTTGCGGGCTGAAAGCGCGGCGCGGTCGCGCCGCCACTCGGCCAGCCCGACGATCACCGGGCCATCGGGCAGCGGATCCGCGGCGCCGTCGGCGATCGTGATCCAGGGATTGTCGGCAACCGCGCCGTCCTTAAGCAGCAGGGCCATAAACTCTCTCCCGGAAGGTCTTGGCGCCCAGGCGGGCGACGGTGTCGATGAAGCGTTCGCCTTCGAGGCGCCAGTCGAGGTACGCCGCGACCAGCCGCTCGATCTTGTCGGTGACCTCGTCATAACCGACCGCCGGGCCGACCACCACCCCCATCGCGGCGTCCTCGGTCGCCGAGCCGCCGACCGTGATCTGGTAGGTCTCGACGCCGTGCTTGTCGACCCCGAGCACACCGATATGGCCGACATGGTGATGACCGCAGGCATTGATGCAGCCGCTCATCTTGATCTTGAGTTCCCCGATGGCGTGCTGGCGTTCGGGGTCGGCGAAGCGCTGCGAAATCTGCTGGGCGAGCGGAATCGAGCGGGCGTTGGCGAGAGAGCAGTAATCCAGTCCCGGGCAGGCGATGATGTCGCCGATCAGTCCGGCGTTGGCGCTGTCGAGGCCGTGCCGGCCCAACTCCTGCCAGAGCAGGGGCAACTCGTCGCGCCGGACATGAGCCAGCACCAGATTCTGCTCGTGGCTGACCCGGAGTTCGCCGAAGCTGAACCGCTCGGCGAGGTCGGCCACCGCCTCCATCTGCTCCGAGCTGGCGTCGCCGGGAATGCCGCCGGCCGGTTTGAGGGTGATGGTGACCACGGCATAGCCCGGCTGGCGGTGGGGCGTGACGTTGGTCCGGACCCAGCGGGCGAAGCCGGGGTCGCCGGCCGGTGCCGCGGCATCGGCCGGCGGCTCGGGCGGCAGCGTCTCGAACGGTGGCGGCGCGAAATGGCCGCGGATGACCGCGACGATCTCGGGATCGAGCCGGTATTTCGGGCCGCGGATGCGCTCGAACTCGGCGTCGATCTGCTCGCGCAGCCTCGTGATGCCGACTTCGTGAACCAGAATCTTGATCCGCGCCTTATAGATGTTGTCGCGCCGGCCATACTGGTTGTAGATGCGCAGCACCGCTTCGAGATAGGCTAGGAGGTCCGCTTCGGGCAGGCCCTCGCGCAGCGCCTTGGCCAGATAGGGCGCCCGGCCCAGCCCGCCGCCGACGAAGATGTCGAAGCCGACCGCGCCCGCCGCCAGCGCCCGCGCCCGGATGCCGACGTCGTGGATCGCGATCGCGGCGCGGTCATGGGGGCTGCCGGTGATCGCGATCTTGAACTTCCTGGGCAGGAACGAGAACTCGGGGTGCAGCGTTGACCATTGGCGCAGGATTTCGGCGTAGACCCGCGGATCGACCAGTTCGTCGGCGGCGGCGCCGGCGAACTGGTCGGTGGTGACGTTGCGGATGCAGTTGCCGCTGGTCTGGATCGCGTGCATGTCGACCGCGGCCAGTTCGTCGAGGATCGCCGGCACGTCGACCAGCCGTATCCAGTTGAACTGGAGATTCTGGCGGGTGGTGAAATGGCCGTAGCCGCGATCGTATTTGCGTCCGATCGCCGCCAGCCGGCGCAGCTGGGTCGCACTCAGCACGCCATAGGGCACGGCGACGCGCAGCATGTAGGCGTGTAGCTGGAGATAAAGGCCGTTCATCAGGCGCAGCGGCCGGAACTCGGCCTCGCTCAGCTCGCCCGAGATGCGCCGCTCGACCTGCCGGCGGAACTGCTCGACCCGCTCGGCCAGAAAGCGGCGATCGATCTCGTCATAGTGATACAGCCCGGCGTGCAGCTCGGTCATGCCCCATACCTCCGCGAAAAAGCCATTACGGCTGCTGCCCGGCCTGAATGCCGAGATCGGTCCGGACGCTGGGGCCGTGGGAGCGGATCTGCTCGCGCGGACTGCGCGGGCGCGGCCCGCTCTCCGCCAGCGCGACCTCGATCAGATAGGGTTCGATCACCCCCGAGCGAAGCGCCGCCTCCCGTGCCCGCGCCAGTGCCGACTCGGCCCCGGCCCCCTCGAAAACCGCCGCCGCGGCGATCGTGGGCTGCCAGCCATCGTCGGCGCCGAACCACACCGCGCCGCCGCTGTCGAGCCGGTTCGCTGTTACCACCTTCAATCCGTCTGCCAAGCGTGCCATGCTGTCCATCCCTTGCCGCCAACCCCCGCGGACGCCTGATTTAAACTACATGACCGGAGGTCGACAAGGCGAATCTGTTTTTCAAATTTCACGAATAAATTTCGTTATTTTTCGAGGCGGGAATGATCTCATCGCGAAGCCTGCTGCCGGCTCTGCTTCACGCTGAACGCCAGGGCCGGGTGACCTTTCTCGCCCGCGGCCCCGACGAGGCGCGCTACTGGTCGGTGCTCGGTCTCACTCAGGGCGGCCTGCGGGGCTGGGTCGCGGGGACTACCCATTATGTCGTTGAAGAGCCATTGGAAAGCTGGATCGAGCCGCCGCTGACCGACGATTGGCGCCGGGCCTGGGGCAGCGGCGGCGGCTCGCTGCCGACCCCGATGGTCTTCGTCGAGGCCGGCGGGCTCGGCGAATGGCTGCTGATTTCGGCCGCCGAAACCGCCGATATACTCGGCCGCCGCTCCTTGCATTGGGCGCTGGCCATCAGCCGTCCCGAGGGTCGCTGGCTGGCCGTGCCGCCCCTGGGCTATGTCAGCCATGATGGCACGCCCGCCCTCGATCCCCGGTTTGGCGAGCGCGAGATCATCACGTCACTGGGCGAGGGCATGCATGTGCTGGCGGCGCTGTCGGTCCGGTTGGCGGCGGCAACACTGAGACTCTCCTTGCTCTGCGACAAGGTGGAACTGCCGGTGCTGAAGATCGGCCCCGGACAGTCGATCGTCAACGAGTGGTATTCGGTGACCCGGCGCTAAGCCGAAGTTTGCACTTTCCGT
>SESF01022207.1_pt1 | contig 88726 bp, 83 predicted proteins | sample 3171521 | NCBI WGS metagenome assembly SESF01 (sample SAMN10866945, study PRJNA518727) | freshwater metagenome | biome: subpolar coniferous forest; feature: holomictic lake; material: water; isolation source: holomictic Lake 227, 6 m and 8 m depth | place: Canada: near Kenora, Ontario | collected...
TAGGGCAATCATGATAAAAGTCAACCGTCACCGGTAGTCGGCATCCCAGTCCTGTTGGCAGCCATCCACCCCTGTGCCCTCGGCGACCACCAACTCAGCCGTACCAAGCTGTACCAACGAGGTGCGCTCGCGTACCCCGCCGAGTGACGGATAACTTTACATCGCGCCGACGTTTTATCGCGGGCAACTCGCTAAGCCGTTGATTTGAATTGCTTTGTGAAACATGGCACGGTTTTGGCTGATAGCCGTTGATGCCGCGACCTCCAAGCCGACACCGTGACCGACAAGAGTATCTGGCATCACCCTGAAAATGCGCGGCGGCGTGGCGGTCGCTTGTACGGCCAACCGCGCCAAGCTGAGTGCCCGAAGGAGCAAACACATGGTCCAAAAACAAAAAGGCGCTAGTGAGTCCACGCAGGGCGTGCCGCTGCAGGCTGCAGTGCGGCGCGCGCACATCTGCTTCGAACGCATCATTCCCGACGAACTCGATGCCGAGCAGCATGTGCGCCGGGCGCTGCGTGGCGAGTTGATCGCAGCGAAGGGCGCAGGCACAAGGCTCACTGCGAATGAGGTCGGGCACGTGGCGCGCATGGCCTTGATCAGCACCAAGAAGTGGGGTTCAGGCTTTACCGTGCGTTGTTGCTTTCTCGATGGCAGCGCCAAGATGCAAAAGAAGGTGCGCGTGCTTGCCAAGGAGTGGGAAAAGTACGCCAACGTGAAGATCAAGTTTGTCACCAAGGGACCAGCAGAAGTGCGCATCTCGTTCTACGCCGACGAGGGCTCCTGGTCGGCAGTGGGGCGCGACGCGCTCAACAGAAGCTATTTCCCGCTGCACCAGCCGACCATGAACTTCGGCTGGGTGCGTGACGATTCCGATCCGGTGGAAGACCGTGCGGTGGTTTTGCACGAGTTCGGCCATGCGCTCGGCTGCATCCACGAACACCAGGCACCTACCTTCGACCGCAAATGGAACCAGGCCGCGGTGATGAAGTATTTCCAGGGCGCGCCCAATTTCTGGGACGAGGAGGCAATCCGCCAGAACGTGCTGATCAAGTATTCGCCCAAGGGAATCCAGGCGACCCGATTCGATCCCAAGTCGATCATGCTGTATGCGTTCGATGCGGAGCTGTTCTCGGATGGCCGTGGGCCGACCAACCAGAACTCTGACTTGTCGCCCACCGACCGGACGATGATCAAACAGATGTACTCGGCCTGATGGCAGTGACATGTGCCTTTTGGGAACCTTAGGAGGTGCTATGACAAAACAGATTGGGGACCCTTTGAATGTTCAGCCATCCGATCAAGCGCCTGGCTGTTGCGGCGGTGGCGAGGAGTGCTGTGGGCCAGAGCCGGTTCCCTGGCTCTCGTGGAAACACTGTTTTAAGTTCTACGAGTTTCGCTATTCGGTGGTTGCGGGTCTTGCCACTGAGAAGCTGCGCCTGGGGCGGCTTGAAATCAGGGTTCAGTACGAGCACGCCCTTTGTCTGCTGGGCCGCAAGCAGGGCCCCATCGTGCACAGCCTTACGCTGCTTCCCAAGGAGCAAATCAACATCTTCGAATACGACCGCTACCGGCACGCCACCGCAGTGACCGACCGTTTCAGCGTCAGAACCTCGTTCTTCTCCATGACGCAAAACGTTCAGGACGCGTTCTCGAGCAACAAGTCCGATGCGGGTGCTTCGGTGTCTGCTAACAGCAGTGTTGGCGGCGGCGCAAGTGCGGGCATCAACCTGGGGATTTTCAGCATTGGCGGCGGTGCCTCGGCGTCCAGTGACAACCACAGTAGCAGCTACTTTGATGTGGCCAGCGTGAGCCAGAACTTCGGCCATGTGGCACAGACCAGTTCGATGGCGGTGGAATCCGAGCGCTCGATTGTGGTCAGCACCTTCGAGGAGAACGAAAGCCTTCGCTCGATGGCACGCACACTTCGCAATGACAACGATTGCAAGGCCGTGACCTATTACATCCGCCGCTTGTTTGAGGTCTACAAACTGACCACCGCCATTGCCGGGATTCAGGCCCTCGTCGGCGGGCAATGGGTCGACCTGGAGGCACTGCCAAAGGACGTTTATTCGGTGGTCGTCAAGCAACTCGACGGAATCAAGAGCGGTCTCTCGCATGATCCGGGGGTGGAGATTGCGCTGCCGACCGATGGCTTGCTTTACGAAGCCGAACTGGCGCACTGCAGTTCTTGCGACTGCGAGCGGGAAGCCAGGATGCACCTTGAAATGGAGCGAATGGAACTCGAAAACATGAACCTGCGCCTTGAAGCGCGGCGGCGTCAAAAACTGCTTGATTCAGGGGACTTGCATCCATTCGAACTGCCGCACCCGGCGGAGGAAGAGTCGTAAGCGTCTGAAGGTGCTGACTCAGGACGGCGTGGCACTCAGCGCCGTTCGTGTCCTCCGGCCTGCGGCCTCCCCCTTGACCTCACTGCGCTGAGTGCCACGCCGTCCTGAGTCGGCCAACTTGGTCTGATGCATCCTGTGGGGGTTTGCCTGCAAGCGATTGGCTGCACACCCGATCGCCAGCAGGCTGGCTCCTTCAGGGGTCCCCTTGCATCAATTTCGTTTTTATATTAATAGTAACACATGTGTTACCATAACGCATGGCAATCAAAGTCGAGGAGTACATCCGTGAGGATGCATCCAACCCGTACAAGCAATGGTTTGACAGCCTGTCAGCGCAGGCCGCAGCCAAGGTGACCGTTGCCAAACTTTGAATGGCGTTGGGCAATACGTCCAGCATCAAGTGGTTTGACGGCATGGGTGAATACGTCATCGACTGGGGTCCAGGTTATCGGATCTACCTCGCCAAAGATGGCGACACGCTCATCGTCCTGTTCGGTGGTGGCACCAAACGCGGCCAGCAACGGGACATCGACAAAGCCAAGGCATTGTTGGTTGAGTACAAAGCGCGCAAAAAGGTTATGACCGCCAAATTTGGTAGCAAACACAAGGGGTAACAAATGGCATTGACCAGAAATTTCAAAGATACCGTCATTCAACGCGTTCAAAGCGACGCGTCTTTTGCGCAGGCGCTGCTTGATGAGGCGGCAACACTGTTTCTCAATGGTGAGCCAGAAACAGCGCGCCTGATTTTGCGTGACCTAGTGAACGCCACTATCGGTTTCGAGCATCTCGCAACGCTGACCGCCAAGCCAAGCAAAAGTTTGCACAGGATGCTGTCGCCTACCGGCAACCCCAGCATGGACAACCTGGCAGCCATATTTCGAGCAGTGCGCGAACGGTTACAGGTAAGCCTGTCTGCGCACTCGGTCGCAGCTCAAAACCGTTGATCAATCAAATCTCAGTCTGCAGGCGCATGCCGGTGCCATAGAGCAAGCGTGCCAGCAAGGACATGTCGGCGGGCTGTCGCATGGTATTTGCTTACAATGGGCCAGCACTATGCTGAAGCACCCACCCTATGAACTTGCGCGCCCGGCGCACAACACTGTTGTGATCGCAATGAGACTGCCGCACATGCACTCGCGTGGGAGCTGACATGGCTGCCGAAACTTCCGGTTCCCTGCAGCGGCCCGACATGGAGCGCATTGCCCAAAATCTGCACGAGCGCTTGGGGCAGACCATGGCCGCAATCCGCATTTGCCATGACACCATGGGCCTGCTGCGCCAGGGCAAAATGTCGCCCGAAGTCGCTCGCCTGGATCGGCAAATGGGTAGCTTGATCGATCAGGCCGTGCGCGAATTGCGGCAGGCGCTGGCGGACCTGCATGCCCCGCAGCGCGATGAACAGGGTGGGGCATCGCCTCCGGAGGCGGCAGCATGATCAGCCTGTACATGGTTGATGACCACCAGATCATGCGCGAGGGTCTGCGTGCCCTGGTCAAGGCGTGGGGTTATAGCGTGGTGGGAGAGTCGGGCGACCCCACCACCGCACTGGCAGATATTCAGCGCATCAAGCCCGACATCCTTCTGCTGGATTTGAATCTGGAAGGGCGCTCGGGTTTTGAACTGCTGGCGGAGTTGCACCGGCGCAATTTGAGTACCCGCTGCGTTGTCTTGACGATGTCAGCGCAGCCGCGCATGGTGGCCGAGGCCATGCGCATGGGGGCGCTGGGATACGTGCTCAAGGGGTCAGCAGGCAGTGAATTGGCCAATGCGCTCGGTGCGGCGGCCATCGGCAGGCGCTACCTGGGCTCCGAAGTGGCTGAGCTGGCAGTGCAATCGTTCACCCAGCAGGATGCGGCCGACCCGCTTGCCAAGCTGTCTCCGCGCGAACGGCAGATCGTTGCCATGGTGGTCAAGGGCCTCTCCAGCACCGCTATTGGCAAACACCTCCATCTTTCTCCCAAGACGGTGGCCACGTACCGCAGCCGTCTGATGGCCAAACTCGACGTGGCCGATGTCCCTGCCCTGGTGCGTCTGGCGATCCGCCACAAATTGGTTGACGAAGAAACCTCGTAGCGATGGATGGACCCGCCAGCGTTTTGGGCGCTGGCGGTTATGGCGGGAAACCCATGGCAGCTCGTCAGACTGACACGTCTGGGAGCGTTCCCGTCCGGCTTGGTGTGCGGCACCAAGCTTAAGTCCAAGTACTTGGACTCCCCAACTGCATGTCTTTGTTGCCAGGGCCTCGACCCGCCCTATAAGACATGGTTTGACTGTAGCCTGCCGTGCTGCGCGTGTTTTGCGAATTCGCAATCAGATGGCCCCTGACAATGCGCAGGGATGACTGATTGAAGTCCTCATCCGAAAGCCCCCTTTTTGGTGCCCTGCGACGGCTGCCATTTTGTGTATCCGGCATATCTGCAAATCCCCATTTTTATTGCAACGCCATGTGCGTCAAGGGTGCCGATTCTTGACGGCGGCAGTGTGACGGAGGTTGCGAAATCACAAGGGGGCGAGGCAATCTCCTGCATAGAGTGATCACAGCGCCTCATTCAACCCATATGCCCATTGGCGCGGGGCCTCACGGAGCTGAGAACATGACGATGAAATCAGACTTGGAAGTAAAAGCCGACTTGATGGAAAGGATTGACGCCATTCCAGCGGTCAACGTCGCGGATATTGAAATCCTGGTTGACGGCGGTTTGGTTACTTTGAACGGTGCGGTGGATACGCACCAGACGCGCTTTCAGGTGGAGCGAACTGCCCGGCGCGTCCCCGGAATTCGGGGGCTGAAGATCAATATCAAGCCCACCAATACGGGGGTTAAAAAGGGCTACAGGTGAGCAGCATGAACAGCCTGAATAGCCAGCTTGCCCCCTTGTCGGCCGACGAATACTACTTCCTGAGCCCGTACACGCCAGGTGACCCGATTCCGGTTGCACAGATGGTGGAGGACAACTCCACGGATGCCTGGAAGGCATGGCAAGACGCCTCTGCCGCGCTGGAAGTCAAGACCGTTCCAATGCCTCTTTATGAGCACGAGTTAAACAACGGATGAGAGCAAGCCCATGAAAACCGATGCACAAATCCAGAAAGATGTGATTGATGAGTTGGACTGGGATCCGGCCGTCAGGTCCGCCCATATCGGCGTCATCGTTCACGATGGCGTGGTAACACTGACCGGACACCTCCAGACCTATGCGGAAAAGTTGGCGGCCGAGCGTGCAGCGCAGCGCGTCAAGGGCGTCAACGGGGTTGCGGTTGAACTCGATGTGCGCATCCATCCCGAGCAAGCGCGTACCGATACCGATATTGCCGCTGCAATCCACCGCACACTGGAGTGGAGCGTGCACGTTCCCGACGGGCGCATCCAGGTCCAGGTGGAAAGGGGATGGGTGAGCCTGAGCGGTAGCGTTGAATGGGACTACCAGCGCAAGGCGGTCGAGCGCGCCGTTCGGGAACTGGCCGGGGTCGTGGGGATTACCGACCTCATTGCCGTGAAGCCTCGCATCTCCCCGATAGACATTCAGCACAACATCGAAAGCGCCCTGGCTCGGCACGCTGAACGTGAAGCCCGGCATATGCAGGTCATCGTCGAGGGGTCGCGGGTCACGCTGCGGGGCACAGTGCAGTCCTGGGCGGAACGCAAGGCCGCGCAAGGGGCAGCCTGGTCGGCCCCTGGTGTTACCAGTGTCACCAATGAGTTGCTTTTGGCGTCATAAGTTCGTACGAAATTTGCTGTCACGATGTTCAACAGAATCCTCGTCCCCGTGGACGGTTCATCCCGGTCATTGCAGGCAGTGGAGAGAGCCACGTCAATTGCCAAGGCGTTTGGCGGTCATGTGTTCGCACTGGCCTTGATCGACCCTTCCCCGTTTGCGGCGGTTGGGCATATCGGTACGGGTGCCCATGGCCAGCAACTGGACCCCGCCCAACGGCAAGCGATTGCGGCCATCCGCGCGGCTTCCGAGTTGGTCAAGTCGCAAGGTGTGCTGGTGGATGCGCGGGTGGTTGAGTCACACATCACCTGGAAGGGGATTCTGGAGTTTGCAAATATCCTGGGCATTGACCTGATCGTGATGGGTGCGCACGGGCAGCGTGGCCCCGAGCACTTGATATTGGGCAGCGTGACGCAACAGGTTTTACGACATGCCGCGTTGCCGGTAATGATCGTGCAAGACGAGGCACAAACGGATCAGGCCAGCGCAGAGCGAGGGCGGTCACGCGCGCGCCCAACCGACACCACCCTGTTTTGGCGCGCCGCCAAGGAACTCAGCGAGCGCATCGCCCAAACCCGACGCCAACGATAAGTCAACGCCACCTTTACACAAGCGCAATGCGCGCATCGCAACCCGGAGGTTACGCTGCGCGCAAGACGTTTGCACTGTACGTGCTGCGCCGTTTGTTGCTATCAGCTCTGTTTGCGGCGCGTGCTCACCAGTGCAGCCAACGAAAGCCCGAGCAACGCCAACGAACCTGGCTCGGGAGCGTCTCCACCACAGCCGCCCGGCGTGGTGCATTCGCTGGTGGATGTCAGGCGGAAGTTGTCAAAGGTCCATGCCCCGTTGGCGTTCAGGGGGTCGGCCAGCAAGCGGATTCCCAGCGAGGTTTGGGAGGCAGCAATCGCGGCATTGAAGATGGAGGTAATGTCAAAGCTCAAAACGTCGCCCACCAGCAGCCCCGTAGTGGGGAAAAGGCCGACATCGCCCAGGCTGGTTGCCTGGTAATCCGAGAGGTCTTCCAGGTTGTTGCCGGCATAGCCTTGCACATCAATATTGCCGTTGAACGGGAAGTCGTTGGTCCCGGTGAACAGGCCGCCGGCCTTGTACACATTGAAGGTCACAAACGCACTGGCGGCAGTGCTCAGGCCGGTCAGATCGTATTCCGAAAGACCGCGTACCTCTTCGCAGCTATAACGCCCCACCTCGGCCTTACCGGCCGGATTGCCAAAGGCACCGCCTGTGTTGCTGTGGTAGTGCGTGCCGGTAGAAGTGTCACCGCAGCCGCTGGCGACGGCGAATGTAAAGCCGCTGGTAATGGGCGCCGCAGACAGCGCTGCGCAAAAGCCCACACTAGCCAGAACCACAGCCAGCTTGGACGCTTTGAGTTTGATGTTCATAGAACCTCCTTGATGAGAGACAAGTTGAAAAACCGTTAGTGCAAATCGTCCTGAAACTGGCACCCTGCCGAGCCACGTGAAGCTTGCTCGCCACAGGTCAGCATTTAGCATGCCAAGGAGTGCGCTGAGAACTAAACCCTATTGGAAACAACGACTTGCAAGGTGTTTTGTGGCATCGCGCAGTTCTGCTACTACGCCAACCCAGTTCAGGTGTAAAGCTTCTCGACAAAGCACAGCTCATCTTCGCTGGGTGCAAGTCGTATGATTCCCGCAGCGGGCAGGGTCACATAACGCTTGCCTCGAACTCGCTCATCAGGAGAACACCATGCGCAACCGCCCTTTGGGTCGAACCGGACTTTTTGTTTCCGAACTCTGTCTTGGCACCATGACGTTTGGTGGGGGCGAGGGCATCTGGGGCAAGATCGGAGCGTTGCAACTCGCCGAGGCCGAGCAGTTGATAGGGCAGTCGATTGACGCAGGCATCAACTTCATTGACACCGCCGACGTGTATGCCGGTGGGCGCTCGGAGGAGATTACCGGCCAGGCACTCAAGAACCTCAAGGTTCCACGCGATAGCGTGGTGGTTGCGACCAAGGTGTTTGGCGAAACCGGCCCCGGCCCCAACGCGCGTGGTGCTTCGCGCCACCACATACTGTATGGCGTGCAGGCCAGCCTCAAGCGGCTGCAGCTTGAGCACATTGACCTCTACCAGATTCACGGCTTCGACCCGGCCACGCCGATCGAAGAAACCATGCGCGCCCTGGACCAGTTGGTGCAGCAAGGCCTTGTGCGCCACATCGGCGTGTCCAACTGGGCGGCGTGGCAAATCGTCAAGGCCCAGGGCATTTCCGAGCGCCATGGCTTGGCGCGCCTGGACTCACTCCAGGCCTACTACACGGTGGCCGGGCGCGATCTGGAGCGCGAAATCCTCCCCATGCTGGCCAGTGAAGGGCTTGGTTTGCTCGTCTGGAGTCCGCTCGCCGGGGGACTATTGACCGGAAAATACAGTCCCAACCAGGCGGGTGCTGCGGGCGACCGCCGCACCAGCTTTGACTTTCCACCCGTCAACCGGGACCGTGCCTTTGCCTGCGTGGATGCGATGCGGCCGATGGCCCAGGAGCGCGCTGTTTCGGTGGCGCAGATTGCACTGGCCTGGTTGCTGCACCAGGCGCGCGTCACCAGCGTAATCATTGGCGCCAAGCGGCCTGAGCAACTGGCAGACAACCTGGCGGCAACCCAAGTCCGCCTCGGCAGCGCCGAACTCGCGCAACTCGATGCCGTCAGTCAACTGCACTCCGAGTACCCAGGCTGGATGTTTGAGCGCCAGGGCGAATACCGCCAAGGGCAACTGCGCCCAGCGAGTTAAATCGCTTTACGTCCCAACAAGCCGCCGATGCGGCGCACCAGCCATTTGGGTGTGCTGCGCGAAGCAATCATGGCTGCCTGGTTGATGGTGCCGGGCACGCAGATGGCGTCACCGGCCATGCAGGCCTTGAACGCCAACTCCGCAACTTGTTCAACATTGCCGATCAAGAAGCCGGGCAGTTTGTGCAACTTGTCGTTGGCACCCGCAGCTTGCGTCAGCATATTGGTCGCGGTGATGCCTGGGCACAAGGCGGTGACGGTAACGCCGGTGCCCCGCAATTCTTCGGCCAGAGACTCTGACAGCGACAGCACGTAGGCCTTGCTCGCTGCATAGCTGGCCAGTGTGGGAATCGGCTGAAACGCCGCCACCGAGGCCACATTGAGTACCCGCCCCGCACCGCGCAGAACCATGGCTGGCACAAAGGCGCTCAACATGGCGGTCAGGCCCGAAATGTTGAGATCGATAATGTTCTGGTGCGTAGCCGCTGTAAGCGTAGTGAACTCGCCTTGGGCGAGCACTCCGGCGCAGTTCACCATCACATCCACCTGCCTGCCGGGTTTTGCCAATGCGCTGGCCACCCTTGCGGCGGCACCGGGGCGTGACAGGTCTGCCGCCAGCGCACGCACCTCCACGCCGCGTTGCTGCTGCAACTCCTTGGCAAGTGTTTTGAGCTTGCCCGCGCTGCGCGCAACCAGAATCAGGTCAAAGTTGGCGCGCGCAAAGCAGTGGGCCAGCGCCTCTCCAATGCCAGAAGACGCGCCGGTAATCAGCGCGGTCTGTCTGTCTTGAGTAGGGCGTTTGGAATCGGTCGCCACGCCGCGTGCGGCGCCCGGGGATGCGCGGCTTGGCAACGGAGCTACCGAAGAGCTGCCACCAGGCACTCTTCCATCTTCTTGCAGTATTTGTTCGACAACGGGGTGGCGACGATGTACTTGACGCGGTTGTCTTCCTCGTTTTCCTTGAACGCGATAAAGCCCTTCTTGCGCAGGGTTTTGAGGCGCCGGTGCACCGTGCTGGGCGATTGGTCGGGCAAATTGTTCATGGTTTCCACCACGCTCACCAGGTCGCCGCTGTGCCAGCGCACCGCAAGGTGGTTGAGCAGCTGCTCTTCCACCGGATCAATGGCCGGAAAACCGGGTAACGCTCGAATAGCCTGAGCCAGGTTCAAAAACTTGAGATAAGACATCAACGACACTCCATTAAAGTTATGGCTTGATCATAACCAAAGTGGCAAATTTAAGCATCAGGTCTTTGTAAAGACCTGTCACCTGCGATACCAACGTTCGGTTACCAATTAGGACAAAATTCAGCCAAGGGCAGGAGGGATGTTCCCTACAATTTCCCATCTGCCGAAATCTGAGGTGCTCCCGATGAAGTTCAGTTCAAAAATCATCGCCTTCGCGGCGATTCCGACCTTGCTTTTTGTCATGGGGCTGGCAATCAGCATCAGCTCGCTGGTGCACACCCAAACCGAGTTTGACCGCTACATCAGCACCGAACAGGCAGTGGAGCGTGGCTTGGGTGACTTGTATGCCCAGGGCCTGCAAATGGGGCAGGCCCTGCGCAATGTGGTGCTCGACCCCAAGAACCCCAAAGCCCTGGAGAACCTGAAGGCGGCACAGGCCGATTACGACAAAGTTTTCACGCAAACCCAGGCCAGCGCCAAGGGCAGCGCGCTGGAGAGCTTGCTCAGTGGGTTGCCCGCACTGCGCGCCGCCCACGCCAAGGCGCAGGATGAGGTGCTGGCGCAGGTGACCGCCGAGGGCGACGCCGTTGGCGTGCTGAACAAGGAAGAAACACCCGCCTGGCGGCAGTTGAAGGCCGAACTGCTCAAGCAAGGGCAGGCAGCGGGCAAGAGTTCGGCCGAGGCGCACCAGCGCGTTGTCCAGAATTCCGCATTTGCCATCCGGCTCTCGATTGGCATGGCCTTGCTCGCGGCGCTAGTGGCCGTGGTGCTGAACTTCCTGCTGCGCTCCACCGTGCGTACCGAGCTTGGCGGCGACCCGGCCGACGCGCGTGAGGCGCTGGCGCAAATCTCCAAGGGCAACCTCACCACCGACATCGTCAACCTGGGCAAGCCCGACAGCCTGATGGGAACGGTGCTGCAGATGGAAGCCTCGCTGCAGACCCTGGTGCATGGCGTGCGCCAGTCAGCCGGGGGCATTGCCACCGCAACCCAGGAGATTGCCGCCGGAAGCCAGGACTTGAGCAACCGTACCGAGAGCCAGGCCAGTGCGCTGGAGCAAACATCGGCATCGATGGAAGAACTGGGCTCCACCGTCAAGCAAAACTCGGACAGCGCGCGCCAGGCCAACCAGTTGGCCATGAGTGCCTCCACCGTCGCGGTGCAGGGTGGCGAGGTGGTGGGCCAGGTGGTCGAGACCATGAAGGGCATCAACGAAGCGTCGCGCAAGATTGCCGACATCATTGGCGTGATTGACGGTATTGCGTTTCAGACCAACATCCTCGCGCTCAACGCCGCAGTGGAGGCAGCGCGCGCGGGCGACCAGGGCCGTGGCTTTGCGGTGGTGGCCTCCGAGGTGCGTAGCCTTGCCGGGCGCAGCGCCGAGGCAGCCAAAGAGATCAAGAACCTGATCGGAGCCAGCGTGGCCCGCGTCGAGCAGGGCACGGCGCTGGTGGACCGCGCCGGCGCCACCATGACCGAGGTGGTCAACGCCATCAAGCGGGTGACCGACATCATGGGCGAAATCAGCGCCTCCAGTAACGAGCAGTCGCTTGGTGTGGCCCAGGTAGGCGAAGCCGTCGGCTTGATGGACCAGACCACCCAGCAAAACGCTGCGCTGGTGGAACAAATGGCCGCTGCGGCGGGCAGCCTCAACAGCCAGGCCAACGAGTTGGTCGAGGCCGTGGCGGTGTTCAAGGTGGCGGGGCAAGCAGCCCAACGCAGCAGTGCACCGAGCAAACGATTGACGCCACCCGCACCAGCGCGCGCGCCTGCGCCCAGAATTCCAACGGCTGCCAAGCCCAAGCCCTTGCCAGCCAAAAAGCCCGCTGCCATTGCAGCCCCCAAGGTCGCTGCAGCCGCAGCCAAGTCGAACGACGACTGGGAAACCTTCTGAGCCAAGCTGCGCCGGGCTCAGTCCCCCAACTGGGTTGAGAGCGTCAGCCAGCGGTCTTCCAGCTGGCGCAGTTCTTCGGTAACGGCGGTCAGGTTGCGACCGATTTCGGCGATCTCTGCGGGGTGGGGGTTGCTCGACAAGGCGGACTCCAGGGCCGCACCCTCGGCGTTGAGGGTTTGCATGCGTGCTTCCACGTCCTGCAACTCCTTGCGCGCCTTGGGCGAGGTGTCGCCCTTGGTCTTGGGCTTGATGGCAACCGCTTCGACCGGTTTGGGTGGCGGCTTGCTGGCTTCCTTGGCCAGCTCGCGGGCGCGGCGCGCCTCGTCGAGCAGGTAGCGCTGGTAGTCGTCCAGGTCGCCGTCAAACGGCTCGACGCCGCCGCGCGAAACCATCCAGAACTCGTCGCAGACGGCACGCAGCAGCGCGCGGTCGTGGCTGACCAGCATCACCGTGCCTTCAAACTCGTTGAGCGCCATCGATAGCGCCTCGCGCGTGGCCAGGTCCAGGTGGTTGGTGGGTTCGTCCAGCAGCAGCAGGTTGGGGCGCTGCCAGACGATCATGCACAGCACCAGGCGCGCCTTCTCGCCGCCGCTCATGCTGCCCACGGCCTGCTTGACCATGTCGCCGCTGAAATTGAAGGTGCCAAGAAAACTGCGCAAGTCCTGCTCGCGCGTGGGTTGGCCCGCGAGCTTAGCCGCGGCGGTCAATTCCCGCACCAGGCGGGTCATGTGCTCCAGCGGCGTGTCCAGCGGGCGCAACACGTCGAGTTCCTGCTGGGCAAAGTAGCCAATGTTCAGGCCCTTGCCCTCGGTAATCTCGCCCGAGAGCGCCTTGAGATCGCGTGCAATGGTTTTCACCAACGTGGATTTGCCCTGGCCGTTGGCACCCAGAATGCCGATGCGCTGCCCGGCCAGCACCGAACGACTGACGTTGCGCACGATTACCGTGGGCGGCGTTCCGGCAGGCGCGTCGTCGAGTGGCGGGTAGCCAAAACTGGCACCGCTCATCGACAGCATGGGGTTGGGCAGGTTGGCCGGCTCCTTGAACTCGAACGTAAAGTCGGCCTCGGACAGCAGGGGCGCAATTTTTTCCATGCGGTCCAGCGCCTTGACCCGGCTTTGCGCCTGCTTGGCCTTGCTGGCCTTGGCCTTGAAGCGGGCAATAAATTTTTGCAGGTGGGCAATTTTGTCCTGCTGCTTGGAGAAGGCGTTTTGCTGCAACTCGATCTGCTCGGCGCGCATGTCTTCAAACTTGCTGTAGTTGCCGCCGTAGCGCACCAGTCGGGTGGCGTCGATGTGCAGGGTGACGTCGGTTACCGCGTCCAGAAACTCGCGGTCGTGGCTGATCACGATCATCGTGCCTTCGTACTTCTTGAGCCAGGCTTCCAGCCAGACCAGCGCGTCCAGGTCCAGGTGGTTGGTGGGCTCGTCCAGCAGCAGCAGGTCGCTCGGGCACATCAGGGCGCGCGCGAGTTGCAAGCGCATGCGCCAGCCACCCGAAAAGCTGTTGACCGGATTGTCCAACTCGGTGGTCTTGAAGCCCAGGCCCAGAATCAGCGCCTGCGCCCTGGAAGGGGCATCGTGTTCGCCGGCGTCGTGCAAGGCCATGTAGGCGTGGGCCATGCGGTCGTAGTCTTCGGTGGCTTCGGCGGCGGCAACTTCCGTGCGCGCTGCCAGCAGCACGGTGTCGCCCTCCACCACAAATTCGGTGGCGCTTTGCCCGGTTTCTGGCATGTCCTGCGCCACCTGGCCCATGCGCCACTGGGCAGGAAGATAGTACTCGCCGCCGTCCTCGTGCAGGTTGCCGTTGAACAGCGCAAACAGCGACGATTTGCCCGCGCCATTGCGCCCCACCAAGCCGATTTTCTCGCCCGGGTTCAGGGTCACGGAAGCACCGTCGAGCAACACCTTGGCGCCACGGCGCAAGGTCACATTTTTCAGGGTAATCATGAGTTGGTTCTATTGAGGGTCCATGAACTGATGACTCGTCACTGCGAGGAGCGAAGCGACGCGGCAGTCCATGTCTGTTGGTATTCCTGCATGGATTGCCACGCTTCGCTCGCAATGACAACCTTTCGATGCGAGGTCGCCCACCTGAGTCATCGTCCGACCACCAACCACCGTCATCGCGAGGTCTCCCACCACCGTCATCGCGAGGCCTTCAGGCCGTGGCGATCCATGTCTTCTGCACTCAAGGCGCTGCGGGTGAGCAGTAGCACCTGGTCTTCGCCGGCGCTGGTTTCTAGCCAGACCACTTCAAGTGTGGGAAACGCGGCTTCAAAGTGGGCGCGCTCGTTGCCGATTTCCAGCACCAGCACGCCTTGGCTGGTCAGGTGCGTGGGTGCGTCAGCGAGCAGGTGGCGGATAAAGTCCATGCCGTCGCTGCCACCGGCAAGCGCCAACGCAGGCTCAGCCCGGTACTCGGGCGGCAGCGCGGCCATGCTCTGGGCGTTGACGTAGGGCGGGTTGCACACGATCAGGTCAAACGCCGCGCGCTCTTGCAGCGCGGGCGCGCGCAGGCCGTCGCCGCAGAGCAGGGCGATGCGAGATTGCAGGCCATGCCGCTCGACATTGATGTGCGCCACGGCCAGCGCGTCGTCCGAGATGTCGGAGGCGCAGACTTCCATTTGCGGGTAGGCCAGCGCGGCAATCACCGCCAGGCTGGCGTTGCCAGTGCACAGGTCCAGCACCTGCAGGGGCGCGTCGGGTAGCCACGGGTCCAGGCCGCCGCTCACCAGCACTTCAGCAATCAGCGAGCGCGGCACGATGGCGCGCTCGTCCACATAAAACGGCACGCCTTGCAGCCATGCTTCGCGCGTGAGGAAGGCGGCGGGTTTGCGCGACGCAATCCGCTCTTGCACCAAGGCGGCAACCTGGGTTTGCTCCAGCGGCGTGATCAGCCGCTGTGCCACCGACTCCGGCGCGTGTTCCGGTTCGTCCAGCGCGCTGTCCAGGGGCAGGCCCAGACGCCACAGCACCAGCCAGGCGGCTTCGTCAAAGGCGTTGTCGGTACCGTGGCCAAACGCGACCTGGGCGTCGGTGAGCTGCTGTTCGGTGGCTTCGATCAGTTCAATCAGGGTCATGCGCGGGCCAGGGCATCGAGGTTTTCAAGAACGCGGCGGTAGATGTTTTTCAGCGGCTCGATGTCGGACAAATGCACGTACTCGTTGATCTTGTGGATGCTGGCGTTGGGCGGGCCAAACTCGATCACCTGCGGGCAAATCTGGGCAATGAAGCGCCCATCGCTGGTGCCGCCGGTGGTCGAGAGTTCGGGCTGCAGGCCGGTCTCGGCGTGAATGGCCGCGCGCATGGCGTCCACCAGTGGCCCCGGGGGCGTGAGAAATGGCAGGCCGGTGATGGTCCAGCTCAGGTCGTACTCCAGCTCATGGTGCTCCAGTACCTGGGCCAACCGGTTCTGCAGCGACTCGGGCGACGACTCGGTGGAGAAACGGAAGTTGAAGTCCACCACCACGGTCCCCGGAATCACGTTGCTCGCACCCGTGCCAGCATGCAGATTGCTCATCTGCCAACTGGTGGGCTGAAAGAATTCATTGCCCTGGTCCCATTCGATCGAGACCAGTTCAGAGAGCGCCGGGGCAATCTGGTGCAGCGGGTTTTTGGCCAGGTGCGGGTAGGCAATATGCCCTTGTACGCCCTTGACCGTGAGACGCCCATTCATGCTGCCGCGCCGCCCATTCTTGATCATGTCGCCGGTGCGTTGCACTGCCGTGGGCTCGCCCACAATGCAGTAGTCCAGCACCTCGCCGCGCGACTGCAAGGCGTTGCACACCGCCACCGTGCCGTCGACCGCGGGGCCTTCCTCGTCGCTGGTGAGTAGCAGGGCAATGTTGAGCGAGGGTTGCGCTTGGCTGGCAAGAAACTCTTCAATCGCCACCACAAACGCGGCCAGCGAGGTCTTCATGTCGCTGGCACCGCGTGCGTACAGGCGCCCATCGCGCTCGCTGGGGGTGAACGGCGGGCTGTCCCACTCGTGCAGTGGCCCCACCGGCACCACGTCGGTGTGACCGGCAAACACCAGGGTCTTGGAGTTTGCTTGGCTCGCGGACCGCTTGGCCCACAGGTTGCTGACCCGAAAGTCGGCCGGGCCGCTCTCCAGGGTTTCGCACACAAAACCAAGTGCTTCCAGGCGCTGGGCGATCACGCGCTGGCATCCGCCGTCATCGGGCGTAACCGAGGGAAGTTTCAGCAGTTGTTTGGTCAGGGCAAGGGTTGCGCTCATGCGGCACCTGCGCGCAATGTGGGAGTAAATCGGGGCATCAGTGTTTTACGTCCAGCGTGATTTCGGTAAAGGACGCTTCTTCGGGCTCTTCCTCCACCGCTACCGGCGCGGCCGCCTTGGTGAAATCGTTTTGCATGCGCCACATCAGGTTGGTGGGCGAGTCGGCGTGGGCCAGGCCCTCCTTGCGGTCGACCATGCCTTCCATGATGAGGCGCGCGATGTCGTGCTCGAACGACTGCGAGCCTTCGGCCATGGCCTTCTCAATGGCCTCCTTGATGGCCGAAAAGTCGCCCTTCTCGATCAGTTCGGAAATCAGCTTGGTATTGAGCATGACTTCCATGGCTGGCACGCGTGCGCCGGTGGTGGTGCGCAGCAGGCGCTGCGACACCACGGCCTTGAGTGCCGCCGCCAGATCGCCCAGCATGGTCTGGCGCACCTCCACCGGGTAAAAGCTCAGAATGCGGTTGAGTGCCTGGTAGCTGTTGTTGGCGTGCATGGTGGCCAGGCACAGGTGGCCCGACTGGGCGTAGGCAATGGCCGCCGACATGGTTTCGCGGTCGCGGATTTCCCCGATCAGGATCACATCGGGCGCTTGGCGCAGGGCGTTCTTCAGCGCCACTTCGAGCGACGCGGTGTCGGTGCCGATTTCGCGCTGGTTGACCACCGACTTCTTGTTCTTGAACAAAAATTCAATCGGGTCTTCAATCGTCAGGATGTGGCCCGAAGCGTTTTCGTTGCGGTGGTCAATCATCGAGGCCAACGTCGTGCTCTTGCCCGCTCCGGTGGAGCCCACCATCAGCAGCAGGCCGCGTTTTTCCATGATCAGGTCGCCCAGCAACATGGGCACCGACAGTGACGCCAGGGGCGGCACGTCCACGGCGATATAGCGGATCACCGCAGCGATGGAGCCGCGCTGGCGCATGGCACTGACCCGAAAGCGGCCTACACCTGGAAGTGGAAAACCGATATTGAGCTCGCCGCACTGCTCCAGTTCGGCAATGCGCTCGGGGGGCAACATCTCGGCGAGCAGATTCTTGGGTGCATCGGCAGGCAAAGCCTGGCTGTTGATCGGTACGCACTGGCCGTTGATGCGGATCAGCGCGGGCGAGTGGGCCGACAGATAGACGTCAGACGCCTTCTTTTCGCTCATCAAGCGCAGGATGCGCTCCATCGTGCCGGAAGCAGGGGTCGTTGCCATGGGTCAACCTCGCGCTGTGTTGGGGAAAAGATGCAGTCAGTCGCGCAGCAAATCGTTGAGCGAGGTCTTGGCCCGGGTCTGGGCGTCCACGCGCTTGACGATCACGGCGCAGTACAGGCTGTACTTGCCGTCGGCGCTGGGCAGGTTGCCCGAGACAACCACCGAGCCTGAGGGGATGCGCCCGTAGCTCACCGTGCCGGTGGCACGGTCGTAAATCTTGGTGCTCTGGCCGAGGTACACGCCCATCGAAATGACAGAGTTTTCCTCGACGATGACGCCTTCCACCACCTCGGAGCGCGCGCCGATAAAGCAGTTGTCTTCAATGATGGTGGGGCCGGCCTGCATCGGTTCGAGCACGCCGCCAATGCCGACGCCGCCGCTGAGGTGGACGTTCTTGCCGATCTGGGCGCAAGAGCCCACGGTGGCCCAGGTATCGACCATGGTGCCTTCGTCCACATACGCGCCGATGTTGACGTAGGACGGCATCAGAATCACACCCTTGCCCACAAAACTGCCGCGCCGCGCCACAGCCGGAGGCACCACGCGCACGCCAGTGGCCTTCATTTCATCGAGGCTCAGGTCGGCAAACTTGACCGGAACCTTGTCGTAAAAGCCGATGTCTCCGGCGGCAATGCGCTCGTTGTCGTTGAGCCTGAAGCTCAGCAGCACCGCCTTCTTGATCCACTGGTGCGTGGTCCATTGGCCAACCGATTCGCGCGTGGCCACGCGCAGGCGGCCGCCATCGAGCTCGTGCAGCACATGGTTCACCGCTTCGCGCACCTGGCTAGGCGCGCTTTGGGCGGACATGGCGGCGCGGTCTTCCCACGCGGCGTCAATAACTTGTTGAAGTTGGTCGGTCATAAGGCTAAGAGTCTCGCTGTATCAGGTTTGGGATTGGATAAATTGGACAATGCGTTGAGCCGCTTCGAGGCATTCCGAGGTCTGCGCCACCAAGGCCATGCGGATGCGCCCCGCGCCGGGGTTGTGCCCATGCGCCTGGCGCGCCAGAAAACTGCCCGGCAAAACGGTCACATTGTAAAGAGCGAGCAGCTCGCGTGCGAACTTGGTGTCGCTGCCCTGGACCTTGGCCCACAAATAAAACCCTGCGTCGGGCAGGGCTACATCGAGCACCGGCGTGAGCACGGGCGTGACCTGGGCAAATTTGGCCCGGTACAGGGCGCGGTTGTCCACCACGTGCTGCTCGTCGTCCCAGGCGGCAATGCTGGCCTTTTGCACCACCAGGCTCATGGCGCTGCCGTGGTAGGTGCGGTAGAGCAAGAACTGCTTGACCAGGGTGGCGTCGCCAGCGCAAAAGCCGCTGCGCATGCCCGGTACGTTGCTGCGCTTGGACAGGCTGGTCAAGGCCAGCAGGTTCCTGAAGTCGCTGCGGCCGAGTTGCGCTGCGGCTTGCAGCCCCCCCAGCGGCGGCTCGTCGCGGAAATAGATCTCGCTGTAGCACTCGTCGCTGGCAATGACAAAGCCGTAGCGGTCGCTCAGGGTAAACAGCTTTTCCCACTCGGACAGGGGCATCACCGCCCCGGCCGGGTTGCCCGGCGAGCAGACGTACAGCAGTTGGGTGCGCGCCCAGACCTCAGGCGGCACGCTGTCCCAGTCCTGGGCAAAGTTGCGCTTGGGGTCGGACGCCACAAAGTACGGTTCGGCACCGCTTAGCAGGGCTGCGCCCTCGTAAATTTGGTAGAACGGATTCGGGCAGACCACCAACGGTGCCCCTGCGGTGCTGGTTTTGGAAGGGTCCACCACCGTCTGGGCAAAGGCAAACAGCGCCTCGCGCGAGCCGTTGATGGGCAGAATCTGATTGCCCACGTCAAGCTCCAGCCCGTAGCGCCGGTTCAGCCAGCGCCCAATTGAGGTGCGCAAGCCCAGGTCTCCGGCCGTGGCCGGGTAATTCGCCAGGCCACCGTCACTGGAGAGAATGGCCTGGCAGTAGGCGTCCTTGATGAGCTGCGGCGTGGCGTGGCGTGGCTCGCCAATGCCCAGACTAATGGGCGTATAGGCGGGGTTGGGCGTCACCTGGGCGAACAACTGGCGCAGGCGCTCAAACGGGTAGGCCTGCAGTTTCGACAAATTCGGGTTCATGGGGCGGCATTATCCCCGAGCAGCGGATAAACTCGGGGCCAGCAACAATTGCCCTGCGTCTGCAAACGCGGGCGACTTTTGGGAACCGCTGTGTCAACCACGTCCAACAACCCTTCATCTTCAGTCCACCTTGACCTTGCCAATGCGCTGGCCAATGTGGGCGACGCTGACGCCCTGCGCGAAATGCTGGTCATGCTGCAGGAGCTGCTGGCCAGCGATGTTCCGCAAATTGCGCAATTGGTGCAAAGTGGCGACTTTGCCCAGGCGCAGTTGCTTCTGCACTCGCTCAAAGGCAGCCTGCCGATCTTTACCCGGCCCGAGCTTGCCAGCGAGCTTGTGAATGTGGAATTGCTCAGCAAAACCAATGCTGGTGCAGGCTGCGCCGAGGCGTACGGCGCGTTGCACCCCAAGCTCGATGCACTGCTGGCCGAAGTCAGCTACCATTTGGCGCACAGCGCCGGGTGATGCGCTCCAACCCCCTGCTGAACCGATAGGCATTTCCCTCCCGTGCGTCTCAACTCCATCAAGTTATCGGGATTCAAATCCTTTGCCGAACCCACCAATTTCCTGCTGCCCGGGCAGCTCGTCGGTGTGGTCGGTCCCAACGGCTGCGGCAAGTCCAACATCATGGATGCGGTGCGCTGGGTGTTGGGTGAGAGCCGCGCCAGCGAGTTGCGCGGCGAGTCGATGCAGGACGTCATCTTCAACGGCACCACCAGCCGCAAGGCGGCCAGCCGCGCCAGCGTAGAACTGGTGTTTGACAACGCCGACCACCGCGCCGGTGGCCAGTGGGGGCAGTTTGCCGAAATCGCCGTCAAGCGCGTGCTCACGCGCGATGGCACCTCAAGCTACTTCATCAACAACCAGGCAGTACGTCGGCGCGACGTGCAGGACGTGTTTCTGGGCACCGGGCTGGGCCCGCGCGCCTACGCCATCATCGGCCAGGGCACGATCAGCCGCATCATCGAGTCCAAGCCTGAAGAGTTGCGCCTGTTTCTGGAAGAGGCCGCCGGCGTTTCCAAGTACAAGGAGCGCCGGCGCGAAACCGAGAACCGCCTGAGCGACACACGCGAGAACCTGACCCGGGTGGAAGACATTTTGCGTGAGCTCAACGCCAACCTGGAAAAGCTCGAAAAGCAGGCCGAGGTGGCGCAAAAGTACCACGCGCTGCAGGCCGAAGTCACCCTCAAGCAGCACCAGCAGTGGTTTCTCAAGCGCGCCGAAGCCTTGGCCGAGCAGACCAAGGTGGTGGCGGACGCGCAAAGCGCGCGCACCGCACTCGAAGCCCGCATGGCCGATTTGCGCCACACCGAAGCCGACCTGGAGTCGGTGCGCCAGGCCCATTACGCCGCGGGCGACCAGGTCAACCAGGCGCAGGGCCTGCTGTACGAAGCCAGTACCGATGTGGGACGTCTGGAGGCAGAAATCCGCTTTGTGATGGAAGGACGCCAGCGCGTCGAGCAGCGTCTGGTCACGCTGGACGAACAGCTCGCGCAATGGGCCACGCGCAAGGCAGACGCGCAGGCCGAGATTGAACGCCTGGCCGAATTGGCGCTGCTGGGCGAAGAACAGAGCGAACTGCTGGCAGCACAAGTACAGGAGCAGGCCCAGCGCCTGCCCGAGATTGAAGACGCGCAGGGTGCGGCGCAAACGGCTGCCAATGCGCAGCGCGGTGGCGTGATGCAGGTGCAGCAGCAAATCCAGGTGCTGGCTGCCGAGCAGCGCAGCATCGAAGAACAATACCGCCAGGCCAGCCAGCGCCAGGAGCGCTTGACCACCGACCGCAGCAGTCTGACCCTGCCCGATGAAGACGCCTTGCGCGACCTGCAGCAGCAGTTGGACGCCGCCCAGGAGGCCAGCGCCGTGGCCGAAGCGCGCCAGCACGAGTTGCACGACCTGCTGCCCCAGCGCGACGACGCTCGCCGCTTGCAGCAAGCCGAGGTCAATAGCCAGTCAGCCTTGCAGGCCGACCTGTCGGCGCGGCTGGAAGCGCTCAAGGCCTTGCAAGAAAAAGTCAAAACCGATGGCCGCCTGCAACCCTGGCTGGCCAAGCACGGACTGCAGGATTTGCAGGGCCTGTGGAGCCGCATCCACGTAGAGCAGGGCTGGGAAAACGCGCTCGAAGGCGCTTTGCGCGAGCGCCTGGGCGCGCTCGAAGTTTCGCGCCTGGAGATGCTGCGCTCGTTTGCCAGTGATGCGCCTCCGGCCAAGCTGTCATTTTTCAGCCCGCCGCTGTCGGGCCCGGTGGCACAGCGCTCCAGCCTGCCGCGTCTGGCTGACTTGCTACGCATCCACGACGCCGGGCAGATGGCGGTGCTCTCCGACTGGTTGGCGGGCTGCTATACCGCCGCCAGTTTTGAAGACGCAATGCAGGCGCGCTCGCAGTTGCAAAGCGGCGAGAGCATCTATGTCAAGAGCGGTCACGTGGTCACTGCCTACAGCGTGAGCTTTTATGCGCCCGACTCGGAGCAGGCCGGACTGCTGGCGCGCGCGCAGGAAATCGAGAACCTCGAAAAACAGGTGCGTGCCCAAAAACTCATCTGCGAAGAAACCCGCTCGGCCCTGGTGCGCGCTGAAGCCGCGTATGCCGAAGTGTCACAAAGCCTGGCCGCGGCACGGCGCGAAGCCACTCAGACCCAAGCCCAGGCGCACGCCTTGCAGGTCGAAGTGTTGCGCCTGAGCCAGTTGGCCGAGCAGTCGCGTGCACGCAGTGCACAACTCGACGCCGACCTGGCCGAAGTTCAAAGCCAAATCGACCAACTCGATGAGCGCCGCCTCACCGCCGAGGGACAGTTTGAATCGCTCGACCTGGAACTGGCCGAGCAACAGGAGCGCCACGCGCAACTCGAAGAGCAGGTCATTGAGGCGCAGCGCACCCTGGCCCACGCGCGTGAGCAGCAGCGCACGCTGGAGCGCCAGGCCCAGGAAGCCAGCTTTGCCCAGCGCAGCCTGCAGTCGCGCAACGCCGAGTTGGTGCGCGCGATTGAAAGCGCCACCGAACAGACTGCAAGCGTGCACGCCGAGCAGGAGCGCGCGCGCGACGAACTGGTGCGCCTGACCGATGCGGCGGCACAGGCGGGGCTGCAAAACGCGCTAGCCCTCAAGATGGATCGCGAGCAGGCGCTGGGCGCGCTACGCAGCACCTACGACGACCTGACCGCCAAGCTACGCGCCAGCGACGAGCGCCGCTTGCTGCTCGAGCGTGAGCTCGACCCCTTGCGCCAACGCATCACCGAATTCCAACTCAAGGAACAGGCTGCACGCCTGGGCTTTGAACAGTATGAAGCGCAGCTACAGGAAGCGCAGGCCGATCTGCTGGCGCTGGAGCAAAGCATCCAGAGCGGCAATGTGCGCCTGAGCGGCATGCAGGGCGATATTGACCGCTTGCACCGCGAGATCGCTGCGCTGGGCGCGGTCAATCTGGCCGCGCTGGATGAGCTGACGGCAGCGCGCGAGCGCAAGCAGTTTCTGGATTCGCAAAGCACCGACCTTACCCAGGCGATGCAAACGCTTGAAGACGCGATCCGCAAGATCGACGCCGAAACGCGCGAGTTGCTGGCAGGCACCTTCGAGCAGGTCAACGGGCACTTTGGCCGCATGTTCCCCGAGCTTTTTGGCGGTGGCAATGCGCGCTTGGTGATCACCGGCGACGAAATTCTGGATTCGGGCGTGCAGGTGATTGCACAGCCGCCGGGCAAGAAGAACCAGACCATCCACCTGCTCTCGGGCGGCGAGAAGGCGCTGACCGCCATTGCCCTGGTGTTTGCCATCTTCCAGCTCAACCCGGCACCGTTTTGCCTGCTCGACGAAGTGGACGCGCCGCTGGACGACGCCAACACCGAACGCTACGCCAAGCTGGTCACCAGCATGAGCCGCGAGACCCAGTTCCTGTTTATCAGCCACAACAAGATTGCCATGGAAATGGCACAGCAATTAATTGGCGTTACCATGCAAGAACAAGGCGTTTCGCGCATCGTCGCGGTGGACATGGAGTCTGCGATCAGTCTTGCTGAATTGGCGTGACCCAGCATGAGTACTCTACAAATCGGATTGGCAATTGCAGGCGGTGTGGTACTGGCGGCGGTGGTCGCGCATGGTGCCTGGAGCTCGCGGCGTAACGCGCCGCGTCAGGCGCGAGCGGACGAGCCCCTGCCCGAACCCACCGATGCCGTGCGCGAGCCCACGCTGGCCGAGGCGCAGACCGAAGGCCCTGCCTTTAGTCTGCCCACCATCGCCAAGCGGCCGATGCTCGATGCCCTGATTGACGTGATTGCCAGCATTGAGCTCGACGAGGGCGACGTGGTGTCGGGCGAGGCCGCGCTGGCGGCGCTGCCTCCTACCCGGCGCGCAGGCAGCAAGCCGTTTGCCGTGGAAGGGCGCAACCTGGCCACCATGGTCTGGGAGCAACCCGTGCCGCTCCAGCGCTACAACAGTTTCCAGGCCGGGGTGCAGTTGGCCAACCGCTCGGGCGCGCTCAACGAGATCGAATACTCCGAGTTTGTGGTCAAGACCCACGCCTTTGCCGACGCCGTAGGCGGCACGCCCGAGTTTCCCGAAATGCTTGACGAGGTGGCGCGTGCGCGCGAGCTCGACCAATTTGCCAGCGCCCACGACGCGCAACTGGGCTTTACGTTGCGCGCGCTCAACGCCTCCTGGAGCCCCGGTTATGTGCAGCAGGCCGCAGCGCGCTTGGGTTTTGTTGCCGGGGTGATTCCGGGGCGCATGGTGTTGCCTGCGTCGGTGGAAGGTTTGCCGCCAGTGCTGGTGCTCAGTTTTGACTCCCAGGCCGCGCTGGCCGAAGACCCGGCGCAGTCGGCCATCCGCGAAGTGGCGCTGCATCTCGACGTGGGCCAGGTGGACCGGGCCGAGCAACCGTTTGAGCGTATGCGCCAGGCCGCCGTCGAGCTTGCCAAGGCCATGGATGGCGCGGTGACCGACGACCTTGGTCAACCGCTGAATAACCAGTCCATGGACCAGATCAGCACCGAACTAGCCACCCTGTACGACACGCTCGAACAGCGCGATCTGGCCGCCGGCTCGGTGCTGGCCCGGCGTCTTTTCTCCTGAGCGCTCCCGTTGCGCCTGTTCTGATTTCCATAAATCATGATGGACCGACCGAGCCAAATTTCCGGTTTTTGCGAACGTCCTGTTTCGGAGCCGAAACTGCAAACGCAGCGTGAACCGTGGTTTCGTCACTGCGAGGAGCGAAGCGACGCGGCAGTCCATGCAGCCCGAAGTCATGGATCGCCACGGCCTGACGGCCTCGCGATGACGCGAGGGACTGGCCGTGCGTTCACCAGTACTGCGTCTTGAATCCCGGAAAGATCAATAGCTGCCATGATATCGATGGACCTGTTTGCCGATGCGCCAGAACCAGCGCCCAGTGCGCAGGACCCGCACGCGCGCATGCTGGCGCTGCGCGCTCAACTCCACACCTGGGCGCACCAGTATTACGTGCAGGATGCCCCGAGCGTGCCCGATGCCGAATACGACCGCCTGTTCCAGGAACTCGTTGCGCTGGAGGCGGCCCATCCGCAGTGGGCCAGCGCTGATTCACCCACCCAGCGCGTGGGCGGCAAGCCGCTGGAGCAGTTTGCGCCAGTGCGCCACGCCGTGCCCATGCTCAGCATCCGCACCGAGACCGACACCCAGGCCAGCGGCGCAGCGCAGTTTGACGCACGTGTGCGCAAGGAGTTGGGCTTGGGCGAGGGCGACGCCGCAGTTCAGTACGTGGCCGAACCCAAGTTTGACGGACTGGCGCTGAACCTGCGCTACGAACATGGCGTGCTGGTGCAAGCCGCCACCCGGGGCGACGGTGAAACCGGCGAGGACGTGACGCAAAATATCCGTACCATCGGCCAGGTGCCATTGCGTTTGCCTGCCTCGGCACCGCCCGTGCTGGAAGTGCGTGGCGAGGTGTATATGCGCCGCGACGCCTTTGAGGCACTCAATGAGCGCCAGCGCGAGCGCATCGCTCAGGGCCACAAGGGCGAAAAGACCTTTGTCAACCCACGCAACGCAGCAGCCGGTGCGGTGCGCCAACTTGACCCGGCGATTGCGGGGCAGCGGCCGCTGAGCTTTTATGCCTATGGCGTGGGCGAAGTCACCGCCCCTGAGCAGGGCGGCCCGGCGTTTGGCACCCATTACGACCTGCTGCAAACCCTCAAAGCCTGGGGCTTTCCGGTCAGCAGTTTGGTCGAGTTGGCCTGCGGCGCGACTGAACTGGTGGCCTACCACACGCGCATCGGCGCGCAGCGCGATGCACTGCCGTTTGATATTGACGGCGTGGTCTACAAGGTCAACCACCTGAACCTGCAGCGCCAGCTCGGTTTTGTGACGCGCGAGCCGCGTTGGGCGGTGGCGCACAAGTACCCGGCGCAGGAGCAACTCACCACCGTGTTGGGCATCGACGTCCAGGTGGGGCGCACTGGCAAGCTCACGCCGGTGGCCAAGCTCGCGCCGGTGTTTGTCGGCGGCGTGACCGTGACCAACGCCACCTTGCACAACGAGGACGAAGCGCGGCGCAAGGACGTGCGCGTGGGCGACACGGTAGTGGTGCGCCGCGCCGGTGATGTGATTCCCGAAGTGGTGAGTGTGGTGCCGCCTTCCAGCGACGATGGCCACGCCGCGCAGCGCGGTGAAGTGTTCACCATGCCTGCCACCTGCCCGGTGTGCGGCTCGGCTGCGGTGCGCGAAGAGGGCGAGGCTGATTACCGCTGCAGTGGCGGCCTGTACTGCAGCGCGCAGCGCAAACAGGCAGTGTTGCATTTTGCCCAGCGTCGTGCGGTGGAAGTAGAGGGCCTGGGCGACAAGCTCGTGGACCAGTTGGTTGATGCCGGGCTGGTAACCACCTTGCCCGACCTGTACCGGCTGCCGCTGGAGTCTCTCTCGGCGCTGGAGCGTATGGCCGAGAAGTCGGCGCAAAACCTGCTGGCCGAGCTGGAGCACTCCAAGCAAACCACGCTGCCACGCTTTGTATTCGGCCTGGGTATCCGCCATGTGGGCGAGGCCACCGCCAAGGCGCTGGCGCGGCACTTTGGCACGCTCGACGCCATCATGAACGCTGCGCTCGAAGACTTGCAGGCCGTGCCCGATGTCGGCCCGGTGGTGGGTTTGAGCCTTCGCACATTCTTTGACCAGGAGCACAACCGCGAGGTGGTGCGCCAACTGCGTGCCTGCGGCCTGACCTGGCCCGAAGGCCCGGCCGCAGCACCTTTGAAGCGCACGCTGGCGGGCAAGACCTTTGTGTTGACCGGCACCTTTCCCACCCTGAGCCGCGAGCAGGCCAAGGAGATGCTCGAAGCGTGTGGTGCCAAGGTGGCAGGCTCGGTGAGCAAGAAGACCGACTATGTGGTTGCAGGGGCCGAGGCCGGTAGCAAGCTGACCAATGCGCAGGAACTTGGCGTGCCGGTGATCGACGAGGCCGCGATGCAGGCTTTGCTGGCCGACCCGGAGGATGGAGCATGACGGTGCGCGAGATTTTGAAGATGGGCGATGCACGCCTGCTGCGTGTGGCGCAACCCATCAGCGACTTTGACAGCGACGAACTGCACCTGCTGGTGAGCGACATGCTCGACACCATGGCCGCCGCCAACGGTGCGGGTCTGGCCGCGCCGCAAATTGGCGTCGATCTGCAACTGGTGGTGTTTGGCAGCGCGGCGCGCAACCCGCGTTACCCGGATCGCCCCCTGGTGCCGCGCACGGTGCTCATCAATCCGACGATCACGCCGCTGGATGAGGCGCAAGAAGTTGATTGGGAAGGTTGTCTGTCGGTGCCCGGCCTGCGCGGCGCCGTGCCGCGCTACAGCCACATCCGTTACACCGGTTTCGACCAGTATGGCGACCCGATTGACCGCACGGTGGACGGCTTTCACGCCCGCGTGGTGCAGCACGAATGCGACCACCTGCTGGGCAAGCTCTACCCCATGCGCATGCGCGACTTCACGCAGTTCGGCTTTACCGAAGTGCTGTTTCCGGAGATTTCCCTGGCAGAAGACGACTGAGTCTGGATCCAAGACTTCATGCCCACATGGATTGCCGCGTCGCTTTGCTCCTCGCAATGACTGCCTCTCATCGCGAGGCCGTCAGGCCGCCAGGGCTTCCAACAGTTCGGTTTCGATCTCGATCTGCGCGCGGTTGTGCTGCAACTCGGCACCGTCGATCAGGAAGGTGTCTTCGACGCGTTCGCCCAGGGTGGCGATCTTGGCTAGTTGCAGGTTGATCTTGTGCCGGGCCAGCACCCGCGCCACGCTGTAGAGCAGGCCCACGCGGTCGCTGGCGGAGATGTTGAGCAGCCAGTGTTGCGCCAACTCGTCGGGCTGGAGCGTGACGCGCGGTGCGATCGGGAAACTCTTGACGCGCCGCGATACCCGGCCCTTGCTTGGCGTGGGCAGTGGCCCGGCTTTTGCAATCGCCAGGCTCAGGCCGTTTTCCAGCATGCTGGTGAGTTCGCGGTAATGCTCGTCCATGTCGTCGCTGGGCGAGACCACCTGGAAGGTGTCCAGTCCGTAGCCCGCCAGGGTGGTGTGGATGCGCGCGTCAAGCACGCTGAAGCCGAGCTGCTCAAAGTAGCCGCAAATGCGGGCAAACAGGTCGGGCTGGTCCTTGGTATAGACCATCACCTGCAGGCCTGCGCCGCCCGGGGGCGAGCGCCGTGCGCGCACGATGGGCGTGCTGGTGGCTTCGTGGCGCGAGAGGTGCTTGGTGTGCCAGGCAATGTCCACCGCCTCGTGGCGCATGAAGTAGCTCACATCGAGCGTAGCCCACAGGCTCTTCTGTGCTTCAAAGGGCATCGAGTGCAGCGCCAGCAGCACCAGCGCATCGCGCTTGCGTGATTCGACCTCGGCGTCGTGGTCAGGGGCATGGCCGCCCAGGGCACGCGCCGTGTAGCGGTACAGGTCTTCGAGCAGTTTGCCCTTCCAGGCGTTCCAGACCTTGGGCGAAGTGCCGCGAATGTCGGCCACGGTGAGCAGGTACAGCGCCGTGAGGTTGCGCTCGTTGCCCACACGCGCGGCAAAGTCGGCAATCACCTTGGGGTCGCTCAGGTCGGATTTTTGCGCAATGCGGCTCATGCCCAGGTGCTCGCGCACCAGGAATTCGATCAGCACTGCATCTTCTGCGTCAAAGCCGTGTTGCTTGCAAAAACGCCGCACTTCCAAAGCGCCAAGCTGCGAGTGGTCACCGCCGCGCCCCTTGGCAATGTCGTGGAACAGGGCTGCCACGTAGAGCAGCCAGGGCTTGTCCCAGCCGCCCGCGAGTTGCGAGCAAAACGGATACTCGTGTGCGTGCTCGACGATGAAGAAGCGGCGCACGTTGCGCAGCACCATCAGCACGTGCTGGTCTACCGTATAGACGTGGAACAGGTCGTGCTGCATCTGGCCGACGATCTTGCGAAACACCCACAGGTAGCGCCCCAGCACCGAGGTCTGGTTCATCAGCCGCATGGCATGGGTGATGCCCTCGGGGGCCATCAGGATCTTGCGGAAGGTCTCGCGGTTGACCGGGTCAGCGCGATAGCGCGCATCCATCACGTCGCGTGCGTTGTACAGGGCACGCAGGGTGCGCGCCGACAAGCCGTTGATGCCGACCGTGGTTTGGTACAGGAAAAAGGTTTCCAGAATGGCGTGGGGCTCGCGCAGGTACAGGTCGTCACTAACCACGTCGAGCATGCCGGCCTTGTCGTTAAAGCGTGTGTTGATCGGGCGCAGGCTGTGGGTCGAGGGGTTGAGCCGCTCCTCGATGTTGAGCATCAGAATCTGGTTGAGCTGGGCCACGGCTTTGGCGGTCCAGTAATAGCGCTTCATCAGTGCCTCGCTGGCGCGCACCACGCTGCGCGTGTTGGCGTGGTCGGCACCGCCGCCATAGCCAAAGGACTCAGCCACGGCGTGCTGCATGTCGAAGATCAACCGGTCTTCGCGCCGCTTGGAGATGGCGTGCAGGCGCGCGCGGATCAAAAACAACAACGATTCGTTGCGCTGGATCTGCTTGACCTCGAATGAGGTGGCCAGCCCGTTGGCCGCCAGTTCCGACCAGGTGTGCCCAAAGCCTGCTGCCTTGGCCACCCACAGAATCACCTGCAGGTCACGCAGGCCGCCGGGCGACTCCTTGCAGTTGGGCTCGAGCGAGTAGGGCGTGTTCTCGAACTTGGTGTGGCGCTGGCGCATCTCCAGCGTTTTGGCAATGAAGAATGCCTTGGCGTCCATGGCGGCAAAGTAGGCTTGGGTGAACTGCTGCACCAACTCCGCATTACCGGTCAGGCGGCGGCACTCCAGCAACGCGGTCTGCACGGTAACGTCTTTTTCTGCTTCCGCCAAACAGCCCGAGAGTGTGCGCACGCTCGAACCAATTTCAAGCCCGGCGTCCCAGCACGCGCCGATGAAGGATTCGATGCGTTCCTTGAGGTGGTCAGACGGATCAGACGCATCGGGCATCAGCACCAGCACGTCGATGTCGGAAAACGCAAACAGTTCGTTGCGCCCGTAGCCGCCCACGGCCAGCAGCGCCAGGGTGTTGCCCAGCGCGGCGTGCGCCCACAGGGTGCGCAGCAGTTCGTCGGTGAGCTGCGAGAGGTGGTGCAGCGCCTTGCGCACGCTGCGCCCGGTGGTGTCGGACTTGGCGATGTTCTGCATCACCAACTCTTTCTGGGCGCGGTAGTTTGCGCGCAGCGCGGGCAGGTTGAAGGCGCTGGTCGGGCTCACGGTGGGTGCTCCTTCAGGCTGCCGCTGCGCGCGGCACAAAGGCCGGTGGCGGCGGGGTTCCGGCCGACACCGTCAGAACTTCATAGCCGGTGGGCGTAACCAGCACCGTGTGCTCCCACTGGGCCGAGAGCGAGTGGTCTTTGGTGACGATGGTCCAGCCGTCCTTTTCGGGGCCGTCCTTGATCTCGCGCCGCCCGGCGTTGATCATGGGCTCGATGGTGAACACCATGCCGGCCTGGAGCACGTCGAGCGTGCCAGGCCGACCGTAGTGCAGCACCTGCGGCTCTTCGTGAAAACCGCGCCCAATGCCGTGGCCGCAGAACTCGCGCACCACGCTGAAACCGTGGCCCTCGGTGAACTGCTGGATGGCAAAACCGATGTCGCCCAGGTGGATGCCCGGGCGCACCAGCATGATGCCCTTCCACATGGCTTCAAAGGTCACGCTGCACAAGCGCCGCGCGGCAATCGAAGTCTCGCCCACCAGATACATGCGGCTGGAGTCGCCATGCCAGCCGTCCTTGATGACGGTGACGTCGATGTTGACGATATCGCCCTTCTTGAGTGGCTTGTCGTTGGGAATGCCGTGGCAGACCTGGTGGTTGATCGAGGTGCATACCGACTTGGGGTAGGGCGTGTTGCCGCCACCCTTGTAATTGAGCGGTGCGGGAATGCCTTGCTGCACGTCGACGATGTAGTCGTGCACCAGTTTGTCCAGGGCATTGGTGGTGACACCGGGCAGAACATAGGGCGTGAGGTAATCGAGTACCTCGGCCGTGAGCCGGCCTGCCAGGCGCATGCCTTCGATGCCTTGTGCATCCTTGATGGTAATTGTCATGCCGGAATTATCCCAGAGAGTGTTTGCCCTGGAGCGGGCAGGTAAAATCGGCCCGGTGGACGCAGGGCTGACTCCGGCGTCCGCGTACTGCGAATCCCTTTCTTCTTTATTGCGCCCCATCTTCCAGGCCTGCTCAGTGACATTGCATATCACCCCGTTTGAGGGCAGTAACGCCCTGAGTCCCTTTCGCGCTCAACAACTGCTGGGCGCTTTAGCCAACATTCACGACCGTATCGACGGCATTTCGGCCCGGTTTGTGCACCTGGTTGCCACCCAGGACGTGCCCGACGCCGCGCTCTTGGCCCAACTGGGCGCGCTGCTCACCTATGGCGACCCTTACACCGGCGCACTGGATGGCCACTGCATCGTGGTCAGCCCGCGCTTTGGCACGGTGTCGCCCTGGGCCTCCAAAGCCACCGACATTGCCCACAACTGCGGCTTTGCCGTGCGCCGCATCGAGCGTCTGGTGGAATACCGCCTTACGCTGCGCAGCGGTTTGCTCTCCACACCGCGCCTGTCGAGCGAGCAACTGCAGCAGGTCGCTGCCCTGTTGCACGACCGCATGACCGAGAGTGCCGTCTTGGAGCGCACCCAGGCCTACGCGCTGTTTGACGCCTTGCATCCCGCACCGATGGACCACGTGGACGTGCTGCACGGCGGCAAAGCGGCGCTGGTGCAGGCCAATACCCGCTTTGGCCTGGCGCTGGCAGACGATGAGATGGATTACCTGGTGCAGGCCTTCACCACGCTGGGGCGCAACCCGACCGACGTGGAGCTGATGATGTTCGCCCAGGCCAACAGCGAACACTGCCGCCACAAGATCTTCAACGCCGAGTTCACCATTGACGGTGTGGCGCAGGACCAGAGCCTGTTTGCCATGATCCGCCACACCCACCAGACACACCCCCAGCACATGCTGGTGGCGTACTCGGACAACGCCTCGGTGATGGAGGGTGTCGAGGTCGAGCGCTTTGTTGCCCGGGCAGCCACGGGCGCGCGCGACATTTGCGCGCCCAGCTACGAGAAGCAGACCGCCACCAACCACATCCTGATGAAGGTGGAGACCCACAACCACCCCACGGCGATCTCGCCGTTTCCGGGTGCGTCCACCGGCGCAGGCGGTGAGATCCGCGACGAGGGTGCCACCGGTCGGGGCTCCAAGCCCAAGGCGGGCCTGACCGGTTTTACCGTCTCCAAACTTTGGGGTGGCGACTTTGGCCGTCCGGCCCACATTGCCAGCCCGTTGCAAATCATGGTCGAAGGCCCCTTGGGCGGCGCAGCGTTCAACAACGAATTTGGCCGACCCAACCTGCTGGGCTACTTTCGCGAATACGAGCAGACCCTGACCAGCGACGTGGACACCGTGCGCCGGGGCTACCACAAGCCGATCATGATTGCCGGTGGCCTGGGCGTGATCGACGCCGGGCAAACCCACAAGCAACTTTTTCCCGCAGGCAGCTTGCTGATTCAACTCGGCGGGCCGGGCATGCGCATCGGCATGGGTGGCAGCGCTGCCAGTTCCATGGCCACAGGTGCCAACGCAGCCGAACTCGACTTTGACTCGGTGCAGCGCGGCAACCCCGAAATCCAGCGCCGCGCCCAGGAGGTGATCAACCAGTGCTGGATGCAAGGCGACGCCAACCCGATTCTGGCGATCCACGACGTGGGGGCCGGTGGCCTCTCCAATGCCTTCCCCGAGCTGACCAACGACGCCGAGCGCGGTGCGCGCTTTGATCTGCGCGCGGTGCCGCTCGAAGAAAGCGGCATGGCCCCCAAGGAAATCTGGTGCAACGAAAGCCAGGAGCGTTATGTGCTGGCGATTGCGCCGCAGTCGCTCGACCAGTTCCGCGCTCTGTGCGAGCGCGAGCGCTGCCCCTTTGCCGTGGTGGGCGTAGCCACCGACGAGCGCCAACTGCAGTTGCTCGACGCCGGTGCCGATGCGCCGGTCGATATGCCCATGAACGTGCTCTTGGGCAAGCCGCCCAAGATGCAGCGCGATGTGGCCAGCGTGGCGCGTCGCTTCAAGCCATTGGACTTGGGCGATGTGGACTTGCAACAGGCCGTGATCGATGTGCTGGCGCACCCGACGGTGGCGTCCAAGCGTTTTTTGATCACCATTGGCGACCGCAGCGTGGGCGGCCTCACGCACCGCGACCAGATGGTCGGGCCCTGGCAGGTGCCGGTGGCCGACTGCGCCGTGACTCTGGCCGACTTCAAGGGCTTTGCCGGTGAAGCCATGGCCATGGGCGAGCGCACGCCGCTGGCTGCGCTGGATGCGCCTGCGTCCGGGCGCATGGCCGTAGCCGAAGCCATTACCAATTTGCTGGCAGCGCCAATTGAACTTGCGCGCGTCAAGCTCTCGGCCAACTGGATGGCCGCTTGCGGCGAGCCCGGCGAAGACGCGGCACTCTATGCCACCGTCAAGGCGGTCGGGCTGGAGTTGTGCCCGGCGCTGGGAGTTTCCATTCCGGTGGGCAAGGATTCGCTCTCGATGCGTACCCAGTGGAAGGACGCCGCGCGCGACAAAAAAGTTACGTCACCGGTGTCGCTGATCGTCAGCGCCTTTGCCACGCTGGCCGACGTGCGCGCCAGCCTCACGCCACAGCTTGACGCCAACCAGGACAGCACGCTGGTGCTGATCGACCTGGGCCGTGGCCGCCAGCGCATGGCCGCCAGCATTCTGGCGCAGACGCTCAACCAGGTAGGCGACGCCGTGCCGGATCTGGACCACCCCGCCGATCTGGTGAATCTGGTCAACGCCGTCAATGCGCTGCGCGACCAGGGGCGCATTCTGGCCTACCACGACCGCAGCGACGGCGGCCTGCTCGCCACCGTGGCCGAAATGGCGTTTGCCTCTCGCGTCGGGGTCACGCTCAACGTGGACCTTTTGGTGACCGAAGGGGACGGCATCAGCGATAGCCGCATGGACGTGGGCGACAGCAAGAACTGGACGGCCCAGGTCGGAGGGCGCCGCCAGGAGCGCACGCTGCAAGCCTTGTTCAACGAAGAGTTGGGCGTGTTGCTGCAAGTGCGCACGGCCGAGCGTACGCAAGTGATGCAGGTGCTGCGCGAGCATGGTCTGTCTGCCATGAGCCACTGCATCGGCAAGACCCGCCCGGCCAGCAGCCCCATCGATGAGGGCAAGGACGAGCTTCAGGTTTGGCGCGACGCCAAGCGAATTTTTGGAGCCAAGCTGTCGGACTTGCATCAGGTTTGGGACGCGGTCAGTTGGAAGATTTGCCAGCAGCGCGACAACCCGGCCTGCGCCGACGCCGAGCACGCAGCCGCAGGCGCGGCAGGCGACCCTGGCCTGCACATCTATCTGCCCGATAGTGCGCTGGAGCAGATTGCGTCCGCGCCAACTGCTGCAGCGCTATTGACCCGCCGCCCCAAAGTGGCAGTGCTGCGCGAACAGGGCGTCAACTCCCACGTCGAAATGGCCTACGCCTTTACCGAGGCCGGGTTTGAAGCGTTTGACGTGCACATGTCCGACTTGCAAACTGGCCGCGCCAAACTCTCCGACTTTCAGGGCGTAGTTGCCTGCGGCGGTTTCAGCTATGGCGACACTCTGGGTGCGGGCATTGGCTGGGCGCGCTCGATCACGTTCAACCCGGCACTCTCCGAGCAGTTCCAGGCATTTTTTGCACGCTCCGACACGTTTGGCCTGGGTGTGTGCAACGGCTGCCAGATGTTTGCCGAGTTGGCCGACATCATCCCCGGCGCGCAGGACTGGCCGCGCTTTACCACCAACCGCAGCGAGCGCTTTGAGGCGCGCCTGTCCATGGTGGAGGTGCTGGAGTCTCCCAGCCTGTTCCTCAGCGGTCTGGCCGGTGCGCGCTTGCCGATTGCCGTCGCGCACGGCGAGGGTTTTGCCAACTTCACCTACCGAGGCAAGCAGCAGCAGGTGATTGCCGCCATGCGCTTTATCGACAACAGCGCAGCGCCGACCGAGCGCTACCCGTTCAACCCCAATGGCAGCCCCGGTGGCCTGACCGCTGTGACCACGGCAGATGGCCGCTTCACCGCGATGATGCCGCACCCCGAGCGCGTGTTTCGCAACCTGCAGATGAGCTGGACTTCGCAGGACAAGAGCGCACCCAGCCCCTGGCTGCAGATCTGGCGCAACGCGCGCCGCTGGGTTGGCTAGGGCTACTGCGCCTGAAGTGGTGCTCAGGTGACGGTGATGCGCCGTGTCATGTCGAGCATGCGGCTGGCCAATACCGCGCCCAGCGCCATCGCCAGTGCCAGGGCCACGCTGGGGTGCTGGCGTGAAAGTTTTTCAAAATCTTCGGGTGCCATCTCCCACACCGTGCAATCGCTGTAGGCGCTGACCGAGGCGTTGCGCGCCAGACGCGAGAAAAAACTGCCTTCGCCAACTACGCTGCCTGGGCCGAGCAGGGCCAGTTGCACCAGGCCACCAGTGGTGTGGATGTCCACCTTGAGGTTGCCCGACTCCAGGAAATAGAGCCTGCGGTCACGGTCGCCCTGGGCCATGAGCAAGTGGCCGCGCGCCAGCCGCGACGCCCGCACAAACTCCGACAGAACGCTCCAGCGGTATCCTTCCAGAAAGTGGCCGAGGCTGCCGTCTTCGGTATTGCGGGCAATGGCCATCACCAGTTCACGGGTGTCTGGGGCCGCTGGGGGTAGTGGTGTCCCTGTCATGGTGTGCTTTCCAAGGTTGTGGGATGGGCTTGGAGTCTACAGGGGGGTCAAGCGCGACGGCGTCGCAGCGCCTGGCTGGTAGCCCTCAAACAGGGCGGTGATTCTTGCCATGCAGGCGCGTGCCCGGGTTTCGTGGTGACTGGTGGCAATGGCAGTCATCAGGTCGGCGCGCAAGTACCAGAGTTCGGCAATGTCGATGGCGTAGTGGATTCTCCGATCCAGTTCCTCGTGGTCGGTGCTGCAATGCTCGGCCAGAGCCTCAGCCATGGCCACACGCACCCGCTCCACCACCGCTTGCGGTGCTTCCGAGAGGTTGCGGCCGAGCATGGCCAAAAAACTGTTTCTTAAGCGCATTGGGGCAGGGTGGGACCAAACATGGTTTCATTTTACCCAGCGCATGTTTAGCAACCCTTACAGCACCCGGCAGGTGCGGGTCAGCGCTTAATTCACCAGCACCAGCTTGCCCATCACGCCACGCGAGCCCATGCGCACCAAGGCGGCTTTGAGGTCGGCCATGGGCAGGGTGCGGTCGATCACCGGTTTGATCTTGCCTTGCAGGTACCACTGGGCCAGCTCCGCCATCATGGCGGCGTTGGCCTGGGGCTCGCGCTTGGCAAACTCGCCCCAGTACACGCCCACGATTGACGAGCCCTTGAGCAGCGCCAGGTTCCAGGACAGGGCCGGGATGCTGCCGCCCACAAAGCCAATCACCAGGTAGCGCCCGCGCCAGGCCATGGAACGCAGCACGGGCTCGGCAAAGTCGCCGCCTACCGGGTCGTACACCACGTCCAGGCCCTTACCGCCGGTGAGCGCCTTGATCGCCTCGCGCAGATTCTCGGTGCTGTAGTTGATGCTGGCGTCGGCACCAATCGAGGTGCACAGCGCGCACTTTTCGGCGCTGGATGCGGCCGCAATCACGCGCGCACCGCAGGCCTTGGCAATCTGGATGGCCGCCGTGCCTACGCCCCCGGCAGCGCCTAGCACCAACACGGTTTCGCCTGCCTTGAGCCCGGCGCGGTCCACCAGCGCATGGTGCGAGGTGGCGTAGGTCATGATGAAGGCCGCCGCATCCACAAATGCAAAGCCCGGCGGCAGCGGCATGCACAGCGCAGCCGGTGCCAGGGTGTGCGTGCCAAAGCCGCCGGTACCGCTCAGGCAGGCGACATGCTGGCCGATCTTGAGGTGCTTGACGTTCTCGCCCACCGCGCAGACCACGCCCGCGTACTCGGCCCCTGGAACAAAGGGTAGGGGGGGCTTGGTCTGGTACTGGCCCTGCACCATCAGCAGGTCGGGAAAGTTCAGGCTGGCGGCCTTGATTTCAATCAGCACTTCGCTGGCCTGCGGCTGTGGCGTGGGCAGTTCTTTCCAGGTGAGCGCGTCAACGCCGGTGGGGGTTTCACAAAGCCAGGCGTGCATGCAGAATCCTTTTCAAACGGGGTGGGAGGGCGCAACTTGCAGGTTGAGCGTGGGGCGAATGATAGGGCCGCGACTGGGGCCAAAGCGAAACGGGTGTGTCACGGGTGCGACGCGCCTCTACAATGCCACGCTACCTGACTGACTTTATGAAAATTCTCATTTCCAACGACGACGGCTACATGGCCCCGGGCTTGATGGCGCTGTACCAGGCGCTTCAGGACGTGGCCGAGGTGGAGGTGATCGCGCCCGAGCAAAACAACAGCGCCAAGTCGAACGCGCTCACGCTCAACGCGCCCCTGTACGTGCACCAAGGCACCAACGGCTTTCGCTTTGTCAACGGCACGCCCGCCGACTGCGTGCACATTGCGCTCACCGGGCTGCTGGACTACCGGCCCGACCTGGTGGTTTCGGGCATCAACAACGGTGCCAACATGGGCGACGACACCATCTACTCCGGCACCGTGGGCGCAGCCATGGAGGGCTATCTGTTTGGCATTCCGGCGATTGCGTTCTCGCAGGTGCAAAAGAACTGGCTGCACCTGGACGCCGCAGCGCGCAAGGCGCGTGAGCTGGTGCTGGGCATGCAACAGCAGCAGTTGATCACCGCCAAGCCCTGGCTGCTCAACGTGAACATTCCCAACCTGCCGTACGAGCAGATTGGCCGCACCAAGCTGTGCCGCCTGGGCCGACGCCACGCCGCCGAGAAGGCGATCGAGCAGACCAATCCGCGCGGCGAGCGGATGTACTGGATTGGCGCGGCCGGCCCCGCGGCTGACGATGCCGAGGGCACCGACTTTCACGCCACGACCCAGGGCCATGTCTCCATCACGCCGCTCAAGGTGGACCTGACCGACTACGACAATCTGGGCTATTGGGCGCAGACGGCGGCGCGCCTGCAGCCCGACGCAAACTCCTCCAGCGCATGAAGCAGCGCCCCAGTTTTCCAGCGCAGCTCAAGCCCGGGCCTAAGTCGACTGCGTCTGCTGCTGCACCGCGCATGGCGGCGGCAGCCCCTCTGGTGCCCTCGCAGGGCGTGGGCATGGACTCGAGCGCGGTGCGCGCGCGCATGGTGCAGGTGATTGCGGCGCAGGGCGTGCGCGATCCGCTGGTGCTCTCGGCCATGGACAGCATCGAGCGCCATCGCTTTGTGGACAGCGCACTGGCCAATCAAGCCTATGAAGACACCAGCCTGCCCATTGGGCTGGGCCAGACCATTTCCAAGCCCGGGGTGGTGGCGCGCATGCTGGAGTTGCTGCGCAATGGTGCCAGTGGCAAGCTCGGCCGTGTGCTGGAAATCGGCACCGGCTGCGGCTACCAGGCGGCGGTGCTGAGCCTGTTGGCCGACGAGGTGCACAGCATCGAGCGCCTGCGCGGCCTGCACGACAAGGCGCGCGAGAACGTGCGCCACCTGCGCCTGCGCAATCTGCATCTGCTGTTTGGCGACGGCATGCAGGGCTACGCCAAGGGTGCCCCCTATGCCGCCATCATCGCCGCAGCCGGTGGCGAAGCCATTCCCCAGGCCTGGATCGACCAGTTGGCGCAGGGTGGACGCCTGGTGGCACCGGTGGTCACCGCCAACCCTGCCGGGCGTGGTGCAAGTACCCAGGCCTTGATGGTGCTGGACAAAACGGCCCAGGGCGTGCGCCAGACGGTGTTGGAGGCGGTGCACTTTGTCCCCCTAAAATCGGGCCTTGCCTGAAGGAAGTGTTTATGTCTGGTGCTTTGCGTCCTTGTCTGTGGTGGATTGGTGTTCTGGTGGTCGGCCTGCTGGGCGGCTGCGGCTCCAAGTCCATCAACCACGCCCCGGTGGAAGACCGTGGACCTACGGCGGCCCGCCCGGTGGTGGCACAGGCACCCGAGGTAAAGCCGCTGCCCGGTGCCGAAAACGCTGGCAAGCCCGGCTACTACACGGTCAAGCAGGGCGATACGCTGATCCGCATCGGCCTGGACGCCGGGCAAAGCTACAAGGATATTTCGCGCTGGAACAGTCTGGAAAATCCCAACCGCATTGAGGTCGGCCAGGTGCTGCGGGTGCTGCCGCCGGGCGCAACTGAATCGGGCGTGGTGGCGCGCCCGGTGAACACGAGTTCGGTCAGTCCGACACCGATTGCGGCGGGCGCTCCTGCCAAGGCGGCTTCGGCCAGTGCTGCTGCGGCTCCAGGCGCTGCGGCATCAACCCCGGTGGCGGGAGACGATCTGCCCTGGATCTGGCCCGGCAACGGCCAAATTCTCAATGGCTTTGACGAGGTCAAGAACAAGGGCGTCGATATTGGCGGTGCCGCTGGTGACGCGGTGCTGGCTGCGGCGGATGGCCGCGTGGTGTACGCCGGTGCCGGTTTGCGCGGCTACGGCAACCTGATCATCCTCAAACACAACACCAGCTATCTGTCGGCCTACGCCCACAACCAGGCGCTGCTGGTCAAGGAAGACCAGGTGGTCAAGCGCGGGCAAAAGATTGCCGAAATGGGCAACAGCGATGCCGACCGCGTCAAGCTGCACTTTGAGGTGCGCAAGCAGGGCAAGCCGGTCGATCCCGCCAAGTACCTGCCAGCGCGCTGACCGTGACCACTCTTACCGAACCCGGCGCACCGCAAGGTAGCGCCACCACCACGGGCGACACAGCGCTGCCCGAAGGCTGGCTGCGCGTGCAGTCGCTTGATCTGGAAGCCCAGGGCGTGGCGCACCGCCCCGACGGCAAGGTGGTGTTTATTGACGGCGCGCTGCCGTTCGAAGTGGTGAGCGCCCAGATTCACCGCAGCAAGAATTCTTTTGACAAGGGCACGCTCAGCCAGATCCACCACGAGTCGGCCCAGCGCGTGCAACCGCGCTGCCCGCATTTTGGTCTGCACGAAGGTGCGTGTGGTGGCTGCAAGATGCAGCACCTGCACATGGGGGCGCAGGTGGCGGTCAAGCAGCGCGTGCTGGAAGACAACCTGTGGCACATCGGCAAACTGCGGCCCGACCACATCCTGCGCCCGATTGAGGGCCCGTCCTGGGGCTACCGCTACCGCGCGCGCCTGTCGGTGCGCTATGTGCGCAAGAAGGGCGCGGTGCTGGTGGGCTTTCACGAGCGCAAGAGCCACTTTGTTGCCGACATGCGCCAGTGCCCGGTGCTGGCACCGCAGGTCAGCGCCTTGCTGCTGCCCCTGCGTGCGCTGATTGCATCCCTCGACGCGGTGCAGGCCTGCCCGCAAGTGGAGGTCGCCATGGGCGACCACGGGCTGCCCGGCGGTGGCGAAGTGGTTGCGCTGGTACTGCGCCACCTGGAGCCGCTCAGTACCCAGGACGTGCAACGCCTGCAGGCGTTTGCCTGCGCGCATGCGGGCGTGCAATGGTGGCTGCAACCCAAGGGGCTGGACTCGGTACACCGGCTCGACGAGTTGCCCGGCCACGAGACCGCGCAACTGGCCTACACGCTCAGCGACTTTGGTATCACCATGCCGTTTCGGCCGGTGGACTTTACCCAGGTGAATCCGCATATCAACCGGGTGCTGGTGTCGCGTGCGCTAGGGGCCCTTGCGGTCACACGGCAGGAGCGGGTGATTGACTGGTTTTGCGGCCTTGGCAACTTTACGCTGGCGCTCTCGACCCAGGCCAAGGAAGTGCTGGGGGTCGAAGGCGCGCCCAGTCTGGTGCAGCGCGCAACCGACAACTATGCCTACAACCAGACGCTCACCCAGCATGGGCGGGTGTTGGCGGCCACACAGTTTGTTGCGCGCAATCTTTTCGAGATGACCCCCGAGATGCTGCTTGCCGATGGCGTGGCGCAGAAGTGGCTGGTGGATCCGCCGCGCGAGGGTGCCTACGCGCTGGTGCAGGCGCTAGGCGAATTGCAGCAGCGCCGCCGCGAAGGCCGCGCCAGCGCGGCCGAAATGGCGTGGGCACCACCGCAGCGCATTGTCTATGTGAGTTGCAACCCGGCCACCCTGGCGCGCGATGCAGCAGTGCTGGAGAGCCAAGGCGGCTACCGCTGCGGTGCGGCCGGTGTGGTGAATATGTTTCCGCACACGGCGCACGTGGAGAGTATGGCAGTATTTGAGCTGCGCGCCTGAGGACGCAGCGTGCTGCGCTAAGGGGCTTTGGGCTTGGCCTTGGGTTTGGCCTTGGCGTCGGCGGACTTGGAGTCCTTGGAATCGGGGACGATTTCTTCGTCTGCGCTCAGGCCCTTGCCGGCCTTGGGTTCGATGCCTTCGATCTTGTTGTCGCGCATGTACTGGTCCATCTCTTTCCAGCCGTCAAAGATGGCTGACTTGGAGTGCTTTTCGTTGAGCGCGTAGCAGTCTTCAATGCTGCGCATGCCGTGGCGGCAGGCGCTGCCGATGGCCTTGGCGTCGGCGATGCGCTGCGCGACCTTGGGGTCGGCCAGCATTTCTGCCAGGTCGCAACCCGCCAGCGACAGTACGAGCGCAAGGGGTATCAGACGTGAAAACATAGGGTCAGGGGTGTATCGGGCAATGTAGCGTCCTATTTTGCCGTGCTTTGGCGATCTGATGCGCCGATAAACAAGGGAAAAAGGCCCTAAAAAGGGCCTTTCACGGTTTGGAAGGGAGCGGCTATCAGTCGCGCTCACCGCCAAAAATGCCCAGCAGCGCCAGCAGGTTCTGGAACACGTTGATGATGTCCAGGTACAGCGCCAGTGTTGCGCTGATGTAATTCGTTTCGCCGCCGTCAATGATGCGCTTGAGGTCGTACAGCATCCAGAAACTGAAGATGCCGATGGCCAACATCGAGATCGCCATCATGCCTGCGCTCGACCCGACAAACACATTGATGACGCTGCCCACCAGCAGCACGATGGTGCCCACCATCAGCCACTTGCCCATACCTTCAAGCTCGCGCTTGATGACGCTGGCCAGGGTGGCCATGACGAAGAACACACCGGCGGTGCCGCCAAATGCGGTCATGATCAGTGCCGGGCCGTTGCGAAAGCCCAGCGTGTGGCTGATCAGGGGCGACATCATCAGGCCCATGAAGAAGGTAAAGCCCAGCAACACCGGCACGCCGGCAGCTGAGTTCTTGGTGCGCTCAATGGCGAAGATGAAGCCAAAGGCGACGGCCATAAACAGGATGAGTCCCAGGAAGCCCTGGAACAGTGGGGCGAGGTTGAGCGCCACGCCGACCCAGGCACCCAGCACGGTGGGAACCAGGCTTAGTGCCAATAGCCAGTAGGTATTGCGCAACACCTTGTTGCGCTGTTCGCCCGATACAGCGTATCCAAAACGGTTGTTGAGTGTGGTCATACGATCGCTCATGGTGAGGTGCTCCTTCAAAATCTGCAAGCTGCAGATGGGGCGATTCTAGGGTTTATCAAGCTTGTTATGCTTAAGCCTTGTAAATTCACTGCTTTTCGCACCATGAAAACAAAATCTGTACTCGAACTCTCGGATCTCAACGTGATTGGCGCAGCCGCCCAGGCAGAGGCGCTCAACAACCAGTGGGCGGTAAGCATCGCCATTGTGGACGACGGCGGCCACCTGCTGTGGTTCACCCGGCTCGACGGGGCAGCCCCGATTTCGGCACACATTGCACCGGGCAAGGCGCGTACCGCCGCCATGGGTCGGCGCGAGAGCAAGGTTTATGAAGACATGATCAACGGCGGGCGCAACTCGTTCCTTAGCGCCTCGGGCATCGACACCATGCTCGAAGGCGGCGTGCCCATCATGCGCGGCGGGCTGTGCCTGGGCGCGGTGGGCGTCAGTGGCGTCAAGTCCAGCGAAGACGCGCAAATCGCCAAAGCCGGGATTGCCGCGCTGGGGCTGTAGGGCGCGCGGGGCTAGCTAGTACGCCAGCCGCTCCGGGTGGATTTCCTGCAGGATGGTGGTGGCGATTTCTTCAATCGATTTGGTGGTGGTGGAGAGCCAGCGGATGCCCGCGCGGCGCATCATGGTTTCGGCTTCGCTGACTTCCATGCGGCAATTGGCCAGCGACGCGTAACGCGAATTGGGGCGGCGTTCGTTGCGGATTTCGCTCAGGCGCTCGGGCTGAATCGTCAGCCCGAAAATTTTGCTCTTGTGGCGCACCAGCGCGGGCGGCAACTGGCGGCGCTCGAAGTCTTCCGGAATCAAGGGATAGTTTGACGCCTTCAGGCCGTACTGCATTGCCAGATAGAGTGAGGTCGGCGTCTTGCCGCTGCGGCTCACGCCTACCAGAATCACGTCCGACTGCTCGAGGTCCCGGTTGGACTGGCCGTCGTCATGGGCGAGCGAGAAATTGATGGCCTCGATTCGGTCCTGGTATTCCTTGCTCTTGCTGGCGTCACTGAAGCGGCCGATGCGGTGGTTGGACTTGAGCTGAAACTCGGTTTCCAGCGGATGCACAAAGGTGCCGAACATATCGAGCAGCATGCCCAGGCAGCCGTCCTGAATGACTTTCAGCACCTCCATATTCACCAGCGTGGTGAAGACGATGGGGCGGTGGCCATCGACCTCGGCGCAGTGGTTGATCTGGCGCATCGCTTGATGCGCCTTGTCCACGGTATCAATGAATGGTAGCCGAACGTGGCGGCTGCGTATTTCGAATTGCGCCAGGATGGCGTTGCCGAAGGTTTCGGCGGTGATGCCGGTGCCGTCGGAGATATAGAACACGGTGCGGTGGGACATGGTGGAAACCCTACAATGCTGCCAATTTAGCGCATATTCCTGCGTGCCCGACTCGAACCAGCAAAATACATGGCGTGGCGCAGCGGAAGGGCGTTTGTCGCCCCAACCCGCGTGGGACGTGGCGGCAGTGCAACGGTTTTAACTTTAGGAGCTTAGCCATGTCAACCTTGTTCAACGCGACCGATCTGGTCGTACCCTTCGAGCGCTTGCGAATGACCGACGTCGAATCGGTCGGCGGCAAGAATGCCAGCTTGGGGGAGATGATTTCGCATCTGCCCACGGGCGTGAAAGTGCCCACCGGCTTTGCCACCACGGCGCACGCGTTTCGCGAATTTTTGGATTTTGGTGGTCTGGCCGAGCGCATCAACGCCAAATTGCAGGTACTCAACACCGAGGATGTGCGTGCTCTGGCACTGGCGGGTGCTGAGATTCGCGCCCTGGTTGAGGCGCAACCCTTTCCGGCCGACTTGGAGCAGGGCATACGCGCTGCGTTTGCCACGCTGAGCGCCGGTAACGCGGCTGCGTCGTTTGCCGTGCGATCGTCTGCCACAGCCGAAGATTTGCCGGATGCGTCGTTTGCCGGGCAACAGGAGACCTTTCTCAATGTGGTCGGTATTGAAGACGTGCTGCACAAGATCAAGGAAGTGTTTGCTTCGCTCTACAACGACCGCGCCATCAGCTACCGGGTGCATAAGGGCTTCGCGCACGAGCATGTGGCCTTGAGCGCGGGCATACAGCGCATGGTGCGCTCCGACCTGGGTGCCGCCGGCGTGATGTTCACCATCGACACCGAGTCGGGCTTTTCCGATGTGGTGTTCATCACCTCCAGCTACGGCCTGGGCGAGACGGTGGTGCAGGGCGCGGTCAACCCGGACGAGTTTTATGTGCACAAGCCGATGTTGCGCGCCAACAAGCGCGCCGTGATTCGGCGCAATCTGGGCTCCAAGCTGCTGCAAATGGTGTTCTCCAGTGACCAGGAGAAAGCCGCAGACGGCAAGTTGGTCAAGACCACCGATGTGCCCACTGAGTTGCGCAACCGCTATTCGCTCACCGACGCCGAGGTGGAACAGTTGGCGCGCTATGCACTGGTGATTGAGGAACACTATGGCCGACCGATGGACATCGAGTGGGGCAAGGATGGCATCGACGGCCAGCTCTACATCCTGCAGGCACGGCCCGAAACCGTGAAGAGCCAGGCTGCCAACCAGGTCGAGTACCGCTACAAGCTCAAAGCCAAGGGCAGCGTGCTGGTCGAGGGCCGCGCCATTGGCCAGAAGATCGGTACCGGGCCGGTGCGCATCGTGCACAACATCAGCGAGATGGACAAGGTAATGGCCGGCGACATTCTGGTGACCGACATGACCGACCCCAACTGGGAGCCGGTGATGAAGCGGGCGGCGGCCATCGTCACCAACCGTGGCGGGCGCACCTGCCACGCGGCCATCATTGCGCGGGAACTGGGCATTCCGGCGGTGGTGGGCTGCGGCCACGCCACCGATGTGCTCAAGGAGGGCACGCTGGTTACGGTGAGTTGCGCCGAGGGCGATACCGGCTTCATTTATGACGGCCTGCTCGAAACCGAAGTCTCCGAAGTGCAGCGCGGCACCATGCCCGAGATTGCGGTCAAGATCATGATGAACGTGGGCAACCCGCAGCTCGCCTTTGATTTTTGCCAGTTGCCCAACCAGGGCGTAGGCCTGGCGCGGCTGGAGTTCATCATCAACAACAACATTGGCGTGCACCCCAAGGCGATTCTGGACTACCCCAATATCGACGCCGATCTCAAAAAGGCAGTGGAGTCGGTGGCGCGTGGCCACGCTTCCCCGCGTGCCTTTTACGTGGACCGGGTGGCTGAAGGCGTGGCCACCATTGCTGCGGCGTTCTGGCCCAAGCCGGTGATCGTGCGCTTGTCGGACTTCAAGAGCAACGAGTACCGCAAGCTCATTGGCGGCAGCCGCTACGAGCCCGAGGAAGAAAACCCCATGCTGGGCTTTCGGGGTGCGGCACGCTACATCAGCGCCGATTTTGGCGAATCCTTTGCGATGGAGTGCGAAGCATTGAAGCGCGTGCGCAACGACATGGGTTTGTCCAACGTGCAGGTGATGGTGCCGTTTGTGCGCACCGTTGGCCAGGCGCGCAAGGTAACCGAGTTGCTGGCACGCCATGGCCTGCGCCGGGGAGAGAACGAACTCAAGATCGTCATGATGTGCGAGATCCCGAGCAACGCCATCCTCGCTGACGACTTTTTACAGTACTTTGATGGCTTCTCCATCGGCTCCAACGATCTGACCCAGCTTACCCTGGGGCTGGATCGCGACTCCGGCATGGAACTGCTGGCGGCCGACTTTGACGAGCGCGATCCGGCCGTAAAAACGCTGATCAGCATGGCGATTGCGGCCTGCAAGCGCCAGGGCAAATACATCGGCATTTGTGGTCAGGGCCCCAGTGATCACCCGGACTTTGCACAGTGGCTGGAGGAGCAGGGAATCTCATCGATTTCGCTCAACCCCGACTCGGTTATCGCCACCTGGCAACAACTCGCGGCCAAATGACAGGGTGGTTCGCAGCGCGCAGCCGGTCCCTGCATGCAGGGCTGCTCGCGCTGTGGTTCATCGCGTCGTTTGGCGTGGTGTTTTTTGCCCGTGATTTGGACTGGGTGGTGTTGGGCTGGCCGGTCGGATTCTGGTTTGCGGCGCAGGGCTCGATGCTGGTGTTTGTCCTGTTGGTGGCTGTGTTTGCATGGCGCACCAACCAGGCTGACTTGCCGGAAAAAACCTTTGACGTAGGCGACTACAGGGTGCACACCGGACGCCTGCATCGCAAGTTTGCGCTCTACGTGGTGTGCTTGTTGCTGTTTCTGGTCGCTTTGGCAGTGGCCGAGCGCATGGGCCTGACCAAACCCTGGGTGGCAGGGATTTTTCTCTCGACCACGCTCTTGGTGTACGCCGGTATCGGCGTCTATGCGCGCACGTCCGACGCCAACGAGTACTACGTTGCCGGGCGGCGCATTCCGGCGTTTTACAACGGCATGGCAACCGCTGCCGACTGGATGAGCGCGGCGTCCTTCATCAGTCTGGCAGGTGGCCTGTACCTGCAGGGCTTTTCGGGCAGCAGTGCACAGCCCGGCGGGTTGGCCTACATCCTGGGCTGGACCGGGGGGTTTTGTCTGGTGGCGCTGCTGGTGGCACCGTATTTGCGCCGTCTGGGCATCTACACCGTGCCCGACTTTTTTGCCATGCGCTTTGGCGGCAGGTGGCCTCGCCTGATTGCCGCGCTGGCTGCCATTTTGTGTTCGTTCACCTATGTGGTGGCGCAACTCTATGGTGTGGGGCTGATCACCTCGCGCCTGGTGGGGGTGAATTTTGAAATCGGCATTTTGCTGGGCTTGGGCGGCGTGCTGGTCTGCTCGTTTCTGGGAGGCATGCGCGCCGTGACCTGGACCCAGGTGACGCAATACGTGCTCATCATTCTGGCGTTTCTGATCCCGGTGTCGTGGCTGGCGTACAAACAGGTCGGCAACCCGATTGCGCCGGTGGCCTATGGCCAGCAATTGCAGAAGATTACCGCCATGGAGCAGCAACTGATCCGCTCCCCGCAAGAGCGCGAGGTGACGCAGGAGTTTGCCCGGCGTGCCACCGTCATGGAGCACAAGCTGCAGGATGTGGAAGCAGCGCTCCAGGCTGACCGCCAGGGGCTGCGTGCCAAGCTGCAAGCCACGGGCGCGGCCAAGCTAGACGACGAGCAGGCGGTGGCGCTGCGGCGCGAGCTCTCGAGCCTGCCCAAGGATGCGTCAGCGGCGCGCGATCGCTGGACACGGGCCTTGGTCGACGACCAGGAACGCGCCCAGCCGCTGGGTGGCATGCCGATCCATACGCTGCCCTTTGTCGGCGACCCCCAAGGCTCCGAGAGCGAAAAACAGGCTTTTTTCAACTCGCGCACCAACTTTTTGGCCCTGGTGTTTTGCCTGATGGTCGGCACGGCCGGGCTGCCGCACCTGCTCACGCGCTACTACACCACGCCCACCGTATCCGAGGCGCGCAGTTCTGTCGCCTGGTCGCTGTTCTTTATTGCCGCGCTCTACCTTTCGGCACCGGCGCTGGCGGTGATGGTCAAGTACGAGGTGATGTCGCAGCTGGTGGGGCAACCCTTTGATGCGCTGCCGAACTGGGTGGCGCAGTGGTCGCGCGATCCGACCATGCTCAGTCTTTCGGATATCAATGGCGACCATGTGCTGCAGTTTGCCGAACTCCGGGTGGGTGCCGATCTGGTGATGCTGGCCAGCCCCGAGATTGGCGGTTTGCCCTATGTGGTGTCGGTGCTGGTGGCGGCCGGGGCGCTGGCCGCAGCCCTGTCCACGGCTGACGGCCTGCTGCTGACGATTGGCAACGCGCTGGCGCACGACGTGTATTTCAAGGGCGAAAGCAGCAAGGCCGAAACCATGCTGCGCGTGATGTGGTCCAAGTTTGCCTTGCTGATCGTCGCGCTGATTGCGGCCTACGCGGCGGCACAGCGCCCGGCCGGGATTTTGTATCTGGTATCGGCGTCGTTCTCCCTGGCGGGGGCTGCGTTTGTGCCGGTGATGGTGCTGGGGATCTTCTGGCGCGACACCACGCGCATAGGGGCCGTGGGCGGCATGATCGTGGGCCTGTGCGTGACGCTGTATTACATGGCTATCAATTTGCCCGGCGTGCGCGCCGCTCTGGGCCTGGCTGGCGACGGGTTGTGGTGGGGTATTCAGCCCATCTCAGCGGGGGTGTTCGGGGTGGCGGCCGGTTTCATCACGACGGTACTCCTGACGCTGCTGACCCGTGCTCCTGCGTTCTCGGGTTATGTGAGCGCGCAGGACAGCGGATTCCCGGAAGACGCAGAATAACGCCCTGCGCGGCGCTTGGGCTATAATCATCGGCTCACCTTGCTGCACCTCAATTAGACGCTGAGGGCAGCTTTTCTGGTCCGCTTGCGGACAATCCACAAGGAGTATCAATGCGTCATTATGAAATCATTCTCATGATCCACCCGGATCAGAGCGAGCAAGTTCCAGCCATGCTGGAGCGTTACAAAGGCATGATCACTGCCGGCGGTGGAAAGGTTCACCGCGTTGAAGACTGGGGCCGTCGCCAGATGGTCTACATGATCAACAAGCTCGCCAAGTCGCACTATCTGTGCATCAATATTGAAGCCGATCAGGCCGTGATGTCGGAACTTGAACACGCGTTCAAGTTCAACGACGCGGTGCTGCGCCACCTGACGGTGTTGAAGAAGAAGGCTGAAACCGGCCCGTCTTCGATGATGAAGACGGTGGAACGCGAAGAAACGCGCAAAACCCAACAGGCTGAATACCAGGCATAAACCACGGCGCTGCTGATGCCCCGGGTACCTGCCAATACGCTTGTCCTGGATGCCAGCATTGCCGCAGTTGAACCCCTGCGCTATACACCCGCTGGTTTGCCCGCTGTGAATCTGCAACTCGAACACCAGTCCGAGTTGCCCGAGGCGGGAGTCAAGCGGCAAGTGAAGGTGGCGGTAAAGGCGGTAGCGTTTGGCACATTGGCCGAACGGCTGGCAAAACAGGTCATTGGAAGCAGTTGGCAATTCAGTGGTTTTTTGGCAAGTTCGCTGCACGGTAAATCAGTGGTTTTTCATATTCAAGATTTTTTGCAAGATTAATTTTTCAGGAGCCTCTCATGGCAACGTTCAAGAAATTCAACAAAGACAAGCGCCCCAAGCGCAATACCCAGTCGCTGCTGTTCAAGCGCAAGCGCTTTTGCCGCTTCACGGTGACGGGCGTTGAAGAAATCGACTACAAGGACATCGACACCTTGCGCGATTTCATCGCCGAAAACGGCAAGATCATCCCCGCGCGCCTGACCGGCACGCGCGCGATTTTCCAGCGTCAACTCAACACCGCTATCAAGCGCGCACGCTTCCTGGCGTTGTTGCCCTATAGCGACCAGCATAAGATCTAAGGAGTACAACCATGCAAATCATTCTGCTCGACAAGGTTGTCAACCTCGGAAACCTGGGTGAAATCGTCAAGGTCAAGGACGGCTACGCACGCAACTTCCTGATCCCCTCTGGCCGCGCACGTCGCGCCACCGCTGCCGCCAAGGCAGAGTTCGAAGCCAAGCGCGCCGAACTGGAAAAAGCTGCCGCAGCCAAACTGGCCGAAGCGCAGGCACTGGGCACCAAGCTCGGCGGTTCCTCCATCAAGCTGACCCAAAAGGCCGGTGTGGATGGTCGTCTGTTTGGCTCTGTCACCAACTTCGACATTGCTGAGGAGTTGGTCAAGGGTGGCTACCAAGTGGCCAAGGCCCAGGTGCGCATGCCCAATGGTCCGATCAAGATCGTAGGCGACAGCACGGTCAGCGTGGCGTTGCACACCGACGTGGTGGTCGACATTACCGTTTCCGTGTACGGCGAAACCGCCTAAGTACGCGACGCGTGCGCGGCCTGCCTTGGCAGGCCAATGGCACCAAACACAAAGGCCGCCAGGGCTTCCTTGGCGGCCTTTGTGTTTGGGCCTGCAGTTGTCCCCGCATTTGCACAGTTTTTCCACAGCTTGTCCTAGGCTTATGCCCAGCGTTTCACTCGACACGCGCTGCCAAGCGGCGTAGCATCAACGCCTGCTTTGCCAACGCGCCCAACCCCATCCAACGAGAGATCCATGTCTGCCGTACTTTCTGCCATTGACGAATACGGTCAAGACCGCCAGATCGCCCAGTTGCGCGTTCCGCCACACTCGATCGAAGGCGAGTCCAGCGTGCTTGGCGGCCTGTTGCTCGACAACAGTGCCTGGGACCGCGTTGGCGACCTGCTGACCGATGGCGACTTTTACCGCTACGAGCACCGCCTGATTTATTCCGCCATCGGGATGCTGATCAACGCCACCAAACCGGCCGACGTGATTACCGTGTTTGAGCAGTTGCAAAGCCAGGGTCGCGCCGACGAGGTCGGTGGCCTGGGTTACCTCAATTCGCTCGCCCAGTTTGTTCCCAGCGCCAGCAATATCCGTCGCTACGCCGAGATCGTGCGCGACCGCTCGATTCTTCGCAAGCTCGTCAGCGCCAGCGACGAGATCGCCACCAACGCCTTCAATCCCAATGGCCGCGCGGTGTCGGACATCGTGGACGAGTCCGAGCAGAAGATTTTCAAGATCGGCGAGGCGGGCAAGCGCAACAACCAGGGTTTCCAGGCGATGGATTCGCTGGTGGTCAAGTTGCTCGACCGCGTCACCGAAATGGCCGAGAACCCCAACGATGTGACTGGGGTGCCTACAGGCTTTTACGATCTCGACCGCATGACCTCGGGCCTGCAAGCGGGCGACCTGATTGTGCTGGCAGCGCGCCCTTCGATGGGCAAGACCGCGCTGGCGATCAATATTGCCGAGCACGTGGCGCTCAACGAGGGCTTGCCGGTGGCTGTGTTTTCGATGGAAATGGGTGCCTCCCAACTGGCAGTGCGTATCGTCGGATCGATTGGCCGCATCGACCAGGGGCATTTGCGCACCGGGCGCCTGACCGATGACGAGTGGCCACGTCTGTCCGAGGCGATCGAAAAGTTGCGCACCATCTCGCTGCATATCGATGAGAGCGCGGGCTTAACCTCCAGCGAACTTCGCGCCAATGCCCGGCGCCTGTCGCGCCAATGCGGACAACTCGGCCTGATTGTGGTTGACTACCTGCAGCTTATGAGTGGCACTTCCAGCGACGGAGAAAACCGGGCCACCGAACTGGGCGAAATTTCGCGCGGCCTGAAAATGCTGGCGCGCGAACTCAAATGCCCGGTGATTGCGCTCTCGCAGCTCAACCGCAGCGTCGAGCAGCGTCCGGACAAGCGCCCGATGATGAGCGATTTGCGCGAGTCGGGTGCGATCGAGCAGGACGCCGACATCATCATGTTTATCTACCGCGATGAGTACTACACCAAGGACGCCTGCAAGGAGCCGGGTGTGGCCGAGATCATCATTGCCAAGCAGCGCAATGGCCCCACCGGCATGGTCAAACTCGCCTTCCTGCGCCAGATCACCAAGTTTGAAAGCCTGGCCAGCGGCGGCGGCGACTACTAGTCCTTCAATCTAAAGCACTTCGCTGGCAAAGTCGGCCAGGCGCGAACGCTCGCCGCGCGCAAGGGTAATGTGCCCGCTGTGCGGCCAACCCTTGAACTTGTCTACGGCAAAGGTCAGACCGGAGGAGCCTTCGGTCAGGTAGGGCGTGTCGATCTGCGCCAGATTGCCCATGCAGATGATCTTGGTGCCCGGCCCGGCCCGGGTAATGAGGGTTTTCATCTGCTTGGGCGTGAGGTTTTGGGCCTCGTCAATGATTACGTACTTGTTCAGAAACGTACGCCCGCGCATGAAGTTCATGCTCTTGATCTTGATACGGCTGCGAATCAGCTCATTGGTCGCCGCGCGCCCCCATTCGCCCGCACCGGTGTCGGTCTTGCCCAGCACTTCAAGGTTGTCGTCGAGCGCGCCCATCCAGGGGCCCATCTTTTCTTCCTCGTTGCCGGGCAGGAAGCCGATGTCTTCGCCCACGCTCACGGTGGCGCGGGTAACAATGATTTCGGTGTAGCGGCGGTCGTCCAGTACCTGCGTCAGTCCGGCGGCCAGGGCCATCAACGTCTTGCCGGTGCCCGCAGTGCCGGTCAGGGTGACGAAGTCCACCTCCGGGTCCATCAACAGGTTCATGGCAAAGTTCTGTTCGCGGTTGCGCGTGGTCACGCCCCAGACTGCATTTTTGAGGTGGTTGAAATCGCGCAGCGTCTTGAGTACCGCCGTGGTTCCCCGAATTTCCGACACGCGTGCGTACAGGCTGGGCTCGCCCGGCGACTCAAAATACACAAACTGGTTGATCAGCAAACTCGGCACCACCGGCCCGTCGATCTTGTAGAAGGTGTGCTGGCCTTGCTGCCAGCTTTCCACGGTTTGGCCGTGGGTGGCCCAAAAGTCTGACGGCAACGCCATCGAGCCCGAATACAGCAGGTCGCCGTCTTCGAGCGTTTTGTCGTTCTGGTAGTCGTCGGTTGCCAGGCCCAGGGCGCGTGCCTTGACGCGCATATTGATGTCTTTGGAGACCAGCACCACTTCGCGCGGTGCGTATTGCTTGCGCAGCGCTTCCACCACGCCCAGGATCTGGTTGTCGGCCTTGCCCTGGGGCAGGCTGGTGGGCAGGGAATAGTCGAGCGGCTGGGTTTGAAACAACAGCCGGCCCCGGGCATCCTTGTTGCCGGTGCTGCTGAGTTGAAAGCCTGCGGCAATTTCCGCTCCCGGTGTACCGGCCAAAGCGTCGAGCGTGCGGCTGGTCTGGCGCGCGTTGCGCGCAACTTCTGTCATCCCCTTCTTGTGCCCATCCAACTCTTCAAGCACGATCATGGGCAGATAAATGTCGTGTTCTTCAAAGCGGAACAAGGACATGGGGTCGTGCAGCAGGACATTGGTGTCGAGCACAAACAACTTGGGTGGTCCCTGGTGTGCCCGCTTGCGCGTACGCGCAGGCGCAGGACTGGTGATTTGCTCGCGCCGCTCCAATGCCGGGATGGCTTGCCGTGTGGGTGCGGCCGTTGTTTCCACCTGGCGCAGCACCGGTTTGTGGACCTCGCGAACAGGGGCTTGTTGTGCAAGCGCTACGGGCTCGTCTTCAACCTGGTTTGTTTTGCGACTCCGACTGGGAACGCGTGCCTTGGCGTTGAATGCATTTGCCGACAGACGGTCAGCGGGCTTGGTTGGGGCTGGGGGCAATGGCATGTAGGGCAGGGGGTGGATAGGGGGTTGCGAAATGCAGTGCTGTAGAAGCGCCAAAGCCGCCATGAGCCCTGGCGGCTTTGTGTGGAGCGGTTGTGAATCTCAACGGCATGGACCCATTATGCATGGGAGGTGTGACCTTACCGTGATCAAGCGGCCTTCTTGAGGGCTTTCACTGACTTGAGAACGTCATCGACGTGGCCGGGCACCTTCAGGCCGCGCCACTCTTCCTTGAGGAGTCCGTCAGCGCCCACCAAAAAGGTGCTGCGCTCGATGCCCTTGACCTTCTTGCCATACATGATCTTGTTTTTGACCACGCCGAACATGTGGCACATCTTTTCTTCGGTGTCGGCAATCAGTTCAAACGGCAGTTCGAGCTTGGTTTTGAAGTCATCGTGCGACTTCATGTTGTCGCGCGACACACCAAACACCGTGGCTCCCGCCTTGACAAAATCCTTGTATTTGTCGCGAAATTGCATCGCTTCGGTGGTGCAACCCGGGGTGTTGTCCTTGGGGTAGAAGAACAAAACCATGGTTTTTCCAACGTGGGTGGTGTTGCTGACCTTGATGCCGCCGGTGGCGTTTGCTTCAAATTCTGGGAGAGGTTTGTTGACAACGATCGCCATAAGGTTCTTAATTCTCTCGTGCAGGTATGGCAGTCAGAATTTAGAACCACAAACGTTCATGCGTTTGTATTGCCCCCGACTGCAACCACCAATTTTACCCTGAAATAGACGCTTTTAGCGTCAGGGCTTACACGAGTCAGAGCAAAAGAGCGGCTACCACCCGGCGGCCTTCGCCCGCCAGGAAGTTGTAGGCACGGCAAGCGGCCTGGGTGTCCATGGTGTCGAGCCCGATTCCACGCGCATGAAGTGCAGCCACCCAGGGTGCCTGGGCAAAGCGGATACGCGCGCCACTGCCAAACATCACCAATTCGGGGTCGAGATCGATAATTCTCTGGAAGTGGCTTAACTGCAGATCGTCGAAACCGGGGCAGTTCCAGGGCAGCCGGTCGCCCATGGCACTGACGATCAGGCTCTCGCTGAAACGCTCGCGGTTGACCTCGACCCAACCCGGGCCGTAGGCCGTAATGGTGTTGACGTTGGGGGCATCCGCGTGGATTTTCATGGTGTGTGCGTGTCCAAGAGGGTGTGGCAGCGCCGGGGCGGCGCGTCGAACTGTGGTCAAATTATAGGTTTCGCCCTGTGCCAACTATTCCCGGAGGGACTTTGAGAACCGTTCAAAAATCTGCCAAGCTTGCCAATGTTCTGTACGACATCCGTGGCCCGATCATGGATGCTGCCCGGCAGATGGAGGAAGAAGGCCAGAAAATCATCAAGCTCAACCTGGGCAACCTGGCTGTGTTTGGCTTTGACGCGCCCGAAGAAATCCAGCAGGACATGATCCGCAACCTGCCCAATTCGGCTGGGTACTCTGACAGCAAGGGCATTTTTGCGGCGCGCAAGGCGGTGATGCACGAGACCCAGAAGCAGGGCATCAGGGGCGTGACGCTGGACGATATCTACCTGGGCAATGGTGCCAGTGAGCTCATTACCATGGCGACCAATGCGCTGCTGGACAACGGTGACGAACTGCTCCTTCCCATGCCCGACTACCCGCTGTGGACCGCCTCCACCAGCCTGTCGGGCGGCACGCCGGTGCATTACCGCTGCGACGAAGCCAATGGCTGGATGCCCGACCTGGACGACATCCGCGCCAAGATCACGCCGCGCACCAAGGGCATTGTGGTCATCAACCCCAACAACCCTACTGGCGTGTTGTATTCGGACGCGCTGCTCAAGGGTATTGTGGGAATTGCACGCCAGCACGGGCTGGTGATCATGGCCGACGAGGTTTATGACAAGGTGCTCTACGACGGCGTCCGGCATACGGCGCTGGCCAGTCTGTCGGAAGATGTGCTCACGCTCACCTTCAACTCGCTTTCCAAGAGCTACCGTTCCTGCGGATACCGTGCCGGCTGGATGGTGGTCTCGGGCCCCAAGAAGTCAGCTTCAGACTACATCGAAGGTCTCAACATGCTGGCCAACATGAAGCTGTGCTCCAACGTACCCGGCCAGTGGGCGATTCAAACGGCGCTGGGCGGCTACCAAAGCATCAACGACCTGGTGTGCGAGGGCGGTCGTCTGCGCCGCCAGCGCGATCTGGCCTATGAGCTGATTACTGCCATTCCGGGTGTGACCTGTGTCAAACCGGCCGCTGCGCTGTACATCTTTCCACGCCTTGACCCCAAGGTGTACCCGATTTCTGACGACCGCCAGTTCTTCCTGGAGTTGTTGCGCGCAACCCGGGTGATGCTGGTGCAGGGCACGGGCTTTAACTGGGACCAACCGGACCATTTCCGCATTGTGTTCCTGCCGCACGAAGACGATTTGCGCGAGGCCATTGGCCGCATCGCCAAGTTTCTGGAGGGTTACCGCAAGCGCCACGGAACCTGAACAGCTTCCGTTTTATGAGTGGCCCGCGCACCGACGGTGCGGGTCTTTGACATTTTTACTGCAACTATCTGTATGAAACCGATTCAAGTGGGCCTGTTGGGCATTGGCGTAGTGGGAACTGGCACCTTCAACGTGCTGCGGCGTAACCAGGCCGAAATCCAGCGCCGTGCCGGGCGCGGCATCACCATCACCATGGTGGCCGATCTGGACGTGGCACGCGCGCAAAGCGTGGTGGGCGAGGGCGTGCAGGTGGTAAGTGACGCACGCGCCGTGATTGCCAACCCCGACATCGACATCGTGATCGAACTCATCGGCGGCTATGGCATTGCCAAAACGCTGGTGCTCGAAGCCATTGCCGCAGGCAAGCATGTGGTTACGGCCAACAAGGCCCTGTTGGCGGTACACGGCACCGAGATCTTTGCCGCCGCGTCGGCCAAGGGCGTGATGGTGGCGTTTGAGGCCGCGGTGGCCGGTGGCATTCCCATCATCAAGGCGCTGCGCGAAGGGCTCACCGCCAACCGCATCCAGTGGATAGCGGGCATCATCAACGGCACCACCAACTTCATCCTGAGCGAAATGCGCGACAAGGGGCTGGACTTTGGTGTGGTGCTCAAGGAAGCGCAACGCCTGGGCTACGCCGAAGCCGACCCGACCTTTGACATTGAAGGCGTGGACGCGGCGCACAAGGCCACCATCATGTCGGCCATTGCCTTTGGCATTCCGGTGCAGTTTGACAAGGCCTATATCGAAGGCATCACCAAGCTTGCCGCGCAAGACATCCGCTACGCCGAGCAACTGGGCTATCGCATCAAGCTGCTGGGCATTGCCAAGCGCCGCACCGATGGCGTGGAATTGCGCGTACACCCCAGCCTGATTCCGGCCAAGCGCCTGATCGCCAACGTCGAGGGTGCCATGAACGCCGTAGTGGTGCAAGGCGACGCGGTCGGAACCACGCTCTACTATGGCAAGGGTGCAGGCTCGGAGCCCACCGCCAGCGCCGTGATTGCCGATCTGGTGGACATCGCCCGGCTGCACACCGCTGACGCAGCCCAGCGCGTGCCGCATCTGGCGTTCCAGCCGAACACTTTTGACCAAGCCAAGAGCGAGTTGCCGGTGCTGCCCATGAGTGAAGTGGTAACCAGCTACTACCTGCGCCTGCGCGTGGCCGACGAGCCCGGCGTGCTGGCCAAGGTCACCGGTATCCTGGCCAGTGCCGAGATCAGCATCGACGCGGTGCTGCAGCGCGAAGCCGATGAAGTGGGTGGCGAAGGTGCCACCCAGACCGACCTCATCATCCTCACCCACGACTGCGTTGAAGCGCGCATGAACGCCGCCATCGCCGCCATGCAGGCTCTGCCCACGGTGCTGGAGCCCATTACCCGCATCCGCAAGGAAGAACTGGCCTGATGAAATACCTCTCTACCCGCGGCCACCCCGAGCGCAAGCGCTTTTGCGAAATCCTGCTCGAAGGCCTGGCCCCCGACGGCGGCCTGTACCTGCCCGAGTCGTATCCCCAGGTAGACGACGCCACGCTGGCGCGCTGGCGTGAGGTGTACCACCGCCAGGGCTATGCGGAGCTTGCCTTTGAGATTTTGTCGCTCTACATCGACGACATTCCCGCCGCCGACCTGCGCGCCTTGTGTGTCAAGACCTACACCGCCGAGGTGTTCGGCACAGGCGAGATCGTCCCGCTGCGCCACCTGCAGGGTGACGTGTGGCTCGAAGGCCTGTCCAATGGTCCCACACTGGCATTCAAGGACATGGCGATGCAACTGCTGGGCAACCTGTTCGAGTACGAACTGGCACGTCGCGGTGAGCAGCTCAACATCCTGGGTGCCACCAGCGGCGACACCGGTAGCGCGGCCGAGTACGCCATGCGCGGCAAGAAGGGCGTGCGCGTATTCATGACCAGCCCGCACGGGCGCATGAGCCCGTTCCAGCAGGCACAAATGTTCAGTCTGCAAGACGCCAACATCTACAACATCGCCATCGAGGGCGTGTTTGACGACTGCCAGGACATCGTAAAGGCAGTCAGCAACGATCTTGAGTTCAAGCGCAAGTACAAAATTGGGACGGTCAATTCGATCAACTGGGCGCGCCTCTTGGCCCAGGTGGTGTACTACTTTGCTGGTTACATCCAAGCAACGGAATCGAATAGCCAACAGGTGTCTTTTGCCGTGCCCAGCGGCAACTTTGGCAATGTTTGCGCCGGCCATGTGGCACGCATGATGGGGTTGCCGATTGCACAACTGGTGGTGGCCACCAACGAAAACGATGTGCTCGATGAGTTCTTCCGTACTGGCGTGTACCGCGTGCGCGGCACGGCCGACACATTTGAAACCTCCAGCCCGTCAATGGACATCTCCAAGGCCAGCAACTTCGAGCGCTTTGTGTTTGACCTGCTCGGGCGCGACGGCGCGCGAACCAAGGCGCTGTTTGCCGACGCCCTGGCGCGCGAAGGCCAGTTTGACCTCAGCGCCGATCCGGCCTTTGCCCAGGCGCGCGAGCGCTACGGCTTTGTCAGCGGCAAGAGCACGCACGCTGACCGCCTGGCCACTATTCGCAGCACCTGGCAGCAGCACGAAGTGATGATCGACACCCACACTGCCGACGCCCTCAAAGTGGCACTCGAGCGCCGCGTTGCAGGCGTTCCCATGGTGGTGCTCGAAACTGCGCTGCCAGTCAAGTTTGCCGAGACCATTGTCGAAGCACTGGGACGCACACCCATGCGCCCGGTGCGCTTTGAAGGCATCGAATCCCTGCCCAAGCGCGTGCGCGTGATGCCCGCCGATGCGGCGGCGGTCAAAGCGCTGATTTCCGCCGAGTGCGGTGCCTGAGCGTTCCCGCCATGACCCTGCGCAAGCACGCTCCGCTGCAGCCACTCGACGAGGCTCTGGAAAAGCTGCTGGGCTTTGCCTCGCCCTTGCAGCAAGTCGAAGAGATTGACACCATGCACGCCGATGGGCGCGTGCTGGCACAGGACGTGGTATCGGAGCTGCATGTCCCACCGCACGACAACAGCGCCATGGACGGCTACGCCGTTCGCTGCGCCGATGTGCCCCACTCTGGAGTGCAACTACCGGTATCGCAGCGCCTGGCAGCGGGTGTGGCGGCCAAAGCTCTGGAGAGTGGCAGCGCAGCGCGCATTTTTACCGGCGGCGTGGTCCCTCCCGGTGCCGACGCCGTAGTGATGCAGGAAGAGTGCGCCGCGCTCTCCGATGGTGCCGCCCAGGACGCGCGCGTGCAGATCAACGCGGTGCCGCAGGCCGGACAACACATCCGGCGTGCGGGCGAAGACGTCACGCGCAACCAGGTGGTGCTGGCAGCGGGAACGCGCCTGGGGCCGGCAGAAATCGGCCTGGCTGCCAGCATTGGCTTGGACCGCTTGCACGTTCTGCGCCGCCCACGCGTGGCGCTGTTTTCCACCGGCGACGAACTGGTGATGCCCGGCACGGTTGCACCGCGCGACATGCGCCCCGGGGCGATCTACAACTCCAACCGTTATTTTTTGAGCGCACTGCTGCGCCGCCTGGGCTGCGAGGTCACCGACTACGGCATCGTGCCCGACCTGCGCGACGCCACCATCGAGGCGCTGCGCTCGGCCTCCCTGGCGCACGACGCCATTTTGACCAGCGGCGGCGTATCGGTGGGCGAAGAGGACCACATCAAACCCGCCGTACAGGCCCTGGGCACGCTCGACCTGTGGCAAATCGCCATCAAGCCGGGCAAGCCGTTTGCCTATGGCAGCATCGGGCCCTGCCACTTTCTGGGGCTGCCGGGCAACCCGGTATCGAGCTTTGTCACCTTTTTGCTGCTGGTGCGCCCGTTTTTGCTGCGCCTGCAAGGCGCAAACGATGTGGCCCTGCGCAGCGTTGCCGCAAGGGCCGACTTTGCCTGGCCCAAGCCCGACCGCAGGCGCGAGTTTCTGCGCGTGCGGCGCAACGCCAACGGGGGCCTGGACCTGTATGCCAACCAGAGTTCGGGCGTGCTGACTTCGGCAGCGTGGGCCGATGGCCTGCTCGACAACCCGCCGGGCTGCGCCATTGCGCCGGGCGACACGGTGCGCTTTGTCGCCTTTTCGGAGCTGCTGGCATGAAGGTCACCGTCAAGTATTTCGCCTCAATCCGCGAGGCCATGGGAGTCGGAGACGAGGCTGTCGATACCGACGCACTCACCCTGGCGCAGTTGCGCGATGCGCTCATCGCGCGCCCCGGCGCAGCGGGCGAATCGCTAGCGCGTGGGCGCGCCGTGCGCATGGCGCTCAACCAGGTCATGAGCGACGAATCGGCTCCTCTCACCGAAGGCTGCGAAGTCGCTTTCTTTCCGCCCGTTACCGGCGGTTGACAGGCCCCCACGCTGTGCCGCTGCGCGGTTCGCTGCTCCCTCGTTCCCCGCAGAGATTGGCGCAGGGGCCCGCGCCTTAGCTGTCAAACGCCCAGCATGTCGGCGCGGACCCCTGCGCCAATCTCTGCTACCGGGTCTGTGCTGGTCACGGGGCGGGCAGGTGCTTAACTTCTGCACTGATCGTTGGCAATCAGTTCCATGTCAAAGGGCTGACTGGCCTTTTGCATCGGCTCGCGCAGCCGGTTTTCGATCAGACCGCTTTGGGACAGCGCGGCCTTGATGCACGCCGGGTTGGGTTCGGCAAACAGTGCACTGATCAGCAGCACCAGCGGTGCCCATAGCGTGCGCGCCTGGGCCGTCTCGCCTTCCTGGGCCAGAGCGATCACACGGGCCAACTGGCTGGTGCACAGGTGGGCGCTGGCGGCAATGGCACCGCTTGCGCCTGCGGCGACGCTGCCCATGATCTGATGGTCTTCGCCAGCGAGCACTTGCAGCGCACCGTCGGCTATCAGCTGCTGGGTCTTGGCGGCATTGCCACCGCAGTCCTTGATGGCGCGGATCATGGGGTGTTGCGCCAGACGCCGCAGCGTTGCCAGCGTCATCTCCACTCCGGTGCGGTAGGGAATGTCGTAGACGATGAGCGGCACCGCCGAAGCGTCGGCAATGCGCGCAAACCAGGCCAGCACGCCGTCCTGCGACGGCCGGATGTAGTGCGGCGCGGCAACCAGCAGACCGGCAATAGGCTTGCTGCTGGCCTTGCGTGCAAAGGCGATGGCGTCCGGCAAGTTGTAGCCGGAGTAGCCCATCACCACCGGCAAACCATCGGCGTGGTCCAGCACGGTTTGCAGCACGGCCCACTGCTCGTCCTTGGACAAGGCTGCGGCCTCGCCGGTGCTGCCGCACACCACATAACCGGCGATGCCGGTGGCGCGGTAGTGGGACAGCAGCCGTTTGAGTGCGGTGTGGTCCACGGCATGGGCGTCGCCGGTAAACGGCGTGATCAGAGGAATCCAGAGTCCGGAAAAATCGGTCTGGTGCGGCAGGCGAGTGTTTGCAGTCGGCATACATCATCCATTTGAGAAAAGATGACCGTCTATTGCCGCCAACAGTGTGCAATGGTGCCAGGGTGAAGCCCGCGTGGGGCTGCCGGTGTGGTTCCATCGCTCATCTGAGGACGGAACCAAAGCTCCGGTCAGATGAGCCTGGTTTTTTTCGATGTGCTGGCGCACGCACAGCCGCTCATCCCGCGGCTCAGGCCCGGGTTTGAAGCAAGACGGTATGTGGTCAACATGGCGCACAGTGTAGCAGCGCAGAGCGCCTGCCCCAAGTGATGCCAAAATGCGGCCATGACCCATAGCCGCGTTTCCATCCAGACCCACGACTTTGACCTCTCCAGTGAGGTGGCAGCCTTGCGGGGGCGCGACGCGCGGGTGGGCGCGGTGTGCTGCTTTGTGGGCACGGTGCGCGACCGCAACGGCGGCGATCCTTCGAGCGTGCAGTCGCTGGAACTGGAGCACTACCCCGGCATGACCGAGAAGGCGATTGAGGCCATGATCGACGAGGCGCATCGGCGCTTTGCGCTGTTTGGCGTGCGGGTGATCCACCGCGTCGGCCTGCTGCAGCCGCTGGACCAGATCGTGCTGGTGGCGGTGACTTCGGCGCACCGGCTCGAGAGTTTTCAGGCCTGCGAGTTCCTGATGGACTACCTCAAAACCCAGGCACCGTTTTGGAAGAAAGAGCAAACCCCGCAAGGCGCGCATTGGGTGGACGCACGCGTGGCCGACGATGCCGCGTTGGCACGCTGGGGAATTGCGGCTTCCAACGCCTGAGCCTGCGGTGTGCCCTTGAAAATCGCCGACTATCCCCAAGCTCTGGGGAAACAGTGAGGTATTTATGCGGATCGAAAAATTCACCACCAAGTTTCAGGAAGCCTTGAGCGAAGCGCAATCGCTGGCGCTGGCGCACGACCACGCCTACATCGAGCCGGTGCATGTGCTGCTGGCCATGCTGCAGCAGGAAGACGGCCCCAAGGCGCTGCTGCACCGCGCCGGCGTCAACGTCGCAGGCCTGAGCGCGGCAGCCGAAGCCGCCATGAAGCGCCTGCCCGAAGTACACGGCCAGGAGCAGGTCACGCTCGGGCGCGACATGGTGAGCCTGATGCAAGCGGCTGAAAAAGAAGCCATCAAGCGTGGCGACCAGTTTGTCGCTGGCGAATTGTTTCTGCTGGCCTTGACCGACAGCAAGGCTGAAGTGGGCAATATGGTGCGCGGCCAGGGTATGTCGCGCCACAGCCTCGAAGCCGCCGTGGACGCGGTGCGCGGTGGTCAGAGCGTGGACAGTGCCGACGCCGAAGAACAGCGCGAATCGCTCAAAAAATACTGCATCGACCTGACCGAGCGCGCCCGCGCGGGCAAGCTCGACCCGGTGATTGGCCGCGACGACGAAATCCGCCGCGCCATCCAGGTGCTGCAACGCCGCACCAAAAACAACCCGGTGCTCATTGGCGAGCCTGGCGTGGGCAAGACCGCCATCGTTGAAGGGCTGGCGCAGCGCATTGTGGCGGGCGAAGTGCCCGACTCGCTCAAGGGCAAGCGCGTGCTGTCGCTTGATATGGCCTCGCTCTTGGCCGGTGCCAAGTTCCGCGGCGAGTTTGAGGAGCGGCTCAAGAACGTGCTCAAGGACCTGTCCAAAGACCAGGGCCAAACCATCGTCTTTATCGACGAACTCCACACGATGGTGGGCGCGGGCAAGGCCGAAGGCGCCATCGACGCGGGCAATATGCTCAAGCCCGCGCTGGCGCGCGGCGAACTGCACTGCGTGGGCGCAACCACGCTCGACGAATACCGCAAATACATCGAGAAAGACGCTGCCCTGGAGCGGCGCTTCCAGAAAATTCTGGTGGGCGAGCCCACGGTGGAAGCCACCATTGCCATCTTGCGCGGCCTCAAGGAGCGCTACGAAGTGCATCACGGCGTGGACATCACCGACCCGGCCATTGTGGCCGCTGCCGAACTCTCCAACCGCTACATCACCGACCGTTTTTTGCCCGACAAGGCGATTGACCTGATTGACGAAGCCGCCTCCAAAATCAAGATCGAACTCGACTCCAAGCCCGAGGTCATGGACAAGCTCGACCGCCGCCTGATCCAGCTCCAGATTGAGCGCGAGGCGGTCAAGAAAGAATCTGACGACGCCTCGCGCAAGCGCTTTGAGCTGATCAACGACGAAATCCGCAACTTGCAAAAAGAGATCGCTGACCTGGACGAAATCTGGAAGGCCGAGAAGGCCACGGCGCAGGGTAGCGCCCAGGTGCGCGAAGACATTGACAAGCTGCGCCAGCAAATCGAGTCGCTCACGCGCAAGGGCGATCTGGCCAAGGTGGCCGAGTTGCAATACGGGCGCTTGCCCGAGATGGAAAAACGCCTCAAGCAAGCGCAGGCCAAGGAGGCCGGCAAGGCGCGGGGCGGCGACGGCGCGGGGCGGCAACTGCTGCGCACCATGGTCGGCGCTGAAGAGATTGCCGAAGTGGTGAGCCGCGCTACCGGCATCCCCGTTTCCAAGATGATGCAGGGCGAAAAAGACAAGCTGCTGCAGATGGAAACCAAGCTGCACCAGCGCGTGGTCGGCCAGAACGAAGCCATCGCCGCCGTGGCCAACGCCATCCGGCGCTCGCGCTCGGGCCTTTCCGACCCGAACCGCCCGACCGGCTCGTTCCTGTTCCTCGGCCCCACCGGCGTGGGCAAGACCGAGCTGTGCAAGGCGCTGGCCGGATTCCTGTTTGACAGCGAAGACCACTTGATCCGCATTGACATGAGCGAGTTCATGGAAAAGCATTCCGTGGCGCGCCTGATCGGTGCGCCCCCGGGCTACGTGGGCTACGAGGAGGGCGGCTACCTGACCGAGGCGGTGCGCCGCAAGCCCTACGCCGTGCTGCTGCTCGACGAGGTGGAAAAAGCCCACCCGGACGTGTTCAACGTGCTGCTGCAAGTGCTGGACGACGGTCGCCTGACCGACGGCCAGGGCCGCACGGTGGACTTCAAGAACACCGTCATTGTGATGACCAGCAACATTGGCTCGCAGTTGATCCAGGCCATGGTTGGCCAGGACGCCGAGGACATCAAGGACGCGGTGACGGGCGAGCTCAAGAACCATTTCCGGCCCGAGTTTCTCAACCGCATTGACGAAACCGTGGTGTTCCATGCGCTCGACGCCGCGCACATTGCCGATATTGCCAAGATCCAGTTGGCAATCCTTACCCAGCGCCTGGCGCACATGGACTTGGTGCTGGAAGTCTCCGACGCCGCCGTGGCCGAACTGGCCAAGGTTGGGTTTGACCCGGTGTTTGGCGCGCGCCCGCTCAAGCGCGCGATCCAGCAGCGCATCGAGAACCCGCTATCGACGCTGCTGCTCGAAGGCAAGTTCCTGCCCAAAGACACCATCAAGGTGGGGGTGGACCCGATCAAGGCACCCGGCCAGTTCCACTTCACCAAGGCTTAGTGCTCTGGCGGTGGCAGGGGCGCTAAACTTGCGCCCTACCAACCCGCTGGAGGAGCCCCATGGCCGCCTATTTGATCGTGGACACCGTGCTCGACAATCCCGAGCTGTATGAGGAATACAAGCTGCGCGCCAAGCCGTTGGTCGAGCAGTTTGGTGGCGAGTACCTGGCGCGTGGCGGCAAGCTCACCATCCAGGAAAACACACTTTGGTCGCCCACGCGCATGGTGCTGCTCAAGTTTGCCGACACCGCAGCGGCCGAGCGTTTCTACCACTCCCCCGAGTACCAGGAAATCGTCCCCATCGCCAAACAATCCGCCCGCCGCACCCTGGTCGTCCTCGAAGGCATGTAGCCTGGTTTTAACAGCCGCGATTTCAGAGGGGTCGTGGGGTCAGATCACGATTCAAGCCTTTGTTCCCCGCATTGCGCCTTCCGTCGCTGAGGAACTCATCGCTGAGTGCCGCGCCGCATCCGTTACTGAATGAGCCAAGTCACTCAGCTCGACGCCTCGGCCATTCTGGCCTTTTTGCAGGGAGAGCCCGGCGCGGACATAGTGCGCCAGGCGCGTTGGTACTATCATCGCCTGACACGCCGGTAGCCGACCGTGTGGCGGTACCCTAACTGAAATCCATCCACAATGAACGACATATCACCCCCACTGGACTTGAGATCTTTGCGCGATGCTCTGGCGTCGCTCAACCGTGCCGTCACGCGGTGGCAGGCGTCGGGCTCACTGGACGAAGAACTCCGCGATGCCTGCATCCAGCGTTTTGAATACACCTTCGAACTAAGTTGGAAGATGCTTCAGCGGCGACTGGAGCGCGACCTTGCTGATGCGCGCAGCGTGGACGCGATGAGCTTTCGGGACCTGATACGCAGCGGCGGCGAGCGTGGCTTGGTGCGTGATGTGGACGTCTGGATGGTGTTTCGGGACAAGCGCAACATCACTTCGCACACCTACAACGCAGCCAAAGCCGCAGAGGTTGCCGCAGTGATTCAGGCGTTTGCCCAGGAGGCGCAAGAGCTTCTGTCGCAGTTGCAAGCCAGAGGCGCCAACGATGCTTGACATCACAGTGTCGCACTACGAGCAGGTAAAAAGCCTGTTGGCGCTGCGGCTACCGCAGGTAACGGCCATGGCATTTGGATCGCGGGTGGCGGATTGGCCCTTTGGGCCGGGCAGCAAGCCCTACTCGGATCTGGACATTGCCCTGTGGGGGCTGTGCGCGGCTGACGACAAGGCGCTTGCCCATTTGCGCGCCGATTTGGAAGAAAGCTCGCTGCCGTGGCGCGTGGACCTTAGCAACGCCAACGATCTACCCCCGCCCTTGCGCGAATTGGTGCAGCAGCGTGGCGTGCTGCTCCAAGGCGCTTCACGTCCACATGTCACCACCGCGTGAGCGGGTGTTGCTCGGTTCAGCGCTAAAGTAGCCACCATGTCATCTATCACCTCATCCGAAACCGTAGTCCAAACCCAGTTGGACGCCTACAACGCAAAAGACCTTGATGCGTGGCTGGACACCTACGCCAGTGACGCCAAACAATTCGAGTTGGGTGGCAAGCTTCTCGCTCAGGGCCATGCAGAGATCCGGGCACGCACTGCACAGCGCTTTGCGGAGCCCAATCTTCACGCACAACTGCTCAAGCGCGTGACCATGGGTAATGTGGTGATTGACCACGAAACGGTAACGCGCACTTTCCCCGAGGGGCCTGGCACTGTGGAGCTTGTTTGCGTGTACGTTGTTTCAAGCGGAAAAATCCAAAGCGCTTCGTTCAACTTCGGCCCGCAGGTTCTACGCTCCAAACCATAGAGCCAGTGGCATTGCGTTGTGTGTAGCGCGGTGCCTTGCCGGCCTACTTCAGCTTGTAAGTCCCCGTCTGCCGGTTGCAGTTTTGCATGGTGCCGGGCTTGACCTGGGGAAAGTTGCCCAAGGGCAGCACGACGCCACTGGCCTGTATACCTTCGTACTTGCCGGTGCCCGCCACCACTTCGCGCGTCACTTTGCCGTCGCTACCCATGGTCAGGTAGGCGAGTTGCTTGTCGCCGTCGCGGTCCAGTGCTTCGCACATCGTCAATTGGTTAGCCTTGCCGTCAAGCGAGGTATTCATCCCCACGCAGCGGAAGGAGGTGTTGTCCATCATGCCGCCGGGCGGGTTGCTGCGCGCGGTGCCCGTCATCTCGTAGCTAAAGCCCATCTGGGTTTTGGAGAAAGCAATGGCGGCCGCCGTGCCCGAGTAGCAACTGGTGAAGTCGTAGTTGCCCTCCTTGGGAAAGGTCTGCGCCAGCGCAGACTGGGCCAGAGCGCACGCCGCCAAGACTCCCGCGCACACGACGCAGCGTTGCAGTTTATTGATGGTTTGCATACCCAGACTCCTCCATGTTGACCCACACTGTGCCGATCAGGGTTGGCGCCAAACCCTAAGCCAGTCTAGGCAGCGCCAGTGGCGCGATGTTGCGAAACCGCAAGGATGGCCACTCTGTCATTGCGAACGTAGTGAAGCAATCCATGCAGGCATGAAGCCATGGATCGCCACGGCCTGACGGCCTCGCGTTGACGAGGGGCGGTGGTGCAATCTGCGCAGTCCCGCCGCAGGCTAAGATGCAGCCATGACCCAAGCCGCTACGCTCTCCGCTACCGACGCCGTGCCTTTGCGCCAGGACGCGGCCATCATTGGTCTGGTTGGGTTGGCGCATGCCAGTTCGCACTTTGGGCATTTGATTCTGCCGCTGTTGTTTCCGGTGTTTCTGCAGGAGTTTGGACTGAGCTACTCGGAGCTCGGCCTGTTGATGACCAGCTTTTTTGTGGTGTCGGGTGTCGGACAGGCGCTGGCCGGGTTTGTGGTGGACCGGCTGGGCGCGCGCCCGTTGTTGTTTGTGGCGCTTACGCTGTTTGCCGTGGCGTGCTTCGGTGCTTCGCTGGTCACGGGCTATGTGGGGCTGTGGCTGGTGGCGCTGCTGGCCGGCCTGGGCAATGCCACGTTTCATCCGGTGGACTTCACCATTCTCAACCAGCGCGTATCCGCGCCACGGCTGGGCTACGCGTTCAGCGCCCATGGCCTCACCGGCAACCTTGGCTGGGCTACCGCGCCCTTGTTCTTTGCCGGGCTGGGCAGCTTGTGGGGCTGGCGCAATGCGTATCTGGCGGCGTCTGTGTTGTACGTGGCCATTCTGGCGCTGATGCTGTGGCAGCGCGACAAGCTGCTCACGCGCGTGGTGCGGCACGACCCGCAGGTACCGCGTGAGCACGACATGGCGTTCATGAAGCTGCCGGTGGTGTGGTGGTGCTTTAGTTTCTTTTTGCTCTCCACCATGACGCTGGCAGTGATGCAAAACTACTCGGTGCCGATTCTCAAAAACCTCTACGGCGTGAGCTTTCAGGCTGCCACCTACACGCTCACGGCCTATATGCTCTGCGGCGCACTGGGCATGCTGGTGGGCGGCTTTGTGGCGGCGCGCACGGTCCATAGCGACCGCGTGGTGGCGCTGGCCATGACCTGCGGCGCGGCGCTGCTGGCGCTGTGCGGTACCGCCTGGCTGGGTGCCAGCCTGGGCATGGTGGTGCTGGCGGGCACCGGCTTTTCCATCGGCATTGGCGGACCGTCGCGCGACATGATGATCAAGAAGGCCACGCCCAAGGGCGCAACCGGGCGTGTGTATGGGCTGGTGTACTCGGGGCTGGACTCGGGGCTGGCGCTGGGCCCCTTGCTATTTGGCGTGCTGATGGACCGCGCCTGGTACGGCGCCACCCTGGTGGCCGCAGCCGCCGTGCTGCTGCTCAGCGTCGTAGCGGCCCTGGGCGTGGGGCAGCGCACCGCGCGCTGAACCGCATCGGTCAGGGTATGTGGCCAATTCGCTGGCATGATCGGGGCTTGCAATGCAATCCCAGCCTTTAACCATGACCGACAGCCTTTCAGAAGCCACTACCGATATACCCCCCAGCGCGGCAAACACCCCGCCACGAGCGCCCAAGCCCGATGTTTTTCCGGTGCTTGAGCAACTTTCCGCCCTGCACCCACAGCTTTTTGGCGCGGAGTTTCGGCCGCTCAAGCGCGGCATTTTTCAGGATTTGATCGACGCCCACCCCGAGGCGTTTGCGCGCGATGCGCTCAAGGCGGCGCTGGCGTTTCATACCCGCTCCACGCGCTACCTGAGCGCACTGGCTTCTGGCCAACCGCGTCACGATCTGCAAGGGCAGGCGGTGGAAGCCACCGCCCCTGAGCACGTGTACCAGGCGCTGATCGAGGTGTTTCGCCGCCGCCAGAATCGCACGCAAGAGAACCTGACGCCCAAACTGGTTGCGCGTATCGCCCAGGCGTTTACCGCCAGTGGCCTGTCGGGCCCAGCCTACGCCGAGCTGGTGCACGGGCGCGATGAGGCCGCCAACGCCGCATTGGACGAGGCCATGAGCTTGGCCCAGGAGCACGCCGCCAAGGACGAAGCACTGCTACGCGCATTTGAGGCCAGCGGCGCAGCCTCGGTGGCGGCGTTTGCCGACATGTATGGCATGCAGCCGCGCGCCGTGGCCGCTCAGTTGGAGCGCGCACGCACCGGGGCGCAAAGCCGCGCCGCCGTGACAGCGGGGTAGGGCGGTTGAAGATCAGGGCCATCCGTAACCGACATTTCATCGGGCTGTTCTACGGCTCGGTGCTGCTGCTGGCCGTCACCGTGGTGGGCACCGTGGGCTACTGGTACATCGGCAGCCCCAACGCCACCTGGATCGACAGCTTTTACATGACCTTCATCACCATTGCCGCCATCGGCTTTGGTGAAATTGTGGACCTCAGCGCCCACCCCATGGGGCGCTTGTTCACGGTGTTCATTGCCATCGTTGGCATCGGCACCATGAGTTACCTGTTTTCCAACTTCGTTGCATTTCTGATTGATTCGGATCTGAACGCCAACCTGAGGAGAAAGCGCATGGAAAAGGATATTGCCAAACTCAGCGGGCATTACATCGTGTGCGGCATTGGCCGTGTGGGCTCCAACGTAGCCACCGAATTATTCAAGACGCAGCGCGAGCTGGTGGTGATTGAAAACAGCCGCGAGGTACTCGACACCTGGCTGGAGTACCACCCCGACGCCCTGCACCTGCACGACGACGCCGCCGACGATGCTGCCCTGCATCGGGCCGGTATTGCCCGTGCCGCCGGGGTGTTTGCCGTGACTGGCAACGACAGCCACAACCTGATGATTTCGCTCTCGGTCAAGATGCTCAACCCCAAGACACGGGTGGTGGTGCGGCTGCACGACATACGCAACTCCAGCAAGGCACGGCGCGCCGGTGCCGACGAGATTGTGTCGCCTGACTTTGCTGGCGGAATGCGCATTGCCTCGGTCATGGTGCGCCCGCACGCCGTCAACTTCATGGACCAGATGCTGCACAGCGACGACAACCTGCGCGTAGAAGAAGTGCTGGTGCCCGACACCCTGACCGATACGCCTTTGTCGGCGCTATTGCCCAAGTCGCCAGACTACCTGGTGATGGCCACGCACGAAAACGGCGAGTGGATTTTCAACCCCCCCGACGACCACTGCATCGCCGCCGGAACCGCCCTGGTACTGATGACCAGCCCCGGTGGGCGCGAAGCGGTGGAGAAGGGGCTGCGCGCCTGAACCCCGCGTAACCCGCGCGGCACTGGCACAGGCTACGGGTTTCTCTAGAGCGCCTTGAGCCGCTCCAGCGCCGCGTTGAGCGTCTCGTCTTTCTTGGCAAAGCAAAAGCGCACCACGCGCTGGTCGAAGCCGTTGCCGTAGAAGGCTGACAGCGGGATGGCTGCCACGCCAATTTCGCGTGTCAGCCATTGGCAGAAATCGGCTTCGCTCAAGTCACTAACCTGAGCAATATCGACGCACTGAAAGTAGCTGCCCTGGCACGGCAGCAGTTTGAGGCGGGTGTGCGCCAAGCCCTGGCGGAACAGGTCGCGCTTGCGCTGGTAGAAGGCGCTCAGGCCCAGGTAGGGCTGGGGGTCGGCCATGTAGCTGGCCAGCCCGTACTGCATTGGGGTGTTGACGGTAAACACGTTGAACTGGTGCACCTTGCGAAACTCGGCGCTGAGCGCCTGGGGGGCCGCCACATAGCCCACTTTCCAGCCGGTGACGTGGTAGGTTTTGCCAAAACTCGACACGATGAAGGCGCGCTCGGCCAGGCCGGGGTAGCGCGCGGCGCTGGCGTGCTCGGCACCATCAAACACCATGTGCTCGTAGACCTCGTCGCTGATCAGCAGTACGTCGGTGGGTGCCAGCAGTTGTTCCAGCGCGAGCATGTCCTGGTGCGACCACACCGTGGCGCTGGGGTTGTGCGGGGTGTTGACGATGATGGCGCGCGTGCGCGGCGTGATGGCAGCGGCGATGGCGGCAAAGTCGGGCCGAAACGTTCCCGACGTTAGCGCCACGCGCACCGCCACGCCACCGGCCAGTGCAATGTTGGGCACGTAGCTGTCGTAGCAGGGCTCCAGCACAATCACCTCGTCTCCAGGATGCACCACCGCCAGAATGATGGTGATGATGGCCTGGGTAGCACCGGCCGTGATGGTGATCTCGTCTGCCGCGCGGTAGTGGTGGCTGTACAGCGCTTCAATCTTTGCCGCAACGGCCTCGCGCAGCGGAGGCACACCGGTCATGGGCGGGTACTGGTTGTGGCCCGCAAGCATGGCTTGGTTGACGTGCTCCAGCAGCGCCGGGTCGCAGGCAAAGTCAGGAAAACCCTGGCCCAGGTTGACGGCCTTGTGCTCGGTGGCGAGTGCCGACATGACGGTAAAAATGGTCGTGCCGACCGCGCGCAGGCGGGATTGAAGTGGGTTCATGGCGGCAAAAAATCCGTTACGATATGCGGGTTGGCAGACAGCGGTGATCCCGCAGTGTGCCGCAATTTTAGGTCGGTGTCGGGCCAACCCCGGCAACCGGAGACGAGTAAGTGACCATAGGCAGGACACAATCCTGCCAGGAGACACATCGATGAAAACCCAGCAGCCCCTGCGCTTGCACGTACCGGAGCCCTCTGCGCGCCCCGGAGCCGAAACCAATTTTTCCTATCTGCATCTCTCGCCCGCGGGCACGGTGCGCAAACCCCCGCTCAACGTGCAGCCGGCGCAAACCGCCGACCTGGCCTTCAGCCTGATCCGAGTGCTTGACGATGACGGCAAGGCGGTCGGGCCCTGGGCACCCAAGGTGGATGCGGCGGTGCTGCTGCAGGGCCTGCGCACCATGGTCAAGACGCGCATTTTTGACGCGCGCATGCTCATGGCGCAGCGCCAGAAGAAACTCTCGTTTTATATGCAGAGCCTGGGCGAAGAAGCCATTGGTTCGGCGCACGCCATGGCACTGAGTGAAGGCGATATGTGCTTTCCCACCTACCGCCAGCAAAGCTTGCTGATGGCGCGCGCCGTGCCGCTGGTGGAGCTGATCTGTCAGCTCATGTCCAACAATCGCGATCCGCTCAAGGGCCGCCAGTTGCCCACGCTGTACTCGGTGCGCAAGGCGGGTTACTTCACGATCTCGGGCAACCTGGCTACGCAGTTCATCCAGGCGGTGGGCTGGGCCATGGCGTCGGCTATCAAGAACGACACCAAGATTGCCTCGGCCTGGATTGGCGACGGTGCCACCGCCGAGTCGGACTTTCACACGGCGCTCACCTTTGCCCACGTGTACCGCGCGCCGGTGATCCTCAACGTGGTCAACAACCAATGGGCCATTTCCACCTTCCAGGCGATTGCCGGGGGCGAGGGCACCACCTTTGCCGCACGCGGCAACGGCTGCGGCATCCCGTCGCTGCGCGTGGATGGCAATGACTTTCTGGCGGTGTATGCAGCCTCGCAGTGGGCCGCCGAGCGCGCGCGCAGCAACCTCGGGCCCACGCTGATCGAGTGGGTGACCTACCGCGCCGGGCCACACTCCACCTCGGACGACCCCAGCAAGTACCGCCCCGCCGACGACTGGAAGCACTTCCCGCTGGGCGACCCGATTGAGCGATTGAAGGCACATCTCAAGCGCCTCAAACGCTGGTCGGACCCACAGCACGATGCGTTGCAGGCCGAACTGGAAGCAGAGGTAAGCGCAGCGCAGAAAGAGGCCGAAGCTTTTGGCACCCTGCTCGATGGCCACATTCCGGGGGCCGCGTCGATGTTCGAGGATGTGTACAAGGAGATGCCCGCGCATCTGAAGGAGCAACTCAGGCAAGTGGAGGCATCAGCATGAGCACGCACAGCGATGATGGCGTCAAAACCACGCCCATGACCATGATTCAGGCGCTGCGCTCGGCCATGGACGTGATGCTCGAGCGCGACCCCAACGTGGTGGTGTTTGGCCAGGACGTGGGCTATTTCGGCGGCGTGTTCCGTTGCACCGAAGGCTTGCAAAAGAAGTACGGCACCTCGCGCGTGTTTGACGCGCCCATTTCCGAAGGTGGCATTGTCGGCGCGGCGGTCGGCATGGGTGCCTACGGGCTGCGCCCGGTGCCCGAGATCCAGTTTGCCGATTACTTTTATCCGGCCTCGGACCAGATCGTCTCGGAAGCGGCGCGTCTGCGCTACCGCTCGGCGGGCGAGTTCACCGCGCCCATTACCATCCGCATGCCCTGCGGCGGCGGCATTTACGGCGGGCAGACCCACAGCCAGAGCCCGGAGGCGCTGTTCACCCAGGTGTGCGGGCTGCGCACCGTGATGCCCTCCAACCCCTACGACGCCAAGGGCTTGCTGATTGCCTCCATCGAGAACGACGACCCGGTGATCTTTCTGGAGCCCAAGCGGCTCTACAACGGGCCGTTTGACGGCCACCACGACAGCCCGGTGGTGCCGTGGTCCAAGCACGCTCTGGGCAATGTGCCCGAGGGCTACTACAGCATTGCGCTGGAGACTGCCAGCGTCTATCGGCCTGGAGCGCAGGTCACGGTGCTGGCTTACGGCACGATGGTGTTTGTGTGCGAGGCCGCAGCGCGCGAGACCGGCATTGACGCCGAAATCATCGACCTGCGCAGCCTGTGGCCGCTGGATTTGGAGACCATCGTCGCCTCGGTCAAGAAGACGCGCCGCTGCGTGGTGGTGCATGAGGCCACGCGCACCTGCGGCTACGGCGCCGAGCTGATATCGCTGGTGCAGGAGCATTGCTTCTACCACCTGGAGGCCCCCATTGAGCGCGTCACCGGCTGGGACACGCCCTATCCGCACGCCCAGGAGTGGCTGTATTTTCCGGGCCCCAAGCGCGTGGGCGCTGCGTTGCAACGTGTACTGGAGGCGTGATGGGAACCTACATCATCAAGACACCGGACATCGGTGAAGGCATTGCAGAAGTGGAACTCGTGGCCTGGCACGTCAAACCCGGCGACAAGGTGGTGATGGACCAGGTGCTGGCCGATGTCATGACCGACAAGGCCACGGTGGAAGTGCCCTCGCCCGTGGCAGGCGAAGTGGTCGCCCTGGGCGGCACCCCGGGCCAGACCGTGGCAGTGGGTTCGGAGCTGGTGCGGCTGGAAGTACAGGGCGCTGGCAACCTCAAGGCCGGGCAGGAATTAGCAAGCGCAGCGCTAGTTGCAAGCCCCGCTGCGGTAGTGCCGCCTGCAGTGCCCGCAGATCGCCCTGCGGCTGCGGTAGCACCTGCACCTGCGCGGCCAGCGAGCGCGCCCGTGGCGGCAGCACCGATTGCGCCCGCGCCAGCGTCAGCGGCCAACGAGCGCCCCATTGCCGCACCGGCCGTGCGTCGGCGTGCCTGGGAGCTTGGTATTGAACTCGACCAGGTGCGCGCCAGCGGAACCGCCGGGCGCATTACCCACGCTGATCTGGACGCCTACGCTGCCAGCCATCCGGCCGCGGTTGCCGCGCCACAGCGTGCCCCGGCAGCCGCCGCGCCCGCGCCGGTGTACATCCGCACTGCGGATGGGGCGGCCACGCGTGCCGATGAGCGCATCCCGGTGATTGGCCTGCGCCGCAAGATTGCCTTGAAGATGCAGGACGCCAAGCGCCGCATTGCGCACTTCACCTACGTGGAAGAAGTCGATGTGACCGAGGTGGAAGCCTTGCGCGAGCGGCTCAACGCCCAGTGGGGCGAAACGCGGGGCCGCCTGACCATGCTGCCCCTGCTGGTGCGCGCCATGGCACTGGCAGTGAACCAATACCCGCAGATGAATGCGCGCTTTGACGACGAGGCAGGGGTCATCACGCGCCACGGCGCGGTGCACCTGGGCATTGCCACGCAGACCGACAACGGCCTGATGGTTCCGGTGGTGCGCGACGCGCAAGCATACGACCTGTGGGCCAACGCAGTCGAGATCGCACGCGTAGCGCAACGCGCCCGCACCGGCCAGGCCACGCGCGAGGAACTGGGCGGCTCCACCATCACCATCACCAGCCTGGGCGCGCTCGGCGGCATCGTCAGCACGCCGGTGATCAACCACCCCGAGGTGGCGATTGTGGGCGTCAACCGCATGGTCGAGCGTCCGGTGGTGTTGCGCGGTGCCGTGGTGATTCGCAAGATGATGAATCTCTCGGCGTCGTTTGACCACCGGGTGATTGACGGCATGGACGCGGCGCTGTTTGTGCAGGCGATCCGGGGCTACATGGAAACACCTGCGACCATGTTTGTGTAGCGCGCACAGGCGCGCGTGCCAGCCTCAGAACTCGTAGTTTTCGACGTGGCCGTCCATGGCACGGGCGATCAGGTTGCGGCTGAGGCGGTCACTTAACAGCTCGGCAAACTTGTAGACGAAGGTGCGCAGGTAGGCGCTGCGCTTGAACGCCACACGCGCCACGTTCTGGCCGAACAGGTGGCCGGCCGGGCGCACCACCATGCCCGACTTGCCGCCATCGCTCACAATGTCGCGCACCGCCATTTCAGCCGCAATGCCAATGCCCAGCCCGAGGCGTACATAGGTGGTGATCACGTCAGAATCAATGGCTTCGAGGGCGATGCGCGGCGCCAGCTTGCGCGCGGCAAAGGCCTGGTCGATCTTGGTGCGGCCAGTGAACGAGGGGTGGTAGGTGATGATCGGTTCGACCGCAACGTCTTCGAGCGTGATGCGATCCTTGCGCGCCAGCGCATGGTCGGCGGGCAGCACCAGGCAGTGCTGCCACTCGTAACAGGGCAGGGTGACCAACTCGGGGTAATCGGCCAGGGACTCAGTCGCGATACCGATTTCGGCCACTTCGTCGATCACCATGCGTGCCACCTGGTCGGGCGCGCCCTGGTGCAGGCTGATGTTGACCTTGGGGTAGGCCTGGCGCAGTTGCGCCACCTTTTCCGGCAACACGTAACGCGCCTGGGTGTGGGTGGTGGCAATCGAGAGGGTGCCGCTGTCTTCGGCGCTGTACTGCTCGCCAATGCGTTTGAGGTTGCCCACTTCGCGCAGGATCAGTTCAATGCTCTTGAGCACATGCTGGCCCGGCTCGGTGATGCGCTTGAGCCGTTTGCCGTGGCGCGTGAAGATGTCCACGCCGAGCTCTTCTTCCAGTTCGATGATCGCCTTGGAAACGCCTGGCTGCGATGTGTGGAGCGCCTTGGCCGCTTCAGTCAGGTTGAGGTTGCGCCGGGCGGCTTCCTGAACAAAGCGAAATTGATGTAGGTTCATATCGAATTTCAACTAAAGATGAAATTTATTATGCCCTACTTGGTGGTTATTTCCTTTGCAGCGCGATCCGGGCCATCAGGTCAATAAATCGGGGGTCTTCACCGACCGAGGCGGTGACTTCAAATGCAAGCGCGGGATATTGGGCGCGCAAGTCGTCGAGTAAACGCGGCAGGTCTTCGCGCGCGTGCTTGCCCATGCCCAGAAACATCGGGCAAATGGTGATCGCACCTACCCCGGACGTGGCCAGCGCCTGCACCGCGCTTGGCAGGTCGGGGCTGCTGAGTTCCAGGTAGGCGCACACCACCTGCGCCTGGGGCTCAAGGCTTGCAATGCGCTCGGCAACGGCCTGCATGGGGCGGTGCCAAAGCGGGTCGCGCGAGCCATGGGCGAACAGGACGATGCCGTGGCGGGGAGGGGTGGCGGTCATCGTCGCAACACCAGCCACATGAAGGCGCTCAGCGACACCAGCGAGTAAATCAGGCCCGGCAGCGCCGCCGTAAACCAGGGCTGCCAGCCGTGCAGCGCCCCCAGGTCGCCGAGCACGTTGTTGAGCAGCACAAAGCTGATGCCCGCCATCACACCGCCAAACACGTAGGTGGTGATGCTGCCCGAGCGGAAGTGCAGGTAGGCAAAGGGCAGGGCTAGCACCACCATCACCAGGCAGCTCAGCGGATAAAACACCTTTTTCCAGAACTGGATCTCGTACTTTTGCGCCGATTGGCCGTTGGCCTCCAGGTGGCGCATGTACTGAAACAGATCAATGGTGCGCATGCGCTCGGGTTTCAGTACCGCCGCCGCCACCATTTCCGCGCTGATCTGGGTAGGCCAGCGAAAACTCTGCATGACGCTGCGCTCGGCGTGGGTGGATTTGGCCTCCAGACCGGCAAACTCGGTGCGCTCGACCTTCTCCAACACCCAGGCCTCGTTGCGTCCAAAGCTGGCGCTCTCGCTCTGGGTCATGGACACCAGGTGGCCGCGGTTGTCAAACTCGTAGATACGCACGTCGCGCATACTGGCGTCAGGGGCCAAGGCACCCACGTTCACGGCAAACTGGCCGTACGTCTGGCGCTCCTTGAGCCAGGCACCGGTCTTGCCCACGGTGATGCGACCCTGGTAGCTTGATCTCAGCAGCTGTGCCGTCTTGTCAGAAAACGGTGCCACGTAGTCGCCCACGGCGAAGGTAAACAGCACAAAGCCCAAGCCCAGCGCCAGCAGGGTACGCAGGGCGCGCCCGGGGCCCAGGCCGCTGGTACGCAAAATGGTGAACTCGGAACTCTGCGCCAGCCGCGCCATGACAAAAATGGTGCCAATCAGCACCGTGATCGGTAGCAACTCGTACACATGGCTGGGCACCATCAGGGCCACGTAAACCAGCGCCTGCGGCACCTTGTAACCGGTGGCGCTGTACTTGCCCACGTTCTGCAATTCCTCAACCACGTCAAAGAAAAAGAACAGCGCCACAAAGCCCAGCGTAACCAGCGCCACGGCGGTGATCATCTCCACGTAAAAGAAGCGCCGGATGGTTTTCATGCGCCGTCTTTCGCTGCCAGCGCAGCGGTCTTCTTTTTGCGGGGCCAGTGCAGCACCCAGTTGTTGTGCCTCTTGGCCAGCAGCAGCATGCCCAGCACAAAGGCACCGCCATGCAGTGCCACCATGTACACGGCAAAGTGCACCTGTCCGGTCTCGATCCAGCTTTTGCCCAGTACCAGCAGATTGAAATACACCACAAAAGCCAGAAAGGCAAACCCCAGGTTGGCCGAACGCCCCACCCGCGGGTTGACGCCCGCTGCCCCCAGGCCGATGAAGACAAAGTTGATCGCAGCCAGCGTGAGCCCGGCGCGCCAGGTCAACTCCGACAGGTGTTGGTTAACCGGGTTCTTCAACAAATCCAGCGAACTCAGTGCGCGCGTGGGCACGTAGCTGCGCGCCGACTGGTCATCCGCGCCAACGCGTACCCAATAGGTGCCGTACACGCTCATGCTCAGATCGCGCTTGTCGGCGCTTTGCTCCAGGCGCTGGCCGTTTTGCAGCAACAGGAAGCGGTCGCTGCCAATGGTTTCTATTTTTCCGCTCTGGGCCGAGGTAATGGTCTCTTTGCCGTGGTCATGGGTGGCAATGAATACGTTGCTGCCGCTGAGTGCGCCCGTGCTGTTTTTCTCGATAAAAAACACCCGGTCGCCATTGGAGGATTCCTGGAACTGCCCGGGCTCAATGCGCGCCAGGTCGCCGCGCTTTTCGTACTTGTCGCGGTAGTCTTCAATCCGGCCAAAAGCCCAGGGCAGGATAAAAAAGGCCAGCGCAAAGACGATCACCCAGATCGGCCAGGAAAAGCGCACCAGCGGCTTGATCAGTGCCATCAGGCCGCGCCCGCTGCCAAACCAGATCACCATCTCGCTGTCGCGAAACATCCGGGTGAGCACGCTCAGGACGGCGACGAACAGCGACAGCGACAGAATCGTGGGCATATCCGATAGCACGGTGTAGCCCATGACGATCATCACGTCGGACGGATTGAAGTTGCCGCGCGAGGCCTCGCCCAGCGTGCGGATCAGCGTCATGGTCATGACCACGGTGACCATGACGACCAGGGTGGCGCCGAAACTGCGTGCCAGCTCTTTGCGCAGGGAAGAATGGAATAACATTGGTGCAAAGGAAAAGCGCAATTATGAACTTTGAACTCAAATCCCTGGGCCTCGTTGGTGCGGCCAGTGAAAAATGTGACGCACTGGTGGTGTTGGTGCCTCAGGACTTCGTCGCTGCCAAGGACGACTTGTCAGCCCTGATTGCCCAAGCCATCAAGTCCGGGGACCTGGAAACCAAGCCTGGCAAACTGCTGCAAAGTTACAAACCACTGCAGGCCAACGCCACCCGGTTGGTACTGGTGGGAGTGGGCGAGGCCAACGCACGCCAAGTGCGCACGGCGGTTGTAGCGGCCATGGCCGCCGTCAAGGGCCCCAAGCTACGCAAACTGGTGCTGTGTTTTGCCGCCCCCGCCAAGGAGGAGGCCGTACGCGCAGCGGTGGTGGCCGTGGCGGACGCAAGCTACGTGTACACCCACAGCAAGACCAAGCCCGAGCCGCGCACGCTGCAAAAAGCGGTGCTGGCTGCCACCAATACCAGCGAGCTGAAAACCGCCTTCCAGCGCGCTGCTGCCACGGTTGCGGGCGTGGAGTTGGCCAAGGAATGGGCCAACCGGCCGGCCAACCTGGCAACGCCCACCGCGCTGGCGCAGGCGGCCCAGGATTTGGCGGCGCTGCCCAAGATCCGCTGCACGGTGCTGGGGCCGCGCGAAGTGGCCAAGCTGGGCATGGGCGCGTTCATGGCGGTGGCACAGGGGTCGGAGCAGGCGCTGCGCTTTGTTGTGTTGCATTACGACGGGGCGGCAAAGTCCCATGCCCCCACGGTGCTGGTCGGCAAGGGCATTACCTTTGATTCGGGCGGGATTTCGATCAAGCCCTCGGCCGAAATGGACGAGATGAAGTTTGACATGGCGGGTGCCGCCAGTGTGCTGGGCGTGTTCCAAGCACTAAGTGTGCTCAAGCCTGCCATCAACGTAGTGGGTTTGATTGCGGCCTGCGAGAACTTGCCCAGCGGGCGCGCCGTCAAACCCGGCGACGTGGTGACCAGCATGAGCGGCAAGACGATTGAAATCCTCAACACCGATGCCGAAGGGCGCCTCATCCTGTGCGACGCGCTGACCTATGCGCAGCGCTTCAACCCCAGCGCCGTGATCGACATTGCCACTTTGACCGGTGCGTGCATGGTGGCGCTGGGGGCAGTACGCAGTGGCTTGTTTGCGTCCACCGACGCTTTGGCCAGCGCCTTGCTCGGTGCTGGCGAGGCGTCGCACGACACGTGCTGGCGCTTGCCACTGGACGAGGAATATTCCGAAGGGTTGAAGACCAACTTTGCCGACATTGCCAACGTGGGCGGGCGCGCCGGTGGTGCCATTACCGCGGCCAAGTTCCTGCAGCAGTTTGCCGAGAAGTATCCCTGGGCGCACCTCGATATCGCGGGCACCGCCTGGAAGAGCGGGGCGCAAAAAGGCGCAACCGGTCGCCCGGTGGGCCTGTTGGTGGAGTACCTGATGGCCAGCGTGGGCAACAAGTGACCGAGGTCGCGTTTCATTTTGGCGCGGCCGACAAACTGGGCTACACCTGCCGCCTGTTGCGCAAGGCAGTGGGCACCGGGGCCAGCGTGGCGGTAGTGTGCGATGCAGCCACCCAACAGGAGTTGAACGAAGCGCTCTGGGCGCTCTCGCCCACCGACTTTGTGGCGCACTGCAGCGCGCAGGCTGAGGCGCAGGTGCAGCAAGCCTCGCCCATCGTCTTGCTCACCTCGGTGGCCGAGGACGCCGCGTCGCGCCAGGTGCTGGTGAACTTGTGCGACGACCTGCCGCAGGGTTTTGAGCGCTACGCACGGCTGATTGAAGTGGTGAGCGACGACCCGGTGGACCGCCAGCAGGCGCGCCAGCGCTGGCGTGAGTACACCAGTCGCGGCTACGCTATCGTGCGCCATGATCTGACGCAAAAAGGAGCAGGCCAGTGAACCCACCGCACAAGGCCGCGCGCCTCTTGCCGACACTGACCCAGGTGTTTGAGCCCAAGACACCGCTGACGCCTTCGGAGTTGCCACGCCCGGCCAACGACCTGCAGCGGCTGATCGACGAGACCTTGGCATTGGCCGAAAATCGCCTGCGCGCCGCCGCCGAACAAATCATTCAGGAGCAATTGCAGTCGCTGCAATCCGCATTGCAACGCGAATTGGTGCCCACACAGCACCCCGGCGAAGGCAGATGAACTTTTTGCGTCCCTGCCTCTGTTGCTTCGTTACCGAGCGTATAACCGGGTTAGAATCCCGGCCTCTGGAGCGGTGGATGAGCGGTTTAAGTCACACGCCTGGAAAGCGTGCGTGGGGTAATACCCACCGCGGGTTCGAATCCCGCCTGCTCCGCCAGAAAAGCAATGCCCCCGCAGGTTTCCGCCTGTGGGGGTTTTCCTTTTTTATGGCTGTTGCTACTTGTTGCCCTGCACCATCTTCATGGCGGTGGCAATCAGGGTCGAGACTTCGCTCATGTTGGCGGGGATGATGAGCGTGGTGGCGGCGTCGGAAGCGACCTTGCTGTAGGCCTCTACCGCCTTTTCGGCCACCTTGAGTTGCACGGCTTGCTCGCCACCGGGTTGGCGGATGGCGGCGGCAATGCGCTCAATCGCGTGGGCGGTGGCTTCGGCCACGGCGGTAATGGACGCAGCCTCGCCCTGGGCTTTGTTGATCACGGCCTGCTTTTCGCCCTCGGAGCGGGCGATAAATGCTTCGCGCTCGCCGGTGGCGATGTTGATCTGCTCCTGGCGGCGCCCCTCAGACGCGGCAATCAAGGCGCGCTTTTCGCGTTCGGCGGTGATCTGCGCCTGCATGGCGTGCAAGATTTCCTTGGGCGGAGTCAAGTCCTTGATTTCGTAGCGCAGCACCTTCACGCCCCAGTTCAGCGCAGCCTCGTCGATGGCGGCCACCACCTGGGCGTTGATGATGTCGCGCTCTTCAAAGGTCTTGTCGAGTTCGAGCTTGCCGATGACCGAGCGCAGTGAGGTCTGGGCCAACTGCGAGATCGCAACGATGTAGTTGGACGAGCCGTAGCTCGCGCGCATGGCATCGGTCACCTGGAAGTACAAAATGCCGTCCACCTGCAACTGCGTGTTGTCGCGCGTAATGCAGACCTGGCTGGCAATGTCGAGCGGAATTTCCTTGAGCAGGTGCTTGTAGGCAACCCGGTCGATAAAGGGCAGCAAGATGTTGAGCCCTGGCGTGAGGGTGCCGTGGTACTTGCCCAGGCGCTCGATCACCCAGGCGTGCTGCTGCGGCACGACCTTGATCGACTGGCTGATAAAGATGACGGCGATGGCAAACAGAACAATTGCGATTTCCATGGATTCCTCCCTAAGATTTTTCTACCAACAAACGATTTCCCACCACTTCGGCGACCCAGTGCGCTCCGGTGCTGGGCAGCACGCCGGGATGGTGAATGGCGGTCCAGCGCGCGCCCCGGTAGTGCACGTCGGCCGTGCCATCGGGGTTCCAGGCGTCAACCTGTACCGTCTCACCAATGTCCAGATTTACATTGGGGTTGGCCTGGGCCGGCAGTTCCTTGGGATGGCGCTGGCGCACCACACGCCAGAGCGCAACCGCGCCACCGCCCACCACCGCCGCCACCACCCATTGCAGCATGGGGCTCACGCCCAGGTGCGCGGCAATCGCCGCTGCGGCCAGTCCCAAGGCCAGCATCAGCAGGTAAAACGTGCCGCTAACCAGTTCCAGCGCCACCGCCCCCCCGGCCAGCAGCCACCATATTGTTGTGTCAGCCATGTTGATGCGCCTCCCATGTGTATTGACAACGCCACATTGTGTGCCAAAAGGTGATTTCACTCTAATGCTTGGGGCGTTTAGTACTTACACTTCGCGCCAGTTTTGATTTTTTTTTGCCTTTTGCCGGAGCAGTGTATGAAATTTCGCTTCCCCATCATCATCATTGACGAGGATTTCCGCTCCGAGAATACGTCTGGTCTGGGTATCCGCGCATTGGCGCAAGCGATCGAATCCGAGGGGTTTGAGGTGCTGGGCGTCACCAGCTACGGCGACTTGAGCCAGTTTGCCCAGCAGCAAAGCCGCGCCAGTGCGTTCATTCTGTCGATTGACGACGAAGAATTCACGCCCGGCCCGGACCTGGACCCTGCGGTGCTCAACCTGCGCCACTTCATCGAAGAGGTGCGGCGCAAGAACCTCGACGTGCCAATTTATGTGTACGGCGAGACCAAGACCTCGCGCCACATCCCCAACGATATCCTGCGCGAACTGCATGGCTTCATTCACATGTTTGAGGACACGCCCGAGTTTGTAGCGCGCCACATCATCCGCGAGGCCAAGAGCTACCTCGAAGGCGTGCAGCCGCCGTTCTTCAAGGCACTGCTCGACTATGCCGAGGACGGCTCCTACTCCTGGCACTGCCCCGGCCACTCCGGCGGCGTGGCGTTTCTCAAGAGCCCGGTGGGGCAGATGTTCCACCAGTTTTTTGGCGAAAACATGCTGCGCGCCGACGTCTGCAACGCGGTGGAGGAGTTGGGCCAGTTGCTCGACCACGATGGCGCCATTGGTGCCAGCGAGCGCAACGCCGCGCGCATCTTCAACGCCGACCATTGCTTCTTTGTCACCAACGGCACCAGCACCAGCAACAAGATGGTGTGGCACCACACGGTGGCCCCGGGCGACGTGGTGGTAGTGGACCGCAACTGTCACAAGTCGATCCTGCATTCGATCATCATGACTGGTGCCATTCCGGTGTTTCTCAAGCCCACGCGCAACCACTTTGGCATTATCGGACCGATCCCCAAGGAGGAGTTTGAACCCGCGTCGATTCAGGCCAAGATCAAGGCCAATCCCTTGCTCAAGGGTGTCAACGCCAAGCAGGTCAAGCCGCGCGTGCTGACCATCACGCAGTCCACCTACGACGGCGTGCTCTACAACACCGAGACGGTCAAGTCCATGCTCGACGGCTACGTCGAGAACCTGCACTTTGACGAAGCCTGGCTACCCCACGCTGCGTTCCACCCGTTTTACGGTACCTACCACGCCATGGGCAAGAAGCGCGCGCGCCCGATGCACGCCATGGTGTATTCCACCCAGTCGATCCACAAACTGCTGGCCGGCATCAGCCAGGCCAGCCACGTTCTGGTGCAGGACTCGCAAACCGTCAAGCTCGACCGGCCGCTGTTCAACGAAGCCTATCTGATGCACACCAGCACCAGCCCGCAATACAGCATCATTGCCAGTTGCGACGTGGCCGCCGCCATGATGGAGCCGCCCGGCGGCACCGCGTTGGTGGAAGAAAGCATTGCCGAGGCGCTGGACTTCCGTCGTGCCATGCGCAAGGTGGACGAGGAATACGGTGCCGACTGGTGGTTCAAGGTGTGGGGGCCGGACAAACTGGCCGAGGAAGGCATTGGCCGCGCCACCGACTGGGTGATCAAGGGCGAAAGCAAGTCGGCCAAGGCCAACTGGCACGGCTTTGGCAAGATGGCAGCGGGCTTTAACATGCTCGACCCGATCAAGGCCACCGTCGTGACACCGGGCATGGACCTCAACGGCAAATTTGCCAAGACCGGCATCCCGGCGAGCATCGTCACCAAGTTTTTGGCCGAGCACGGCGTGGTAGTGGAAAAGACGGGCCTCTACAGCTTTTTCATCATGTTCACCATCGGCATCACCAAGGGCCGCTGGAACAGCATGCTCACGGCCTTGCAGCAGTTCAAGGACGACTACGACAAGAACCAGCCGATGTGGCGCATCCTGCCCGAGTTTTGCCAAAAGTACCCCAAGTACGAGAAGATGGGCCTGGCCGACCTGTGCCAGCACCTGCACCAGTTGTACGCCAAGTACGACATTGCGCGCCTGACCACCGACATGTACCTGAGCGACCTCACACCCGCCATGAAGCCCAGCGACGCCTACGCCCACATTGCCCTGCGCAAGACCGAGCGGGTGCCCATTGACGCGCTCGAAGGGCGCATCACCGTGGGCCTGGTCACGCCTTACCCGCCCGGTATTCCACTGCTGATTCCGGGCGAGGTATTCAACAAGAAAATTGTGGACTACCTGAAGTTTTCACGCGAATTCAACGCCCAGTGCCCGGGCTTTGAGACCGACATCCACGGTTTGGTGGAAGAACTGGACGACGACGGCAAAAAGCACTACTTTGCCGACTGCGTGCGCAGCTGATGCGCACGCGGGGCAGGGCGGCCTATTCGGCCGCCACGCCCATGGTCTTGCTGTGGCCGCCATCCACGTAGGTGATTTCGGCCGACATGCCGCTGGAGAGATCGCTCAGCAGGAAGGCGGCTACGTTGCCTACCTCTTCAATCGTGACGTTTCGCCGCAGGGGTGCGGCTGCGGCCACCAGGCTCAGCAGTTTGCCAAAGTCCTTGATGCCGCTGGCTGCCAGGGTCTTGATCGGGCCGGCGCTCAGGCCGTTGACGCGGATGCTGCGCCCGTCGGGCATTTTGCCCACCGCTTCGGCCAAGTAGCGCACCGACGCTTCCAGCGACGCCTTGGCCAGACCCATGGTGTTGTAGTGCGGAATGATGCGCTCGGCGCCAAGGTAAGTCAGGGTCAGGAGCGACGACTTGTCATTGAGGGTGGGCAGGGCTGCCTTGGCCAAGGCAGCAAAGCTGTAGGCGCTGATGTCGTGGGCGATTTTGTAGTTTTCGCGTGTCAGGCCGTCCAGAAAATTGCCGGCAATGGCTTCGCGCGGCGCAAAGCCAATGCTATGCACCAATCCGTCAAACGTGGGCCAGTGGGTGGATAGGTCGGAAAAAAGCTGGGCGATCTGGGCGTCGTTGCCCACGTCGCAGTCAAAAATCAGGCTCGAGTCAAATTCGGCGGCAAAGTCGGTAATCCGGTCCTTGAAACGCTCGCCAACATAGCTGAAAGCCAACTCCGCGCCCTGTGCGTGGCAGGCCTTGGCAATGCCATACGCAATCGAGCGATTGCTCAGCAAGCCGGTAATCAACAGCCTCTTACCATCCAAAAAACCCATGGGTCAAACTCCTCGTCAAAGATGCGGGATTGTCGCACGCCCGGCGCGACTGCGTTGGCCCGCGGCAACAGGCGCGCGGACGCGACATTTCCTTAAGAATCAAGGCACTTAGATGCATTTTTTCGGTTACAATCACGGCTCACGACCAAACGGGCGGGTAACTACCGCCCGTTTTTTTTGGTCGATTGTTTTTGGTGGACTGTTTCAAAGTGGCACTACAGGAAATTGTTGAGCAAACCGTCAGCGGTCTGGGATACGACCTGGTGGAGACTGAGCGCTCCGCCGGAGGGCTGTTGCGCATCACCATCGACCTGCCTTGGGTAGCGGGTGCCGCACACGAGCAGTTTGTCACGGTAGAAGATTGCGAAAAAGTCAACCGCCAGTTGCAGTTTGCGCTGGAAGTCGATGGCGTTGAGTACAAGCGCCTGGAGGTGTCGTCGCCGGGTATTGACCGTCCGCTGCGCCACTTGGCAGATTTTGAGCGGTTTGCCGGGCACATGGTGGATGTCACGCTCAAAGCAGCGCTCGGTGCGGCGGCTGCGGCCGGTGGCCCGGTGAGCGCCAATCGCAAGAAGTTTCGCGGCGTGCTCGAAAAAGTTGGGGCTGCACAGGCCGGGGTAGAGGCGGGATGGCAAATCGTCTGGAGCGATGCGCCGCAGGTCAAGCCCGGGCAACGGGTGAGCAAGAAGCGCCCGCCACCCACAGTGCACGCGTTGGGTTTTCGGTTGGATGAGTTGCGTGAGGCGCGTTTGGCGCCGATTGTCAGCTTCAAGGGGCGTGGTGCGGGTAACGACACCGGGCTGCATTGATATTTTTTGGTTGAAACGAGTGTTCAGGAGAGTCATGGCATGAATCGCGAACTATTGATGCTGGTTGAGGCAATTTCACGTGAAAAGAACGTGGAACGTGATGTGGTGTTGGGCGCCGTGGAAGCTGCCTTGGCGCAAGCCACCAAGAAGCTCTACCCGGGCGAGGTGGATATCCGCGTAGCGCTGGACCGCGACAGCGGCAATTACGAAACTTTCCGCCGTTGGCACGTGGTGCCCAACGAGGCCGGCCTGCAGTTGCCCGACCAGGAAATCCTGCTGTTCGAAGCACAGGAGCAGATTGCCGACATCGAGGTGGACGAGTACATCGAAGAGTCGGTCGAGTCGGTACCGATTGGCCGCATTGGCGCCATGGCAGCCAAGCAGGTGATTTTGCAAAAGATCCGCGATGCCGAGCGCGAAATGCTGCTCAACGACTTCATGTCGCGCGGCGACAATATTTTTGTCGGCACCGTCAAACGCATGGACAAGGGTGACCTGATTGTCGAAAGCGGTCGCGTCGAGGGGCGTTTGCGACGCTCCGAAATGATCCCCAAGGAAAACCTGCGCACCGGCGACCGTGTGCGCGCCATGATCATGGAAGTGGACCTGACGCTGCGTGGCGCACCCATCGTTCTGTCGCGCTCGGCACCCGAGTTCATGACTGAACTGTTCCGCCAGGAAGTGCCCGAAATCGAGCAAGGCCTGCTCGAGATCAAGTCCTGCGCCCGTGACCCCGGTTCGCGCGCCAAGATCGCTGTGCTGTCGCACGACAAGCGCGTTGACCCGATAGGCACCTGCGTCGGTGTGCGCGGCACCCGCGTCAACGGCGTAACCAACGAACTCGCGGGTGAACGCGTCGATATCGTGCTTTGGAGCGAAGACCCGGCCCAGTTTGTGATTGGAGCGCTGGCTCCGGCCAATGTCTCCAGCATTGTGGTAGACGAAGAGCGCCACGCCATGGACGTGGTGGTGGACGAAGAAAACCTGGCCATCGCCATTGGCCGTGGCGGCCAGAACGTGCGCCTGGCGTCCGAGCTGACCGGCTGGAAGATCAACATCATGGACGCGGCCGAATCGGCGCAAAAGCTCGCCACCGAGACCGACTCGGGACGCCGCCTGTTCATGGAAAAACTCGACGTGGACGAGGAAATTGCCGACATCCTGATTGCCGAAGGCTTTACCAGCCTGGAAGAAGTTGCCTACGTGCCGCTGCAGGAAATGTTGGAGATCGAGTCATTCGACGAAGACACTGTCAACGAGCTGCGCACCCGTGCCAAGGACGCGTTGCTGACCATGGAAATTGCCCACGAGGAAAGCGTCGATGAAGTCTCGCAGGATTTGCGCGATCTGGGCGATTTGACCCTCGAGCAGATCGGCAAGCTGGCCGACTCTGGCGTGCACACCCGCGATGAACTCGCCGACCTCGCAGTCGATGAACTCACCGACATTACCGGCCAGTCTGCCGACGACGCCAAGGCTTTGATCATGAAGGCGCGTGCCCATTGGTTTGCCAACGAAACCGCCTCGCAAAAGTAATGGTTATGTAAATAATATTTCAGTAAAGGCCCACAGCAATCCATAAGGCTTGCTGCGCCGACGCCAAAGGTTACACACAAATGTCCAGTACGACCGTCGCCGAGTTTGCCAGCGAACTCAAAAAATCTACCGACACGCTGTTAGAGCAGCTCAAGTCGGCCGGGGTAGCCAAGTCTGCTGCCTCTGACGTGCTTACCGATGCGGACAAGCACAGCTTGCTCAACTTCCTTCAAAGCAGCCACGGCACCGCCATGGCTGACCGCAAGAAGATCACCCTGGTCAAGAAGCAGACCACCGAGATCAAGCAAGCAGACGCCACCGGCAAAGCGCGCACGATTCAGGTGGAAGTGCGCAAGAAGCGCACCTTTGTGCGTCGCGACGAGGGTCAGGAGCATGTGGCCGAACCAGCGCATCCGGCCGTAGAGGCTACGCCCGCCGTGGTAATTCCGGTACTGGACCAAGCCGAATTGGCGCGGCGCGAAGAAGAAGCGCGCCGCCAGGCTGAATTTATCCGTCGCCAAGAGGAAGAACTGGTCAAGCGCAAGCAAGAACG
>SESF01011328.1_pt1 | contig 86641 bp, 100 predicted proteins | sample 3171521 | NCBI WGS metagenome assembly SESF01 (sample SAMN10866945, study PRJNA518727) | freshwater metagenome | biome: subpolar coniferous forest; feature: holomictic lake; material: water; isolation source: holomictic Lake 227, 6 m and 8 m depth | place: Canada: near Kenora, Ontario | collected...
AAGACATCCCCGTGGTACAATAGTTAATTATGAAACCAATAAAACCAGATGAATTTTTTAAACAACTTTCCATTCACTCAGGTATATCAGACCTGCGTACTATTAAAGATGTATATTACGGCATGGTTCGAACGATATCTAGGGAACTCAAAGACAAACACGTAGTAGAACTTCCAGACTGGGGAGAGTTTAATTTGAAGATACATAAGTCACGAAGATTTATAAGTGTCAATGGTGAGGCTGGAATCCTTCCTCCTAAACCTACAGTTAAATTTTCCCCTAATCCTAATGTAAAGAAGTATTTCTATGCTTTAGGAGATGACAGTACTGTGATAAAATAGGCTCATATGGCAACACCTTACGATGCATTACAAAGCAAAGCAGACACGCTGAGTTCAGGATTAGGCAGTTCAAAAACTGCTTATGCTCCTGATACTTTGCCCACAACCAGAGATGTCTCAGAAGACACTCAGCTAGCTGCTGTCAATAAACAAATAGAAGATGCGAAGAGTAAGAATCTTCGTACTACTTGGTATGGATCAGATACAACTACTCAGCCAGAAGCAGCTCCTGCAGATGGACTTATTATGGGTGGACTTAAAGCTTTAAGTAAACCTCTTAATGCTATTGCTGGTGCAACTCAATACGCTGTAGGAAAAGGAACCTCAGGATCCTTAACTGGAAATATAAATAATGCAATGAACACAGGACTTACCTTTGGTAATATCCTTGAACAAGAAGGTCTTCCTCGTATCGCTCAGATCCCATTAGGATTTGCACTTGATGTTATGTTTGATCCAGTGAATTGGTTAACTGCAGGAACAGAAGCTTTGATTCCTAGAATAGGAACGGGGCTTGTAAAAGGAGCAATGGAAGAAGGTGGAATTAAAACAGGTATTGAAGCAGCAGCAGCTGGAGCAAAATCAAATCTTGCAGGTAAGGCAACTACTGCTTTAAACCTTATTCCTTTCACTAACCGAGCTCCTGCTTATGCAAATCTAACAGAGAAGTTAGGTAATATTGCTGTGGATAATGCTACAAGATATGACTCACTTTTAAATACAGATGTATACGACAGATTAGGAAAAGGAATCGCAGGAATGAAAGCAGGTGTTATTGGCAACACTGCTGAGAACCTAGTTAGAAAGATTCCTTCTACGACTATCATGGGCAAGGCAACTCCAACAGGAGATCAGATTGCAGATTTCTTTAAATACTCTCCAGCTACCGCAGGTAAGGTTGCTGACTTGAAAGACCAAGTAACTAACTTGGCAAAAGACCAAGGAGCTGTTCTCACAAGAAGTAAAGACGGAGCTCACTTCGTTGATGTAAATGACTTTATGAAACCAGGAGCAACAATCAACTTATCGGATAAAGCTGGTGAGGTTATGAATGTTGCTATCCGAGATGCTGATGGTGTTCTTAAACCTGAATATGCAGGACAAGTAAAAGTGTTAGACTCAATGAATAACGCACAGACATTACTTGAAGCAGCTAAAGATGATTACAATATTAAACACCTAACTCAGGCATATCAAGAATATGTACCAGGCAAGACAGGAGTGGAATGGTTTGATACAGCAATGGACAAACTAAAGTCATCTACTGTAGATGATCTTATCCACCTTAGACTTGGAGACGGTAACCCAACAGAACTTGTACAACAGGACTCTCAGAATTTAGTTAAAGATTGGAATACATGGAATGATGTTTGGGATAGTACAAAGACAAAAGTAGGAGATATTGCTGGAGGAATTGCAGAAGCTGCAAAACATCCTCTAGATCTTAAACCATTTGAAGCTTTGATGAATACACAGAAAGATTATCTTTCAATATTTAAAGCTGCTAAAGTTCCTATGAACGTTGCATCTCACGTGGTGGCTCACTTGTCAAACTTCTTTATGGGAGCAATGACAGGTCTGCCAGTTCAAGAGGGTGAATATATAAACTCAATCAGAGAAGCAAATAAACTTGTTAGAGGTAAGATGGGAGCTATGGGACTTAAGGATATGTTCTTCAATGATACAAACTCATTCGCAGATTTCCTTGATAATCACCCTGAAAGATTTAGGCAGTTGACAGGAATGGATCCTCATGAAATTGCAAGTAAGATTACAACAGAACAAAAGGTTATGGGAGTTATGGGATCTACAATGCCTGAAGTTAAGAAGTTTCTTTCTGAGGCTTATGATGCAGTTGAAGCAGGTTTGAAACAAAGTGAAAGTCTAGGAAGTCTAGAGAAGTCTGCTAACGAAGCAGCTATGTTTGAAGCAACAGCAAGTGACGCGGATAAAGCTTTGCTAAAGAAACAAATGGGAAGATATTCAACTCCTTCTGAGACTCTAGGTAAGATGGCGGCAGAAACTCCTATCAAAGGTTCAGAACTTGCGGGATCTTATTCTGCTAACGAAATTCAATATTCAAAAACAATTGATAAAGTTAAAGCCTTTGTCGCAAGAGAAGCTGAAAAGAATCCTAATAACCCAATTGCAAAGGTAGCTGAGTTTATTGTCAACAAGATGCCTAAGGCATATGAACAAATTGACCAGACTTGGAAACTTGGAACCACAGATTACTTGAGTCGTGTTGGCCTAACAGAGAGTCAACTTCAAACAATATCAAGAACAGTTCCAATTGCTAGAGAAGATGTACTGCCACCAGTAATTGTTAACGGTCAGAAACTATACAAACTTACGCCTATTAAAGCTTCTGATGTAGCACAAGAAACTTACATGAACTATGCTGCTATGCCAGACTTCGTAAAGGTTATGAGAGCAATTCCAATTGTAGGAGCCCCATTCCTTTCTTTCCAATATGCTATGGCTATCAAGACGGCTAAGGCAGCGATTGCAAATCCTGCAATCTTCAATAAAGTTGGATTCCTTTTGAATGAGATATCTGGATCAAGAACCCCCCAAGAGAAGATTGCCTTAGAACAGAAATACAATGCTTATCTAAAATCTCCTACAGTAGTTAAGATGTTTGGTATGTGGAATACAGACGTAAAGAACTTTGTTCCTTACTACACTATGAACATGCTTAACCCATCAGAAAGAACTTACGGTAACACAACAAGAGAACAGGTTCTAAAGACACTGGATAATTTTCCTGTACTTCAAGACCCAATTGGTTCTGTTCTAAAAGATTATTTTATACAACCATGGTTACTATCAGGTTCAGGACAAGTTCCTCAAGGACAGTTTGGTCAACCACTTTATCCTTCTTACGATGCTGCAGGTAAACCTATTGATGCAAGTCTAGGAACAAAAGCATTCTATGGAGCAAGATCATTTGCAGAATCAATGGTCCCAGGAACATTGAGTTATGGTGGTATCATTCCAGGTCTAGCAAATGCATCTCCTGAAACTATTAATCTTATTCCAAGTTATGGAGCAAGAAGTATTGCCAATGCCGCAGAAGGAAGAAGTACAATTGGTGCAATGACAAAAGAAAATGCTATCCAAAAAACAATGCGTGCTGTCCTAGGAAGAACAGGAATTCCAGCGTATACATTGGATACAACAACTACTGCTCCTACAACAAAAACTAAACCTAAAGTTCCTTAGTCTTCCCTTTTGTCATATAGTGTAGTACAATATACTTAATTATTATTTAAAAAATAAAAATATGGATCCAACAGCAACAACAGCCCCAGGAAGTTCATCTGGTTTAACACAAACACAGATGGTTTCTACCCTTCAAGATTTGATGGGTAATATTGAAAGTAAGTATAAAGAATATCAAACACAATCTGCTATAACTCAGAACGGTATGGCTCTTCAAAAGAGTGATGTCCTTCAAAACTTATTTGACTTGTTTCAGACACAAGGAGTTGACCCTAGTAACCCACAAGCGGTTAGAGATCTTCTAGATAAGGTACAACAAAACAATCCAGATACGTATAGGCAAATTGAACAGTCTCTCCAGGCTATCCTAGGGGGAGACCAAACTCCACCACCAGTTCAGAGTAGTATTGATACTAGTGTAGCAAGTGGTGCAATGAGTAATACAGGAGATTCAGTAAATGTTCCTAACACTACTCCTTCTACGAATATTCCATCAAGGACTTCTCCTACACCTGTAGCCCCAATGACTACTCCAACTCCAACTATTCCTACCCCAACACCAGTTATGGGTCAACCAACTGCCTCAGATACAATCCCTTCAACGATGCCTGGAAATTCAACTAGAGATACGTTAAATAATATGAGATCAGGAGGAGCAACCGCTTAAGTTTAAAACTAATATGAATATAAATACAAATGAAGAAACATCCGAAAACATACGAAGATGTTTTCTCTAAAGATTATAAAGGCAGTAACCATAAACTAGATTTAGAAAAGGTATCTGTCGGAAGAGATTTAGAGTTAACAGAATATATTGGTCTATTTAAAAACTTCTTAAATAAATTTTACGAAGACCTATTTGATGGATATGTAAGAATATCGTGGCTAAGAAGGAAATTTTCATATTGTAGATTAGAAACAAAATTACCAATGTATAAAAATCCATTGGTTTTAAACTTAGCTTTTGTTAAATTCCTAAGACGCTCAATCGGCAAAGACTTGCAAGTAATAACTAGAGGTAAAACGTTTTCAAGAATAGAGACATATTTTTCTGATTTCTTCCCAGGATTTCTAGAAGGTAATCCTTTTGAGAATCCAGAGTTTTACAAATTTCCATACAAGTTTATTACTTTAGACTATCTATTTTTAGTAAACCAAATGGATGATAGATTGGAACTATTAGACATCGCTGAACAAGAGCAGATGCCTTTTGCTGTATTTATGGATTATGTTATTAACCACGCAAGCACGGAGAATGAATTACTAGATAAGCCTCGTTATTCAATAAGGCATAACTACGATAAGAATTCCCCGTTTTATATTAGAGACCTTAAAAAAGATTTACAAGTTAAGAAAGGTAAAAGAAGAAAATGAAATCAGAAAAACAAAAAAAACATCTAGAAAAACTAGCATTATCTCGTAAAGGTATAAAGTTACCTAATTTTTCTAAAAATAAACATCCTATGTGGGGCAAAAAACATTCTGAGGACACAATTAAAAAAATGAAAGAGTCTCATAAAGGAATGACTCCTCATAAAGGTTTTAAACATTCAGAAGAAACAAAGGACAAACAAAGAAAATGGACGGTAAAACATCCTAATAAAAAATTTAAAGATACAAGTATAGAAATAAAGATAGAAGAGAAATTAAAAGAAAAAGGAATTTATTATCAGAAACAAATACCTTTGTGTAATGTTGCTATTGTAGACTTTGTTCTTCCTAATAAAATGATTATACAATGTGATGGGTGCTATTGGCATAATTGTCCAATACATTTTCCTAACAACCATGTTACACAATCTAAGAAAGATAAGAGACAAGATAAAGAGTTAGAATTACAGGGATATAAAGTTATTCGTCTCTGGGAACATGATATAAATAGATCTATAGAGGACTGCTTTAATATAATTTTAAATTCATATGTCAAATAAACTAAAACCCGTAATTTTTGTGCAGGGAAATTATTCCTATAATGCACCAAATACAAGCCAACAAATAATGCTTCTACAAGCATTGAAAGTAACCCAAGATCCTAAGAAACTTAGGGAGCTTATTGGTGTTAAAACTGTAGCTGATGTTTATAGAACATTAGACAAGATTTCACTTCGCAAGGAATACCACTCAGCTTTATCTAAAGCTGGTATCTCTTTCGACTTCATAGCAAAAGGATTAAAAGAAGAAGCAGAGAGTGCTGAGAAATCTTCTGATAGATTGACTGCTTTAAATATACTTCTTAAATCAACTGGGATGGATAAGTATGATGAAACAGCTGTCAGCGGAGAAGGATGGGAAGATGCATTGCTTAAAATTAAAGAAGCTGAGAAGTCCACAGAAGGTGAACCTATTGTTAAAATTGCGGAGTATTCTGTGATTGAACCAAAGATGCCAGAAGCTATTAGACTAGCAAAGGAGAAAGCAAATAACGAATCCAAAGGACTCTATGAATAACGAACTTGAAAAACTAGCTGACCCAAGATTCTACCTAGAAAACTTTTGTAAGATCAAAGGTAAAGAAGGTAAGGGTCTTGAACCTTTTATATTGAAACCTGCTCAGCTGGATATTTTCAACGTTATTCAAAGGCACAACCGAATCATTATTATGAAGGCTCGTCAGATTGGATTCTCTACAGCCGTAACAGGGTTCTTATATCATAAAACAATTACAACCCCTGGAGTTACATCAGCTATCGTTGGTTACAACAACGACCTTACTGCCGAACTTCTAGATAAGATTAAAACCTTTTATAGGACATCTCCTGAATCTATTAGACCAACAATTCACTATAACTCTAAGTTCGAGATTTCATTCCCTAAGTGGGATTCTAAAATGATTGTGTTGCCTTCTACTGAAAACGTGGGAAGAGGATATACCATTAATTACGCTCTACTTACAGAGGTGCCCTTTTGGGATAAAGCAGAAGAGAAACTCGTGACCCTAGAAGCTTCCGTTCCTGTGAACGGAAAGATAATTATTGAATCATCTCCAGGAGCTGTGGGAGATTACTTCCACCGTATGTGGGTTTCTGAAAATGATTATGTAAAGAAAGAATATGGATGGTGGTGGAACTATACCGAAGAGGAAATAGAAACTATCCGAAGACGTATGAATAACCCAAGACAGTTCAATAACAACTATGCTTTGGAGTTCTTGATTTCTGGTAGATCTGTTTTCACCCAAGAAACAATTTCAAAACAAAGAAGAACCTGTTTAAAAGTTGGAGATATAGTAAAATTAGAAGATGGGTCTGACTTCATGGTAAGAGAAGAAGAAGGTTTCCGAATGTATAAACCACCAGAGCCTGGGCATTTTTATGTAGTAGGAGCTGACTGTTCTGAAGGTGTTACTGGAGGAGACTATGCTGTAGGAGTTGTCCTAGATAGGGCAACAGGAGAAGAAGTTGGAATGTGGAGAGGACATATCTCTCCTGACCGTTATGCAAAGGTTTTAAATAAATGGGGAAGACATTATAATAATGCATTGATGGTGGTAGAAGCAGAAGCACACGGTAACGTAGTTCTGAACGTTCTTAAACAATTACTTTATCCTTCACTTTATTTTAGACCTTCACGTTTTGACACGATAGGTAATCCATGGTCTGATAAACTAGGATGGAAAACAACCAAGTTAACAAGACCAATTCTTATTGATGAGTTCGAGCAAATGGTGAGAGAGGGAGAATTAACTTTGCATAGTAAAGAGACAGTTGATGAGATGACCGTCTTTATATTTAATGATGCAAACAACATGGTTTGTATGGACAGTTATCATGATGACTGTATCTTTGCAACCGCTATCGCTTATCAGGGATTTAAGGTTATATCTGATAAGAAAATGGACCAGATTAACTACAATCAACATTTACCAGCACAAGGCTATTAAGCTGGTACTATGGTAGAATATAATTAAAATACAAATTATGTATCAACAACCCAACAAATACACAAGGTTCAATACTTACAGCCCATCAGACTACGGTCCTGAGGAGGTTGCTTTCATGTCTAAATTTCATTTGCAGATGAATGATGCCCGTAACTACTTCATGAGAGTTATCAAACCTCGTCTAGATAGATCATATAAACTATACATTGCATACAATGGGGATCGACAACTACAGATTAAGAACTGGCAGTCAAACATTTTCGTACCTTATGTACAAGCTGTGATTGAAACTCTTATGCCTCGTGTCCTAGATGCTAGACCTGACTTTACCGTTCAAGGAAGAAATGAGGAAGATCAACTAAAAACAGAAAAACAACAACAACTTGGTGACTATCTATGGGAGCTTGCTCAGATGGATAAGGTTACAGAAGACGTTGTACGTTCTTCTCTTATCTATGGAACAGGATATCTTCAAGCTTTCTGGAAAAAAGATGTTAGAACACATAAATTCCTAAAGTCAAAAGACATTTTAAAGAAAAAATACGAATGGAAAGAGGAGGAGAGAACATTTTACGATGCTCCTTGTGCTGAATGGGTAGACAACTACACACTTTGGTATGACTGGCACAATACAGAAAGACAAAATAAGCAATATTGGCTTAAGAGACTCGTTCTCACCGCTCCTGAAATCAAAAAGAAGTACCCAAATGCTGATCCAGCACGTCTACAACTCGCTTTAAACAACCCAGGAGGTGATTTAACTGACTATGCATCTATCCGAGTACAGGTAAAACAGAATGCTGACCTTATTGTTAAGGGTGTAAACCCATTTAACGGACCAGCTTACGGTTTTGGTAGTGATAAATACAATACTTTCGGAGATCCTGACTTACAAATGTACGAAGTGTTCGAATGGACACAACCTTTTGCTGATGTTTACTCAGTTCACGTTGGTGGAAGTTGGACTCCAATCCTAAAAGGAGGATGGATGCCTATTCCTTATGACTTTAAGGAAGCAAACTACATTGATTTCCCTTATTTGAAGGTTCCAGGTGAATTTGAAGGCTACGGATTGCCAATGATTCTTGAAAATCCTCAAATTATGATGAACATGATCAAGAACCAGCGCCTAGATGCTGCTACTTTGTCAATTCACAAGATGTGGATCGTTAATCCTCTTGCAAACATCAATAAAGAGGAACTTGTTACTCGCCCTTTCGGTATTATTTACTCCGTAGACCCAAATGGTGTACGTGAAGTTCAATTTAGTGACATAAAAGCTAGTGCTTACAAGGAAGAAGACCTATTGAAGGCTGATATGCGTTACGCATCAGGAGTAGATGATTTCTCTATGGGTGCTGGAGGTAGTGCAGGCTCCGCAACAGAGGTTAGACACCTTCGTGAGTCTACTTTGGAGCGTGTACGTCTATTCATCAACCACTTAGGTAACGGATTCGCAGATTTGATGCGTTACTGGATGGATATGGAAAGACAATTCTTCACAAAAGATATGACTATCCGAATTATCGGAGATGATGGTAAGCAACTATTCCCACTTATTCAAAAAGACGACCTATGTGGTAAGTTTGATTACAAGGCAGCTGTTCTTCCATCAATCGCAGGTCAACAAGACATCAAAAAGAAACAAGACATGGATCTATTCCAACTACTTATCAACTTGCCATTCGTTGACCCTCAAAAACTTACACAAAAAGTTCTACAGGATTGGGATTGGGCTTTGGAATCAGTTTCAAAGGGTGAAGATAAACAAGGAGCAGAAGCAGGAGCTGTCGGCCCAGATGGTCAACCCCTTCCACCAGATGGAGGCGGAGCACCAGGAGGACCAGATGCACTTGCAGCTATGTTAGGAGGAGGAGCGCCAGGAGGAGCTCCAGGCGGAATGCCAACTCCACCAGAAATGGGACCTGGACCAGCACCTGCAACAAGTAATATTCCAGCAGGAGTGGCAAGTAATGCTCTAGCCCTACTTAGAGGCGGAGCACCAGGAGGGCAATCACCAGTAGCCCCACAATCACCTATGGACCTATTAGCAGCAGGAGGAGGAATGCCACCAGGTATGCCATCACCAGCTTCTAGAGTTCAATTACCTACAACAAATTCACGAGGAGCAAATAGAACTGGTAAAGTAAACACCAATACAAGTACAAGTCCTCAAAATAGTAACCCTGAATCACAACTTATGAATAGAGCTACAACCTTACAACGTAAAAAGAAATAACATGAAAAATTATCTTGTGAATACAAAAGAAATGCTCTCTGAACATAAAAGGATAATCCCTCAATTAAGAAAAGTGGGATTAAAATCTGAAGCTGAAGAGCAGGCAAAGGAGTTGAAAGAGATAAAAAAGAAAGCCGCTATGAAGAAGATAATAAAAGGTAAGAGTGGAAAAGGAGGACCTATGCCTTCAGCTTTTGCTCAAGCATCAACTCCGATAAATCTTTTGAACACAAAAGGAGAACCTCCAACAGCAGTATCGATTCCTAAGGCAGCTAATAATTCATTCGCAAACAAATAACATGAACAAGAAATCAATTCTAAAAAAATGTACAGGAAAAGGAGGACCAACTTTACAAAGAATCGGTAATACTGTTCGTAATGTGGTTAGAACTGTTACTAAGGGCAATGATCCAGAACCAAAAGAGACTCAATCAAGGAAACCCACTATGCCTTCTCCTAAACAAGCAGACACAGTTATCGCTCCTACAAAACCTTTGATTCCTTATTCAAATAAATCTGCTAACCCAGGACCAACTGACTTTAGACAGATAGTAGTTCCATCCCAAAGAATCCCAGGAGCAGCAAATGAACCAAGAATACTTCCTAATACAAATGCTAAGAAGGTTAATCCACCTGAATTTCGTGATAAGATACCTGCACATGTTACAGGAGCTGCTATAGCTCATGAACCAAGTAGTAAAGACCTTCCAAAGATACCATCATTAGAGCGAGGCCCTGACAAAGAAGTCGCTAAGGATGTTAAGAAAAAGTTCCTAAGAGACAAAGTTAAGAGTATAATGTAGGTATTATAAAATAAGATAAACAATATGAATAAAAACAACGATGCAATTAGAAGTTATTTTACACAAGACGTAAGGGATGGAATTAGGGATATGGACGATAGAGATATGCGTACCTACCTAAAAGAACTAGAAGGTACAAAGTTCTGGTTTGCTATCCTTAAATATAATCAGCAAAGAATCGCTACAATACAGGATTCCTTCTTGGTTATTGACCCAGTTAAAGAACCCTCAAAGATATCTCAATATCAAGGAGTTATAACAGGTATGCTTGATTTGCAAGATGCTGTTCTATCTTTAAAGTTTGAATCAAAGAAGGCAGAAAACCCTAAATACCAGAAAGAGAGAGCAGAAGAAGACAATGGTGGAGGGTATGGCATTGTTTAAATTTTAGTACTGATGTATAATATATAAAATTATGGCTGATACAACAAAAAAAGAAATTGTCAAAGGAGCGCTTGATAAGGTCAAGCTTATTGATGCTGGAGTTAAAGATAAGTATGGATATAATTCTCCATCTCCTCTTTCTTCTGTATCTCCAAAAGACAAGGTTTATTATCCACACCTATGCCTAGATTCTAAAGAAGCTCCTATGCTAACAGGTACTGAGACAGGAGAGTATGTAACTCTTCTTATTAAGGCTTGTGTAGTATCACACTCACTTGATGAGAGTAAAGACAAGAAGAGTGAGAGATTTACATTAGAAATCGAAAAGATTGGTGTAGTATCAACTGATAAAAAAAACTAACATGGCAAACTGGATAGCAGAAGCAACAAAGAATAAGGGAGGGTTACATAGAGACCTTGGTATTCCTGCTGGACAGAAAATTCCTGTAAAGAAATTAGCAAAGGCTGCTCATAGTACTGATCCTAAGACAAAGAAACGAGCAATATTAGCGCAGACCTTATCAAAATTTCATTAAAACAACATGACAGACCCATTTTTAAAACAACAACGAATTAAGGCTCCTAAAATGCCTTCTTTGACTATGCCAAAAGCTCCAGGAGCTATGACAGGATTTAAGCAACCTTCTTTTTCTACACGACCTATCAATAATACTGCAATGCCTGCTGCCCCATCAGTTAATCTAGGAAAATTTACGAAAGTAAAGATTCCCAAGATGACAAAGATGGCGGTATTAAAAAAGGCAGTCAAAAATGTTGGATTCTAACCCCACACAAAATTATAGCGGGGCTACGGATACTGCAAATTCGGCAGCAGAGGGTCGATTAAAAGTAGATACTGGAGGGATGAGGAAGAAAAAGAAAGCAATTATCAAAAAATATCTTAATAACAAATAACATGGATAAGAAAATAGGACAAATCATAAAAGATACTATGGGTAAAGGCGAGAAGATCGCTCCAGTTAAGAGTATCAAATTAAAAGTTAAGTTCGATAAATCGGACACAAACAAAGACATGGCAAAATCAAAAAAAGGAATTGTAAAGAAGGCGGTTAAAGATGCAAAGAAAAATGCAAAGTTTGAAGAGTCAGCAAAGCATGAAGCAACTGAATCTCCAGATGTAGAAGCTGCTGAAGGTGAAGATGAGGGTGCTGAGGACGGAATGGGAGGTCCTTCAAAGAAGTACAAGAATCTAGCTAAGAAATAGTATTACCAATCTTAAAACACAAACATGGCAAACGAAGACAAAGGAAAATCATCTGCAGTAGACCAATCAGACCTTATGGGTGTGAAGCCTTTTGGCAACATCGGTCCAGACAGAAGTCAGGAGGAAACAAAGTCTGTTGTTAGTAAACTGAAGAAGAAGAAAGCTGACTCTTCGAGAGCTGATGGTTCAACAACAGAGAGTGGTGAGAAAGCAAATGTAGGAAAAGTGATCGATTCAATTGGACACTTTGTAAATAGAAAATAGTGTGTTATAATAAATGATATATAATTATGAATACTAAAACTATGGAAAAAATATCGGATATACCAGAAGGAAAGCGTATCTCGGATGCTCTTCTTAAGCTAAAGAAGGCTCCACAAAAAGAGGGCGTAGACCTAGTGGGTATCGCAAAAAAACTCTCTTCAAAGAAATTTGGAAAGAAATAGATATATCGTTTGAGCTCAGTCGGTTTATTATTATTAATATGAAAAAAAATTATTATGGCAGAAAATTATTTTGATGGATCCGTTAACGCGGGGAGTCCAAGTGTTCCAAATCCTAACGTACTTCCAAGTGCACCAGGAAATGGGGAGACACCAGCAACAATAAGTGAAGCAGACGCAAAGGAATTACAAAGTCTTGTAGGACGACAAGGACAGGAATTAGGTGAGTTCAGAAAGTTCTTTTCTGATATTGCACCTCTTTTAGATAAACTCGACAAGAGTCCTGAAATCGTACAAGCCATCGTAGATGGAAATATCACAGCCGAACTTGCTAAAGCAGCAATGGAGGGTAAGATTTCCGTTACAGATGCTCAAATAGTCACTAAGGCTCAGGAAGAAGTGAAGAAAGACTTGGGGACAAAGAAATTCGAGGGTGCCTCAGCAGAGGAAGTAGCTAGATTGGTTGAAGAGAAAGCAAAGGAAATTACTTCAGGGTTCCAAAAGGAACTTAAAGAACGTGATGAACTATCTGCTTTTGAATCATCAGTTAATGACTTCATCGCAAGAACATCAGATTTTCCACAGTACGCTGCGGCAATCGATAGATGGCTTGATGAGCATGATGTTACCGACATAGCTGTCGCATATTATGCAGTCAAAGGTGAACTTTCTGTAAAGGAAGCTAACAAACAGGCAGCAATTGATAAAGCAGAAGCTGAGAAAGGTTATGCATTGAACGCAGGCGGAAGCCATGGCGGCAAGACATACATTCCAGCAGGAAGCAATATGATTGACTCTCTAATCTCTTCGAAAGCAAATCCAAACCTCTTCTAACTAAGCATTATGAAAATATAAATTGTTTTTAACAAAACTTTATAAGTCTTATTAGTTAGAATTAACATAAATTATTAACATGGCATATCCATTTTACACAGAGCCAACTCACGATACAGGAGCAGCAATAACTCTATCCGCTACAAACAGTGGACGAGATACCTCTACATCCGTTGCAGAACAACGAATGATCATCGATGCAGTTGACAAAATCTTCCTACTTGAACCTAACAAGCACCCACTCGTAACTCTTCTAACAAACGTTGGAAAGGTATGGGATGGAAAGGCATGGAAAGGATCAGGTATGATGAAACGAGCTACTGGCAACCCAGAGTTCAAATGGTTCGAAGACTTCTACGGAGGTCGTTACGCACGAGTATCAGGAACAGCAACAGCAGCAGCAGACCAAACACCTACAGTTGTTGGAGCAGGTTCAAACTCAGGATACATCTTTACAGCAGGTGATGCAGTAAAGAATGCACGAACTGGTGAAGTAGCAATTGTTGGAACTGTAACAGCAACAACAATTCAGCTTCACACACGAGGATACGGATCAACAGCAGCTGCAGCAATGCAAGACGGTGATGGTCTCTTCATCGTAGGTAACGTTAACGAGGAAAACGGTGGAGCTCGAAACGTTAACACAACAAGAGTAACTCCACAAACAAACTACACTCAGATCTTCAAAACGACAATCGCATTGTCTAATACTGAGAAAGAAGCTAATCTTTACGGTGGTAAGGATCTTCCATATCAACGAGCAAAGAAAGGTACAGAACATGCTCTTGATATTGAACGAGCTTTCTGGTGGGGTCAAAAATTCGCAGATACAGGAGTTCAAGGTCACCCAAGACGATCAACAGGTGGTGTTCTAGAATTCATCCAAGCAGGTAACGCATACGTACAGAACCAATCAGGTCCTTTGACAGCTCCAGATATGAACACCTTCCTTCGAGAAGGTTTCACATACGGAAACGACACAAAGATGATCTTCGCAGGTGGTATCGTTCTTCAAGCTATTAACGAAATTGCACGAGGTCAAATCTTGATGCAACCAGTTAGTACAACTTATGGAATGAAAGTAAGTACATGGGTAACAGCATTCGGTACAGTGAACATCGTTCACAACCCATTGTTTGTTCAGGACTACGCAGGTTACGCATTCATGCTAGATATGGAAGCATTTTCATATCGTTTCATGAACAACCGTGATACTAAACTAGAAATGAATATCCAAGCTCCAGATGCTGACGGTGAGGTAGATCAATACATCACTGAAGCTGGACTACAACGAGAACAAGCTGCAAAGCATGCTCTTCTAGTAGGGGTAACAAGCTAGTAGAAATCCAGCCTGAGGCTGGAGATTGGAACCTCTAAATGGGATTTCGATCTTCGGTCTCAGGTTGGTAAATCCTTCACGCTTATGGGATTTAAAATCATGTAGCGTGCGTGGGTTCTACCCATTCCCCGATTAGATCACGGGTCAATGATCGATTAAACTAAAATTATCATGGCATCAACAGATTCATTAAATTCACGAGCATTGTTAGCAAAAGGAGTAGTCTCACAGATTGCTTCAGTTGCAGCAGCAGTAGGTGTTCGACTTCAGTACATTGGTACAGGAACAGTAACATCAGTTACTCCTACAACAGCTACAAACCTAGTTCTAGTTTGCACAGAAGGTACATACACATATACTTTCGCAACTTACACTACAATGGCAGCCCTAGTAGCAAAGATCAATGGTGATGGAGTATTCGCAGCAAGACTTTTGGATGTTTCAGGAGCATGTGCTACAACTGGTTCACAATTCAAGCAAAACTCAGCTGTTACAGTTTCAAATGGTTTCTACGATCTTACAATCGATGGAACAACTGCATCAGAAGTCTCAGCATTGATTACTGTAGACAGACTACCAGTGACTCCTAATAACCGAGGAGGTCACCGAGTACATCTACAAACAATCGACACAACTCAGACATATGCAGGTGGAGCTCTATCTATTGCAATTATCGAACGAGATATTCGAACAGCAGCAGAAACAACTCTAGCAACATATGCTGGAGGCGCTTCAACAGTAGCTAAGTCAATTAGCTTCGCATCAGGTTACGGCAAGATTACTTCTGGAGACGGAAAGGAAATCCTTGTACGAACAACAGGTGGTACTACACTTTCAGTTGCTGTTCTTACAGTAGTTGGAATTGCAGAATAAGGTAAGTTAGACAGGTTCTCTTGTCTTGTAGGGTGTGTCACATACAGTGGCCCATCCTATCAAGACTGGAGGCCTTAGGGTTTATTATAAAAGTTAATATGAAAAAAAATTATGTCAACAAAATTCGTAAGTAAAAACTCAAATTATATGGTAGTGCTTAAACCTGGAATTGAAGGTAACCGTAATCTCGGTACCCACGCTGTCCCAGGTCTTTATATTAAATTTCAATCAGGTGTTGTAGACATCAAAGAGGAAAGTATTGTTGCTCAAATGCGAGAACATCCTTCTTTTGGAACTGATTTCGTTGAAGTCAAGCAAGAAGAAGTAGATCCTTTCCAGGATGTAAGACAAGAAATTGAACCAGGCCACGTTATCTCAGAGATCAAATATGGTCACAATGAGAAAGCGGCTGGAACACTTCCTCCAGCAAAGATGTCCCCACAACTAAAGAAATTGATTGAAGGAGAAGCAATGAAAATGCTTCCAGAACTTCTGAAACAAAATCCTAAGGTTCTCAAGGATCTTATCATGGGCTTAGCCGCAGAAATGAAGGCTAGTGAACCTACAAAAGAAGAGGCTCCAAAGGCTCCAGTAGTTGAAACAAAGAAAGAATCAGCTAAAAAGGAGTAGTGAGAATTGTAGGACTATGGTAAAATAGGTTTATTCAAACTAAATTAAAAAACCATGTCCAATAAATTCTTCAACTTCTATTATGATCCCGTTAGACAAGGGTATGACACGAATACGTGGAGTACCCTTTCTGGCGTTCCAGCTATTGCTGCAAATCAACTCAACCTTTTAAATGCAAGTATTGTTCACTTTGCAGATTTATTGAGAGGAGATGTTACTTACGATTGTACATTCCACGCTCCTACAGCAGGAGATGATACAAAATTCGGTTTCATCGAATTAAACAAAAACGCTTATCTATATTTTAAGATAGCAGGTAATGTCTTAACAGCAGAAGCATCAGATGGAACAAATACAAAATCAGTTGTTATCAACTGGCAATCAACTTGGACAAATGCTAAGACAGATTTCAGGGTAAAATGGGAAGCAGGAAGAGCTCAATTCTATGTTAATGGTAATTTAGAGGCAGATATCAATGATATCTCTGTTTCAGGTGACCCAATGAGTCTTTATGCTCTAAGCAATACAACTGTTCTACATATCAATTACATTATAGTAAAAGGTGTTCAAAGTTCTACTCTAAAGGTGTTTTAATGTTGTGGTACTATGGTAAAATATACCTATGTCCAATCAATACATTAATTTTTCATACAATCCAGCTAGAGACGGTTTCTCTACTTCAACTTGGAGAGATCTTTATGGGACAGTATCCCTCGTAGGAGGCAAATTAGACTTCAATAAAGCCGCAATTATTCATTACGGTGATATTTTGCGTGGGGATATAACATTTTCATTAAACATTCCAGCTCCTTTAACAGGAGTAGATACAACTTTTGGATTAAATTTTATAAATAGAGGAGCTCACGCTTATTTTTCAATAGTAGATAAGACTCTTATAGCTGAAACTTCAGATGGAACCAATATAACTTCAGTAGTTATTAACTGGCAATCAGCATGGACAGGGACAGACACAGAATTCCGTATTAAATGGGAGGCAGGTATGGTTTCATTTTATGTTAAAGGTAACTTAGAAGCATGCATCAATGATATTTCAGTATCAGGTGATCCAATGAGCATTTATATTGCAGCTGATGGAGTAAACAGTACAATTCTTAACTACATTGATGCTGTAAGCGTACAATCTTTTGTAACAAGTGAAGGAAACTCAGACTCAGTATTCGAACCTTATGTTAAAACATATGAAAGAATCTCTATTACAGACGTTCCTACAGTTACTTCAATAACAACTATGGCTATTAACAAATTCGACTCAGTTAATATCTCAGAATCAAAGACAGTAAATACCCCTGCTTAAATAGACTAGAAAGTCAAGGTTTTATCCCCCTTGCTTTCTTTTTTTATTTATGTGTTGTATAATAGTACTTGTTAAAAACAATTAACTATGAATATGAAATATTTAAGTAAGGATTCCAATTTCGTGGTCGAATACGCAAATGGAATATTAATCTAGATTAGTATTTAATTTTATAAACTACATGAAAAAAACTAAAGGCCATTCAGACGGTTTACGAGTACGTGGATTCTTCCGTGTACAGTTGACAGAAGATGGAAAAGGTGTCATCGGTGACTCAGGTTGGAAAGAGAACCAGGTAACAGACTTGGGTATCAACCAATATATCGTTAACTGGCTAACGTCAGGAGCAGGTAAGAGTGTTACCCACATGGCTCTCGGTACAGGTACAGCCCCAGCAGCAGCCGCAACCTCCCTTGCAGGAGAATTGACAGGATCAGCAGGAGCAGGACGTGCTGCAGTGTCAAGTTCAATTGTAGCCTCAGGAACAGCTCAGTTTACAGCAGCTTTCGCTTCTGCTAACTCTTTCCTAACAGCAACAGCAAACATTTCAAACATCGGTTTGTTCAACACATCAACAGTAGGTGTAGGTACTCTCTTTGCAGGGAATACATTCGCTTCAAGTTCTTGCGCAACTAACCAGTCTGTGAATGCTACTTATCAAATTCGTTTCGCTTCAGTTTAATCTGACGTTTCAGTTTGTTATGAGAATCCACCTTTCGGGGTGGATTTTTGTTTTATATGTGCTACACTATTTATATTATTAAAATATTATAAAAAATATGAATAAAAAAATAACAACGAAGGAAACAAGAGATCTTCTTGCAAAGAGAAGAAACAACTTTGTAGATATAGGTTGTGGGGGAAATAAACAAGGTAAAGCTTGGTTCGGGATCGATTACCGAGCAATGCCAGGAGTAGATTTGGTGCAGGATTTAGAGAAGTTCCCATGGGCAGTTCCATCGGAGTCTTTCAATACAGCAGTAGCTAGTCATGTAGTGGAACATATTGATCCATCTCATGGCATTTTTATTAGTTTCATGAATGAAGCATGGAGAATACTTAAACCTGAAGGTGAGTTCATCATCGGGGCTCCTTACGCTACATCTATGGGTATGTTTCGAGACCCAACTCACTGTAACTTTATAACAGAAGAGACTTTCTGTTATTTTGATCCAGAAGATGTCTTCTATCGAGGAGAGTTATATAAAGTATATAATCCATTGCCTTGGAAAGTTAAAGTCAATACATGGCACGTAACAGGCAACATAGAAGTGGTTCTTGTCAAGAGAGACATACTTCCTGAGTACAATGTTGATCCTGAGTACTTGAAATTATTAAAACAATATGATAAGGCAACAAAATAATATGAAAAAGAAAATAACAAAAAAAGTAAAGAGTGGAGTTGAAGCAACACATAAATATACTCATAACGTTCCTATTCAGAAGCAACGAAATGATTATTCTCTACACGGTCAAATCAAGAATGAGGCTCAAAAGAACCCTTCTCTTTGGACCAATAGAATACTTATCGCAGTTCCTACTACAGGATTATGTAGAGTAGAGTGGATGATGGCTCGATATGGTCAAATTATACCTACAAACTGGTCGCAGGTTGAAATGGTACAGTGGATGAGTACATATTCACCCCTAGAATACCAGCTTCCAGATGCAGAGAATCTTATCGCAAAACACGTTGTAGAGGGTGATTATGAGTGGTTTTTGTCCATTGAACAGGATAATTTGATACCACCAGACTCTTTTATTCGAATTAATGAGTATATGACAGAGAATAAGATTCCAATCGTGTCAGGACTCTATTACACTAAATCTCAACCGCCAGAACCTATTCTTTATCGAGGACGTGGGAATGGTTCATTTAGAGACTTTAAATTAGGTGATAAGGTGTGGTGTGATGGTATTCCTTTCGGTTTTACATTGATTCACGGATCAATCATTAAAGCTCTTTGGAATGAATCAGAAGAATACATGGTAGGTAACGAAGTAACAAGACGAGTCTTCGAACTTCCTAACTTTAATGTAGGAAACTATGGGTTTGATAACACAGACCTTGACTCAGAAGGTAAAGCACGATTTGCTTACACACGAGGTACCACCGATCTTAACTTCTGTAAAAGAGTTATGAGAGACAATATCTTCGAGAAAGCAGGATGGCCTGAGATTCAGAAGAAGAAATACCCATTCCTAGTTGACACAAACATCTTTGTAAGGCATATTGACCTTACGGGTAGACAATATCCGATTTTTGTTCCTAAGCAACAACAACCTATTAAGGGAGTCAAGCCTAAGGAAATCAAGTAATTTGGCAGAGAGAGCCTCCAGAAATGGAGGTTCTTTTTGTTTATGGACTGTGTTAAAATGAAGGATATGAATGAAAACAATAAAGAACCAGAAGTAATAAAAGAAGCCCCAGTAGTTACTGAGGAACCTAAAGTGGAAGAAACTCCACCTACTTTAGAAGTGAATGTCCATGATAAAGTAATGGGAAAGGCAGTAGGACCTGGGCAATTATAATAAATGGCTGATTTAAACGTACCCGCACAAATTCAAAATGTTAACATTTCTGAAAGTTTCAATGTTGACATAGTTAATATTCTTTTGCCACAAGCAACGGACCCTTTAAGCTTACCTGACCATGCTCAATCTCACCGAATCTTTGCTCATGATTCTCAATCTCCTGACCAATCAGTTGCAGCAGATTCTGTTGGTAATGTTTCTATATTAGGTAACGTTTCAGGAGCTAACCTGTCAGGAATAAATACAGGAGACCAGGATCTTTCTTCTTATCAGAAGGGGTTAGTTTTAACTTCTGTAAAGACATCAAACTACACAGCTAATCCTAATGAGTTTGTTCCTTGTGATATTTCAGGTGGGGGTTTCCAAGTTAAATTACCTTTTGCTCCTGCAGATGGAACTAGAATAGTAGTTAAGGTAATTACAGTAGGAACTAATGCTGTTTTACAATTCTCAACTCAAGGAGCTGATGTGTTCACTAAATCAGGTGGAAATACCTCTTTGTATATGACTCTCTCAGGAGAAACGAACACTGTAGAATATAAAGCTTCAAGTAATGTTTGGTATATTATTTCAACAGCTGCCCCTTCTAACTTTGCTATTGGCTTCCCTGGAGTTGATGCTGTAACTCCTATTGGAGCTGCAGATATTTCAATAAATTATACTTCAAGAGTTCTAACAATTGTGCCTCCTTTGGGTTATTTCAATGTTTATACGGATGGAGGAGGAGTTATAACTCGTATGAGAAAAACAGGAACTCAAACTTTTCCTGCTTTTACTGATACATCGGGGGTATGGTACTTCTATTATGACATAACGGGTAATCCAACAGTTTCTCAGACTGAACCAGATGCTCTTTTATCTACAACAATTTACGCTTTAAACTGGAACTCAACACTTGCAGGAAGCGCAAAATCTGTAACTGAAGTTTTACAAACGCACCAAAATACAGTTCCTATTGCCTCAAGAGATTGGACAAAAGCTTATGGAGTTGTATGGCAGAAAGGTTTTTCAAATACTAATAATCTTCTTCCCTCTGGATCTCCAAATGCTGATGGTAGAAATACTTGTTTCTCATTGACAACAGGTACAAATATGGATGATAACCTGTATTACACAATCACAAACTCTACAGGGGGTTTACAATTCCAACAAGATTTAGGCCAAACAAATCCTACATTACTCACCTTAAGCAATGGAGGATTATTCCCGATACGTTATCAAGACTCTATTGGACAACCTCTTGTTCTCTCTGCAACTAGATTCCCTTTTGATTTTGATTCAGGGACAAATTTACCTCAATATATAACTGGAGCAGGAGTAAGAACTCCTGTAACAAATACATACTTTTTCGTTTATTATGTTTATGCTATTCAAGATCCAAGAAATGGACAATCTATTAGAATAATTTCAGATGGTTCTCAGTATACTTCCTTAACAAATGCTCAAGCTTCAACATGGGCAACTATTACAACTTTGTATCCTACTTTGATTGATGAAATAAGACCTTTATATAAACTTACTTTTGAATATAGAATTGCCTATAACATTGCTGTTAAGAAGACAGCTTTAAGAGAGGTAGTTGATTATAGAAAATCTATAATATCTCAAGCAACAAGTGCTGGAGGTTCTATAGCAGCTTCTTCTGTAACTGTAATTCCTACAGCAACCCTTCTTTCCACAAACCAACAAGCTGCAGATGCAGAATTAGATGCAAACAAAGTTCCTTATACAGGATCAATTAAAGATGAAGATAAAGGAATCTATAACTTAAAAGCCGCTACAGTAACATCAAAATCTGCTCCAACTTTCACTTATACAACAGGTAGTTTAACAGGTATAACTTATGCTAACGGTTTAACAAAAGTTTTGACCTACAATGGAGATGGAACATGGCATCAAACTGTAATTACCTTCCCTGATACCACAACAATTACAAAAACTGGGGTTTATACAGGAGGTGTTTTGACCAGTGTGACTGTGGTATAATATGAATAATATGGATAAAGAACAAACACTACAAGCACTAGAAGATAAATACTTACCTTTAATACAGGATGCGACTTTGCGTATGTCTAAAATTGATTTTGAAAAAATAGGCCTAGAGAATGACTATCAAGAAAAAATAAAACAGGTTACTGACTATTTTGAGGCAGTAGAGAATATAGAGCGTATGCAATCTTTATTGGATAACCCCCCAGTAATTTAAAATGGCAATAATAGCATCAAATGGTACAGGAGGAGGACTTGCAAGTGCAGGTGCTTCTTGGGCGGGTGGTGTTGCTCCTGTAGATGGGGATAAAGTAAATATCCTTAATGGAGATACCATCACAATGGATGTTACTACTTTACAATGGGGTGATGATACAACCACTGGGATAAACATAAAATCTGGAGGAATTCTGAAAGCTTCACGTATAGCTAACTCTCAACTTCGATGTAAGGGCTCTCTTGTTATTGAAAGTGGGGGGACTTTTGATACAGGAAAAAATGGAGACATAATCCCCGCTGCATATACTTTTAAACTCCTTGCAAACTATTCAGATGTACTTGCTTCAAATAAATATCCTTTTACCTTATTATCTGGGGGGAAATGGTTTTCTTGGGGGGCAACAAAAACTATTAATACAAAATTAAATGGTGCATTGGCTATTGGGGCTACATCTGCAGTACTAGAAGATGTCACAGGTTGGAAAGCTGGAGATGATATTGTTTTTGCTTGTACCGACACTTACGTAAACTATACTAGATGGGATGCTAGAACAATTACTACCATAAATACAGGAACAAAAACCATTACTTTTACAGCAACAACTTATGCCCACGCAGATAGGTGTGAGGTAGGAAATTTTACTTCAAATGTAACATATACGAATTACGATAATACTTATACAAATAGAGGTTCAATATCGTGTGCCCTAGGAAACCTAGCCAACTTACTTGAAATTCAATATACATCTTTCTATAAAACAGCAAACTCTGGAGTAGTTGCTTTCCAATTTACAGGTGCTGGTGCGAATAACCCTATTATTTCTTTTGCAAATAATACCTTCTTCAATAATCATGGTAGTTCTGGTGTTATTAACTTACAACAGGCTCAACAGTATATAAACTTCAATGGGTTAGCATTTTTTACAAATGAAACGGCTGTAAATGCAAACGGTTCAGATATTTTTACATATGGAGGAACAACAAACTGTTCATTTTCTAATAATGTTCATTACGGAAGAACTAATGGTAGTTTATGTTCCTCAGGGGGATCACAGGGGGGGGTAGGAATTACTTTTACAAACTGTATTTTTATATCAGCAAACGGAAACGGTATGTCTTGTACAAACGGAGTAACAGTAAACAGCTGTTATTTCTTTTCTGTTACTCAAGCTATGAGTGTTGCGTATTCAAGTAAAATTTATGTGAATAATAGCTATATTGGAGTAGGAAGGGGAACTCCCTCTCTTGGATATGCTTTTGCTGGAAGTTATGCAGCAGATCTTGTATTTACTGATTGTTATTTTTCTTATTTAGTAGCAGCTAACGCTTCAAACGCACCTCAGTATACAATGCTTGACGGTTATAAAGTTATTTTCTCAAACAAAAATGTCGATCCTTCGGCACAAGAAATTTATACAGGAGGAGGTAATTTTTTTCGAGATAACTCAACATTCAAAACAGGTATTGCTTCACTTCGTTACGATAGAATTGTATCAGCAATAAAAGCTGCTAATGTTCAATTTTATATTTTTGCTCCGACTGGAAAACCAATTACTGTTTCTGGTTACTTGCGTAAGAATTCTTCATATGGTTCAAGTACGTTACCTTACGTTACACTTTCTGGTCTAGGTATAACAATATCAAGTTCTACAATGACTGATGTAAATGATACATGGGTGCAATTCACTGTTTCTGGAACACAAACCACAGGTACAGACGGAATGCTTACACTTACAGCATATTTCCAAAGTGCAAATGCCAACGCCTCAGCTTGGATTGATGGGGTATCAGCGCCTACACCTGTTGCAGTGAACTCTGGTGACTTTGGTTATTGGGCTGTAGGCCAACCTGTTGGAGTGATTACTGCTAACTTCGTGGCACCTGTTGATGTATGGAATACTCTAAAATCAAATGTAACTCTTCCAGGGAGTATGGGGGTAGAAGTAAACACAATTAACAGTAATGCGGGGTTAATCCCAGCCCTTCTATAGCTTTGGGCCTGTGTTATAATGTTATTATTAAAAAGTTAAATGATTATTCAAAATGCATAATGAATCACCAGAGATTAAAGACGTAAGCCTACTAAATCATGTAAAAACCTATTGGGTGATTTATATATTTATAGCTAATATTATAATGACTTATACCTTATATGGGTCTAGGTTAACAGCTCTAGAAGTAAGGGCTGACAAGAACGATGCTGTACAAACAGAACAGAACAATGTAGAATTGGATATAAGAACACGTTTGGCATCAATTGATACCACACTTCAATTTTTAAAAGCTAATCAACAAAAATAATGTTTAATTTCCTAAATTTCATCAAGTATATCTTCGCAGAGAAGCATTTCACTGGGGTACTTCCAGATAATCGTTCAGATGCCGAAAAACAACTAGATTGGAATCATGAGGAACGTGTCTCATCTCCAGTTATCAACTACGTTACTAAAGAAGTGGCTGATACTCAGAAAAAATATGTGGTTTATAACCAATATCAAACATCATCATGTGTAGCTCATGCTACAACAACAGAGATTTCAATCCTTATGTTGAATACGTTCAAGAAAGTATTCAAAGGGATGGCTCTATTTATATATAGATTACGATCTAACTATTCAGGAGAAGGAATGATCGGTAATAACTCAAGTGATATCGCAATAAAGAACGGAGTTCCTACTTTCGTTTCTGACCCTACAACTGAAGCAGCTGCAAACGCTATGGTAATTACACCAGAAATGTACACAGACGCTGCAAATCAGAAACCAACAGGTTACTTTAGCTTCAAAAACATCTCATTTGATGCAATTGCAGCTCAGGTTTCACAAGGAACAGCAGTTAAGATTTTTATAAAAGCAACAGTTAGAGAATGGGCAAAGGAATTCGTATCAGTTATGGATCCTACAGCCTCAAACATGCCAATAGCACATGCTATTGTTATTCTTCCTAATACAGTATTCCAGCAAAATGGCGAGGACTATGTGTTAATTCAAGATTCAGCATGGTTCGGAGGTCTATTCTACCGATATGTTCCTAGAAGTTTCTTTGATGCAAACCGATGTTTCTACTCATCTTACTTCCTAGGAATCAATTATGCTGATCCTGCAGTCACACCAAAACCTAAATACACCTTTACAAAGACACTAAAATATGGCATGACAAGTCCTGATGTTAAGGCTCTTCAAGAGATTCTTATCTATGAAGGATTAATGCCTACTGGTTTCAATACAGGGTTCTTTGGGGGACTTTCATTAGCTGGGGTAAATAAATATCAACTAAAATATAAGAGCGAAATTCTTGCACCAGCAGGACTGACACAACCTACAGGAGTTGTTGCTAAATACACAATAGCAAAGTTAAACAGAGATTATGCCTAAGGTTAAGGTTAGATTTAATAAGATCTGCTTATACTGTAATAGGGGTTATAATGTTATTAAATCAAGACTACTTAGGACTAAATATTGCTCAAGACACTGCCACAATACGGCAATAGCTGGAAAAGGAGCGTCTAAAGGCAAAGGAATAACAAGAAATAAAGGTGCTAAACATCCTTATCTATCAGAATGGAATAGGACCCATGTAAGATACGGTAAAGATAATTACGCATGGAAAGGAGGAATAACTCCAAAGAATTATATTATACGAAAATCTCTTCCTATGATAGAATTTAAGAAGAATTGTTTAGTTAGAGATAATTATACTTGTCAGTTGTGTGGTAAAATAGGAGGAGACTTAGAAATTCATCATATTAAAAGATTTTCTGATTTTCCTTTATTGAGAACAGATACTAGTAATGGAATTACTTTATGTCTTATTTGTCACAATAAAACTAAACAGAAAGAAGAACAATTTGAAGATTTATTCTTTAAAATTATTAATATGAAATAGGAGACCGTGTCTCTATGGAGGAGGGTAATCAGAATAAATAATTAGCTACGGCTACTATTCCTAGATTCTCCCTCTTCATAGGGACGCAGTAAGTCCAACAGTTCTTTAACATTAGGGCAAAACCTAAAAGGAGGAAATATGATTGATGCACATTTTGTGCTGATTGCAGCTGAAAAGCTTGAAGTTTCTCCACAGAGGATCTTTGGCTTAGCTATTGAATGGAGTGAAGAACCCCATAATAGCCGTTGGGTTATAGACCAGTATAATGACTGGTATTATAGCGGAAACCTCAAACCTTTGTTTGAAAACTTCGTCATCGATGTGATGGCTAATCGGGTATCGAAACCACTGTGATTCAACTACAATTATTTGTCGAGTTTGAGAACGAGTATTTTTATTGGACTCTCTCTCGACAGAGGAGAAAACATGAATCTATCACAACACAACTTGGCTCAGATAAAACTCGCCTTAGGTGATGTGAATAGATACTATTTTCATCAACACTACGGCTATAACGGCTCTGACGAAGAACTCGTGATGTATTTCATAGAGTTCGGTGCTGAGATATTCAGAAAAGAACATCCTGATCATGGATACGCAAATGAAGACCAAACACCACAGACGCCCTCGTAGCAAAGGAGGTAACGGAGATCCTGAAAATATCTCTTATATCCCCGATGCTGATCATAAAGCCTGGCATCAACTCTTCGTCAATTATGACCCTGAGAAGATTAGCCAACTCATTAATGAGCTATACCTGGATCCTAGATACAGATTCGTCTGTATCAGGAAATAACAATGCACCTAATGTACACAAGAGCACGCCCAATATGACGTGCTCTTAACTTACTAAAAACTTGACTATTTATGTCATAACCATGCTATAATAGATGGGCAGGTGTAGAGATTATTAATTAATAATTAATTAACCAACATGACAACAGAAACAAAACAAATATTGATAAGTAGAGCAAAGTCTTTCTTATGGAGACTTGGAAGCTTTATAGCCGTAGGAATCGTGGGATTCGTAGCTCAAAACCTTGATCTATTCTCCCTATCTCCTCAGGTAACAGTGGTAGCAGGTCTTTTGTTAGGAGAACTAACAAAGTATCTAAATACCCAAACACAAACGTTGAGTGACTAAGCTGGCCCCTTAAAGGCTTTCTTATGAAACTTCTAACTTCAGTAGCAGTCTTCTGCTTGCTTAGTGCTTCTATCGCGCTTGCAGACACTGTGAAGGCACCCGTTACTACGGACCCTTTGGTTGTCCCTATAGTCGTTGTAGAGGCACCTAAACTTACTATTGAACAAAAGATACGTCTAACCTTTAATGACCCCCGTATGGTGCCTGTACTATACTGTGAAAGTCATTTACATCAGTTCTGGGAACCAGGGACACCTAAGGCAGGTAAACCTAAAATATCCCCTACTGGTGATGTAGGGGTTGGACAAGTAAATCAAACACACTGGGCCAAAGCTAAGAAACTAGGATTAGATATCTTCAATGATGAAGATGATAACCTAACTATGGCTAAGATGGTCTATGATGAGCAAGGAATTGAGGCATGGTCGGTATTCGAAGGTTCTTGCTATCAGAAACACTTATATATGATCTAGGTTCTCGATTATCCTAGAGGTCGATGGGTAAAAATCGCTAAAAAGGTCTATTTCGACTAGACCTGAGATAGTATAACGAAACTCTTTTTACAACTATTAGTTGGCGGAAGACAAGGACATCATGCATGGTGTCCTTTTTCCGTTATTTCTTTATTGTTACAATAGCATCACATTTTTTAATGTAATGAGGAGCGGGGCAATCTTTAATTTCATTAGCAACATCTTGTGCTTCTTTCTTGGATGCATATATACCACAAATAAGTTGGTCATCATGATCACCTTCTGAACAGTCACAAATAATTGCATAATAATTTTTGATTTTCATATCTTTATATTACCATATCTTTATCCTGAATACTATGGTAGGATTATTAAAGGTTTGGGTTTCTTTTATTTCCCCAAACCATCATATTTTGAGTACTCACGAAAGGCTTCACATTCTCAACTGTGAGGCTTTTTCGTTTATAATCAAGGGTTTTAGGGGGTGTTACTATGATAGAATACAATAAATGTATACGTATAACGACCCCCGACTTACATACAATTCTACTTTATCCACCTACAATGGGGCGGATTACTATTTGCCTATAAATGCTATTGATATTATCAACATAACTGAGAACTATCTTAGGATTGAATTTGATATAGCGGCTGTTTATGATTCTATTAATCTATCTGAATTCATCACTGTTACACTACCTAATCTTGGAGGAATCAATGAAACTGACAATCTAAATATTTCTGAGAATATAAGTAGTGTTACATCCCTAGCTGACATATCAAAACAAGACACTGTTGACATATCTGAAAATATAATTTCTAATACATCTCTAGCTGATATATCCAAGTCAGATACTATAAATAGTTCTGAAAGCATAACGAGTGTTACTTCCCTAGCAGACATTTCAGAACAAGACACTGTTGATATATCTGAAAATATTGCTTCAGTGGCTTCATTAGCGGATATATCTAAGTTTGATACCTTAAACATTTCTGAGACAATCCAAAGAATACTAATGTCAGATATAAGCAGTTCTGATACTGTTAATATATCTGAAAATATAACAACCAACACGTCTCTTGCTGATATACATAGTTCTGACACGGTTCTTATATCTGAAGCTGTAACATCTTATGCAACTCTGGCCGATATTAATCGAACAGAAAATATCAACATATCTGAAAATACAAAGGAAGAGATGACTTCATTTATCTTCCCATTTGATTCAATCAACATATCTGAGAATTTGAAGATGCTTGAGCAGTCTTTCTTGAATACTTCTGATACAGTAAATATAAGTGAGAATATCCAATCTGTTGCTAGCCTATCCGATATAACAGAAGTTGATACCGTAGACATATCTGATGTGATGCATCCAGAACTTGTATCGTTTGTTTCTTCTCTGGACCAACTTATAACAACTGAAAATATCAAAACAGAGTCATTTAGATTCTCTCCTTCTGATATTAAACCTGTAGGCTCAACTAAACTAAAAAGGCCTGAAGATGGTAAACTTTCTGGCTTCTTTTAACGATTTTAGTCCCATGGACTATGATAAAATGACACAATGGACTTAACGATTAATATATCTAGAGGTAGATCTGTTGTAAGAAACAACGATATGAGACCTATATCTGGCAACCTAGTGAGTTATTCCTAAAAAAATATGGCTTTTCTATCAAACAATTTAGATCAAATTAGAATATCAGAAGGAGTGACCGCTCTCATTCCTCAAATGTTTATTTCTGTATCTGATTCTATAAATATATCGGAGAACACAATATCCATACCTCCAACTACTGACCTAGTGATTACAGTATCAGATAGTTTAAGTATTTCTGAGTCTGTTACAGAAGTTGTACCGATTTTAAATATAAACACTGCTTCCGTTATCTACTGTCAAGATTGGCAGTTTAATCAGAATAGATATGATGCTACGGTATATAACTGTTACGGTGGAACAGCCTCTTCGGGTGAGTTAGCCCAACAACAAGCACAAAGTTTTGTTGCTACAGGGAGTTATCTAAAAACCTTCTTCGCATTGGTTTACAAATGGGGTACACCTACAGACAATCTTATTTTGAAGATAACTTCTTCATTAGGGGGGACAGCCCTGGTAACTGGAACCAAAGCTTTATCTTCTGTGGCTGCAGGAGCGTCATATGTAGGTTTTTCTATTGGAGGACAAGGACAAAAACTTATCCCAGGGAACACTTACTATATTGAAATGTCCAGGGATGGGGTTAGAGATAACACAAATAGACCTTCATGGTATGGATCATCTACTTCTGGAGATACATATCTTCCTGGAGCATGGTTTCAGAGAAATAATACTTCGTGGGTAGCAGGAGGTGCCTATGACCTAGCTTTTCTTTTATATTATAATGACAATCCTATAGTTACTCCTCCAGCTGACTTCTTAATAAGTGTTTCGGATAGTATAAACATATCTGATGTACCCTCACCTGCTGCCCCAGAACAGATACTTCCTATATCTGTGTCTGATAGCATTTATGTTATAGATAGTACTTTAAACCAGACTCAATATGATAACCCCCCTCTTGCTATTGTTTATGGAGGAGTTGCTGGGTCTGGAGAAGACCAACAACAAGTGGCACAAAGTTTTGTTGCAACAGGAACAGCTTTAAAATATTTTACTATTAGTATTACTAAAACTGGACTTCCTACTGATGATATTCACTATAAACTAACCTCAAGTTTAGATGGAACTTCAATAATAGATGGGTGGATCAACGGTACACTTATAACGCCAGGGTTTTATTATACGACATCACTTGTTGTTTCTAACCCTATAATAGGGTCACCTCTAGTAGATGGGAATACTTATTATATTACTTTTTACAGAAGTGGGGCTAGAGACACAGCAAACTATTTCAACATTCGCGGGACAAATCCAGTTTCTTCTGGAGGAAAAGGGAATGTTTATAACTACGGTACTGCCTATGTAGAAAATAACGCATCTTGGGTAGAGGATCTTCCTAACACAGATATTTATTTTGGATTAGATTATGGTAGTAACCCTAGTGTAACTCCACCTGCAGAATTCCTTGTTTCTGTTTTTGATTCGGTGAATATATCTGAGAATATATCTAACTCAATCTCAACTTCAAATATTAATATATTTGACTCATTAAATATATCTGAAAATGTCAGTGAACTTCTATTCTCTAATATAAATACGTTTGATACTGTTAACATATCAGAGAATATAACGAAGACCTCTCCTAGTTTGTCTGTTCCCAATGTTTATGATTCTATAAATATATCTGAAAATATATCTAGATCCATCTCAGCCTCGAACATTAATATATTTGATACAGTTAACCTATCAGAATCTGAAACCTTAACTAGCCCTCAATTAAATATAAACATATTCGACACAATAAATATCTCGGAGAGTGTGTCTAAACTTCTTTCTTCTGATATAAATAAGTTCGACACCTTAAATATCTCAGAAAACATAACCGTAACTCCTCTATCTCTAGCTACAATAAGTGTATTTGATACCTTAAATATTACAGAAAGTTTATTCATTAGCCAAGGTTTAGCTAAGTCCGATAACATTAACATATCTGAAAGTGTAACTGTAAGTAGTCCTGCTCTTGTGGGGATCCAAGTATTTGATACATTAAATATTTCAGAGAACATTAAAGATGAAGGATTCTTAAGGATATCTATATTCGATACAGTAAACGCTTCTGAAAACATTTCTAAGTTGGTTCAACTTGGAGATATAAATAAGTTTGAAACATTGAACCTATCTGAAGGATGGGCTCCTGATGTTATTGATAGTTACAACGAATCACATCAGAATACTTCACACAATCTATATGTTGGTACAAATACCTATAGAGGTCAGAGTTTTACAAACATAAATCAGACAACATTAGATAGTTGTAAATTCTATTTAAGTAAGACTGGTTCACCTATAGGAACTGCTATCGCTCAAATTTATGCTCACTCAGGGGCTTATGGAGTCAATGGTAAACCTGTAGACTTAAGCACTCCTTTAGCTGTTTCTGATCCTATAGATGTAACCAAGTTGTCAGGATCCTTCTCTTTGAAGTTGTTTAACTTCTCAGGGACAAATAGAATAACCTTTACTCCTAATACTTATTATTGTGTAGTATTAAATTACCCTACGGGAGATTCAAACAACTATATAAGTATAGGAGAGGATGGAAACGTTCCTTCAGCATCAGGTAACCGTTGTTATTCTGTAGCTGGAGACTACTGGTCAAGTGATAATGTATTGGATGCTATATTCTATGTGTATGGAGCTGGAAGCCAAGTTTCTTTACCGTACTTAGGAGATATAAACAAGTTTGACACTTTAAACATATCTGAAAATATAAAGAGTGAAGGTGTTTCATATTTAAACATCTTTGACTCTATTAATATCTCAGATGTCCCTACAATAACAACAAACCTAGGAGATATTGTTAAATACGATTTAGTTAATATATCAGAAAATCTACAGCTATTTAGTTCTCTTGGAGATATAAGTAAGATTGACCAAGTTAATATTTCAGAATCAGTTATAGGTTCTAACCCATCCTTAGGGGGAATAAATGTAATTGATACCTTAAACATTTTAGAAAACTTTACAGATATAGAACAACTAGGAGATATTAAGATAACCGATTCGATTAATATATCCGAACAAACAAGAGTTGAAATAATATTAAATGTCAATAGTACAGAACTTATAACAATAATGAGTAATGTGACTCTAGAATCCTTCCGTTTCTCACCATCCCCAGGCGGAAGCCAGCCTAGTGCGGCTCTATTTTCAATGAGGCCTATAGCATCTTCTGAAGCAATATCTCTTGAAGGAAAACTTGATTCTTCAATGAAAGAACAGCCAGTTGGATCAAGCGGATGGGGTGGAAGTCCTGTGGCAACCAAAGGGATTTCTATGTAGGACTATGGTAGAATATGATTAATAGTTAATTTAACCAAACACAATGATAATTCTAGAAGCAGACAATAGAAGACTTGCTCTGTCAAGTAAATATAGTTACACGGTAACCAACTACACAGCTGGGATTACTAGTTTTTCTATACTTAATGCCACAGATTCAGATTATGCTAAAGATGCATTCCTTCTTTTAGGTAACTTCGGAGCTGAAGATACAGAAATAGTTAAAATAGCTTCTGTAAACAACAATACAGGCCAGATAACAATAACGACTCCTACTCTATTTGCCCACGCAGAAAGTACTCATGTAACGATCCTTCCTTATGACCAGATTCGTTTCTTCTACACGGCTACAGCTACTTTTGATCTAAATACACCCCTTTCTGGTTATATTCCTCTACAACCAAGTGATTGGTATACAACATTCTCAGACGAGAACCACTCAACAGGTTTTGGTTGGTATTGTTTCTATAACTCAGTTACAGCTAATCTATCTCAAAACTCTAACTTCATTCCTTATGGAGGATTTGAAGCAAACACAACTGAACAAATTCTTTCAGACTTCTTCAGTATGTTGAACAACAAGGAACTTAAACTTGTAACACGTGAAGATGCTCTATCATGGGCTTCTGAAGCTTATGGAAGAATGAGAAACAAACTCAACTTAACTAACGTTGAATATACAGCGTCAGATTTTGGATTCATAACAACAGTCCCTGGCCAAATAGAATATGATTTACCAGATGATTTTGACCATCTTCTATCATTTATTCAAGGAGTGGATCCAAATAACATTGGAGGCAATACATTTAGCGGATATAAGTTTGATCTTGAGTTTAGATCTCTAAGAGAAGCCTACACTTATAACGGAACAGAACCTATTTATTATATAAGACGTTTTAAATTAGGAATTCTACCTACTCCAACAACAATAACTTCTTACGGTTTTATGTACCTTAAGAGAGCTACTCGATTGAGTCTTAACACCGATGAGGTGGATCTTCCCAATGGTGGAGAGTACATCATCAAAGATTGGATGTTGTATCGAGCTTATCAGAAATTCCAAAACCCTCAATACAGGATTTTCTTGGAATCATTTACTAACGGTCTAAACGACATGGTCATTAGTGCAGTTAAGAGGGATGCAAACTTAGACACTTGGGGGATTGACAGGAGGGCTAACGTATAGATATAATGTACAAACATGAAAAGAAAATATAATATAGAAAATTACAAAGAGTACCAGAGAAAATATAGAGAATCTCATAAAGAACAAGCTAAAATATACAAAAAAGAGTATGCTATAAAGAATAAAGACAAAATAAGGATTAAAAAAAGAGCATATTATGAGTCTCATATAGAAGAAAAGAAAGAATACGATAGAAATCATAGACCTATTTATTACTCTAAGAATAGAGAAAAGATAAACAAACAAATAAACTTAAGGAATATATCTAGAAGGAAAGATGATATACAGTTTAAGTTAAAATGTAGACTAAGAGGTAGGTTAAATGATGTGATAAGAGGAGACAGAAAGTCAGGATCATCTATTAAGGACTTAGGTTGTACCGTTTCTGAGTTGAAACAATACTTAGAAAGTAAATTTGAGAAAGGTATGAATTGGAACAATTGGAGTCTTAGAGGGTGGCATATAGATCATAAAATAGCTTTAACTAATTTTGATCTAACTGATAGGAAACAATTGTTGAAGGCAGTCCATTATTCAAATCTTCAGCCAATGTGGTGGAGAGACAATATTAAAAAAAGTAATAAAACATCATGTTAGAGACGGGAAGAGCACAGCAAAGATTGGTGATACCTTATATAGAGGGAGTTAACTCTCTTGTGTCTTTTAATATTGGAAAGAAAACTGAGATGGTTCACGCTGAAAATGCTCGCAGTAAAGTGGTTGGTACCATTGAAAAACGAGAAGGACAAACTGTCTTAGGGACAAATGTTAATGGGTTACCTTTCGTTACTTCTGCAAACTACGGTTTATTTTCTTTTAGAAATTCAGCTAATCAGGGTTTGTACAGAATAAGTGTAAATGAAAATCCTATACTCAATATTAATGTAGGGGAAGATGTTCTTATATCAGAATCTTATTTTAACAATAACGGTAAATTGAATATATTCGTTAAGGACAACTTAAATATCGCAGATATTTTTAATAACAATACAAATACTCTTTGTACGGTCTACTACTTAAATAGTGGTAACCAATGGATACCTCTTACAGGCTATGGGACAAATATCCCTGGAGGTGTATTCGATTATGCTTATGCTGAAAACTGTACATTCCTAGTAAATCAGAACTCAGAAAACCGATATATAGGCCCTGACGGAGTTACTGTAACTTCTTCATCTTCAGGAGCAGGAGGTCACTTGTTTAACTCTCCTCCAGCTTCAAGAGTCAACTTCTATAAGAATAGACTTTATCTAGCTGACTTCATTAGTTCAGGAGTTAGATACAAAACTACAGTTCTAAGGTCATCATATCCAATGGGTATTATTGCTCTATTTAATAATGATTATCCTGCGGCTGTTTCAGGATCTACAATCAACGTAACTGATACTAAATATTTTTATACAACAAGCGGAGCTAATACCTATGATGTTTACCGAGGCAACACTCTAATATCAACTATAACAGTAACTCAAATTAATGAGACTAGTGTTGTAGCTACATGGACAGGAACTCCAGACTTCCTATCAAGTGATGAAATCTGGGTAGGTGGAACTTATTATGGTCCTAAGGTGTTTAGATGGGTAAACAACTCATCTATAACAGGAAGAGATATAAAACAATACGATACAATGAAACTTTCTGGAGGTGAGAATGATCCAATTACAATGCTTACAAACATTGGAAACATTATGCTTGCTTCAAATAGAAGTGTTATGTCTTCATGGAATGATTACACCCTTGAGAACTTTGACCTTGATATCGGATGTGTTTCTAAGAAAGGATATGTAAAAATGATTGGAACTCTTTATTTCATCCACTACACAGGTATCTACGCTACAACAGGTAACATACCAACTCTTATATCTAACAAGATTGAAAAGTATATTACAGGAGCAACTAGAAGCGGAAAAGAAAATTCAGCTGCAGGAAAGAAAGGAAGAAGCATCTTCTTTACTCTTGGTGATGTAACTCTATATAAACAAGACGGTTCATTAAATAAAGTTCTTAATGATGTATGTGTTGAATATAACCTTATCCAACAAAACTGGTATGTCCACACTAATGTTAAGGCAAGTGAATTTGCAACATTCCTAGAACAAATAGATTCAGACAGATTCGAATTTACAGATACTTCTGGTAACCATGCTGTTAAGGAATTCCTATCAGGTTCAACAGATGATGGCCAAGCTATCCATTTTAGAATTGATACAATGAAGTTGACAATGCAACCAAATAACTATGAGTATTCAAGTAAACCGAATGCTCTAATATCTGAGGTAGAAAGAGGATCCGCTATGCAGGTTTATGTTAACCTGGATAACGGAGAGGAATTCTATCCCGTTGAAGGTTCTCTCGTAAAAGGACTTTCAATCGTTAAAATTACTAATAAAGATGGAGAGAGAGGTAAACCACCAAAGTGTCGTCTCCTATCTATATCTATTAGAGATTCATCTCCTCAATTGTGTAAGATATCTCGTATGACAATAGTTTATCTTCCAACCACAGATGAATCAGCAGATAATGACTTCTAAACATGGCAGAAACAGACTACACAAATATACAGAATCCATATAACGACCAAATGGAAAGACAGGGCGCTGATCTTTCTATTGGTGAATCATTAGGTGGAGTTGTTCCTACAACAAATGCAGCTACTCAAACAGCTAGTCCTTATGGAACTACTCCTACAGGAGGAAGTGTAGCAACAGGAGTAAGCACAACCAACGGTTCAGTTGAAGTTCAACCAGTTAAATCTGATGGAGCTATGGCGGATGTTTGGATTACCAACTTCATCCGTTCTCAAAACTGGAAACCTAAAAATACAGGATTTTATATTGATGGACAAACAGGTTATGCAGAATTTACCAACGTTTATGTTAGTGGGAACATCCAAGCTCTTACAGGATCTATTGGAGGATTTAAAATAGGTGCAGATTATATTGAAGATACTGGAGACAGTTTCGGTTTCTCTTCTACAGTAACAGGAGGTAACGATGTCAGACTTTGGGCGGGTGCTACTTTTGCAAACAGAGATACTGCTCCTTTTCGTGTATATGAAGATGGTTCTATTGCAGGTACAGGATTGACAATTACAAAAATTGATCTTCCTGATACCACAACAGTTGCTTCCTTTCACGTTGACACAGCTGGAAATACATGGTGGGGGGCTAATGTCGCTTCTGGCTATGCAACTGCTCCTGCTTCTGTTTTAAGTACAGGGGTTGTCTCTTTCGTATCAGGAACAATTGGGGGTAACGTTCTTGCTACAACATCTATAGGTTCTCCAGGGTTCGTTTCTGGGGCTCTTGGGGCTGGATGGAATATCAGTAGTACAGGAACAGCAGAATTCCAAAATGTATCAGTCCGAGGGAGTATCAAAACTTCTGTATTCGAGAAAGATACAATATCAGCTGTTAATGGTATGGTATTGATAACAAGTTCAGATGTTCTAACTGTAGATATGACAGCATTGGATTCTTCTACTGTAACTATAAGTGGACAAACAACTTTCTCTCCTCATGAGGTTCTTCGAATAAAAGATGGAACAAATGATGAGTACATGTTAGTTACTTCTGTAAATGGGAACACTTATACCGTCAATAGAGATATAAACAATGCTTACCCTCCAAACGGTAATCCTATTTGGAAGAAAGGTACAGCTATTGTTTCTATGGGAGTGGGTAATGGGGCTACTTTAGTAACACCCGCTATTCTTTTTGTTAATCTTTGGGATACAGTTAAAGCAACTGATCTTATACTTGAGGAATTTACAACTAGTCCAACAACTCAATTATTTCCTCTTACTATTTATGTTGCAGATAAAATTGCGGCATCAGAGAAGATAAATAATAGTGCAAGTACTGGTTTTATTATATTAGATAGTTCATCAAGTTATAGTCCTTTTATCGATATTTATGGAAGAAATTCAGATACATATAACGACACATCTTTACATGTTCGTCTAGGGTGGTTGAAAGGAATCACAGATACATCCGTAGGATTAAATACAACTGATACATGGGGACTTTATAGTGATAACGTTTATCTTAAAGGAACAATCAATGCTTCAGCAGGTAGAATTGGTTCTCCTACAAACTATTGGAACATAACATCCAATGGTATTACAGCTATATCTGCTGGGGGAAATGTGATTATAAACTACGGTAAAACTACTTTTGATAATACAGCCGCAGGTTTTATATTGGGATTTGATGCCGCTTCAAGTCTATCTAAATTCTATATAGGAAATACAACCAACTACTTAAACTGGACAGGATCTGCAATTACTATTGCTGGAAACATTATTCTAGGAACTTCAAACTTTCTTGAAGGAGGACAGACAGCCTTCAAGACAGGAGATGGATTCTTCTTTGGATATGACTCAACAAATGAGTTGGATATCCTCGTAAACACAGGATATAGTCCAGTAGATGTTCTTTTTGCTGACGGCACAACAACCTCAGTTGGCCAAATAATAAATACTAGTGAAGGAGAACTATCCATCAAAGAAATTAGAGTTAACATGAAGAAAGTAAGTACCAATGCGGGTATTGTATATTGTGATGTGTACGCTACAACCCAATCTGGAGCTAACCTTCTACCTACTGGAGCTTCTCTTGGACAAGCAAGTATATCTGGTTTGACAAACGCAGCTTATGCAGAGCAAGTATTTACATTTTCTTCTCCTATTACAGGTTTCTATGGAACACAACAATTAATCTTTGTATTTACTTCTCCATCAACAACAACTGGAATAAATATACAAGCTGATTCAAGTGGTTCAGCATATCCTTTTGGTTATTCTGCTTACTATTCTGGAGCATGGCACTATTCATATCAGACTTATATGTACTTCAAGGTGTACTCACAAGCTGTTGGATACAAGATGTCAATTGGTAACTCTACTTACCAAATGTCTTACAACACACAAAATGTGTCTGTTACTTCTAACTTATTGGTGAGAGACCCTCTTGATTCTACTTCTTACACATCAGTAGGGGCTTATGGTGTAACCATCTACAATAGAGGAATAAGAACAGTAGTTCTTAATAACAGTAGTGGGCTACAAATTACTCTACCTACATATGACGGTAGTCTGAACTTGCATAAATTATTCCAATTCTCTCCTGATTATGGTATGTCAGGTTCAGCCTTTACTTATGTAGGTACTAGATTCACAACAGGTTATAACGGAGGTACTAGTGGTTTGTGGATATTCCAAAACTCAACTGGAGGTGGATGGACAAGTATGGCAGCTGCATCAGGAAACGGAATCTTGATTGGTATGACCTCTTCTCTAAACGGAAACGTTCCTTATAACAGTAACGGTCAGGTTCAAGTAGGAAGTGCTTATAACAAGGCATATCTATATGCTTATGGTCTAACAGCCTGTCCTTTGCCTACAGTAGATAATGCTCTAGACATGATCGATGCTACCCCTGACATCCCTAAATCAAAAAAAGAACTCGAAAAGCCAAGTAAAGCCCACTTTGAATTTCAAGATAAGACTAGAAAGAGAAAGTATTTTGACGATATTGATATCCATGATGATATGAAAACAATGAACGATGCGGGAGAACAAGACGTTGAAATTGTAAGAGTGGTCGGTGTTTTGTTCAAAGCCGTAAAGGAATTACATGCCAAGATTAAGGTTCTAGAAGCCAACCAGAAGTAATACACAATTTAAAAGGACTAGTGTATAATAGGTTTATTATTAATATTAACTATAAAATATATGAGTGAAATAACTAAAGAAGTAAAAGGTAAGAAGGTAACAGAGACTATTCCTAACCCAGCTCCAGCTCCTTTCAAGGCTCCTGAAGCACCTAAAACTCCTCCTATGAGGCAGGTAGTAATAGAGACAGATGGTGACCGAATTAACCTTCTTAAAGCAGAGGTGAGTGGAAGAATAGAACTTATTGGTATTCTCCAAAGTCTTATCTCTTTCTTAAATACTCCAAAGCAACAATAATTTAAAACAAAATGTCAAGCAAATCAGCTCAAGGCAAAACAACTAAATACTCTGGACTTGTAAATAAAGTTCATAGTTCTAAGGAGGCGCCTAAAGATACAGTTAAAGAAGAACCTCGGCTAACTGAACCTCAAATAAGGGCTGCTTTTGACGCATTTAAAATACCTCTAAATGATAGAAACCATCATGATCTTTTGGTGTGGTCAATGAGACCTCAATCAGATGGACCTAAACTAATAGAGGAACTTAGTAAGAAAAGAAAAGAGTTAAATAAAGAAGAAGATGATGCTAAGAAAGAGCAAGAGTCTAAAAAAAGTGCAGATGATGAATCAAAGAAAACTCTTCCTAGATTAAGTGATAAAGAATTATCTGATCTTCACGATGAGTATGGAATTCCTATGCCTGATCCAGAATGGGCTAGAAACAACATGCCTAATGATCCTAAGAAAGTTAGAGCTATTCTTGAAGTACAAAGAAAGACAGCTGATGATATGATTAAGAAACAATCAAAGAATGCTGTCAATGCTATTCCTGAAACACCTAAATCAAATCCTATGATGTCAATGGGAGGAGCTCCTATGATGGGCAAAGGAGGCCCTACACCACCTTCAGCTAATGGAGATATGATACAGGATAGTGGCCCAATTAATCCATTCTTTATCGGAGACCATTCTATTGTAAGAATCACAAATCCAAATAATCCAGACCCATCAGCTTCAACACTATGGTTAGTAGATGCTAAGAAAAAAGTTCTTAGACCTTTTATGTCTGAACAAGCTTTTGATAATACATTCGAAAATCCTGAAGAGGCTAGAAAAGCCATCGTTACTTTGTCTGCAAAAGACTTAGGACCTGGTGGAGCTTTGGCAGGATTCACTCCTTTGCAAGCAGGTAAGGGTATTCAACATGACGGTTCTATGGATAAGATTGAATTCTCTCCAGCTGAACTTCAAAATAAATATGGAAAAGCTTCTGATCCACAAGCAGAACATAAGGCTCTTTCTATATTAGATAGTGTTTTAGGTAAATTAAACCCAGCTGGACAACCACCACAGGGCTCACAACAACCTACACCAGTCCCTGGATTACCTTCAGAGCCTAATATTCCATTATCACCACAAGGAGTACAACCTCCACAAGTAAATCCACAACAATAACATGGCATATACAGGTACATCAATCGTAGATTTTTTAAATTCAACTGGACAAGCCAGTGATTATTCTTCACGTGCCACTTTAGCAAAGAAGTACGGTATTTCCAATTACACAGGTTCTGCTGATCAAAACACACAACTTTTAAATATTTTAAATCAACCAAGTAATACTGGTTCAACTGGCAATACTTCTGGGAATACAGGTAATAAAGCAACAACTAGTACTTACGGAAAGACAGAAACTTCTTCAATGGATACTTTAGGTAAGTCCGAATTACAAACAGCTGAGACAGGAACACAAGGATATGTTAATCCTACATTTTTAAGTAATTTAATTAATAATAGCCCTGATCTAATAGCTTTTTATACAAACGCTCTAGCTTATGGAGGATATACAGTAGGAGATGTTGTTAACGATATAAAACGAAGAGAGATGGTAAGTCAAGGTAACACACAAGTCGCTGATCTAGCTATTATTGATCCAAACAAAGACAGAACAACTTATTACTCCTCAGACCCAGCTGGAATAAAAGCGCAATCAAGTGCTGTGTCATTAATTCCTACTGGAAAGATTCAGGGATTAACAGATACAGGAGCAATGAATTATGGTACAAATGCACCAGCAGGGTTGTTTGATACTCCTAGTCCTCTACTAGATCCTACTTCTCAAGAATTTAAAGATGCCGTAGCTAATACAAAATCTGCTTACTATGATGTTCTAAACCAACAGTTATCAGCTTCAACAGAACAACAAAAAGCTGTTGCTGATTATGCTGCAGATAAGTTTAAGACTGACTTAGAAAGACAGTATGGAATTGTTCTAAGTGATGATGCTACAAAGGCTTATAATCAAATACAGAACCTAGAAACTACATACGGACAAAGAGGACTAGAAAATAGTGGTATGCAAAATGAAGCAGTTGACCAATCTCTAAGACAAACAAGACTTACTGACCAAAGACAAAGACAACAAGAATTAAGTGATGAAGAATACAAACAAGCTTCTACTCTTATGGCTTCTGGAACTCCTGCTCAAATTCAACAAACAATTGCTGAAGACCAAGCAAAAGGATTACCACAATCAGAATGGAGAGCTACAAAATGGGGTCTTATCCCTGATCCATCTGTTGCTGCTCAATTTAGTATTTCAGCTCTACAACAAAAATTCCCCGACTACACTCCTAAACAAATTCAAGCTCTTCATGATTCAGTTCTAGATGAGAATGGAAACTATAGAAGTACTCTTTATGCTAATTACTATAGCCAATTAAATACTAACCAACAGAATGAAAAAACTGCAGCTGAAGGTAAAGTAACAGCAATGGCTACAAATGCAGCAGACAAAGCAATGACAGCACAAACAGGAGATCCAAGTAATCCTTTAACCGTACAAGGAGGAACAGGAACTACTGCAGGTACACCTAATGTAACTCCACCTACTTCTTCTACTTCAAATAACAATCAAATTTCTGATGCTCAAACAAAAGCAATTCAAGATTCTATAAACAAAATCCAATCAGGAATTAACAATGTTGCTGCTTCACAAGGAGTAACATTAAGTCAGAATTCAAATGGAAGTTATACATCAACTCCCGTAACTACTCCTAAAACAACAACCCCTGCTCCTGCCCCAGTTCAGACTCCAGCTGCGCCTGCTAAATCTACTTATTCAGGTTCATCAATTGTTGATTACCTAGGTTCAACAGGAGCTGCTAATGATTATGCTTCTCGTGCTGCTTTAGCTGCTAAACAAGGAATAACAGGATACACAGGAACTGCGGCTCAAAATACCCAACTTTTGACAAAACTAAGAGGATATTAAGGCGGGACTGTGGTAAAATAGTCTCTATGAACCCAAAGAAGTATAATAATCTAAAATTACCAGGGAAGATTACCACTCCTTTCGGAGGTAAGACTAGAGGTGAATCAAACCACCCTGGTATAGACGTTGCAAATGCCCCTGGAACTCCTGTTCCAGCTTTTGCCAATGGGACAATTACTTCTGTAAAAAAGACAGATAATGGTTTTGGAAATGTTGTTACACTTAAAGATTCAGGAGGAAATGTACACCAATATGGTCACTTACAAGACTCTCTTGTAAAGCCTGGTATGCAAGTTAAAAAAGGACAACCAATTGCTAAAATGGGGTCTTCTGGTAACTCTTACAGTCCAAGCGGTGGAGATCCAACTCACCTTGATTTAAGGATTGCAAATGCTGCTGGTAAGTGGAAAAACCCTATGACTTATTTAAAGGGTAAATAGTAATATTATTTAAAGAACTGTGATAGAATAAATAAAATGAATAACGACATCCACAAAAAGAAAAGTGACGTATTGGCATCAATAATGGCTAATCCAAAGTTAGCTAGAACTTTTAAAGAAGCTATGGCTGCTCCTATTGGTAGTACAAAAAGAGACCAAGCTAAATCTATTCTTTCTATAATGAGAAAAGTAGGTGGTTCTACTTTTGATGGACAAGGAGGTCCTTTCGATCCCTTTGCTGCTGTCGGAAGTGCTTTTAATACAGGAGCTCAAAATTTAGCTTCTACTTCTACACCTTCAACACCAAATTATAGTAATTTGATGATTTTTCCTGCTGCTCCTGCTTTTAAATCTTCTACATCAACCCAAACTTCAACTCCTGCAATGTCAGGGAATATGTCAATAGCCCCAGGAGGAATGTCAGTTGCTCCCAAAACACAAACTCAATCTCCAAGTCTTTTTGATGATATTTGGAACACAGTAAAAGGAGTAGGAAACTATGCTGTACACAATTTAATAAATATACCTTCAGGCGTAGGAATAGAACCACTTAGCCAATATAATGATTTAAAAAAGGCAGTTACTCCAGCAGCTCCTGTTCAAATTCCCTATGCTCCACCTAAGGCTCCCGAAATTGGTGCACTTCACCAAGCTAAAAACTTCGTAGAAGATAATGCATGGAAAGTACCTGCAGCTATTCTAGGATCAGTGGCAGGACTAGGAGATATCGCAATGTCAGGTATTCAATATGGACTTCAAAATGCTTATCAAGGAGCAACAGATATATGGAACTTCGCAGTAGATCCTGAACAAAGAATTCCTAAAGTAGCTCAACCTGGTTACACAAGTTGGGGTAATACTCAAGGAATGAATAACCTAGCAGAAATGGTTGGACCAGGTACTCCTTCTACAGTTACACCTCCTGCTAAGACAACACCAACAGATACAACAAAAGGACCCGTACAAGGACCTACAACAGGAACAACTGGAACAGCTCCAGCAGTTACCGTAGGAACTGTTGTAACCAATCCTCAAGATGTTCAAGACTTGAAATCTCTCCAAGATTTTCTTGTAAAAAATAATTTTATGACAGCTGATCAAGCTAATAGTGAAGTGAACACTTACGGTACATCAACAGCTGCTGCTGTTAAAGCTGCTCAAGCAGCACAAGCGGCTGCAACAGGGACATCAGGAACATCAGGGACTACAGGTTCTACTTCAACAGGTGACCAAAATCTAGCTGCAACAAACATAGCTAAAATACTTGGAGTTTCTTACGACACATCATTGAATAATCTATCAGCATTAGATATTGCAAAAGCAATACCAGTAGTTGAGGGATATGTCAATGGTACATCTACAGTAGCAGTAACCAACAACAACCCAGGCAACTTAAAATATGCAGGTCAAGCAGGGGCGACTCAAGACTCTAATGGTTTTGCTGTATTCCAAACTCCACAGGATGGAGCTAAAGCTTTGCTAGCAGATATTACAGCTAAAATGAATAGTGGAAAGTACGCAACTCTTAATGATTTAATGTCAGTATATTCTCCTAACTCAGATAACCCAGGTTATACAGGGCCAAGTTCAATCGATTCAGCTATGGCTGCTGACGTAAAAGCAGGTGGTAGCGGTTCAGCATTCGCACTTAATACAGCAAATAAAATGTATGGAGGAGGACTAGAGCAATACATAACTAATTTAGATACAAAACTACAGAATCAATTTAATCTTCCTGCTCTTGAAACTCAACTTAGCCAACTTAAAGATGCTGGAACAAACCTTGTCCCTACTCTTCAAACATACATGGCAGGTAGAGATACATACTTAAAATCAATCAACGATATGATTGATAAGACAAAGGATGGACTAGCAAATCTAGACGCTGGAGACCCTACAGTAATGAATGCTTATAATAGGCAGTTGACTTATCTTTATGATCTTAAAGGCAAACAAGAAAGTAGATACCAAAACTTCTTAAACTCAGCTATTTCTGATTACAACGCAGATCTTTCAAAGGTAACAAACGCTTACACTACAGCTAAGAACGCATACACGACAGCAATGACAAGTCAAGGAACAATGGCTCAAAACGATTACAATAATCTTGTCACAACATTGACTAATGCTCATTCAGAATTGGAAAATGCTCCTACAAAAGCAGCTAACCTAGCCATTCTTCAACAACAAGCTGGTATAAGTAATCTTAATACAATCAACAATGGTATCAATAGTGGAATAACAACAAATCCTAAGTATTGGACAGATGTTACAAATTATAGTAACCAAATAACTAATGGTGGAACGGGGACAGATAAAGATGCAATTAACTTTACAAATATTCCAGCTAATGGTCTTATTGGACTTTATACACAAAACGTAGTCGCAGGAGGAGATGAAATGGCTATGACTGAATCTATTAGACGAGGTCTAAAAGCAACTCTTGATTCTAATCCAGGTAATCCAGCTATAGTTAACAAAGTTAAAAAACTAGTTACTGATTTAGCTGCAGATCCTAGAGGAGCTTCATTCGCAGCAGCTCTTTCAAATACTGTAAATCCTGCTGTTAGTTCAGAATTAAGTTCATACATTACATCACACATTGCAGATGTTAAATCAGCTCTAAGTGATCTAGTAAAAGGAGGAAGTGGATTCCTATGGACAGGATTAGGAGCTAGAAAAGCTGGAATTAAAGACCAAACAGGATGGATGGCTTCACATAGTAATCTAGATAAAGACTTCTTGACCAACCTATATAACTTAGTAAATGCTAATGTACAACCTGGAACAACTTATGAAAAGAACCCTCAAGCCCTAGTAGACCAGTTATTCCCAAGTGGTAAAACACCTGCAGAACAAGCTGCCTTATTAGCCGCAGGAATGTCAGTAATATAAAAAGATAATGGCTAATATACCCCAAAATACACAGTATGGTAGTCCAGCTACACCAGCTGCAGGGATTAATTTTTCCAGTCTACTTAAGAATCTTCAACAAAAAACTCAGACTCCAACTGAGCCTGTTAAAACTGCACCTATTGGAGTTCCTCAAAAACTTGTAACTCCACCACCTACTCCTGCTCCAGAGGCAGGTACACCACCAATTGCTAATATTCCTAGTACTTTTTCGACTACTCCTCCTGCACCAGGAGATACTTCTTTAATGCCTCATGATTCTGCTTTTGCTTTTGAGAATATCTTTGGCAAAGCAGCTACCCCAAATCCTACTGTAGACGCAGCAGGAGTTCCTATTAATACTCCTATTGGTGCACAAGCAGGAACTGGAGCATACGAAGCTTTACCTGCTGGATATAAACAGTTCATGGCACCTGATGCTAATGGTAATTGGGTAACACCATCTGACCAAGCAAAACTAAGAGATTGGCCAACAACAATGGGAGGAGGACAATGGATTGTAGATCCAACCCAACCTGACAAGATGGTTAAGTCTTCAAGAGCAATCATGGATGCAAAGATTAATCCAGGTGCTAAGCAAAAAGTTTTAGGTAATCTATCCCCAAGTCTTTATCAGGTGGACCATATTGTCCCTTTATGGGTTGGAGGTGCTGATACATTAGGCAACTTACAGGTTTACGATAACGTAACTCACGCGAAGAAAACAGATATTCAAGCTGTTCCTTTGACTCTTCTTGCACATGGAAAAATAAATCTAAATGAAGCAAGATTAATGGCATTAACTTGGAAAGATAAAGATGCAACTGGTCTTCCTTCTGATGATGCTATTACTGCTGCAGGTGGATATGTTCCTCTTGATGTTGCAGAAAAGATGGCACAGAAATGGAAAGATGATGTAGGTAAAGTAGACGTAATGAAATACTTTGGAGAGTCCTTCAAAGAGAACATAGCTAACTTCGGTAAAGGATGGTTGCCAGATCCAATAAGAGAGTTTGGTAAAGGACTTGTTGGTGGAGGTACTGCAGGTATTGTCCCTGGAACACAGGCTAGTCCTGAATCAGGGACTGTTGGTGCTGTAAGTAACGTGGCTGGAAATGTTCTAGGTTCTATAACTGGTATTGGATTACTTGGTAAAGGACTTGGAGCTATTAAAGGACTTACTATGGGAGCTCAAGAAGCTGAAGGAATCAGTAATGCTATAAACATAACTGATAATGCTATGAAGTCTGCTAACCTAGCAACCGATATAGGTAGTCTTACTCCTACAGCTGTCGCTAGTGCTAATAGAATGAACACCCTAAATAAGATGGCATCTAGTGCGGGTCTTATGTCTCTATGGGGTCAAATTGGCCTTACAGGAAGAGAAGCAACAGGACAACAAGATCCTACATTCCAAAATCACGTAACTCAGTTCTTGACAGATGTTGCTTTTGGTAGTCTATTGGGTTCAGCAAAACAATCAGTTAGAGGATATGCAACAGTAGGTCTAGGATCTACAGCTTTCTCATTGATGCAAGGGAATGAAATTGTACCAGCTCTTCAAGATGGAGCTTTAATGACAGCTCTTCATGGACTAGGTTACCAAAAAGGTATCTTAGACCCAGCTAAAGTAACTGGAAACGAAGAAGCTTATAAGATGGCAGCAACAACCCTTAATCAATATGTTGGTGACGCTATTCCTACTGTCAAAAAAGGAGAATCAATTCCAACTGTTCTTACTCTAGATCTACCTAAAGTAGAACAAATGAGAAATGAATTCCAGACAAAATATCCATATGATCAAAGATTTACAAACACAACCCCTATAACTACTCAAGCCCAAGCTATTGACTTTATGGGAAAGGCAGCCAAAAGAAACTTTGGTAACTTGATTGCAAAGAGTGATGGTACAATTCCTCAAGAAGATTTAAAGAAAGAAATGACACGTATAACAGTTGCTCAAAACCAATTGTTAAATCAAACTCTACCTCCTGAATTAAGAGCACAAAAAGAAATGCAAGATCTTTATTCTATGGGGGAGAAACTACGACCTCAAGTTAAATCAGGCCAACTTAGAGCCTCTACAAATACAAGTGATCTTCTAAAGAATGTTCCATTTAATACTCCTACAGATTTAATGCCTAATCCTGATGGCTTGACATTTCCTACAGGTAATGTTCCAACTACAGGTTATGGAGACAATATTGATGTAACATCAAAACAAACAATTAATGATTTTTATAACAACCCTAATAATTTCTCAAATAAATTATATATAGTTAAGGACCCAGAGACAGCTTCAATTATGAGACTTGTTCAGCAAGAACAAATTGCTAGCGGTCAAAAGCCAACCACAGGTAATCCTGAAGATGCTCTACGTGTCTTTGTAAAAGATTCATCTGGTCAAATAAGACCAGTTGGGTATATTCCTCGTGAAGAAAGTTTCACTAAAAAGAATGGGCTTAACAAGACATACCACGAAATAACAAACAGAATTCGAGGAACAATAGATAGAGCGAAAACTCCTACCGAATTACAGGCTTTTCTTGCAAAAGATAAGGCTCAAATTACTGCTACACCAGAAGAAATAACACAACTTTTCAATAACAAACTTGCAGTAAAGTCAATGTCTGATGAAGACTTATATGCTCTTCTAAAGCCAACAAATGCCATGGAGAAATATAACTCCGCATTAAACAATTCAACTCTTTCTCAAGCTATGGACCAAAAGGGATTAAATGTTCTTATGGTAGATACAAGTAAAGTAATGCCTACAGGAGGAGCATTTCCTAGAGCAAACCCAGAGAACCCCTACTTAGCTCTTAATGTTAATGAACAAGATTGGCTAAGAAGCCTTGAATTAAAGAAAGGTTCCCCTCAACATAATACAGAAATGAACCAAAGTATTTCTGATATAGTTTCAAAGCAACAATCTGAAAATATGGCTAAAAGTACCAGGAATATTTTGGAAAAAGTAAAAAATCCTGAGACTCCTGTAGTGCCAGTTGCCCCAACTCCAGTTGAACCAAATTCACCAAATAAGTTTTCTCCAGAGGAAATTAAGTCATTACGAAAACAAGGGTTTAGCGAAGATCTAATAAGAGTGATGGAGTCCAGAAATACCTCTACGAACCCCTTTTTAGAGACTAGAATGCCCCCACACGTGTCCGAAACTGCCAAAACGACAGAAGTACCACCTGCTCCAACTGAGACCCCTACAGTGCCAGAATCCCTAAAAAACGTGGCTGAAACTGTACAACAAAAGAGCATTCCTAAACCTCGTACCTTTGTTCAAATGAATGACGGTTCAGAAGGTGTAAATGCTGGTATGGCAGCTTACACAAGTGATCCAACTATCCTTAAGAACTATACTCGTGAAAAGCTAACAGATAGAGCAAAAACAATGTCTGATGATGGTCAAAATATTCCTGATGGATGGACCAAGTATCTATCTGCATGGGAAGATGACATTAAGAAAGCTACAGGCCATCCTGATTTTAAAATAACAAACAAGAAAGAATTAAATGATCTAGAGTGGTCATATAAACACTTAGTTGATGCAGGAAGACGATCAGAGTTCGTTATGGATTCATCTGCCTCAAAACCATCTATTAAAGAAGGTTCATTAGGGAATATTGGACAAGTAGATAGACAGATTAAAGAATACAATGCAGCTAATGGTTTACCAGCAGATGCAATGTCTGTTCTTAATATCAATAAGAATCGTTCTTACAGTAAAGAATTTATGTCAGATAGTAGAGAGAAGTTTGACGAGAACAAAGAAGCATTGTCTAATATTAATGGATCAAAATATCTGCCAGTTGGTATCACGGCTAAGGGGGCAGAGAACGTTGTTTATCTAAAATATGAACCTAAGTTAGTAGCTAAATATGATGCTGATCCAGCTAAATATACAAATGAAGGAGAATCAATAACAACACCTGAGGATAAATTCCTTCGTGTATTTTCTGTAGATGTTCTTAATCTTCCTAAAGATATGTCATCTGCCGACTATGTAAAACGAGCTAACCTTATCTACCACAGATATGACAGATATTCAGAACCAGATGCTAATAGTAAAGTCAAGATTCATATTTTAAATGCTAAAAAGATCAGTGATTATCCAGAACTTTCTGTTAATAAAGACCAACTAGCTAATCCTGAAAGTGCAGCTGCAAAGAATACAGTAGATACATTTTCTAACGGTTCAACAATTGACGGAAAGATTATTATAGGAGAAAAACTATACGACAAACTCGTTAGTGCCTTTAACTACGATCCTAGAAAATTTGAAACAGGACTTAAACCTCTTATATCTGGAGATGTGGATGTAAATGGTAAGTTAACTAAACTTATACAAAAAGGTCATGCTATAAAAGCAGACCCTGCTCTTCGTGATATGCTTCAAAAAGACCACGGACTTAATCTTGGAGCAAATGACATAGCTAGTTTTGATACAAATACTAAAGTAGGACCTAAGCAAGGTACTTATGATATATCTTTAAATAGTATATTTGCAAAACCTCTAGGCCTCGGTGAAGAAGGAAGACTTAAGATTTCAAAAGAGAGACAATTCACAGGGTCTGATAAGGGTGTTACTGAAGATATGCTTAAGCAAACAAATGAAAGACGAGCTGATTTCGAAGCCATCAACAGTGAGATTAAAAACTCAAAGAACAAAGAAGACCTTGAGAACATAATCAACAAATACGCAGATAGATACAACATCAATAAAGATGATCTATTCTTCGGAGCTAGAGGTGAATCGTTCAACCTTGGAGCTGCTAAAATAAACCTATCACATAACATAGAAAAGGTGCTTAAGAATATCTATTCAAGTACTGTTATTTCAGATGCACTTCCAAATAGTGCTCGTGTCTTCATTTCTCCTTCACTAAAACTTCCATTAGATGGACCAAATAAGCCTCCTAGATTTTTAAATAATGATGAAGTTATCCTAGGTAAAGAATTCATGGCAAAGAGAAGCCTTAAAGCTGGAGATGAAGTTCTTATCTCCCGTGATCCTTCATATGACATTAACAACTTAGTTGTTGCTAAGGTTATTGATGGGAGTAAGTTTGGCCATACAAGTCTCGGTAATGAACACGGAGCTGTGAGTCTATACAACGAAAGATTGAAACTTGGAGGAGACCAAGATGCCGACACAATGCTTGTAACAAAGGTTGGTGAAGGAGGTGTCCCAAAGAGTTATGCTGACGCAGTAAAAGCTAGAGGTTCAAAAGCTATTCCTTTCACTGAGGTTAACCCTAATAAGAAGTCTTATATCACTGCAAAGAACATCGAGAACACAATCAAGGACCAACTTGTAGGAGATGATCAAACAACAAAGATTTCAGTTGTCAATAGAATCATGGATTCAGTTATGACAAACAAACTTACTTTTGAAGTTTCTCCAGCAACTACCGATTCTACAGGTAAGAAATTTAGTCAATACAGAATTCTTTCTGACGGCAAAGTTGTAGAAACAGGTCAAACTACTCCAAACAAAGATGGATTTACAGCTACTCCTAAGTGGGGAGATAAAGAAAAACAACTTAGAACACAAGCTTTACAAGAAGCCGTAGACTCCAAGAAGTCAAATGACATTGTAAAAAGAACTGAAAATAACAACCCTAACTGGATGCTAAAACAAGTCTTTGCAGATGAGGACGGTGTTAAATTAGATGATGCTAAGGCGCGTTCTTTAAACGGTGCTCTTAAGAATTATCAAAAAGGATTTAATCCTGAGAAAATTTCTGATAGTGCTAAAAATGTAGATGATATACAAAAACAACTTAAACCGTTCCATGATATGGCGGCTAAAATCAAAGAAAATGGAGGAACATTGACTCCTTGGCAAGAGAAGATTTTAAGCCTTTCTGATATCAAGTCATTCAGTACACCACAAGAAACTCTTGTAAAGGCTGACCAACTTGGGGCAAATGCTGTAAAGGAACAAATAAAAGATGTTGATTTGTCTAATCCCGCTCTTGATCAGATTAGAAAGATAGCAAATCAAGTCAAAGCACTTAACTTTAATAAGGATATTCCATTCTCTGAGAAGAGGGAATCAATCAAAAAGTTAAATGATTATTTCACTTCAAATGTAGATAAAGGTAAATATTCACAAAAAGACCTTGATGCTATTGCATTTTGGGCTGCAACAACAAAAGAAGCAAACCTTAAGCACGGAGAAACTTATAAGACCCCTAAATATATTTATAGATTTAATACAATGATTAACAAATCGCCACGTGTCGCAAAGGCATACTACGAAGGTTCCGAATCTGTACCTGAAACAGAAACAAAGAAAGATGGTCAAGGAGGTCCTTATGATGGACAAGGAGGTCCAACTATGGGTAAGATTGAAATTATAGCTCGTCACGGTTCTACAGACAGTAACGGAGAAAAGGTATTCCGAGGATGGGAAGAAAGCAAGATCAACCAGTTGACAGATAAAGGAAAGAATGATGCAAAAAAATTAGGAGAATCTCTAAAGAAAGAGATTAAAGATCCTGAGAACTATATTATCATCTCATCTGATCTACAGAGAGCTGCTGATACAGCAAAGATTGTCTCAAAGATAACTGGTATAAAAACTGGTCAAGCTTATCCTCAACTTCGTTCTCAAGATACTGGAGATTACACAGGTATGAAAGAGTCTCTAGTTAAACACAAGATTGACGAAATGATAAATAAGACTCCTAATAAACCACTTCCTGGAGCCTCTGAAAGTTACAATGATTTTATAACTAGACTTAAGAAAACTCTAAAACCAGGAGGTCTAATTGAACTACATAATCCTGGGAAGAAGATTATTGTTATTGCTCACCACCAAGTAGATGTTGTTCAAGCTAATGACTTCGATAAAGCTACTGATGCTATGTTTGCGAAGGGTCTTGAACCAGGAGGTCACAGATACTTAAAAAATAAGAAATATGATGGTAAAGGAGGTCTAATTTCAGATATGTGGGGTGGATTAAAACAAAACGTATTCCAACCAGTAGCAAATGCTGTAACAGGAGCTGCAAGTGCTATAAACAATAATGTCATAAAACCTATTGCAGATACAGCAGTCAATGTGAAACAAGCAATAATGGATCCTCTTCCAACCTACAATAATACTTATAACGCAGTTAAGAAAGTAATAGATCCCGTTTCTGTAGTTAAACCTCAGACATACAATATAAGAGGAATTAACGTTTCAGATAGTGATCTAGATGAGGCTAAGAAGATTGCAGCTAGTGAAGTAAGTAATAGACCAGATAAGATTGGTTTTGAGACACAGAATATGGTTAATACAGCTATTAACCGAGCTCTAGCTAATCCTAATAAATATCAAGGTTCTCTTACTAAGGTTCTACAAGAGCCAGCACAATACCAAGGTTATGCACCTACAGGAATGAATGTCAAGGGAGGTAAAGTTATCCAAAGCCAATATCAAAAAATAGCTAGCGGAAACATTGATGCTCCTACACAAGCAAAACTTAAGACTATTTCAGATGCTCTAGATGCTTTAAAGAGTGGTAAGGCAAAAGATATAACAGCAGGTAAACAATTCTATGTTCATGCATCTGATGGATCTATGTGGCTAGGTAAAGACCAGGCTGAAGCTAAAAAATTAGCCAACCTTCATGAGAAACAAATTAAGAGTCCTATTACAAAATGGGGAACTCTAGCAGGTCTTGCCGCTACAGGTAAACAAAAAATAACCCCAACAACAACTAATAAAGTTGCTCCTAGGGCTATTCCTAAAACTAAGAAAATTGCTGTAAAGAAACCTAAGAAATAGCCTCATCTCTTGTTACGATGTCTTCGCTTACGTTTATCATAAGTGTGTTACATCCTGGACAAGAATAATCTAACCATTTCATATTCTCTTTAACTGGGTCAAAAGATAATCTAATCTCCTGGCCACAAGAGGGACAAGTAAAGAAGGGAAAGTGACAAGCACTTAACTCTTCAGCCTTTTTCCTGTGATAGAATGCTTTTTTAAAGCATGATCTTTTGCAGTACTTGTTTCTCTCACTTTTAGGTATGAAAGGTTTGCTACAAGTAGGACAGTTAATTTTTACTAGTTTCTTAATCATTATAGATTTGAATGAGCCATCTCCTGCAATAGACCTCTTTGTAGAGACTTAGCTGATTGTATAAGCATCTCTAGGTTCTGGACATGAACTCTAGCTTGTTTAAAAGCTGTAGCGTCAGAACTTGCATTTGCAAGAGTTTCTGCTTTTACAGAAGACACAGCCTTACCTGTTAATTCATCTGTTTTCAATACTTCATCTCGGCATCTAAGAGCGTAACCTCTTTCAGCCTTTGCCATTAATCCGTTGTAGTATGGGTAGAAGCCCGCTAATCTTGCGACTAGTTCACCGACTTGTTCCCCTGTGGAATTACCATTAGAGTAATTTTTAATAAAGTCAGAATAAAGTTGTTCATATGGTTCCATATTATTTTGCTTTTTTAGGAGGACTCATAAATTCCTTATCGAAGGGAACAAACACGATAGGAGACTGCCTAAATCCTGCATATTCAAAAGAATATACCCATCCTCCTGCGACTCTAGTTACTTCTATTTTTCCACCAACAGTTGTTGGGATTATAGTTGTCTCATGAAGTTCTAGTTCATATATTGTTTTGTCTTTTTTTTCTTCTGCCATATTAGTCTTTTTTAATTGGATAAATTAACTTTCCTTCACCGTGGTCTATTTCGTGCTGATATATGAACGCTTGAGGACCAGTAAGACTCAATGTTTGAGGAGATGAAAGTTTAAATTTACCTTCATTGTCTGGATCAGACATAACTGTTACGAACTCCACTTCAATCTTTTGATATCTAGGAACTATAATCTCAGGATCCATAGGGAATGACATACAAGCTTCTTTTGAATCCTTAGTGTAATTACTATGTCTTATGATGGTTGGATTGATTACAATACTCCTATCCCAAGTAACAAACAACTTCATTGGGTCTTCCGAATCAATCTGAGAGTGGTGCATTGCGTATGCTCCTTTATACAAACCATTCTGCTCAAAACAGATAGCATGCAATACTTGAGCTTCTTTTACTACTCTTTCAATATCTGCATCAGTTACAAGACGTGACACCTTGTCATGAGGAGCTACTATTCTTTTGAGAACAGATTCTTCTTTAACTCCATCGTTTGGTAGAGAATTTGAGTACATCTTACCTCCTGTTTCTCCTGAATTTTTCTCAATATCTGCTACTATTTTTTCTGCTTTATCCTCTATTTTTTCTTCATTCATATTATTTTTTGTTATGTTTTTTATAATACTTCTCATTGTTCCTCCTAACTATATCATGAAAGTCTGGTCTTAGCTTCAAAACGTTATGGTAATAATCTTTTGTTTTTTTATTCCACATTGCTCGTTTCTCAGCTATTGTTCTTTTGATTTTGCAAGCGTGTTGACATTTCTTAGAACAGTACCTCTTTTTATAACCATTGATTGTGAATGACATTATCTTACCACATTTTGGATTCGCGCAAGGTTTTGTAACTCTAGGAGCCTTTCTGTGACCTCTTTTTGGAAGTCCTAGGCTAGCTTCTATCTGCTCTATTCTCTGTCTTGTAACCCCTATCTTATCAGCTATTGCTTGAAGAGTTTTACCCTCCTTCCTATAACTCATAATGATTGTTCTATTTAATTCTGCTTTTGCTTTTCTTTTTGCTGAAAGCATTTTTCTGTATCTTAATATTTTATTCATTTTATGCGACTCTACTTACACCATTAGCTTTTGTGACCGTTAGTTTATTTTCAAACAAGTCTTTTACTTCTTGCAAATGGGATATTAATAATAATTGTGGAAAACGTTCCTGGAGCCTCTGTAGGACAACAACGAACCCTTCTGTACTTTCTTTATCTAACGATACAATGTTCTCGTCCATGATTCTAAATCCAACCTCTGACATTAGACTAGCTAACGCTTCTGAGATGGCAATAGTGATTTTAACCTTCTCACCCCCAGAATATGAGGCAAAGGGAAGTTCTTCCCTGTGATCATTTAAAACTGTGATAAACAAACCCTCTTTTACGCCCTCCTCATCAACCGTGGCCTTCTGGGTGTCGAGTCTAATCCTGAAATCGGACATCTGACTTAACACTGAATTGATACGTTCTTCGAGTTGGGGAACAAGGAAGTCTATAACCACTGCTTTTACTCCTCTAGGGCTCAAAGCCTCCTTAAGTAGTTCAAGTGATTCCTTCTCATCAACTGACTGAGAAATAGTCTTCTTAAGCTCTATAAGCCCCTTGGAAGCATCTTCTAGTGCTAGTTGGGCATTTACTGCTAACTGCATTCCTAGGATAGCATCCTGCTTATTTGACTCTGCTTTCTGTTTAATTATTCTAAGTTCAGAAAGATCAACATTAATTTTGTTTATATCAAACGAATTAATAGATGCTTCAAGTTCATTTATATCACCATTTATAGCTTTAATCTTTTTGATTGCTTCATCCTGTTCTGATCTCAATGAAAGATTTTTAACCTTTAAATCTCCTATAGTATCTTTTACCATATTATATTTGGTAATAATATCTTTAGATTTTGAAAGAACATTAATCCTATCTTTTATTTGTTTCAATTGTGCATAAATCTCCGTAGTATCTTTAACCTGTGGGAGCAACTTTCCTGCCAATTCCCAATCCTTATAAGCCTGTTCTTCTGTAAGTGAATTGTTTGATTTCTCTTGCAATTGAGAGGTTAGGAAGTCTACTTGACCTTTAACTGGAATTAAGAAGGGACATTTATCTCCTGCTGGACATTTATCTGTTTCTTTTAATAGAGAAATGAGTCTCTTATTTATTTCCTCTATTTCTGTTGTGTAATCAAAAACACTTGGTCTATTAGACAAGTGGGCATTTATTTTTTGCTGAGCTATAGAATTACTTTCAATAAGTTTCTCTATGTCTCTAACCTGTCCTTCTAGTAGAGTTGACTCTTCTATGTTTTTGTTGTGTATTGATATATCGAAAGATTCGTGATCTGAAATAACTTTGTCGTTAGAAACTATTGTATTATCAATAGTTAGTATTGACTTCTCTAACATCTGTTTTATAGTAATTTTATCTTTGATATTTTTACTTACTTGTGAAACAGTACTCATTTGAGTTTCATATACTCTTTCAGCAATGATTAGATCCTCTATTTGTTTAACTAGAGTTTCACCTGCTGATTTATGAACATTATAAGTCTCAGCTACTTCTTTTGAAGTCTTTATTGTCTCTTCAAATCTTTCTATCTTTAAAGAATTAATTTCTGTCTCAACTTCTTTTCCATTAAGAGCTATTCTTGTTTTTTCATACAATCCATCAAAGTTACCAGCTCGGATAATCTCTAAGAGGAGATCTTTTCTTTTCGAGGCTGTCGCTTTAACGAAGCTGTTTTCGTTTTCTTGTGGGTAGGCAACGCTATTCGTGAATAGCTCGTAACTCGCTTTGAGGAAGTCTTTTTCAATCCATTCTTGGATTTCTTTGAGACCGACTTTTTCAATAGGTAGGAATTGGCCGCTTTCTCCGATATTCCTAGTGACATTAAGAGCATTTTTTCCTTTCTCAGAAATGGAGCGTGTGATGCAAGTAATAAGTTGTCCATCAATAAGTTTAATTGTAACGCTAGCATTTTTTGCTCCTCTTCTAACAAGGGATCTGTTGTCACATCTACCTTTACCATAAAGTCCCCAAAGAATGGCTTCGGTAATGCTAGATTTTCCCGACCCAGAATTACCGTCAACCAAAAGTTTCTCAACTTCTGGGAAATGGATTGTAGTATTTTCATGACTTAGGAAGTTATTTAGTTTTAATTCTTTTAATAATATCATTTTAGTTTTTGTTTATTCTGGTTTCAATAGGCTCAAGATAATCGACTCAACTTCTCCTGGGCCAAACACTGTATTTTCATTTAAGACCCAATCAATAACATTCTTTTTCTTATCATCATCAATTTGAAGAGCTTGAACTCGTTCTACACAATCCTTTTTAGCTTCATCCATCTTCTCTTTTGTGAAGATTTCACCTACTACTGCAGGCTGGAACTGAGATTCAATATAGATTGTTTTTGTACAATGGGGGCAAGTGCTTTCTACGATTGATTTTATAAGGTTAGTTTCTGCCATGTTTTTTGAATTTAAAGTAATAATATAAGACCACTAAAGATAACACTAAACCTAGAACATATTTTAGAATCAAAGGTGGTTGGTTGATCATAATCGCATAGATTAGAGCTATAACGTTACCCGTGAAACTAATTGCAAAGAAGCCAGACGAAACATCTTCAACTTCTTTGGTTTTTAGCATCTTTGTTATCTGTGGAATGTAGCAGATAGTGAACAAAATTGTTGCTACCCAGCCTAGTGTCACAGAAAGCATGTTATTTCTTAGTTACTTTCTTAACAAGTTTCTTTGCAGGTCGACTCTTTTCTACTACATTTGTAAAAACCTTGTTTTCAATAAGTGCCATTTGAGCTTCATGAATAATGCTATCTGCAATTCTTCCTGCTGCTGCATAAAACTTATCATCTGGTGAAATTTTCTTACTTGTGTAAGCTGTCTTCATTGATTCTATTACTGCGGTTCGAACAGCTGTTGCCTGATTTGGACTCAACTGAACACCTTGGTAACTCTTTTTTATTTTTGTTGTCATATTTGTTTATTTAATAGTTGTAATACTTCTTGTTGAAAAACTGGTAACTTATTTTTCTTATCGTTAAACAGTTCCTCCCCAATCTTTGCTAGCCCATAAGCATCATTCTCATTATCGTCTAGAATGGTCACTCCGTAACGCTTAAATGTTTCCATCAGCATTACATCCTTCTTTGACCCTCCGCTTCCTGTAATGAACTTTTTAAGGCTTGTAGGGGCTACAATCACGAATGGTATGTTGTAATCATCCAATAAGGCTCGTGTCATATAATTCAAGGCTGATAGTTGTACCAAGGCAGTAGCATTTCTTACCATGAAGGCTAGGCCTTCGATAACAGCTACAGTTGGTTTCTTATCTCCTAGAATTAACTCGATCTCTTCCACTATCTTTCTTATTCTCCTTACTTCGTTTATAGGTAGGTCACCTACTGGCTTAGACTTAATTAGTTTTTGTTTAATAATCTTATTGCCTTCTAGAATAACGACTCCTGTGCCTGTAAGAGAGAGATCTAGACCTATGCTTATTGTTTTTGATTTAGCCATTTATGATTTGCAGACCTTTGAGTAATTTCTGATAGTCAATTCCTTTTTCTTCTGCATAAAGCTTTAATAAAGCCTCGATGCTGAAGTCGAATGCGCCTTCTTTTATATGAGCTTTTTTCCTTTCATTAGGATAATCCTCAATAACTAAAGATGCATCAAACTTAGATAATTGGTTCTTTAATTCTTCAATATCTGTTTGCTTCTTAGTAATAATGACTTTTATTATAGCGTCATTTGGAATACTTGACAACTCTTCAGTTGTAGGGTCCTCCAATTTTACTATTTGTCTAGCTGGAATTTTAATCTTTTCTACTCCAAGTTCGTCATTGATTTTGAAGATAAACTTTTCTTTATCTCCAACCTCTGTGGTGAAAACATTCCCAGTAATAGCTACTTTTCCGTAACATTGATACTTATGGATATGTCCTGCCATGATTAACTTGTATCTTTCCTCTAACTCTTTCTGAGGAAGAACAATCTCGTTTAAATCATCTGTTTTGTTTCCATTGAAGAATGTTCCTGTGATTGAATGGTGGGCAAATAATATGTCTCCACCCATCAAATGATCCATTACTTCTATAGTTGCATCCTTATGATTGTCTACTCCTAATTCGGAATTTAACATATAAGGGAGGAAATCAATCTCTAAAGGTTTCTCTCCGATGCACATAGTCCCTGGTTTAGTGAAGATATGCCAATTTGGCTTATTCACTTCTCCTAGGAAATCTATAGCTGTCTTACCGTCACCTTTCTTCTCATGATTTCCTGAGATGATGTATATTTGTTTGTCATTGAATCTTTCTAGGAATTCTACGAAAGCTCTATTGGTTTCTGAACTGTTGTTCTTACTATTGAAGTTATCTCCAAGAAAAACTACATGTTCACAATCCTCAAAAGACTTAACTATAAAATCTAGGATATTCTTCTTCTCCTCAACTCTTCTATCTGGGATGTAATCTGCATAAGACAAATCGTCTTTAAAGTGCATGTCCCCGATGACTCCTATTATGTTTTTTGTCATATGTTTTATTTTTAAGTAAAGGACTGGTGGGGAAGTTGGAAATATTTACTTACAGCATCCTATACGAAAATCTGTAACAAGAGAAGGCAAGGACTTTGGTCATATAGTATAGTTTTTGACCTTGTCCTATTTTACCTTTCCAACCCCGCTCAAGATGTTCAGTTCCCCCCATCAATCCTTTACGTATTAAAGATATTTATAGCTGGTAACTGGCGTCACAATCACCAGCTGTAAACAATCTTTTTAAAATTACATCGCTGACAATGTTTCTTGAATCTTATTGTAGTTTACTGGAATAAAAGCTATTCCTGTAACCTCCATCACCTTGTCTTTAACAGACTGAGAATCGATTGCTCCTAACTTGTCTTTTGCAAGCTTTGTTATAACAGCAAGCTTATCTTCATTTGTAAGAGACCCTGGAGATGAGAATGGAACATCCTCTTCAGATCCGCCACTTGTAAGATCGTTAAAATCTTTTGTGGCTTTAGCTTCATCTGCTGCTTGAGTTGAAACAGTAACTGTTGGCATATTGCCTAGGTTCTCTTTTACCCAAACTGCGTTGATAATCTTAGGATCCTGGTGTAAAGAATAATCTTTTACAGACACATCTTTACCTGTTCTCTTATCTTTAATAATAATGGTTCCTTTATACCTAAACCCAATGATTTGGCCGAATTTAACATTCTCCATATCACTATTGATAAACTTTTTGTTCAACCCAAAAGCTACATTAAGGATACTACCATCTTCTTGAAGTAGTTGGTAAATGATTTGTTCATTACCGTAGCTATCATGTTGTCCAGTAATCTTACCTATATAGGTTCCTTGTACACCGTCCCCTGCGTTCGCAAACTTTGCCCAGATTGGCATTGGTTTTTCCTTTGCCTCATCGAATATATTTATTGACATAATTTTAATTTTTTAACTTATACTTATAATACAAACTTATACTTATACTTATCGACCTTAGTATCATTATATTCTCTTAATGATTGTTGTCAAGCGATAATCTGTTGACAACTTATTTTAGATGTTCTTTGATGAATTTTCTTTCAGCTGGAGTGAATGTGTGTTTTACCTTGTTAAATAAGCCTATATCCTTCTTTTCGATTATCTCTTTCATAAGACTATTTTTATCTTCTTTCTGAGTAACTGGTGGAATGGGGATAACTACCTTATTTATTTTAGGAGGATTAGGAAGCATTGAATCCATGATATCCATAATGTCTTCCATAGTAGCTGGTTCATCCAAAGGGTCCTTTAATGGATAGGTTGAATTATTTCCCCCTGGAGTCAGTTTATCAATATCTTTTGTCAACTGACTAACTGTCTTAATAGAGAATAATCCTATCTTAGCTCCATCAAGAGTATTTGGGATACCATTCTTAGGAGGATTCTGTGCAGCAAATTCTAACCTAGCTAGATAGAAAGCATCTTCTAAAGAATATGCATATTGGACACTAAGAAAAAAATTCTTTTGTGATTCTACCAACAATGCATACACTTTAGGAACTACTGATTTTTCTTCTTTATTTTCCATCTTGTTTCATCTTATCAATTGCGATTCTAATATCAGCACAAAGGTTTACATCTTCTGAAAGAGCCTTTTTAGCTTTATCTCGACCTACTCCTAGAGTTATTTCTCCAAAGGAATATGTGTTACCTACTTTCTTAATAGCACCCAACTTTTCTCCAAAGTCAAGAGTATCTGAAATAAGATCAATTCCTTGTGCGTAGTAAAGGTCAAGTGTTGTTTTCTTCCAAGGGAAGCCAACTTTGTTTTTAACAGCTGTAACGATAATCTGGTTACCAATTTGAGTTTCATTCTTTCCTTCAATCTTAGGTCCCTTTGAAACTTCAAGTCTAACTGATGAGAAGAACTTAAGAGCTCTTCCTCCACTAGTTGTTGTCTTAGCCCCAAAGAATACTCCAACTTTATCTCGAATCTGGTTGATAAAGATTACGATTGTTTTTGATTTTGAAATAGGTCCTGAAAGAACTCGTAGAGCACGACTCATAAGTCTTGCTTGGATAGCCATTGTGTCTTTCATAAAATCCTCTCCTTCTACTTCTGATTTAGGAACAAGAGCACTCACAGAGTCAACTACAATCATATCGAATGAAGATGTCTCTACAAGTTCTTTAATGATGTCCATGCTCTCTTCCAATGTTGTTGGTTGAGATACTAGGAGTTTAGATGTGTCCAAGCCTATGTTTGCTGCATAAGATCCGTCAAAGGCGTTCTCAGCGTCAATAAGAGCCACTCTTCCACCTTGCTTCTGTAGTTGTGCCATAAGGAAAAGTGACAATGTACTCTTACCTCCTGATTCAGCTCCAAAGACTTCTATGATACGTCCTCGTGGCATTCCTTTACCGATAAGGTCATCCAGACCATAACATCCCGTTGAAACCCAATCTACCTTGAAATCAATTTCTTTGTCCAGCTGCATAAGTACATCATTCCCATATTTCTTCTGAAGTCTCGCTAAAGCATCTTCAACCTTATCCTCTACTTCTGTTTCAATTGTTTTTGTTTTTTTTGCCATATTATTTTTTGTTTTTTTAATTCGTTAATATCTAATATTCTTGAACCTAACTGTCTTGCTTTTAATATAACCATTCTATCGAACTCATCAAGTCTTTTCATTTATTGTTATTGTAATTTATCTTTTAATAGTAATACTGTTTCTTTCAACTTCTCGAAGAAATCCTGACTAGGTTTCCATCCAAGGTTAGCTAGTTTTTCTCCTGAAAGTGCATAACGTAGATCATGTCCACTTCTTGCACTATGAAAATCTACCAATTCGTACTTTACTTCTTTCTCTAATATTTCACCTATCTTTAAGGCAAGTGTCAAGTTATCAATCTCAACCTCTCCTACGATATTAATTCTTTCTGGTCTATCTGTAGCAGGATGAGCAATTGGTGGAACGTTATCTATGATGTACTTAAGAGCTTCGGCAACACTATCTGCGTGAATATAAAAACGTGTTCCTGCTCTCTTCTTGTCTGGATAAGCGTGGATCTTAATTTCTTCTCCTTCAGTAATCTTCTTAACACAAAGAGGGATAAACTTCTCCCAATCTTGGGTTGAAGAATAAACGTTCATTGTATTTGTAATAATCACAGGGACTCCATAAGTTCTCCAATAGGATATTGCCAAAGCTTCCTGAGCTGCTTTTGAAGCACTATAAGGGTTACTTGGAACAATCGCATCCCATTCTTTTGAGTTGTATCCATCTGGTACTGAACCATAAACTTCATCCGTTGAGAACTGTAGAAATAGCTTTACTTTAGCTTTTCTAGCAAATTCCAACATTGTCATAACAACATTAACGTTGTTTCTAACAAAAGGAACTGGATCTGAAATGCTTCTATCTACGTGAGAATCAGACGCTATATTTAGAATATAGTCAATAGGTCCGATCTTCTTCGCTAGTTCATCACAAATCAAAGATGAAATGTCATGAGTAATAACTGTGACTCGTGGGTCTTTAGGGACATTCAAAGGATTACCTTTGTGCTCCCAAGAACAAAGAGCTACAAATTCTGCATCTGTTGTCTTCAATAAGTATTTTAAAACGTGACTGCCCACTAACCCTGATGCTCCTGTGATTAATATTCTATTCATATTATTTTTTAATTCGTACTTTTAATCCCTTAATTGACTTCTTAAGTTCTTTATTAATAATTCTATTTTTATCGTATATAGCTGGTTTATTCTTTTTCATTTGACCCGATTTTTACTCCGTATAATTTACCTATTCTTCTTCTATCATGACGATTTAATTTCATCGCTTCTTCAAGATTCAATTTTGGAGGGTAAGTTAATAGAGGTAATCCGCTATCTTTCGCTTTTGTTGAAGTATCTTTTACTACTTCTGTTGATTCTGATTCTTTCATATTATTTTTGTTTATCTTGTTCCCAAGTACATTCTAAATCCTTACACCACCCTAATTCGTGAACTGGGTCACAAATCTTGTCTAGAAAAGCGTCATATTGTTTGACTTTCTCTTTTACTTGTGGCTTATTAATCATCCCATCTTTTATTGCTTGTTCAGCAAAATCATCAAAGAGAATGAAGAATACTGAGAATAAAGCATATAACTCCTCGTCTACAAACAGATTAAATCCCATTGATTCTTTTTTAGACATAGTTTTTATTGTTAATTAGTATGGTCTAAGTCTACGCTAATTTCGTGTCTTGTCAATGCAAGATTACTCTAATCCTAGTGAAATTATCTTGGCTGCCAAACTAGCTTTTTTACGCCAATCTGGCTCATTATTTATCTGTTCCTGTAAAACAGAAACGGTCATGTCTCCAATCTTATCCCCATCTTTAGGAGGATTAGCCTGCATCTCTTTTATAGCTGCGACAAAGTCTTCAATTCTATCCGCTGAGATTTTACCCTCAGGGTCAATTTCTTCGACTATTCGTCTGATTTCATCTTCGTTTGTCATATTATTTGAAGTCATCAGGAAATTCCTGGTCTGCTAAATCCTTCATATCTATCTCTGTCTCTTCTTTGTAAGGGAAAGACATAGGTTTTGGAGGTTCTTCGACTTTTACTACTTCTTTTACTTTCTCTTCTTCACCGAAACTATTGAACAATGCTTCTGCTTTATCAGCAGTATCGTCATAAGCAAATCTTCCTTTAATCATGTTGAAGTTTCCTACAACTGTTGTACCTGTCTTTCGATTCTTAGCAAGGGTGATAACCGTTGTATCTGTGAAGTAAGACTTAGCTGCAGGGTCCTTATTCTTCTCTCGTTCAATCAAGAACACAAGATCTGATTCTTGTCCAATACCAGATGAATCTTTAATATCATCTGAATCAGACCTCTTGCTACCTCGTTCTGGTTTTCTCATGTGAACTGGTAGAAAGATAATCACTTCCTCTCGTAGAGCTATGGTTTTCAAATCTCTAACAATCTGAGTTAAGAATGAAGAATAATTAGAAGACATCTTAGACCCTCCCATTGTGCTATTAGTTTTAGGCAATAGAAATCCTAAGTGGTCAATAAAGACCATTCTAGTACCGAACTTCTCTTTACCTTCTTTTATCTTTTCTTCTACCCAAGAAACATTACCTGTTGAGTGTTTACAAGGAATGAAAGCACAGTCTTCTCGGCTCATACCCATCTCCTGAAATTTCTTCCATAAGTGAGTAGTAAGAACTTCGTAGGAGAACCAAAGAGCTTTAGGTTTCTTTGGACCACGAATAAGAGAGATTGTCCAGTCTTGAACAAGTGTCGTCTTTCCGTGGCCTGTCTGTCCTGCTACAACAATCAAGTCTCCAGGAGCTACACCTCCATAAATAACATCATCGAAGCAAGGCATCTGTAAAGGATAAACATCATCAGGATCTAGTTGTTGGTCGTCAGCTGCATCAGCAATGTGTTTAATCTCATCTGTACCGTCACTTAGAATTATAGGTTCTTCTTTGGAAGGTGTTGAACCGTACCCAAAAGTGGGGGTAAACGTGGCTTTAGCATGTCCCATTGGGTTGTTTTGACGATCTGTACGTTTTATCGATTCAAACGTTGTCTGGAGCTCTCTATCCCCCAAGGGAGGTGTATTAGCTAAGTTGGCTTGGCGTGTTAAACCCCATGCATCTGTATCCCAATCTGCTGGATGAATCTGAGTTAATAGATATCCGATGTACTTTGCCATCTCTTGATTCCTAGAACCTTTACCTGCTCCTGCGTATGGAGCTATAGGCTTCTTATCAAAATTGAATTGATTCTTAGAAGGCAGAGTAAAAGCATCAACAGGACTTACAAATAGTTCCTCGAATGATTCTTTTGGAAATTTAACCCAAGGCATAATTTGTAGAACTGAATAAGGTCCTTTTTCAGAACGAGAGCCTGGAGCTACCACGTAACCTCCTTCTCCTCGAAAGTCAATAAGCTTTTTGATTCTAGCTTTATTTTTTATACCTTCCTCAAATAAGAAGTAATAATGATAACCTCCTCCTCCTGTTGAGATGATAGTTGTATCTTGCGGTAGGAATGAAGGGTCTCCTCCTTTTTCAATATCAATAACAAGAAGGTTAGAAATCTTACCTGTTACGAATCCGATTTGAGGATCTTCGAATTTATCAAACCATCCTCTAACTTCTTCTTCTGTGGCCATTCGGTCCTGATATTCTTTCCACTGAATTAGTGGAATTTTATTTTTACCTACAGGGATAACTGAAATATGATCTACTAACAAGGATTTTAGGGCGAAATCCAATAACTCTTGGTTTATAGTTTTCATATTACATTTTGCTTGCTAGGCGTTTATCTTGTCCGTTAATATGTAGAACTTCTGTCATCTCGACAATTCTTGACGAAACTCTATCCCCCATTCTTGCAGATAATATTTCAAGGTCACAATTTGAAGTAAATATGATTGGCATCATATCTTCATACTTTTTATTGATTATGAGATACAACCTTTCTCTACTCCATTCAGATGTTTTCTCAGCCCCTATATCATCGAAAAATAAAATACCTTCAAAATCCATTGTATCTCTGAACAGCCCCTTCTCATCATCGGCTCTCCCCGCATTATCGAACTCATCTCTTAACTTCTCTAGGAAATCTCCTGTATTATAAAATCTAACAGGAATTCCTTTCTCCATCGCTTCTTTAGCAATGGCACAGGCAATATACGTTTTTCCAGTTCCTACTCCTCCATGCATATATAAACCTTCTTTCTTTCTTAATTGTTCCAAAGCTATTTTCTTTATTTCTTCCTCTAATTCATTAAATTCAGCTTTTTGGAATCTTAGAGGGATAATTGTTTTGTAGTCTAATTTCATTTTATATCATTTTTAATTTTTATTAATTTCTTTACCTACCCCATCAAACTTACCTTTCGTAAATACTTCTCCGACCCCCTGTTTTACCCCTGGCGAACTGGCGGGAATAATGTCATCAGTCCATCTACCTGCATTAAGGTAAGTGGCGGCATGGGGAATATATTCAATATGTTGCCATTGCCTATCCGAGGACTTGCGTTTAATTACATCAGCAATAATGATGCCGAACAAGTCAGGCTTTATTTTTAACCAAGCTTTCTCAGCATTTGATTTGGCCACCCTCCTTGGATAGACCTTCCAGAACTCTTCAAATTTTTCCAGAATACTAGTTTTATTATTTATATTACTAGTATTTATAATTGGTAGCTTTACAGCAACGTGAGAATCGGTTTCACGTTTCTCTACAGCAACGTGCACGTTGCTCTGCAGCAACGTGAGACTATTAGCCTGTTCTTCTACAGCAACGTGAGAAGAGATATCTAACTCGTTTATCTTAGCTTCAAGTTTAAAAAACAGCCTTATGTGGCTTTTAACAGTTCTTCTCATGGTTGTAACAAAACCACAAGATTCGATTTTCTTAACCCTTCTAGCTAATGCCCCTTTAGATTTTAGAGAAAGTCTTAGAAGAGGCATGTCTGTGATTAGGGTTCCGAGATCAATCCATGTCCAAACACCTTTATCGTCCTCTATCCTTTTACCACTAATCTTCTCGCTGACGCTGTTACACATACTTTTGATATATTCAAGTATGGCAGCGTCAAGAATATCCATTTCTGGTCCAAGTACAGATAGAGCTTTTTGGTTTATATTTATATTATATTTCATAGATATATTCATTAATTATTAAAACGGTTTTTAACACGCAAAAGTCCGCTGACGGGGGAAGGTCGGGACATTACACCCTAGTCTCTTGCGAGACGCCCATCAACGGACTGCTGCGAATTAAAAGTAATGTATTCCATTCCGTTGTTATGACCATAATACACTACAAAACCCACGGGTCAAGTGGGTATAAGTAGTACAACCTAGATAATATCTAGTGTCAAATGTGTGTCAAAAAACCCTTATAGATTAAGCTCTATTGTGGGGGTTTTTATAGATGTTCACAATTTCGCTTTTTAGTGATTTTAGGTTGGTAACAAAGGCTTTTGGCTCTATTGACAATAGTCCTTGTGTGTAGTCTGATTTAGCTTTTTGTAGTTCAGAAGTGTCTTCAAATTTGAAGTAGCCAATAGGCTGATTCTTCTCTCCTTCTACCATATAGTCTATACCTGATAGGTAAAACTTAAGGGTTACCAAAGTCGCTGCTAAATACAAATCTCTTGTGCTAAAAATTTCATTCTCTTTCATATTATTTTATATTAATTAATAAGATTCAAATAGTATACCACAGGCCTATATTTAATACCATTTTTACATTATCCACACCCTAATTTGTCTTTTTACTTGACAAGTAAATTCGTAGGTGTAAACTGTTATTAATCAGGTCGAGGGAATTATAAAAATAAATTAAAAATAATATGAAAATAAATAAAATAGTATTAATGTTTGTAGTTATGGCGTTGTGTTTACCAAGTTTGAGTTTTGCAGGGTCCTACGGAGGTGGGTATTCTTCACACTCATATAGTTCAGGGAGCAGTTTCCACTCTTCCCCATCAATATCAAGTTATGGAGGAGGTTTTAAAAGCTCAGTGACTTCAATTGGAAGTTTCAAGCCATCAACGTCAGGAAGTAGTTATGGAGGAGGGTATAGTTCATCTTACAAATCAAGCGGTAGTTTTATCCAAGCAGCACCTAAATCAACAGTTTCAGGTTCAACTGCAGGAAATACCTCACCAACTTCAGTAAGTGCACCATCAACCAATACTTACTACCAACCAACACATATAAGTTATTGCAATCCATTTACCTCAGATTTCTTCTTCTGGTACTGGATCTTTGGAAATCATAGTCAAAAGCCAACAGTTATTAACAACGTTACAAATGTAGTAGCAACTTCGACCGCAACTACAACTGCAACATCAACAATCAAATAATATGCCCATGGTACCAGATTACGAAGGACTAGTTGAGTTTATGAAAGGAGATAAGAAAATTCCACTTGTGATCTTCTACGGTCAGGAAACTGAAAAAGGAGTAGATCTAAATTGGTTTTATACACCAGCGTTTGATGATGCTGATGATAAATTAAAGCAGGATGTTAGAGATCACGTTAAAAAAATACAATTATAAAATAAAATTAAAAATAATATGAACGCAAAAAGTTATATAAACGAGTACGGAGACTTAAAAGTAGGGAAGATTATTGGACAGGTTATCCTAGCTCTAGTTGCTCTTATGGTGATCTTTGGATCATTCGGAACAATTTCAGCAGGAGAGGTTGGTGTTAAAACAAACCTAGGTAAAGTAGTTGGAACAGTACAACCAGGACTTTACTTCAAAGTTCCATTTATGGAACATGTAACACCTATGTCAGTTAAGACACAGACAATCAATTATGATAAGTCTGGAGACACAGGAGATACAAAGAACACAGATACAAACTTGTTTGGTGCTTCCAAGGACCTTCAAGACGTTACTATCGGAGTTGTGGTTAACTATCACGTTGATGCAACTAAGGTGGTTGATATCTTCTCTCAGTACAGTTCGGTAGAGAATTATCAAGCAAACGTTATTGAGCCAGTTATTAGAGAAATCGTTAAATCAACTTCAGCTCAATATACAGCAGAAGAATTGGTTACAAAACGAGCAGAATTCTCAGACAAAGTTAATGCAGCTCTTGCTACACAGTTCCTAAATAAAAGTGCTGTGTTAGAAAGATTCTCAGTTACAAACTTCTCTTTCTCAGGTGCATTTAGCAAAGCTATTGAAGCTAAAGTAACAGCAGTTCAAAATGCAGAAGCAGAAAAGAACAAGCTTGTTCAGATTCAATATGAAGCTCAGCAAACAATTGAGACAGCTAAAGCAACAGCAGAAGCACAAAGAATTTCTTCAGCAGCTTTGGCAGCACAAGGAGGAGCAGATTATGTTCAATTAAAAGCAATCGAGAAGTGGAATGGAATGCTTCCTCAGCAAATGGTCCCAGGAGCAACAGTACCTTTTCTAAACTTAACCAAATAAAATAAAATGGCTATATTCAAACAAAACGGAACAATCAAAACATTAGTAATGGCAGCAGTTAACGAAAGAATTGCAAAGGCAGAAGATACTCATAAAGCTAAGTGTGAAGAAATTGACACAGAAGCAAAGAGTAAAAAAGAAGCTCATGCAATGGAATTGGTTAACAACATTCTAACAGGAAAGTAAACTTGCACATTGTTCCATGTTAGTATATACTACTAACATGGAACAATTAAAACAGATCCCTGGGTATAAAGGTTATTATGCCAATAAGAAAGGAGAGATTTTTAGCGCTTGGACACAAGGACCAAGATCAAGAATTAATGAAGAAAAACTTCATAAAAGAAAAGCTTCATTGTCTTCAAGTGGTTATCCCTTCTTCCCCCTAAAAAGAGAAGACGGGAAAATCATTGGGGGATTCGTTCATAGGTTGGTTTCTTTAGCTTTTCATGGAGTCCCCGAAGAAGGAATGACGGCATCTCATCTCAACGGAAATAAATTAGATAATCGTGCTGAAAATTTAGTTTGGGAATCTCTACTAGAGAACAAGAACAGAAGGTATAAACACGGAACACACGACTCTGGAAGTAATAATTCTAGATCTAGTTTAAGCGAAGAAGAAGTTATTTCTGTTCTACAATTATTAAAAGAAGGAAAACTAACACATGAATTGATAGCTAAGAAATTTAAGGTAAGTCGAATCACTATTACAAGAATAAATATTGGAAAAAGATACAAATATGAAAGAAATAATCGTAGCGTTTGATATCGATGGGACGATATACGGATCTCCCTTTATGAATAGGGCAGAACCTGTTTTGAATCTAAAGACAGTTCAAATAATGGAATTACTGCATAGCCATATTAAGAACTGTAAAATCTTTGTCTGGAGTGGGGGAGGAAAGGAATATGCAGAACAAATCGTTACTAAATTCGGTTTGGAGAAGTGGGTTGATAGATGTTTCGGAAAAGCAGAATATGACGAGACCATTCATGGCAAAGTCGATATCTGTTTTGATGACGAATCAGACTTCAACATGGGAGATAAGAACTTAATAGTTAAAACAAAATAATATGGAAATTAAATTATTCGGGAAAAACTTATTTAGTTTTTCAAAAAAGGAAGCTTACTTTGCTCCTGCTTATAATCAAGTTAAAGATTCAAAATATCTTATTGACTTCATTGCAGACACAGGAGGACTAAGTGGAAGTTGGGGAGAATTAGATACTACCTTTATGCAAATACCCAATGGGGTAATAGCAAGTTCAGGTACAAACACTCTTTCAAACACAATAACACTAGCTAAATCTACTCCTAAATCAGAGATTAAAGAAGAAGATAAGTTAACTCCAAAAGGGGTATTCAATCTTAAACTATTGAATGACGAATCTTTTGTTCTTAAAACTGATCCTACTTATGTAGAGGAACAACTTAATACCTTCAAGGATAAGTTGAGTCTAATAAAGTCAGAGGAATACGACATGGCAAGAGGTACAAGAGAAATTGCAAGTATTGTTTCAAGAATGGAGAACCGAAAGAAGTACCCAGACTTTAAGGACTTCTATGAAGAATATCCTTATACAACAACAGGCAAAATCGAAGACCTTGTAAAAGCGCATAGTTATCTAAAACTTGGACAAGTAGCTCAATTCGTTGCAGACATGCCAAAAGACGCTGTCGAAACAATGAAGAACTATAACAAAAACACAGATAAGCTTTGTGGTAAACAAGCTGTCTTCTACATCATTGCTGATAAGAAGGATTTTGAAAAATCAAACAAACGAAGAGATCCTATTTTATTAGCTCAGTCCCCCTTCGGTCACTTCTGGCAGATCTTAGGAGCTTGGGACAAAGAGATGATGTTCTTAGGGGAATTATAAAATTAAATTAAAACAACATGTTTAGACCATATAGAAAAATACATAGATTAGGTAAAGAAGAAACAGAAGGGATTCTTGTAGGTAAGTGTTACATTCAGGAGAAGGTTGATGGAGCAAATACTTCTATATGGCTTGAAGATGGAGTCATTAGGAAGGGTTCTCGAACACAAGACCTGACTGGTAAAAACTTTAACGGTTTTCCAGAGTATGTAGACAATCACGAAGGAATTCAAAGATTGTTTAAAGAGAACGGAGACAGTTATCGTCTTTACGGAGAATGGTTGGTTAGACACACCCTTGCTTACAATGAATTGGCTTATAAAAAGTTTTACTTGTTTGATGTCTGGGATGAGAGACTTGAAAAAGAACTTGAATTACCAGAAGTCTATGAGTTAGCCAATAAGTACGAAATCGAAATAGTACCTCTACGTGCTGTTATTGAAAATCCAACAATGGAGCAAATCAATGAGTGGGTAGGTAAGAGTGACTTTGGAGATCGAGGAGAGGGAGTTGTTATTAAAAACTTCAACTTTGTAGACAAGTTCGGGGAAAGACATTTTGCCAAAGTTGTAACAGAGAAATTTAAAGAAGATAACGCTGTTACCTTCGGTGGTAACAATAAACACTCTGAAACTTACTGGGAAGTGTATGTAATGAACAAGTACATTACTCTTGAGAGAGTCAGAAAGATCATGCAAAAACTAGAACCTGTTATCAATGAGAGATTGGACATGAAGCATATTCCTAGGATTATGGGGACTGTCTATCACGACATGATTACAGAGGAAGCTTGGGAAATAGCTAACGATATACCTGCTATTGACTTTAAGAAACTTCGTGTTCTATGTAATGCAAAGACAAAGAACATTTATGTAGAATTATTAACGGGGGACATCAGTGTCGCCCACAGACAAAACAATGAGTAAAATGACGATCATGATCGGGTTGCCCGCTAGTGGTAAAAGCACACGGGCCAAAGAGATAATAGATAAGACAGGAAATACTGTACGAATAAACAAAGACTTGCTTCGTACAATGTTGCACTTCGACAAATTCAATTACCACAATGAAGACAAAACTCGTGAAGCTGCTAAACAACTTGCTCGATACTTCTTGTCTAAAGGTACAAACGTCATTATTGATGATACAAACCTAAATGAAGGAACAGTAGAAGGGTGGAAGACTTTAGCGATTGAATTAAATGCTAGGGTTGAATACTGTGATTTTACGAATGTTCCTGTCGAAGAATGTGTTATGCGTGATTTGGGTCGTGAAAAGTATGTAGGGGGCACAGTTATAAAAAACATGGCTCTACTTAACGGTATTCAGCCGAAGCCTTCTAAAGGATACGTGTTGTGTGACATAGATGGAACTATTGCAGATATCACTCATAGGTTACATTACGTAAACGAAGAGATGATAAAAAGCAAAGGTTTTGAGAAGAAAGACTGGAAAGGATTCTTTTCAGAGATAAGCAATGACACTGTCCGAGAAGATACTAGAAAGATCCTTATTGATTATTACAACAAAGGCTACACCGTAATCTTTGTTTCAGCTAGACCAGAGGACTATAAGAAAGAAACTCTTGAATGGCTAGAAAAGAATTACCTTAGTTTTGCTTGGACTGTAATAATGCGAAAGTCTGGAGATAAAAGACCAGACAATGAAGTCAAACAAGAGATGTACGATAGGTACTTCAAAGACAAATATCCTATTGAGGTCGTAATAGATGATCGCCCACGAATCATCAGGATGTGGCAAGAGAACGGCTTAAAAGTAATTGACGTAGGTCAAGGAAGAGAATTCTAACATGTCAGCATCAAAGAAAAATAAGTGTTTTTGTGAGTTGTGTGGGATTCGGTTCAGGTCAAAGGACAAATTTACTAGGCTGTGTCCGCAGCATAATCGAACATTAGATGAAAACAAAATTAAAGAAGGAATTGCTCGAAAAGAAGAAGCTAGGGCAAACCAAAGTATTGAAAAGTTCATTAGAAAAATCGGTCTCTAAGAGGCAGTTCTCAACTGGAGCAGTGAGAGATAGTGAAGATGATAAAGAAGATTACATTGAAACTATCTCTTGGACTGCTTTTAAGAGATATGCAAAGTATATGACTAGCAAGAAGTCTCGTTATGGTGGAGGAAATTTCAAAAAAGGAATTCCTATTGAATCATATGAGAAGTCATTGGCTAGGCATGTGCAAAAGTATTTTGAGAACAAGTATGAAGGAGGTACTGTAGAAGTCGACTACGACCATTTAGCAGCAATTGTATTTAATGTCTTCGGCATAATGCACGAAGAAGGACGAAATGAAAAAGAAACAAAAAGTAGATAAAGTAGGAGAGTCATTTATGGATTTTCTATCAAAGACATATGGAGTCACCTTTGTAGATTGTACCCCCGAAAATGATGAAATATTCTCAAGTATTCCTAAAAAGCGGAAGAATAATGCAAAAAGTGATGAAAAATCTCTAAAAGAGTTCTTAATGGAGTCAAATGCAATTGAAGGTGTCTTTGGTCTAAAAGCATATAAAGACGCTAGGAAGGCATGGGATTACCTCAATAGTAAGACATTTATTACTCCTGAAGTGATTCTCGGTACGCATAACTTCATCGCAAAAAATCTTAGACCAGATATTGCAGGTTTTTGGAGAACTTGTGACGTGTGGATAGGAGGAAAGTGTAAACCATTTATATCTGTTCAATTAATAGAAGATGATGTTAAAAACTTTATCACCGATATGGGTACAAGTCCTGAACTTCCAAAAGAAGATTTGGAAAGGTTTACCAAGAATAGTCATATCCAATTTGAGGCAATACATCCTTTTGAAGATTTTAACGGTAGGGTGGGAAGATTAATCTATAATTGGCATAGACAAAAGTTAGGATTGCCTATTCATATCATTCACGCAGACTGGGATACTGGGGGAGAAGAACAAAAAAATTATTACAAGTGGTTTAGATAGTATTTGACTATCCACTTCTATGTGATATACTCATGGTATGCCTAAATCAAAAATAACAAAAGAACAGGATGTAAAAGTGAAAGAGTTGTACCTTTCAGGTATGACAGCTCAACAAATAGCGGATAAGTATTTAGTTTATGAACAGTCGATTTTAAATTCCTTAAAACGCAGCGGAATTGAAAGGAGAAAAGATTGGAAGAGAGCTTCTGGGGATAAGAACGGTCATTGGAATGGGGGTATCAGAATGATTAAAGGATATAGACATATCTATAGACCTGGTCATAGACTCTCTCGTTCTGATGGGTGGGTAGCAGAACACAGATTATTAATGGATGATAAAATTCTTAATAAAGAGCAAGTTGTTCATCATAAGGATGATAATAGATTAAATAATTCTATTAATAATCTTAAAGTGTTCAAAAATAATGGGGAACACCGAAAGTATCATAGTAAGAAAGATACTAGAGATTCAAATGGAAGGTTCAAGTAGTTGACAAGTATAAAGGAAGGTGTATACTTGTATTATTAGCAATTAAAAAAACAATATGAAACATGCATCACTAGGAGAAATAGCAGTCCAACTCGGAGTCAATAAAAGCAAACTTGCTTATTATTTTACTGTAGGACTACTAAAACCTATCGCAAAGGTGGGTAAGATGAATGTTTTCGATTCAGCTAAAACTTTAAAGATGATAAAAAGAATTGAAGAATTGAAAGCAAAAGGAAAGACTTTGGAGGAAATTAAAAAATTAAAATAAGAAATATGTATGAGAATTATCAAAGACCAGACTCTCTACCATTCATATTCTTTAGATAGTGAATATAGTAAAGAACTTGTTGAATACTGCCAATTCCTAAAAACTGCTCTTGGTTGGAAAGAATTCCAATGGGACGCAGAAGCAAGAAGATGGAGATTCAAAGACCCTGCAATCATAGTAATGATGAGAGGTAAATTTCCTGAACTAGTTATCAGTCAAGAAATTGAAGAAGAAGTTAGACTATATAAACGAAATAATGAACTTGAGATAGAGAAAGCACAAAATGCAAATAGAATTAAAGAAGCCAAAACTTCCTCACTACAAATAAGAGGAATTAAGGGTGATCTATACGAGTACCAAAAATTAGGTATAGAATTCCTTATAAATAGTGGCGGACGAGCTCTATTAGCAGATAGTCCTGGAGTTGGTAAGACTGTACAAGCGTTAGGTTATATAACTCATATGGGTTATAAAAGAAACCTTATTGTTTGTCCTGCTTCTGTTAAGTTCTCTTGGGAGAGTGAAGCAGAGAAGTGGACAAATCTAAAATCGTTTGTTATTGACTCTCATACAAAACTAGATGAAATAGATTCGAATGTTGAATTGATAATTATCAACTTTGATATTTTGGAGAAGTTTCATAAGGAATTTCTTAAGTATAAGTGGGATAGTATGGTGGTTGACGAAAGTCATTTGATTAAGTCTCAAAAAGCAAAGAGGTCAAAAGTTATTAAGCTTCTGTCAAAGGTTATACCGAACATAGTAATGCTAACTGGAACACCTGTACTTTCTAGACCAATGGAGATGTTCAACATTTTGAGTATGATTGATCCTAAGGAGTGGAATAATTACTACGGATATGCTACACGATATTGTGACGGTAAACAGGGGTATTGGGGATTCGAAGCTAAGGGTGCAAGTAATTTAACTGAACTCAAGGCTAGAATTTCAAAATACTTCTTAAGAAGAACAAAAGAAGAAGTTCTAAAACAATTACCACCTAAGAATCGTATAGAGATTAAAATTGATTTACCAAAAGAAGAAAGAGCTCAATATGACTTGGTTGAATCTAACTTGGTCAAATATCTAAAAGAATATAAAAAAGATAAGACAGAGAAGGATATAGAGAAGTCATTGGCCGCAGAAAAACTGGTTAAGCTTAATCTACTTAGAGAAATCAATACTATGGGTAAGATTCCTACAGTTAAGGAATTGATTGATAACATAATGGAGGCAGATGAAAAGGTTATCGTATTGTCCAGTTTCAATGCTCCTTTGAAGGAGTTGCAAGAAATGTATGAGGAAAGTTCAGTTTTATTGTTAGGAGAAACACCTATCGATGAACGAGGAGAAATGGTTAAGAAGTTTCAAACTAATCCTAATACAAAGATATTCTTTGGAGGAACAAGAAGTGCGGGAGTTGGTATCACTTTGACAGCCGCTTCAAACGTTATCTTCTTGGACTTACCGTGGAATCCTGCAGATTTGGATCAAGGAGAGAACAGAGCTCACAGACCAGGAGCTACATATGAATCATTGAACATTTATCAGATTATCAGCAAGGATTCTATTGATGGATTCATGAAGAAGCTCTTAGCCCACAAACAAAGGATTATAAATCAGTTGGTCGAAGGTCAGGTTGTGGAGAAGGAGGATAAAATGTTGAACGAATACATAAAAGAACTTGAATTAAAGTACAAAAAATAGTAAGATTAATATTATTAATATAAATTATAAAATAAATATGAAAACAAAACCAATGATAGGACAGTCTGTATATTATAAATCAAGAGGATCAATGGATGGAGTTTTTCCTCCAACAGATAGAGCCGCAATAATAACAGATATAAAAGAAATTATAAGTTCAGGAGTTAATATAGGAGAATTTGAAGTTAGACTATGTGTGATGAATCCAGAAGGGTTATTCTTTACAGCTTGGTTGAAACAAGGTCAGGCCCCAGGAAATTGGGAATATGCTTATAATTCAGGAATGAGTTCAGGAAATTAATTATTAATATAAATTATAATATATGGCAAAAAGAATTTTATTTGGGAAAGAGGGTAGAAAAGAATTGAAAGTAGGTATTGATACAGTAGGTGATTCTATTAAACCTACAATCGGTCCACGAGGTAGAACAGTTATTTATGATAAAGGATATGGTGGTCCAGTAATAACAGGAGACGGAGGTACAATTTCGAGAGAGATTGTTCTTGTAGACCCTATCCAAAATATAGGAGCTAATCTTGAAAAAGAAGCGGCTCAAAGAACAAACGATACAGCAGGAGATGGAAGAAAGACAACCATTCTTCTTACGCAAGCAATTGCTACAGAGGGAATGAAGATACTTTCACCTTCATTTTTAAAGAAACTATATCGCTTAGTAACATTTAATTCATTTAAAGTAAATGCTATTGGGGTAAAGAACGGAATTGAAATGGCTTCGAAGGTTGCAGTTGAATACCTAAAATCTATCTCAACACCTGTTGTCGGAGATGAAGGACTTGACAGAGTTGCCATTATATCTTCTAAATCAGAAGAGATTGGAAAGTTTATTTCAGCTACAATTTCTAAACTAGGTCCTGATTCAGTTATTACAGTAGAGGAATCAAATGTTGTAGGGATAACGAGTGAGACATCTCAAGGTATGGAAATTGATAAAGGATTCATTTCACCTTATTTTGCAACTGACACAGTTAAGCAAGAGACAGAACTTAAAGATGTTAATGTTATTGTTACAGACTTAAAGATTGGTGCTATTGAGCCTCTTGTACCTCTAATGGAAGCTATTATGGCTTCTGGTAAACGAGATTTACTCATCATTGCAGAAGATGTTGTAGGAGAAGCTCTCCAAACATTCATTATGAACAAACTTCGTGGAGTTATGAATGTGGCTTGTGTTAAGGCTCCAGGATTTGGAAACAGGAAACGTGATTACTTGGAGGACATTGCGACCTTAACAGGCGCGACATTGCTTTCTCAGGACTTGGTTTCTATTGAAGACGCAGGATTGGAACACCTAGGTTCAGCCGATAGAGTTGTTGTTAAGAAAGATAGAACAACAATCGTAGGAGGAAAAGGTAAACAAGAAGCTATCAATGGAAGAATTGAGGCTATTAAGAAAGAGATTGAAACTACAGAATCTAAACACGACAAACTTAAACTAGAAGAAAGAGTAGGTAAGTTATCTGGTGGTATCGCAATCATAAAGATTGGGGCGGCTACAGAAACAGAAACTAAGTATCTTAAACTAAAAGTAGAGGACGCTATAAACTCAGTTAAAGCGGCTCAAGAAGAGGGTATAGTTCCAGGAGGAGGTTCATCACTTATTCGTGCGGCTCAGGCCATTATAGAGGCAAAGAAGGTAGTGAATTGCACTAAGGACGAACTATTAGGATTCGATATCCTAGCTAAAGCTCTTGAAGCTCCATTACAGAACATTGCAAAGAACTGCGGATTCGGTGACGGATCAAAAGTTGTGAGAGATGTTAAAAAGCAGGTGATAGGAGGTGGATTCGATGCTCTTAATAACGTATTCGTTGATAACATGGTAGAAAGTGGAATCATTGACCCTCTAAAGGTGGAAAGATGTGCTGTTGAAAACGCATCAAGTGAGGGAGGAATGTTCTTAACAACGGAAGTAGTTATGGCAGAGATTCCAAAGGTTGTCTAGAGTGTTATTCACTTGACAAGTAACTAGGGACGAGTATACTTATATAAGAATCGTAGGAACTTGGGGAAATAATCAATACCTCAATTTGTAGAAATACATCTTGTTAAACTTCCCGCGATTCGAATGAGTGTATATACTCTGGGGTATATGGGACAACGGTGCCCATCATCCCTAGTAATATGCACTGATTAATAATTAATTAAAAAAAGATATGGATAATAAAATCATAAAAAGGATAGTAGTTTCGAGAGGAAGCACTCTGGATGTAGTAACAGATGAAGATTGTGTAATTGAACCTATCACTAAGTTGGGGATTCTGTGGTTTAAGGTCGGTAAAAAGGAATATAATTCACGTTTCGTTTTATCAGTAGAATATAAATAAATATATGGACTCAAAAGATTACTTCAAACAAATGAATGAAGAATTAGATAAAAGAAAGAAGTGGCCTTGGTATGTTCTTTTTACAGTAGAACTCTATGAATTTCTACGATATAGATTAATTAATACCATTAAGGACTTGCCTGACACAATTAAGTGGGAATTTCAGTCCTTTGCGAAAGGGTATTCCGACCCAGATATTTGGAATCTAAATTACTTCATTGTCAATAAGGTGAGACAACCATTAAAGGACTTCGTTAGATATCAAGAAGAACATGGACATTCTTTACCAATGGATTTTGCGGAACATCCTGCTGAATGGCTAGTAGTGTTAGCAAAGATGGAATATGCCTTTGATTCTGTTTGGAAAGAGGAGAATGATGTAGAATATTGGGATAACGTATTGACTCCTATGACTTCTGAACAAAGGAAAGAGCATTACGAAAAGATAACAGAGGGAATGGGGCTGTTTGGTAAATATATGTTAGACTTGTGGGACTAATTTAATAGAATTGTGGATAAAGAGGGGTGAGTTATCTTTTATAGAGCTACTCCGAGTCCTAGCGTTAGTGAAACGAAAACTGGACAGGAATGGGGGTTCGCCCCTATGAACGAAATCACTTAAAAACTTGTAACTCGTCCCCCTTTATCCACAAATTAATAATTAATTATAAAAATATGAATGTAAGATTACTTGGAGACAGAGTTTTGTTGGAACTTAAAAAAGAAGAAGAAAAAACAACAAGTGGGTTTCTTGTTAAGTCAGAGAAACAACAAGGAGACATCTTTGAAGGTGTAATTGTAAAAGTTGGTGGTGGTAAGAGAGGTAAGGATGGAGAATTTATTCCTGTTGATCTAAAAGAAAATGATAAAGTCTTGTTTAATTATGGACAATCGGTTAAAATAGAGGGGAAACCATATCTATTAGTCAATGAGGCTGATGTTTTAATGGTGATATAGGAAGGTCGAATTAATAGAAATAATCTTTTTTAAATATATGAACGAAGATAACACATTGAGTGTAGGGGGTGTTGATGAGGCTGTTGCAACTCCAGTAGTTGAAACTCCAGTTACACCTGCTCCAGAAGCTCCAGTTGATACAGTAGCAGAAGTTACTGTAGAACAGGCTCCTGAAGCCCCTGTAGACGTCACCACAGCGGTTGATGCTGAAGTTGTAGCAGAAGCTCCAACAGTAGCAACAGACGAGGTTGTAGCGTAAATAAAAGCCCATTAAGTTGGGCATATCGAGATGGTGTAATGGTAGCACAAGCGCCTCCAAAGCGTTTTGTCGGGGTTCAAGTCCCTGTCTCGGTGCAGGATAACAGTTTGTGCGTTAAGATGCTGAAACGTGCTTATAAAGAGCTTTGGCGGTGAAGCGAGAGAGTCACAGCGGACTGTAAATCCGCGGCCTTAGGGTCTAGTAGGTGCGAATCCTATCCACAGCACAAATAGGGGCGGAGAAATGTAAACAATGGCCTGGCTTCATCCGCCACTAGCCAGCCCACAAAGTTTCTCCACGATGTATATGACAAACAACACAATAAAAAAAATACAATTTGGAGGTTGGAATAAATATGATTATAAACAAATAAGGTGTAAGATTAACAGAATGATTATGAATGAGATTGAATTAGATGAAGAAGCTATATACCCTGATGAGGAAGTTACCTTAGGTTATTTTCATATTGAGGTGGATGAAGAAGTTTTATTAAGTGACGATGAGTTTGAGTTTCTGAATGAACAGGATATAGCGTAATGGTAGCGTTCACGCTTTGGATGCGTGCGGCCTAGGTTCGAATCCTAGTATCCTGACCATTATCATTAAACGAATGACAGGACATGAAGCCAACCTTAAAGGCGCTAAAAAATAAAAAAATGGGCATGTGGCGGAATTGGTATACGCGCAAGTTTTAGAAACTTGTTCCCGTAAGGGATTGAGAGTTCGAGTCTCTCCTTGCCCACATTGCCCTTGTCGTTCAACGGATAGGACAACAGTTTTCGAAACTGTCAATATTAGTTCGAATCTAGTCAGGGGCACTTGTAAATATTTCTAGTGTATGGTAGGATAAGTATATGAAAAATACATCAAAGTACTACCATAAGAGAAGAAATTTATTAATAGAATTGTTCGGGGGTAAGTGTGTAAAATGCGGGTCTAAAGAGTGTTTACAATTTGATCATATTAAAAAGTCAGAGAAAGAGTTTGATATTTTTAAGAATTGGTCTTATTCTATACAAAGAGTTTTAAAGGAATTAAGTAAATGTCAGTTGTTGTGTTCTCTTTGTCACAAGGAGAAAAATAAAAAAGATAATGGAGAAGCGGTCCATGGTTCTCTTTCAATGTATACTCATTATAAGTGTAGATGTAGACCTTGTATGGACGCTTATAATATAAGTAGAAAGAAATGGAGAGCAACAGCTAGATTGAAGGGTAAAATTTGGTAGTATTGGGGAATCGTCTAACGGGAAGGACAAAATCCTTTGAAGATTTGAATCGTGGTTCGAACCCATGTTCCCCAGCCATTGGAATGTAGCTCAACGGAAGAGCCGTTGATTGTTAATCAATTTGTTGCAGGTTCGAATCCTGCCGTTCCAGCCATAATCGTATCAATATGATACGATTAGATAGGTTATATGATACGATTAAGACTGCGGGATAGAGTAATGGTAACTCAAAGGTTTCATACGCCTTATATACCAGTTCGAGTCTGGTTCCCGCAACAAGCAATTTAATCCCTCCCGAAAATCGACCATCGGTAGGGGTTTTTGCGTTAAAAAAAATCAGTCCTTGTCGCCTGCGGGAGTTGGCTTCGGTTCAGTCCTATCCGACTCTGATTTAAAAAAAAAGACCAAAGCTTTTTAGGGCTTTGGTCTTTATTTTATCTATGCTTTTATCTGAGCAATAGCATCTTGTTTGATAAGTGTTGCCACTAAATCATTAAGTGCATCTAGAGATACTTTTGTTTCTCCTGCTTCGATCTTTGCGATTCCATTCTTCTGCTCTTCGATAGCTTTGTTACATACTTCGAGATGCTTTGTAATTTCTGCTATAAGATCTTTCTTATCTGCAATTTTCTTCTCTTTTGATTCTTTTCTTACAGAGTAGTTTGGATGGTTTACATCAAGAACTCCGATTTCGTATGTCTCAACATCGATTTCTTTGTTTATTGTTGCAATATCATCGTTAAATGATTTTACATCGTTTTCTAGTCCTGTAATTACTGATAGACGAGGAACAATCAAATTCATTCTTAGAGCATCTCGTGCAATGAGTTTGAAAGCTGCTACTTTGTCTGTTAATACTGTTGTTACTTTATTTTCCATTTTGATTTTTATTTTTAATTGTCTTTTTAATAAATTCTTTAATAACCTCGATTGTTTGATCTTTCCCTGCGTAAGGAAAGGGTGTCTTTAAAACTATATTAGAGAATAATGCGAAAGCTTTTGTTGTTATGCTTTTCTTGATTAAATCTTTAGTATTTGTTTCTGGATTTAATATATACATATTCCACTTACTTTTATCTGTTTTCTCTCCTGTTACGAAGAACTTTGTATGTGGAATGCGTATTTTTACTATTTGCTCCTCAATCTTATTTATTTCTGTACCTAACTCTATATCTACTTTGAGCATACTTTTTTGATTAGTTATTAATTATGTCATGGGGATTTGTTGTTAATCTTACTCATGGTTTGGTGTTTATTTTTTAACTAATTTATGATTTTGCCATTCAAGCTTTCCAAATGAATGTGGAAAACACTGTTTGAATGCGTGCACTGACCATCTACATGCATTAAACTCACTATCTCCGAAGAGATGGTGAGCTAATTCATGCAAACTTGATATTATGCTGGGAATGTTCTTGTTGTGGTAGATTGTATTTGTTTTTAGATTATATTTGTATTCTTTACCTTCTTTTACTTTAGCGAAGGGAATACCTGTATTTTCCATTACTTGAATACAATATATTAGTGAATTTAGTCTAGTTAGTTTAGTCTGATTATCCCAATCTGACCAATTATGGAAGAATTCACTTTTCCATGCTTTTATGATAGCAATTGTTTCTGGTTTAATGATTACTGGATGATCTAATATTTCCTTTTTAGTTGGATATTTAACCATGAAGATAATCTCTTCGTCTTCCTGCTGCTATATCTGTCTCTTCTAATGCATCCATTGGTGTGAAGCCCATATGTTTGCAACTTCCTGTGTAATCATCGATTTCTTCTTGCATTTCTATCTCTGCTTTTTCAGTGTATTCTGCTTCTGCAACATCTGCTGCTTCTTTCATACCTCTGATCATTCTGAATATTTGAGATGTATATGCTTGGAAATCTGTTCCATTTTCGAATCTTCTAGTCATTAACTGTGATTTGAATTCATTTATCAAATCAAAGATTCCTTCTACTTGCTCATCTAATGAATCATCAATGATATGTGTTATTGCACTTGATGTTTCATCTTTCATCTTTTCTTTTAGTTCCTGCTTTAGATCTTCAATATATCCTTTAGTTGGATTTAATGGATAAATGATATATTCTGCATCTCTCATCCATGTTTCTGCTGAAACCCATGCTCTAGGCTTAATTGATTTATCTTCTGGATCATCATCTGATGGGCTTTCTTCTTTTACTACTGTTCCATTAGACTTTAATACATCTAGAAGTGTTGCTTCATTCGTTTTCTTTGTTTCTGTAGTTGCTGTTACAACTGTTGGAACTGTTGAGATAGGAACTGGTTTTGTAAATTCAATGTCTTTCTTTGTTAGATACATTGATTTATCTGATGTTTTGAAGCTAAATAGTTTATTTACTTCTACTTCTTCTCCTTCACCTTCACTTGAGATTCTTAGTCTTCCTTTTACTTTAGACATATTTAAGCAAGATTGGAATCCATTTCTTCCGAAGAATACTTGTTTTGCTTTATGTGTCTTTTTATCCATTTGAAGAACTATGAATGCTGCATTATTATCGATTCCTACTGCTGTTATCTTTTTTTCGATAAATAATGCTAATTCTATTGCTAGAGATTCTGAATCATTCCACTTTTCTCTTTTATATTGATATCCTGTATAACCTGAGCTTTCTTCATATTCTGTTGTGTAAACGAATCCTAATTCTATATGTTTCTTTCGGAGTTCTATTGTGTTTCCTATAACTCCATTGTGAACTACTAGATAATCATGTTCTAACATGTTGTTTGAAACGAACATTGGATGAGTTTGATCTAGTTTGTTATCTGTTGATGTAGGTGTTCTATGATGAGCAATTATCATCTTGGATTTCTTGAGATATAAATCCATAAGGAATTTAGTTGGTTCACAAGCTCTGTCTACATCTACTACTCCTTTCTGACTTATTCTGACGATTCCAAATCCTTTAGTTCCTCTATCAAATTGCTCTTGATATTGGTTGATTACAAATTCATTAGCTGATTCTGTTTTCTTTTTAGGTTCGGTGTTGAATGCTGCTATTATTCCGCACATATTGTGTTTAGTTAATTAATTTGTAATTTATTCACTTTCCATCATCATTCCTGCTACTGCTCTTTCATGATTTCTTAGACTAATAGAACCTGTATCGATAACAATTTGTTCTTGTGGTTCATTTTGTTTTGTTAAGATTCTATAAATTTCTCCTTGATTTTCTAGAGGTTGATTTGTGTCATTGATAAGAGGTGGAACATCTTTTCTCATTACTACTCCAACTTCTCCTTTTTCTAATGACCATACAAAGTTAAGGAATGGTTTAATATTCTCTTTTACTCGCATGTCATAAGGAATCCCTATAATGATTATTGATTCTCTTAAATCTTTTGGCTTTCCTGTGATGAAGTCTAGAGTTGAACTTCTATTTTGATCTATTGTGTTACAGAATCTATCATTCATTTTATTGAACAATCTATCCATATAATCTTTATCTAGATATGTTTTTAATAGTTTTTCTCCTGTTAGATATTCATTTTTAAGATTCTTTGAAACAATTTCATTGATTCCTTTTCTCATTCCGAATATGTAGTAGTTATTCTTTAGTTTCCAGTTGAATGCTGCTACACGATCTTTAAGATTCTCTGCAAACATTGCTACGTTTGTATCATCATTGTAATGAATATTCATTACACCTTTAAGAATGTCGAAGTCTTTAGCTGCTGCTATTTTCTGAATTCTTCCTTTTGATGCTAGAATCTCGCTTTTCTTTGGTAAAGTTTTCTGAATTAATCCCCATCCTTCTGCAACATTGAAATGAGCATTTTGTTTATCTTTAATTACTTGTTTTGGATTAAAGATATATTCAATCTCATCTTTGTATGTTGGATACATATCGAATGTTCTGATGTATTTTCTTGCTTTGCTTAGGATACTATTGGTTAGAAGATCAAATTCCATGATTGCTAATGTTTGTAATGCATCTCCTTGTTTATCTGTTTTATAAACAATATCGTTGAATTTAGCAAAATTCTTTGGATGATGCAGAATCTCATTGTAAACAACAGCGAAATACGATAATGTTGCTGCTGCTATTTTAGGAGTTGTTAACCATTCTGCTGATGGACATCGAAATTCCATTGTATATCCTGGTGTCCCATCTTCATGAGTGAATTTCTGTTCAATTCTCATATCTTTGATTGAACCATAATTCTGTTTTAA
>SESF01015082.1_pt1 | contig 85674 bp, 78 predicted proteins | sample 3171521 | NCBI WGS metagenome assembly SESF01 (sample SAMN10866945, study PRJNA518727) | freshwater metagenome | biome: subpolar coniferous forest; feature: holomictic lake; material: water; isolation source: holomictic Lake 227, 6 m and 8 m depth | place: Canada: near Kenora, Ontario | collected...
ATAAAAACTCGGCGACGACCTGCTCTCCCGCAATAACTTCTTTATTGGGCAGGTTCGTTTTCGACAGGGAGAAAAGAGGGCATATCGACTGTCAAATCAAGCTGATGTGAGCCCCTGGTGTACTCTTTGGCTGCTGCTACGAAGCCGTGGAAAAGAGGATGCACTTTCTGCACCCTTGACTTCAGCTCAGGGTGAAACTGTACGCCGACAAACCAGCGATGGCCTTTCAGCTCTATAATCTCAACCAGCTCGCCGTTTGGGGAGGTGCCGGAAAAAACCATTCCGCCATCCTCAAAGTTCTTGCGGTAAACATTATTGAACTCGTAGCGGTGGCGATGCCGTTCGTTGATAAGAAACTTCTGATAGACTTCATGAGCCTTTGACCCCTCTTTGATAATACAGGGGAAGCTGCCAAGACGCATGGTGCCTCCTTTCTCCTTGACCTTTTTCTGATGCTCCATGAGGTCAATGACGGCAAATCGGGTACGCTTGTTAAACTCTGTTGAGTTGGCATCCTGTAAACCGCATACGTTGCGTGCAAACTCGACTGTAGCACACTGCATGCCCAGACAAATGCCGAAAAAGGGAATATTCTCTTCCCTGGCATGCTGGATAAACTTGATTTTCCCTTCAATGCCTCGATCTCCGAAGCCGGGGGCAACCAGTATGCCACTGACCCCCTCCAGCTCTTTTGCAAAATCGAACCCCTTCAATTCGGCATCCTCAGCCCTGAGCAGCTTGACGCTGACCTTTACGTTGTTGCTCGCTCCGGCATGAATAAAGGACTCAATAATAGATTTATATGCATCAGGGTATTCGGTGTACTTACCGCAGATTCCGATAGTGACCTCGCCCTCCTGAGGAAATTTAACCTTGTTGCAGAAGTCGCGCCAGTAGTCGAGGTTGGGCTCCTTGAATTTTTTGAGTCCGAGCTTTTTAAGAACTCGCAAGTCGAGTTTTTCCTTGAGGAGCATCAGCGGCACCTCATAAATTGTTTCACAGTCGTTAAGACCGATAACATCGAGTTCGTTGACGTTGCAGAAATGCCCAACCTTGTTTTTTATCTCACGTGACAGGGGTTTTTCACTTCGACAGACAAGAATATCCGGCTGTATACCGACACCAAGGAGCATTTTAACGCTGTGCTGGGTCGGCTTTGTTTTCAGTTCGCTTGCAGCCTTTATATATGGAACAAACGTGAGATGGATGTTCAAGAGGTTGCTGTCGCCCATATCCAGCTTCATCTGGCGCATTGCTTCAAGAAAAGGGAGCGATTCGATATCACCGATTGTGCCGCCTATCTCGGTGATAAGCACGTCAAGGTTGCTGTTTTTAGCCTGTTCAGCCATCCGGTCCTTGATTTCGTCGATCACATGAGGCACAACCTGGACTGTTGCACCGAGGTATTCACCACGACGCTCTTTGTCGATGACCGATTTATAGACCCGGCCCATGGTCAGATTTGAGGACTGAGTTGTGGACTCATCAAGAAAACGCTCGTAGTGACCAAGATCAAGGTCGGTTTCAGCTCCGTCATCGGTAACATAGACCTCGCCATGCTGGTAGGGAGACATGGTGCCGGGGTCAACATTGATATAAGGATCATATTTCTGTATAGCCACCCTTAATCCACGGGATTTAAGCAGCATCCCGAGAGATGCCGACAGAATACCCTTACCGAGCGAGGATATTACCCCGCCGGTTACAAAAATATGCTTCACATTTTTCGGTCGAGCCATGACAGCGTTGGTCGTTGAATAATTGGTAAAATCTGGTTATTGGAGTGTTTTATGGGTGCCATCGCAGAACGGAAGGCTGGCTGAACTGCGGCAACTGCATATTGCAACGGTTTTTTCCTCATTGATTTCAACCTTATCGGGATGAAGCCCGCTCCCTTTATGTGCCCCGTCGCAGTAAGGCATGTTTTGCGACCTGGCACATGCACAGTAATACTTTGTTCCCGGCTGTTCAGTTACGATATAAGGCTTTTTCTGCTCCATAGGTTCTCCCGTGATATAGTGTAACGTTACGCGGCCTGATCAAGAGATAACTGTATCAGACAAATAGACCGATCTGGCCATCTGGATCCTCTATAGTGAAATCCGGATCACCTTCGTCATCGCTTTTCGGTACTCTTGCAAGTGCGGAAATGAGATCTCCTGCCATAAGCCGGACAAGACGAACGCCGGAAGTGTTCCTGCCGGTCAGCCTGATGTCGGAAACGTGCTGACGATTGACGATGCCATGGGTGGTGATGATAATTAGATCATCGTCATCATTGACATCAAGCAGGCCGATAAGGGCACCAATCTTTTCATGTGCCTTGAGTGTAATAACTCCGCGAGCTCCGCGTCGTGTGAGACGATAATCCTCAACACGGCTTCGCTTGCCAAAGCCATTATCGGTGACGGCAAGAAGCGCTGTATCAAAACGCTTGGTTGTTACCATTGAAATACATTTTTCGCCCTTGTCGAGAGTAATACCCTTGACTCCCATGGCTGTTCGGCCCATAGAACGAACTTCGGCTTCAGGAAAACGTACTACAAAACCGGAGCTCTTGGCTAGAATGATCTGATGATCGCCATCGGTAAGACGGGCATCAAGAAGCTCATCGTGTTCTTCGATGGTAATGGCAGCAATTCCATTCTTTCTCGGGTGTGAAAACTCTTCAAGTGAAGTTTTTTTCACGATTCCGTTGGTCGTGGCCATAACAATAAAGCCAGGCTCATCAAAATTCCTGATGTTGATGTATGCCCTGATTTTTTCGCCCGGCTGAAGCTCCATGATGTTGGCCAGTGCCCTACCTCTTGCTGCACGACCTGCTTCAGGAATTTCATACACTTTCAGCCAATGGCATCGACCTCTGTTGGTAAAGAAAAGGATATAGTTGTGGGTTGAGGCAATAAACATGTGTTCGATAAAGTCGTCATGCTTAGCCTGTGCACCTGTTACGCCCTTGCCTCCTCTTGCCTGACGGCGGTACCCTGAAACAGGGAAGCGCTTGATAAACCCGTCATGGGTTATAGTAATAACCACATCTTCCTGGGCAATCATGTCTTCTATGGAGAAGTCGCCTTCCTGCGGTACAATCTCTGTGCGACGGTCATCTCCGTAGACCTCTCTGACTTTAAGCAGTTCCTCCTTGATGATCTGCATCTGCTTCTCCGGACTGCTGAGAATAAATCGCAACTCTTCAATGAGGGCAAGTACCTCGGTGTACTCTATATCGATCTTTTTGCGCTCCATACCGGTCAGACGCTGCAAACGCATCTCAAGAATAGCCTTGGACTGTATTTCTGACAATCCGAAACGTTCAATGAGCCGCTCCTGGGCTGTGTTGGCGTCTGGAGACTCCCTGATAGTGGTGATAACCTCGTCAAGATTATCGAGACAGATTTTCAGTCCTTCCAGAATATGGGCTCTCTTTTCGGCTGCAGCGAGGTCAAATTGCGTACGACGAAGAACAATCTCATTACGATGCTTGATGTAATACTCCATCATCTGCTTGAGATTGAGCACCCTCGGCACTCCATCGACCAATGCCAGCATAATCACCCCGAAGGTGTCCTGCATCGGGGTATGCTTGTAGAGATTGTTCAGCACTACCTTTGCAACCGCATCCCGCTTCAGCTCGATAACGAGCCGCATACCGTCACGATCGGATTCGTCGCGAATATCGGCAATTCCTTCAAGTTTTTTATCGTGAACCAGTTCGACAATTTTTTCAATCAACCGGACCTTGTTAACCTGATAAGGCAGCTCAGTAACAATAATGGATTCCCTGCCGTTTTTCTGGGTAACCTCCACAAGGGCTCGTGCCCGGATAACAACTTTACCCCGACCGGTCGTATATGCCAGACGAACACCCTCGTAACCATATATAATACCGCCGGTTGGAAAATCAGGAGCGATAACATATTTCATGAGATCGGTCACTTCCAGTTCCGGGTTCGCGATCAGCGCTATCATGCCGTCAACAACCTCTCTGAGGTTCTGAGGAGAGATATTGGTGGCCATTCCAACCGCAATACCTGACGATCCGTTAACCAGCAGGTTGGGAATAGCAGAAGGAAGAACCGTGGGCTCTTCAAGAGAATCATCAAAGTTCAGGGAGAAATCAACGGTTCCTTTTTCAAGATCCTTAAGCATTTCGCCGGCAATGCTTTTCATGCGAACTTCGGTATATCGCATTGCGGCTGGTGAATCGCCGTCAACTGAGCCAAAGTTTCCCTGGCCGTCAATCAGGGGGTAACGCAGGGAAAAGTCCTGCACCAGACGAACAAGACTGTCATAAACAGCAGTATCACCATGCGGGTGAAACTTGCCAAGCACTTCACCGACCACACGTGCAGACTTTTTATGCGGTTTGCCTGCCTGCAGACCAAGCTCGTGCATGCCGAACAGTACCCGTCGATGAACGGGCTTCAGACCGTCCCGAACATCTGGCAGCGCACGACTGACAATGACCGACATTGAATAATCGAGATAAGAACCCCGCATTTCTTCTTCAATACTGATCGGGACTATTCTTTCACGCTGCATAGGTAGATCCTGGGTGATAATTGATATAAATAACTCAACGGGGTAATGTATAAAAATCCGTCGAAATTCTCACCGACGGCTTAAGTATTGATTGCAAGGAAACGCGCTGATTGTAGGTCAGAATATCAACTTACCGTAATTACCGGTGCGTCGGACCAGAGTGATTCCAAGTCATAAAAACGGCGTTCGTCAGGCATAAAGATATGCACAACAACATCAACATAATCCAACAGAATCCAGTGCATGGAATCCATTCCTTCGATATGCATTGGACGCTCCCCATCCTCCTTAAGCTCATCGATTACATGCTCAGCTGCCGCCTTTGATTTTCGATCGGAATCAGCTGTCGCAATCACAAAAAAATCGGTGACTGATGTCACTCCTCTCAGATCAAGGATTTTAATATCTTCACACTTTTTCTCAAGCGCCAGTTCGGCACTTCTCTTCGCCAGCAACTCACTGACTGCCACCTCTTTGCCTTTGCCTGCTGTATAGGTATCTTTCTTTTTAGGACTGCTCATAAACTTCCGCTCTTCATAGTTAGACTATAATTTTATAACAACTCATCCCTTTCCGTAACAAAATGGGAAGAATAACATCACATGAACATACAAAAAAGCCCGCTCACGGAAGCAAAAAAAAGCCGCGAATCCAGACGACTCTCCGGGAAGGTCATCGTCTGGCTAAACGTTATATAATGGAAGGATGCTCAGTACCTGATGTTAGAAACATCAGGCTGCGCTTTTCAGTTCTTTCCAGACCGCTTCAATGATAACTCCTGCAGCACTATCCGGGTCATCGCCGTAAAATATATTGTAGATCTCCCCGTGCTGACTGAGCGCGCATGCTTTCATCAGGGCTTCATTGCCGTCAAACAGTCCGAACTTGTTGCGGATGTAAACTCCCATGCCAAAATTGAATTTCGCCAGTTCCTCTTTGTTAGTCCCCCGAAGTGTTCGCTTGTCTTCTTCGCTCATCTGGGCGATGATGCGTTCTGTTGCGTTTTTTATTGTTTTAGGCCAATGTGATTTTTTGGGCATAGCTGTAATCAGAGTTTAGTATCGGTGTTATAGTCTCATACCAATGGCATGGTTTTATGCCTGAATTCGGGAAAGACATGTACTCCAATATACGATAATTCAGGCGTAATTTATGCACGTCGTAACCCGATATGCTGAAAGTCGTTAGGGGAAAGGGCCTGCAAATAGGGACAAACAGGGACTTCAGGGAGAACAGGGGGGTTATTGCTCTTTTCCAACCTTGGGAATAAACATTTGTCGATAATCGGGCACTACATTGTTAAGCCCTGCGGCATCTGCTGCCTTAAACAGCCTTGCAGCTGCCGGGAAAAGGGATCTGGCTGAAAAAAAATCAGCTTCAGCATAGGCTGAACCACTGGCGGCAAGCAAAGGCCGCAGTTCATCCAGCTGACGACCAACCACAGCAGACCCTTGAGCCGAAGCCGCAACATCCGAGGCTGAGCCTCTCAGAACCTCATCGTGCCATACACCTGAAGAGAGCTCTTCAGAACGGTAGACTGCAAAATAGTACTCCCCCTTTCGGGCTTGAATAACAGCCATGACGTTACCCTTTCCTGTCTGAAACGATGCAGCCATTGCCGGCATTGTAGGAACTGCAATCAGGGGTATTCCAAGGCCGTAAGCAATTCCTTTCGCAACAGACATCCCGATACGCAACGAAGTAAAAGAGCCCGGGCCGGATGAAATCGCAATGCAGTCCAACTCACGCTTCTCAAGGCCGCTTTTTGCCATGACTTCCTCGACAAGCGGTACAAGCGCCTCAGCTGCCTTACGCCAATCGGCACTCTGTTGCTCGATAATGACTTGACCTTTCTTTACGGCAGCACTTAGTGCCGCATGAGTGCACTCTATCGAAAGAATATTCATGACGTCGGATGATTAATAATAATTCGCCGGATATCTTCCCCTGCATATTCAAGAGATACCGTTACAGAATAGAGTGAAGCGTACTCTGGAAAAAGATCGCCCCACTCCACTACAGAAAGATATCCGCTGGAAAGATATTCATCGAAGCCTATAGCTTCAAGCTCATGAAGTGACTTGATTCTGTACAGATCAAAATGATGAAGCGCGACCTCGGCGCCAAAGAGTGAACCCTCATAGATATTTAATATTGGAAACGTCGGACTCGATAGCTGGTCGGAACAGCTGAAAAAGTCAGTAATGCCTCTCATGAACTCTGTTTTACCTGCACCAAGAGGACCGGTAAGAGAGACAATGTCGCCAGCATGCAGCCCCGAGGCAAACTGCCGGCCATACCCCCGGGTCTCTTCAGCAGAGGTTGAGAGATACTCTTCAGTCATAAGGGTTTTATTCGAGCGGATTAAACAGAAGGCCTGTCATGATTTTAGGGTAAAAAAATGTCGATTTCTGCGGCATGACCTCCCCTGTTTCTGAAACGGCAAGCACCTGCTCAACGGTTGTCGGTTTTACAACAAATCCGACCTGCACCCGACCTGATTCGACAGATTCGAAAACCTCTCGATCGTCCTTCACATAGATCAGATTAGTCTGTTTTGCCATGGCTTCCTGGGAAATACCAAGCAGACGACCCAGAACAAGATCGTGCAAAAGTACCAGACCAAGACTTTTCAGCGCTTCCGACCGCGAAGAATCAACCAGGGGAGCCGCTTCAGTTTTCAGTGATATACCGTAAACATTACCGGAGGTGACAACTCCATACACATAGTTTGAGGGTTCACCTTCGAGAAATGCTTTCAGAGCGGCTCTATCCTGCAGTTCGGTAACGGTAAAAAACTCTTGCAGTCTTTGTTTTAAACTGGCAGCGTCAAACCCCTCCAAACTGTGCACCAGACGGTGAATCGGAAAAATAATCAGCCCTTCGTCATAAATATTCGCCAGATAAACCAGAATAAAATTATACGGTTCCTGACCGGTATGTGAGGGATTCGCCGCAGCACATTCATTGCGATAGTTTACCCCGGTCTCGTAGCGGTGGTGACCGTCAGCAATATAGACTGTACTGTCCAGGAGGGAGTTCTGAATCTGGTTGATCAGCTGAGTATCGGTGATCCGCCACATCTGGTTTTTCACACCCTGGAACAGTGCATCAACAATTGGCTCATGGGTTTCGGCAAACGCTTTCATCAGACGATCGGCGACTTTCCCCTCATCGGCATAGAGACCAAAAATACTGCTGATATTGGTTTTAGTTTTTCTGAACAGGTTCAAACGGTCAGCTTTAGGACCTGATAGGGTCTTTTCGTGAGGGAGAACCTTTTTTTCGGCAAATTCATGCAGTCTCATGGCAGCGAAAAAGCCACTCCTGGAATGCGAATTTCCTTCGGAATCCTTAAATGTCTGAAAATATGGATAGATCGCCGGAACAGGGTCGCCTTTTAGTTCACCGTCATCTAACCACTCTCTTATGCGCGATGCCGCGGCCGTATATGGGTCAGACTCCAGGGGAAGTTCAAGCCGTATTGCGTTGAACGGTGAACTGTTATAGAGTTGCTGCTGCAGTTCTTCTGATATAACATCGTATGGCGGACAAATGAGCCCTGAGGCTTTCAAACGCAGTTCGGAGTTATAGAGAATCCCTTTAAAAGGTACAATTTCAGGCATAGCACAAAAGAATTAAAAGATTATGAGTGAGGGCTCAACACTGTTCTCATTGTAATCCAGAAATCGTCGTGACCATCCTTTACCAGCACGATAATTTTTTGGTTTTTACACAACTCAAGCACAGCAAGGAAAGTAACGACAAGAATGAGGCGCTCAGTAACTCCCTCCAGCACAGCAAGAAAAGAAAGCTGCACCTGATCCTTAAGTCGCGATAAAATAAGCAGCGTCTGCTCTTCCACCGTCACCGGAGCATCCTGGACACTGCGTGTCATGGGCCGGGGCAGGTTTTCCTGAGCGGTTTTATAGGCATGCATGAGATGGTAAAGCGTTGGGCGATGAAGCGGTTCATCAAGTTCGTCTATTGTCTCGGGCTCAAAGTCCTCAAAAAAACCACGGCCAAAGAGGTTTTCACGAACCTCAGCAAGCTGGTTCATGGCAATTGAAGCCTCCTTAATCCGTTTATATTCCAGCAACCGCTGGACAAGTTCTGTTCGAGGATCAAATTCGTCCGTATCTGTTCCCTCCATTGTTTCTCGCGGAAGCAGCATTTTAGCCTTTATGCTCATCAGCATGGAGGCCATATAAATGAATTCCGCGGCAACCTCAAGATTCAGGTTTCTGACATCATGGATGTAGCCAATAAAATCAGCGGTAATTTTAGCGATCGGAATATTATAAATATCCAGTTCATCACGCCTGATAAAAAAAAGCAGCAAATCAAGCGGCCCTTCAAATTCCTCGAGGCTGATCCTGAACATTAACGGGAGGGTGCGTTGAGAATATTATTAATAGTGGCAAGATAGAAAAAGCAGAATAAATTGTACAAATAAACATCAGTGAATGCACAGTCATGCAGCAACACATAAAAAAGAGGAACAACTGATGCTGGAAAACTATATTAAAACATGACACTTTATTCCTTATAGACTTTTGAGCCGGGCATCCATGACAAGGATTTTGAGTTGCTTCACCATTGCTGCCGCATGTTTGCTGCTGGGCATCAGCATTGCCCTGGCGGACTCAGCCAACAGCTATTTCAACGAGGGATATGACAAACACCTTCATGGTGATATTTCAGGTGCCTTGAAAATGTATTCAAAAGCAATTGATAAAAACCCTGCGTTTGCGATGGCTTATCAGATGAGAGGCGTAGCAGAACAGCAGCTTAAAAAATATGCTCAGGCCATTAACGATTACTCCATGGTCATAAACTGTGGAGAGCCATATTTCAAGGCAGTGGGATATTATAACCGGGGGGTGTTGAAAAACATGAATGGCGATTATGCTGAGGCTATTTCAGATTTTTCCCTCGCCCTTGAGCTTGATAAAAGATTGGCAGCTGCGTTTTTTCACCGGGGAATCGCAAAAAGTAAAACCGGTGACTTACAAGGACGTCTTGATGACTTCCGTCAGGCAGCAAAACTCGGCGATACCACCGCCGAAACATGGCTGAACACCTATGTTCCTGATTGGAAGCAGATACCATTACCTCCTTTACCCGCACCAGCAACTCCCTCATCGACAGGTAGTCCGCTATAACAGGGGCAGGAATGATGTTCCGGCCCCTATTACCGGGAAAGAGTTGTTATATCGCTGTACCGCCCCGCTCCCGGGTTCTTATCCGGATACACTCTTCGAGCGGGGTAATAAATATTTTTCCATCGCCAATCTCTCCGGCACCATGACTTGCGGCCTGAATAATGGTATCAACGGTGATATCGACAAATTCGTTGTTGACAGCAATATCTATTCTGATTTTTGGAATGAGATTGGGCGCAATTTTCTGACCCCTGTAGATTTCAATATCCTCCTGCCGACCATGACCGGTTACGCGACTGACGGTAATTCTTGTTATATCAGCCTGAATCAAGGCTTCGCGAACATGATCGAGCCTGTCCGGCTGAATGATTGCTGTTATCAGTTTCATTGCAAAGATTTAATTAAGGTTGATAAGACCATAGCCATGCTCGCCGTGCATGCTGTGATCAAGGCCGGACATTTCATCATTTTCGTTTATACGAAGACCAATTGTTTTTTCAACCAGGAAGAGAAGAATGAATGAGACCACGCCGGCATATATAATAGTAACCCCTACGGCCGTTGCCTGAACACCAAGCTGCTGCCAAATCGTCCAGCTTCCTCCAACTTTTAGCGCGGCATCTGCCATCCATGCAGGACGGATAAAAAATACCAGGGCAAGGGCACCAACAATTCCGCCAACACCATGGACACCGAATGCGTCAAGACTGTCATCGTAACCAAGCTTGCTTTTAATCAGGATTGCTGTATAACAGAAGAGTGCTGCAAGCGCACCAAGAGCAAAGGCCCCTGACGGCTGAACAACTCCAGCTGCAGGTGTAATGGCAACAAGGCCTGCCAGAATTCCGGATGCGACACCGAGACTGGTGGCTTTGCCATGGTGGAATATTTCAATGATCATCCAGGTAAACGCCCCTGCAGCAGCAGCCACCTGAGTGACAGTGAGAGCTCTCGCAGTAGCAAGGTCGCTGGCAATTGCACTGCCGGCATTGAACCCGAACCATCCAACCCAAAGAAGACCGGCGCCGGTCAGGGTCATTACCAGGTTGTTGGGATGCATAACGTTATTAGGGTAGGCACGTCTTTTGCCAAGGTAGAGTGCAGCTACAAGCGCTGTAATACCTGAAGAAATATGAACAACGGTGCCACCGGCAAAGTCGATAGCACCAGCTGCACCAAGATTGAAAAGAAACCCGTCTGCCGCCCATACCCAATGACAAATCGGACTGTAGACAAAAATGCTCCAAAGGGCAATGAATACGGCATAGCCTTTGAAGTTAACCCTTTCGGCAAATGCTCCTGCGATCAGAGCCGGAGTAATGATGGCAAATTTACCTTGAAACATGGCAAACACATACTCAGGGATATGGGTCGGCATTATAGTTTCATCAATGCCCTGCAGCATGAAATATCTGCTGTCCCATCCTACAAACCCACCGAGAATCCCATGACCGAAACTCAGTGCATAACCAACCAGCGGCCAGAGAACACCGATAATCACCATAGCAGAAAAACTATGCATCATGGTGCCAAGAACGTTTTTCGTTCTGACAAGTCCGCCATAAAACATGGCGAGCCCTGGAACCATAAGAAGAACAAGTGCTGTAGATGTCAACATCCATGCCGTAGTACCGGTATCGGTAACAACTGCCGGGGCGGCATGTGCTGTACCCTGCAGAAACAACGATGCAACCGACAGGAAAAGCATCGATGTTAAAATTCTTTTACTCATGAATAGATTAAATGAAATTAAATCAGCCTAAATTATTAACGAGAACTACGTATATGTAGTTATTTTATTAACTAAAACCAAAATTTTGTCAGTTTTTATTACGCGAATGTAGAATTATCAGTATTGTTAACGCGGAATGCCTTGGGGCTTATACAGAAACTGCCTGCCGATAATTGCCAGGGATGCTGTAAAAAGGGGAGCAGGAGGAAGAAGCCGAATGTCGCTACACTTTCTTGCGGATTCCAGCGGGAACGTAGCGCTTTATATATAATAACGAGGATTGGTCAATGCTCGAGCAAGGCGTATAAATTTATCATGTGAGAGTATTTTATTTTTGAAAACAACTATTAATTACGATAAATTACCCACAGAAATCAGCCAATGGTTGTCTGATCGCTATGCAGGTAATTTGTGCTTTGGTTACCTGTCGGCGCTTCTTTCTATCAATGCACATGCTTACTGAGACTAACAATGAATATTTACATTGGTAATTTGCCTTACACTGTTACTGAAGATGATCTTCGTGATGCCTTCTCCCAATTCGGACAGGTCGACAGCGCGAACATCATAAACGACAAATTTTCAGGACGTTCCAAAGGGTTTGGATTTGTTGACATGCCAAATGAAAGTGAAGCGCGTGAAGCCATCGAATCAATGAATGACAAAGATTTGAAAGGCCGCACTATAAAAGTAAACGAAGCGAGACCTCGCGAAGAAAGGCCGGAAAGAAGAGAGCGTTACTAAGCTTTTCAGTTATTCTATGCAAAGCCAGACAGAAAACAAGCCCTGTCTGGCTTTCTCAGTATTACGAGGGGTAGTGAAACACCCATTAAGACTTAACGGGAAAAACACCAAGATCTTCAAAAAGAGGTTGCAGGTACTCTTTTGCTCACGGCAGACTCCTTTTGTTAATGCTTGTTCGTCACGAGTTTTATTTCTTGTATTTCACAAGGTCTGAAAGTGCTTCTGCCAGATGCGGATATGTGAAAGTAAAACCATGAGCCTGAAGAAAACCGGGCTTTACTTTCTGGCCTTTCACAGCGTACTCTGCGCCTTCACCCATAAGAAGCTGAACGGCGAGTTTCGGTACCGGCAACAGGGACGGGCGGCCAAGAGCTTCACCAAGTCGAGCGGCAAAATCTTTCATGGACACAGGCTCAGGGCTGACAGCATTGATCGGGCCTTTGTATGAAGGATTGTCGAGCGCCTCAAGAATGCAGGCAATCTCGTCGTCAAGATGAATCCAGGAGATACACTGCAGACCGGAACCAATAGGCCCACCAAGAAAAAAGTTAAATGGTGCAAGCATTTTCTGCAGCATCCCCCCTTTTGTTGAGAGCACGATACCTGTTCTCAAAAGAACAAGACGCACACCGGTCTTTTCAGTTTCAAGCGCCTCCTTTTCCCAATCGATACAGATTTTTGCAAGAAAATCCCTGCCTTTAGAGCCTGACTCGACAATATCCGGAGTATCACTGCAGCAATCAAAAGAGCCATAGTAGCCAATAGCAGATGCAGAAATAAAAACCTCTGGCTTTTCTTTCGCGCCGGCAATCGCGGATACCATGTTCCGTGTGCCGAGAATTCTGGAATTATAGCACTCTTCCTTATGAGCTTCATTCCAGCGGCTTTCAAGCAGAGGCTTTCCTGCGAGATGAATGACGGCCTTTGCCCCGTTAATAAAACCACTCCACTCACCGCTTTCCATATACGGGTCCCACTTGACGTAGCCGGCGGCACCAGATATTTGCCTTGCTGCACTCTCTGGCGAACGGGAGAGAAGGACAACTTTTTCTCCCCGATTAATCAGCTTCAGGACAAGTTCAGCGCCTATGACGCCGGTAGCTCCTGTAATAACAATATGACCTTGCATACACTATTTCAGTTGAAGTGAAAAAACTCGCTATCGCAAAAAAGCGGCTTAACCTGTTACTGAACCTGCTATTATGCATAATAATTCCCGCTTGAAACAATAAAACAGGGAAAGCTGTTACGCCATTGCCTGTTTTATTGTCATAAAGATGTGCTGTCTGAAAGATAATGCTACATAACAAGCCTACTCAACAGTCACAGATTTTGCGAGATTTCGAGGGCGATCAACATTGCATCCGCGGAGGGTGGCGATATGATAGGCGAGGAGCTGGAGAGGAATGACCGTCAACAGAGGCGTAATCGGCCCGGAAGATTGCGGAATATAGATGACATGTTCGGCAAGACGGCTTACTTCCTGGTCTCCTTCATTGGCAATCGCTATAACCCGGCCTTTACGGCTGCGCACTTCCTCAATATTACTGAGAATCTTGGAGTATGTGCTGTCTCGAGTAGCAATAAAAATAACCGGCATATCCTTGTCAATCAAGGCAATCGGGCCGTGTTTCATTTCGGCTGCCGGGTAACCCTCTGCGTGGATATAAGAGATCTCTTTGAGCTTCAGTGCGCCCTCAAGAGCAACAGGGAAGTTGAAGCCGCGACCAAGATAAAGCGCGTTTTTCGCGTCTTTGAAACGATCGGCTATATCCTTGATCTGACTGTCGAGCTCAAGAATACGTGTTGCTTTTTCAGGAAGACGTGAAAGCTCCCTGAGATTCAGGGTAATCTCATCCTGCGAGAGGGTTCTTCCTCTGCTGAGTGCAAGGGCAAGCATGTAAAGCATGATCACCTGTGCAGTAAAGGCTTTGGTCGATGCTACGCCTACCTCAGGCCCGGCATGGGTATACATGCCGCACAGGGTTTCACGGGCAATAGTAGAGCCTACCACATTGCAGATACCCATCACAAGGGCACCTTTTTCCTTAGCGGTGCGGAGGGCTGCAAGTGTATCGGCAGTTTCACCCGACTGGGAAATAAGAATTACCACATCATCAACACCGACAATGGGATTGCGATACCTGAACTCTGAGGCATAATCAACCTCGACCGGAATACGGGCAAACTCCTCAATAAGATATTCGCCAATCAAAGCGGCATGCCAGCTTGTTCCACAGGCACAAATGACGATACGCTTCGCCTGCTTCAGACGGTCGAGATAATCCTCGATTCCGCCAAGACAGATCCGACCCTCATCAACTCGCACACGTCCCCGCATGACATCGTGCATAACGGCCGGCTGTTCAAAAATCTCTTTGAGCATGAAATGCTCAAAGCCGCCTTTCTCTATTTTTTCGAGGGAAAAATCAAGTTCTGTTATAATTTTTTTCTGTTCAACATTATCAATCGTCTTTACAACGTAGCCGTCCTTTTTCACTACAGCAAGCTCGCCATCGGAGAGATAAACAACTTTATTGGTGTGCTCAACAATCGGAGCAGCATCAGATGCAATGAAATATTCCCCGGTACCGATACCGATCACCAGTGGACTTCCCTTACGTGCAACGATGATCTTGTCGGGTTCCCGCGAAGAGATCACACAAATCCCGTATGCCCCATCAACATGAAGAAGAGCGTTACGGGTAGCCGATTCAAGGTCCAGCGAGGAATCACTCTTCCATATCCTGTCGATCAGGTGAACCAGCACCTCGGAATCGGTATCGCTTGAAAATATATATCCCTGAGAGATCAGCTCCTGTTTCAGCGCCGAATAGTTTTCAATAATCCCGTTATGAATAACAGCAATATCGCCGACAGTGTTCTGGTGCGGATGAGCATTGATATCGCTTGGTTCACCATGGGTAGCCCACCGGGTATGGCCAATGCCCACTGTCGCAGCTTTCATTTCCTTACTCAGTCCCTCAGTCGCAACCTCAAGGCCGCTGACGCTGCCCTTCTGCTTCATAACCAGCAGACTTTCATTCAACAAGGCGACCCCTGCCGAATCATAACCTCTATATTCAAGCCGCGTCAACCCTTTCAGAAGCAGCGGAGCAGCTTCACGCCACCCGATATATCCAACAATTCCACACATAACCTGATTAATTTTAGAGTCATTAAGAGCCTCACCGGAAAACCTGTAAAGCCTGGAGATTACTGATTGCGCTTACCAGAATCAGCTATAAAACACGCTTCATTTCCGCATGAATTATTGCAGCCTCTCTGGCAACCGCCCGTTCATAATCGTCTATACAGGAAAAAGACCCGGAGGGATAAATTAAACTTCTGCTGACATTGATAACTGCACTTTGCCGGTTTCCATCAACACCAAGATTAACAGCATCTTCAAGCGATCCACCCTGAGCACCGACTCCGGGAATCAGTAGAAAAAGGCCGGGAACTTCGCGACGAATCTCTTCAAGCAAGCTGCTTTTAGTTGCTCCTACCACAACGCCGCCGTTTCCGTTCCTGCTCCATAATGCAACATGTTCAAGCACGCTGCGGTAGAGGGGCTGCCCATTCTGCATCCGCTGTTCTTCAAAATCTTCAGAACCTTTATTGGAGGTAAGACCAAGGACAAATACAAGCTTATCCTCATAGGCAAAAAATGGTTCGAGGGAGTCAAACCCCATGTATGGGGCAACCGTCACGGCATCAAATGGCCAGTGCTCGAAAAAAGCCTGAGCATACATCCTGCTTGTGTTGCCGATATCAGCCCGTTTGGCATCGGCAATCGTCATGACTGTATCAGGAATTTGAAGGAGTGTTTTTTCCATATCCTGTAATCCGGCAATACCTCTGGCCTCGTAAAACGCGGTATTCAGCTTATAGGCTATGGCTACATCACTTGTCGCTCTGATAACTGAGCTGTTAAACTCCAGAACAGGATTGGCATATTCAAAAAAAAACTGTGGGATTTTTTCAGGATCGCTGTCAAGACCGACACACAGGAGAGATTTTAATGCTGATATTCTGCAGTTTGCCTTATCCCGAACTACGCTCATACCTTTTCCATGCATCTCTGACGTTGTATAAAAAAGCACTATACCTCATAAACACATGAAGTATAAAGCAAAAAAATCAACCAAACAAAAACCCGCAACCATACATGAATGAAACTTATAACTGCAGGAATAGAGTTTAGATGTTGTTAATATATAATATGTTTTCTTATGAGATGCTTCTTTAAATGGAAGAATCCCGTAAATTGAAAGACGTGAATCCGCGAACGGTAAACAAAGACCTGAGTCGCTTTATTATAACCCTGATTGATGATTGATGGCAAAAAAACTGAGTAAACCCTCAAATCCCTATAAAAATTTACCGGAAAACAACGTACCGCGTCCGAAATTCTCGATAATGTATTATGTGGTCGTCATTGTTCTTCTCATAGGAGTTCAGCTTGCCTTTTTCTGGTCGGGCTCAACACAGGAAATCCCCTACAGCACATTCCGCAAACTCATTGCAGAAGACAAGATAGAATCAGTAAAAATAGCTCAGGAGAGGATCTATCTGAAGCTGAAACCAGGAATGAATACTGGCGTAGCAACAAAGGAACCCCAGAAAGACGGCCCGGGCATGTTTCTTCCTCAGTCCAATTCAAAGCAGGAGGAGATATATGTCAATGCTGTACGGGATGAATCGCTGATAGAACTGCTTGAAAAAAAGGGCATTAAATACCAGGCAGTTGCGAGCAACACATGGATCAGTGAACTGCTGCAATGGATACTGCCTTTTGGCCTCCTGATCGGCATATACTTTTTTGTTTTCCGTCGTATGGGCGGGCCGGGTTCACAGTTCATGAATATCAGCAAAAACAAGGCTGCACTGTATGAAAACCTTGACGAACACACCCGCATTACCTTCAAAGATGTAGCCGGACTTGATGAGGCGAAGGCTGAGGTCATGGAAGTTGTCGACTTCCTAAAGGATCCGAAAAAATATACGACACTCGGAGGAAAACTGCCAAAAGGAGTCCTGCTTGTAGGCCCTCCAGGTACAGGAAAAACCCTTCTGGCCAAAGCTGTTGCGGGTGAGGCTGATGTGCCGTTTTTCAGCATCAGCGGATCGGACTTTGTGGAAATGTTTGTCGGTGTCGGTGCTGCAAGAGTACGCGACCTTTTCAAGCAGGCCAAGGAAAAAGCCCCCTGCATAATCTTTATCGATGAAATCGACGCTGTCGGCCGCAGCAGAGGAAAAGGGGCCATGATGGGCGCAAACGACGAGCGTGAAAACACATTGAACCAGCTGCTTGTTGAAATGGACGGATTTGCAACTGACAAGGGTGTCATTCTGATAGCCGCCACAAACCGCCCTGATGTACTTGATTCAGCACTCCTTAGACCGGGCCGTTTTGATCGCCAGATCATGGTGGACAAACCTGACCTCAAAGGACGTATTGATATATTCAAAGTTCACACCAAGGAGCTCTCGCTCTCAAAAGATGTTAACCTTAAAGCCCTTGCATCGCAGACACCTGGATTTGCAGGCGCAGAAATTGCCAATGCCGCCAACGAAGCTGCTTTGCTGGCATCGCGACGCAACAAACTGAGCATTGAGATGAAAGACTTTGAGGATGCTATTGAGCGTGTCGTGGCCGGACTTGAAAAAAAGAACAAGGTTATCAATCCGCGAGAAAAGCAGATTGTTGCCTATCACGAAGCGGGTCATGCAATTATCAGCTGGATGATGGCGGAGAACGATCCTGTCCAGAAAATTTCCATTGTTCCAAGAGGAATGAGCGCTCTCGGCTATACCATGAACATCCCGCTTGAGGATCGCTATCTCATGACGAAAAGTGAGCTGCTTGCCCGTATTTGCGGTCTTCTCGGCGGACGCATTGCAGAAGAGATCATTTTTAACGAAATCTCGACCGGAGCGCAGAATGACCTTGAAAAGGTAACGAGTATCGCTTATAACATGGTCATGGTTTACGGGATGAGCGAAAAACTGGGTAACCTTTCGTTCTATGAAAGCAATAACCCCTATTACGGAAGTCCGGGTATTGACAAAAAGTACGGCGAGGAAACTGCGCGTCTTATCGACAGGGAGGTAATGGCTATCGTAGAGGCATCGCGCGTGAACGTTATGAATTTACTGACGCTGCACCGTGACAAGCTCGAACAGCTTGCTAATGAGCTGCTGCTGAAGGAGATGCTTCAATACGCTCAGATCGAGGAAATTCTGGGGAAACGTCCTGCAAGCCTTTTTCCTGTCCATATTGAAGAAGAAGGCTCTGACGATAGTGACGGAAAGAGCTCAGTAAGTACGGATACGCTCTCCGAAAAGGAGCAGGCTGAGCTTGAAGACGCTGTGGCAAGACTGAGAGTGGAAAGAAATATCCCTGAAAACTGACGGGATAAATGGAATAAAACTTTCCAGGTTGCGGAAAACATAAAAGGCAGGGGTTACCTGCCTTTTATTCGTCAATGGGGAATTATGTGTGGGTCCCGAGGGATTCGAACCCCCGACCTACTGGGTGTAAACCAGTCGCTCTAACCAGCTGAGCTAGGAACCCGTTACAAGGGCACAATTATAATATAATTTCAGGGGATTACAAAAAGAAAAAACCGGTTCAGAAAGAGAGTCATTGACCAGTTATTTGTAAGCCTTCACTAAAAAGCATAAATTCAGGCCGATAATTCACCAGACCTGATAATTATTTTACTCATTATGAGATCACTCACCATCCTCGGCTCAACCGGCTCAATCGGGCTCAGTACCCTTGATGTCGTCAGGCAGCACCCGGAAAAATTCAGTATCTCGTGCCTTGCCGCAGGACAGGATGTTACAGTGCTCGCTGAACAGATCAAGGAGTTCATGCCTGATGCTGTTTCAGTCAAGGATGCAGAATCGGCAAAAAAGCTTGAGGCACTGCTTGAAGATTACAAACCGGAAATTTTTTACGGTGTGGAAGGAGCCTCAACTATCGCTTCTGCGGATGGATCCGATATGGTTGTATCGGCAATTGTCGGTGCTGCCGGCCTTGTGCCGACAGTAAACGCTATAAAGGCGGGAAAGCATATCGCCCTTGCAAACAAGGAAACCCTTGTTGTCGCTGGTCAACTGGTTTCTGATCTGGTAAAAAAACATAATGTCCGCCTGCTTCCTGTTGACAGCGAGCACTCAGCAATCTTTCAGTCGCTCGAGGGGCACCGGACAGAGGATGTTGAACGCATCATTCTTACTGCTTCGGGAGGACCGTTCCGCAATACATCTGCAGAAGAGCTGAAAAATGTTAAACTTGAGCAGGCTCTTAAACACCCGCAATGGTCAATGGGCGCAAAAATCACCATTGACTCCGCAACAATGATGAACAAAGGGCTTGAGGTGATTGAGGCTCACTGGCTTTTTAACATGCCTGCTGAAAAAATCGGCGTTGTTGTCCATCCCCAGAGTATCATTCACTCCATGGTTGAATATATTGATGGCTGCGTCATAGCGCAGTTGGGTTCTCCCGATATGCGGGCACCAATCGCCTATGCTTTGTCTTATCCTGAACGGTGCGCAAGCGGGATCCAGAAACTTGACCTTATCAAGATTGGAACGTTGACCTTCGAAGAGCCTGATATGGTAAGGTTCCCCGCTCTCAGCCTGGCATTTGACGCTTTGAAAGCAGGCAGAACCTATCCGGCAGTCCTTAACGCAGCAAACGAGATTGCTGTGGCTGCTTTTCTTGATAAAAAGATTGGATTTACCGACATTGCGGCAACGGTTGACAAAACCATGCAGGCTCACCATGCTTACACCCCTGTTGAACTTGATGAATATCTTCAGGCTGACAGATGGGCTCGTGAAACCGCTCAAAAATTTATTGCATAAACAAATAAAAGAAGCGAGCAAACCGCTCCAACGGCTCTACTGCTTTTTTTTCTGAAACGAAGGATTGTTATGGATTTTCTTAGCTCGACATTTTTTTTCATTGTTGCCATTTTTATCCTTGTCACTGCGCATGAACTCGGCCATTTTCTGACCGCGAAGCTTTTCGGCATGAGGGTTGACAAGTTTTATATCGGTTTTGACTTCTATAATCTGAGATTCTGGAAAAAGAAAATCGGTGAAACTGAATATGGACTTGGCGTTTTTCCTCTTGGCGGTTATGTGAAGATAGCCGGTATGGTTGATGAAAGCCTCGACACCGATTATCAGGCTTCGGAGCTGCAGCCCTGGGAGTTCAGGGCAAAGCCTGTCTGGCAGCGCCTCATCGTGCTTGCCGGAGGGGTAACAATGAACCTGATACTTGCTGCAGTAATCTTTATCGGCATCACGCTTGTTCTTGGCGAACCCCGGACAAGCGTCAACAATCCAGCCTTTGTTGAAAAAGGATCTGTATTTGCAACAATGGGGATGAAAACCGGAGACCAGCTTTTACTTGCAAATGGCAAACCGGTCAAAAGCTGGGAAGAAGCAATGGACCCGGAACTCTTCACTGCCAAGTCGCTTACCTATGCTGTCCTTCGTGATGGCAAGAGCATCACCCTTGATGCGCCGTCGAACATCATGACGAAGATCAACGACAGTCACAGCCTTGGCATCAGACCTACCGTTCCGCCAGTTATAGATGAAGTTCTTGCAAAGCAACCCGCCCGCCAGGCAGGGATTAAATCCGGAGGACTTATTACGGCAATAGACGGAACTCCGGTTTCTGACTGGACTGAAGTCGTAGGTATTATCTCCTCACATGCATCAAAGCCGATCAAGATTACCTGGCAATATCTGGAGCCTGTGGCAGGACATAAAATCACTGCAGCAGAGCTTCGTGCTAACGGCAAAACGTTTGTGACCACCGTTGTCCCAAGCAATGCCGGAAAAATCGGCATTTCGCTCAAACAGACAATTGCGACCGAACGAAGAAAACTTGGTTTCGGCGGTGCGGTGGTGAGCGGAGTCAGTCAGACCTGGAAATTAAGTGTCATGACAGTACAGGGATTCGCAAAAATCTTTACCGGTCAGGAAGATTTCCGGAAATCCGTCGGCGGCCCGATCAAAATTGCCAAAATAGCCAGTCAGAGTGCTGAACAAGGGCCGGTAAGCTTTCTATATTTTTTGTCCATGCTCTCAATTTCTCTCGCGATAATCAATATCCTTCCGGTTCCGGCACTTGACGGAGGACAGTTTCTCTTGAACGCTGTTGAAGGTGTTATCCGCAGAGAGATTCCCTTTGAGATCAAAATGCGCATTCAACAGGTTGGCATGGCCCTGCTCCTTGCACTGTTCGCATACATTCTTATCAATGATATTTTCAATCTCTGAGGCTGACGCCCCGATTCAATGCTTGAGAAACTACATTCCATAAAAGAAAAACATCTCGATCTTGAACAGCTGCTTGCCGACCCGAAAGCATCAGCTGATCAGGCCCGATTCCGAAAACTTAACAAGGAGTACAGCGACCTCAAGGAAATCGTACAGGCCTATGATTATTACGCTCAGGCCAAAACAGAACTCGATGAATCTCTCCATCTGCTGAAAACAGAGAAAGACACGGAGATGAAGGAGCTTATCCAGACCGAAATCAATGAACTGCAGAAAAAGCTGCCTGATCTCGAACAGAAGTTAAAAGTACTCCTGCTGCCAAAAGACGAGGCGGATTCCCGTAATGTTATTATTGAAATCCGGGCGGGCACCGGGGGCGAGGAGGCCGCACTTTTTGCCGCTGATCTGACAAGAATGTACCAGCGGTATGCTGAGAAACAGGGCTGGCAGTGCGAGGTGCTTCACTTTAATGAAAGTTCAATGCCGGGTGGTTTCCGAGAGATTACCATGGGGGTGAGCGGACACGATGTTTACGGCACCATGAAATATGAAAGCGGGGTACACCGTGTACAGCGGGTTCCGGATACAGAAACACAGGGGCGTATTCATACGTCTGCGGTCAGCGTTGCAGTGTTGCCTGAAGCTGAAGAGGTTGATGTTGAAATCCGCAGGGAGGATTTGCGGTTTGACACTTACCGAAGCGGAGGAAAAGGCGGACAGAACGTCAATAAGGTGGAAACAGCCGTACGAATCACCCATATGCCGAGCGGAATTGTTGCCGCCTGTCAGGAAGAGCGCTCCCAGCTTCAGAACAAGGAAAGGGCAATGAAAATGCTCCGCACAAAACTCTATGACATCCAGCTTGCCGAGCAGCAGCAGCAAAGAGCTGACTTACGCCGCTCAATGGTAACGACCGGTGACCGGAGTGCCAAAATCCGCACTTACAACTACCCTCAATCCAGAGTTACTGACCACCGTATCGGCTTTACCAGCCATGCTCTTCCCCAGATTCTCCAGGGAGACATACAGGATATTATCGACGCACTCAAAATGCATGATCAGGCGGAACGCCTGCAAGCGGAACTTTTGTAATCACACTATTTTCGCCAAAGAAAACGTTCTGTAAGGATATGTTTTCACAGATTCTCTGTATATTTTTTGAGGTAACTGCCCGCATGGAAGATTTTCCAGCGCTCTCAAATAAACCGAAACCTATGGAACGCTGATCATATGGAAATGCATGCTACAGGAGTAAGTAAGGGAGAGTGGATTTTCTTTGCAGAATTTGACCGGACTGCAGCCTATCTCTCCGATCTGAAAAAAATATTGGGGTTTAACCCTTTCTGCTATAACGTGGAACTCACCGATATTGAGAACGTCTATAAATGGAATTTCCGTGTTACTGATCCGCAGAACAACCCTTTTGATATCATCTTTTTTGTCGAACAGACGGAAGAACTGCAGGTTGAACTGCCTGACCATATCGAATGTGCCGACCCTGACGATCTCACCGATGAAATGATTAAAAGCTATACGATCTTCAAAAAAGTTCGCTGGAAGCACCATCCTGTCGGTCATAAAATTTCCGATCCAAAAAAATACCTTTTTGAGGGGAAAGTATCTGGCGATATGGATATTCAGCGCATAGATGCAAAAAAAACCAAGGTTCACTTTGATTTACGAGTAGATGTAAAGTTTCTTCTTTATCCCGCATTCAGGATAGTTCCGAAAAAAATTGTCAGAACCATGGTCAATGGAGGAATGACGTTTATTATGCAGACCGCTACAAACAGTATGTTTCACTCGATGTCAAAAGATTTCTGCAAGATCCATAAGATATGAACGAAGGTGGCGCTATGGACTTTTACGACCTTGTATCAAAGCGTTGCAGTGTCCGCAGCTTTGAAAGGAACAAAAGTATTCCCGAAGAGGTTCTCAACCGGATTCTCAATTCCGGAAGAGTTGCACCTTCTGCCTGTAATCTTCAGCCTTGGCATTTTCATGTTGTAACGTCGCCGGAAATACTTGAAAAAATATACCCTGGCTATAAGCGTGACTGGATACAAAGTGCTCCCTGTCTCCTGATTGTTTCAGGTGATCGCAACAACGCCTGGGTTCGCCGACAGGACAACTATAACTCCATCGAAACCGATCTGACAATTGTCATGGACCACCTTATTCTTGCGGCCACAAAGGAAGGGTTGGGAACCTGCTGGATTGCTGCTTTCGACCCTGGCATTATTCGTGAAGCGTTGCAGCTTGAGCCGAATATTGAGATTTTTGCATTCACTCCACTTGGCTATGCCGCTCCGGATGCACTTCCTGCGCCGAAAAAGCGCAAGTCTCTTGATGAAATAACGACCTATTATTGAGTTTGATAGGACGTATAGTACCTGTGTGACTTATAAAAAAACCTGCCCTTATCCTCCTCTCAGACTGAATTCATTGGCATCGAAAGAAATAATTGCTGATCTTTGGGGGAAAACTTTTTTATGTAATGAACAAACAACTTTTGCTGGGAGCTGAAGCGATTGCTCTTGGTGCCCTTGACGCCGGAATATCAGGTGTCTATGCCTACCCCGGAACCCCTTCGACCGAAATCACCGAATACATTCAGAAAAACAGTGATGACCTGGAACAACCCGTTCGATCGGCATGGTCCACAAACGAAAAAACTGCCTATGAGGCCGCTCTCGGCATGTCTTATGCCGGCAAGCGAAGTCTGGTGTGCATGAAACATGTCGGACTGAATGTGGCCGCTGATGCATTTATAAACTCGGCCATTACAGGCGTCAACGGGGGACTTGTCGTCGCTGTTGCTGATGACCCCTCAATGCATTCGTCGCAAAACGAGCAGGACAGCCGCGTCTATGGCAGATTTGCCATGCTGCCTGTACTTGAACCCTCTTCTCAGCAGGATCTCTACACTGCCACCAGAGAGGCTTTTGATCTCTCTGAGTCAGTCAGGCTTCCTGTACTCCTCCGGCTTACCACCAGGCTGGCTCATTCGCGTGCAGGAGTGAAGCGCACTGCCGCTCGCATGCAGAATCCCCTTAATGCTATCTATGCCCCTGAACGCTTTGTTCTGATTCCGCAGAATGCCCGGCGGCAGTACAATGTGCTGCTGGGAATGCAGAAGGAGCTTGAAAAACGTTCAGAACTGTCCTGGCTTAACCGCCTTATCACAGGAACCGGCTCCAAAGGGGTTATAGCATTCGGCATTGCATTCAACTATACAATGGAGGTACGTCAGACCTTTAAGCTTGACTTTCCTGTTCTTCAAATCGGACAGTATCCTCTTCCAAGAAGCCTGGTTGAAAGCTTTTTCAGATCCTGCGATACCATTCTTGTCGCCGAAGAGGGATACCCAGTCTATGAAGAGCTGCTGAGAGGTTATTTTGGCGGAGAAAACATCATGGGGCGCATGGACGGAGCGCTGCCTCGAGCAGGAGAGCTTAATGCTGACATTATCGCAAGTGGACTTGGCATTACTCCAAAGGCAGTACTGCCGGTTCCTGATATAGTTGTTCATCGACCACCCGCACTCTGCAAAGGATGTGGCCATCGTGACCTGTACGACGCACTTACCACGGTCATGGGCTCATTTCGAGAACACCATGTTTTTTCAGACATCGGCTGCTACACCCTTGGAGCGCTCGAGCCATTCAATGCAATTCATACATGCGTCGATATGGGGGCATCGATCACTATGGCTAAAGGTGCGGCAGATGCAGGTCTTCGGCCCGCAGTGGCGGTAATCGGTGATTCGACGTTCACCCACTCCGGCATGACCGGCCTGCTTGACGCCATTAATGACAAGTCGCCTCTCACCGTTATTATCGCTGATAATGACACCACAGCTATGACCGGAGGTCAGCTCTCTTCGGCAACCGGCTCAAGGCTTCTTGATATCTGCAGGGGACTTGGTGTTGAGGATGAGCATCTAAGAACCATCGTCCCGCTGAAATCGCATCTTGAGGAAAATATGACAGTTCTCAGAGAGGAAATCAGTTATGAAGGTGTATCGGTGGTGATTGCGCAACGTGAATGCATTGAAACAGCTGCGCGGAAAAAACGAAACAAGGTGACCGGCACGTAACTACATATTATGCAGATCAATATTATTCTTGCTGGAGTCGGCGGACAGGGGATACTCACCATTGCGGCTGCAATAGGCCGGGCCGCCCTGCAAAGCGGACTCACTATCCGTCAGACTGAAGTGCATGGCATGAGCCAGCGTGGAGGAGCCGTTCAGTCTCACTTGAGAATTTCCAACAGAGAGATCTATTCTGATCTTATTGCTGAAGGGACAGCTCACATGATTCTCTCTGTTGAACCTCATGAAGCGCTTCGCTATCTGCCATTTCTTGCTCCCGAAAGCAGAATCATTACCTCTATAGACCCATTTATCAACGTTGAGAACTATCCGGCAATTGAAGATATACTCGCTGAGCTGAACAGAACGAATCGGCCGGTGCTGGTGAATGCGGCAGAACTGGCGCGGGAGGCTGGCAATGCAAGAACATCGAACATGGTAATGCTGGGTGCGGCTGCACCTTATATCGGGATTGCCAACGAACAGCTTGAATCGGCCATCGGAGAGCTTTTTCATGCAAAAGGCCCTGATATTGTTGATGTCAATATCAGGGCATTCAGAAAAGGAAAGGAATTATCTAAAACTCAAGCGACAGAGCCATGATCTGGAACGAGCATTACGAGTGTATGGAGCGGGAAGAGCTGCTGAAACTTCAAGGCCAGCGGGTAAAAGAGATGGTGAAACGGGTCTACGACACGGTTCCCTTTTACCGCAACCGGCTGCAGGCAGAGGGGATTGAACCCGGGGACATCAAAGGAATTGAAGACCTGAAAAAACTGCCCTTCACGACAAAACAGGACCTCCGCGACAACTACCCCTTCGGCCTTTTTGCCGTGCCTCAGCCGGATATCGTTCGATTTCATGCTTCAAGCGGCACCACAGGCAAACCTACAGTAGTTGGATACACGCATAACGATATTCAAATGTGGAGCGAAGTCGTTGCCCGTTCGCTCACCATGGCGGGAGTGACAAAAGCTGACATCATCCAGGTCGCTTATGGTTACGGCCTTTTTACCGGCGGTCTAGGCCTCCACTATGGAGCAGAAAAAGTAGGGGCCTCTGTTGTGCCGATTTCAGGCGGCAACACAAAAAAACAGCTCCAGCTCATTGAAGATTTCGGCTCGACCGTGCTTGCATGCACACCATCCTATGCGGCCTTTATCGGCGAATCCCTTGTCGAAGAAAAAATTGACCCCAGAAAGATAAAACTCAAATCCGGAGTTTTCGGTGCTGAGCCTTGGACACAGGAGATGCGCATGCAAATTGAGCAGGTGCTCGGCATCAAGGCTTACGACATTTATGGCCTTACTGAAATTATCGGTCCCGGCGTCTCGATGGAGTGCCGGTTCCAGCGTGGGATGCACATTTTTGAAGACCATTTTATAGCCGAAATCATCAACCCCGACAGTGGTGAAGTGCTGCCTTACGGCGAACTTGGAGAGCTGGTATTCACTCCCGCCACAAAAGAGGCTATGCCGCTTATCCGCTACAGGACGCGCGACCTCACCCGCCTCCATGCTGATAAATGCCAGTGCGGCCGAACACTTGTACGCATGGAAAAATGCGTCGGCCGTTCGGACGACATGCTCATTATCAGGGGTGTCAATGTCTTCCCTTCACAGGTGGAGTCGGTGCTGCTTGAAATGAGTGAAACAAAACCTCACTACCTGATTGTGGTCGATCGTGAAAACAACCTCGACACTATGGAAATTCAGGTGGAAATCGAAGAGGAGTTCTTTTCAGATGAGGTGAAAGAGCTTGAAGGACTTCGCCATCGAATCAAGGCGAATATTTCAAGCACCCTCGGTATCAGTGCCACTATCAGGCTGGTTGAACCCGGCACCATAGAGCGCAGTACGGGCAAGGCGAAGCGGGTAATCGATAAACGTAACTTATAAGAATCACAAAGACCTCGGGATCACTTTATCTGTTTTTCTTTTTAAACCTCACCATTAAAACCTCAATCATGAAAGAGGAAGAGATGAATGCTTTGGATAGGGATTATCAGGAGAGGGCTGAAATGGAGGGGATTAAACTGGGGATCGTTGTCCCGGAGGACGTTGACCTGGAGAGTCTACCCAAACACCTGCACATCTTTAAAAAGAAACCGGGAGATCAGCGATCACGTGGTGCAAGGGCTGCAGAGTATGTCTTGAGCGGTCCGGGAAATGCTGCTTCAGTACTGAAACAGTTTATTCCTATCGGGGATATCCCGCCTTACGATATGGTTGAGGAAATCCACAGGCAAATGGATGAGTTTCATAGCGGCGAGACAAAAGGGATTGAAGGAATACTTATAGGACAAATTTTAGCCTTGAATGCGATGTTCGCCGATTTTGCAAGACAAGCAAGTGATGCCGGGCATTTTGAAATGAAAGCGGTATATACGCGCATGGCCTTTAAGGCTCAGAACCAGAGTCGCGCATCGATTGAGACCCTCGCAAATATCAAGAACCCCCGGCAAACCGTAATAACCAATCAGGCTAACATCAGCAATGGCCCGCAGCAGGTAAACAACTCGCTTGCCCGGGATAGTCATGCCGATGGTAACCTCTGAAAAAATTAGAGCTTGAGCAAAAAAAACTATTGACGTATGAAAAAGCCAAGGGCAAACGCATGGTCGGCAGAGCGAAGGGCGAGACAATCGGAGATGATTCAACAGTGGAAACCTTGGACGAAATCAACCGGCCCGCGAACAGAAGCAGGAAAGGCAAAAGTAGCACGTAATGCCGATAAAGGCCTTCAATTGCGTGAGATGAGAGAACTCAGCGCGTTTTATAATCGGCAGTTCAAAGAGCAATGGAATCAGTTGATCGATATTCAGAGCGGGATGAGGGATGAGTTATGAATGCTGAGAAAACAGATTTCTCACTGCGTTTCGAAATGACTGAGAGGGGGAGCGGAATAGCTTTTTATCCGGACTTTTGACTTTATTATAACTTAGAGCTGGTAGATCATTATCAAAATGAGGTTATACCATGATTATTAAACAATTATCGGTGTTTCTCGAAAACAAGACAGGTCGGCTGACTGAACTGACCGGAATTCTTGCTGACAACGACATCAACATCTCGGCGTTCAGTATTGCCGATACGGCTGATTACGGTATTCTGCGCATGATTGTGGGGAGACCTGAACTTGCAGCGCAGGTGCTTAAAGAAAAAGGGTTTACCGTCAAGGTTACCGATGTTGTGGGCATGATTATTCCTAACAGACCCGGAGGGCTGCACAAGGCGCTCCAGATCATTTCGGACAACAGTGTCGCCATAGAGTACATGTATGCCTTTGCTTCCGGGGATTGCAAGGCGACAGTCGTCATCAGGGCGGAGTCTCTTCAGAAAATTATCGATGTCCTGCAGGAGCACAAAATGGAGCTTCTGAAGGAAGGGGATGTCATCCAGGTTTAACTATTTACGCTCTCATGCCAAGGTTTTCAAAAGCAGTATCTTCACTTCGCTCTTCTGAAATCAGGGATCTCATGACCCTGGCCTCAAGACCTGATATTATATCCTTCGCAGGCGGAATGCCCGGAAATGACCTTTTTCCTGTTGAGGCAGTCGAAGAGCTTTACCGGCGGCTTGACATCAAAAAAAAACAAGCTGCGTTTCAGTACGGACCGACACCCGGCCTGCCCTCCCTCCTTGAATCACTTGAAGGGTTTCTTGAAAAAAAGGGTCTGCCTGTAAAGGAAAACAGGCTGCTCATTACGACGGGCTCCCAACAGGCGCTGAATATTCTGGGCAAAGCCTTTATTGACCCTGGTGAACCGGTACTTGTCGAAAACCCCTGCTTTATCGGGGCACTTTCAGCCTTTCGTTCTTATGAAGCTGAACTGAGAGGCGTCCCTGTTGACATCGATGGCATTTCGATAGAAGGGTTGCGCCAGGAAATCAGCAGAAATGAGAAGGCGAAGTTTCTCTATATCACCCCGTATTTCCATAACCCGGCAGGTGTGCTCTACACTGCTGAACGTAAAAATCAGCTTATTGCAACGCTTCAGGGAACCAACATTCCACTCATTGAGGATGATGCCTACGGGGACCTCTATTTTTTCGAGGGGGATCAGGAGCGACTCAAACCGATCAAGGCTATTAATCCGGACGGTATCAATGTTTGCTATACCGGTTCGTTCTCCAAAATTCTCGGCCCCGGCCTGAGGCTTGGATGGATGCTGGTACCGGAAAAAATTTATGCTAAATGTGAACTCATCAAACAGTCTGCTGATGCCTGCTCACCGAGTTTCACCCAGGTACTGGCAGATGCATTCATTCGTTCAGGCCAGATATACAGCTATGTTGCCAGTGTGCGGCAGGAGTATAAAAAACGAGCGGCTGCCATGGTTGCTGCCCTCAGGGAACATCTCCCAAGCTATGTGCAGTGGGATGAGCCAAGAGGCGGATTTTACATCTGGCTTACCCTGCCGAAAGGAACTGATGCAACGCGTATCGTGACACTGGCCATTGCAGGCGGAGCTGTGTTTGTGGTTGGAAAAACGTTTGATCCTGCGGGGGAACAAAATAATGCTCTCCGTCTCTCTTACTGCAACAACACCCCGGAGCAGATTGCTGAGGGGATTCCTATAGTTGCTCAAGCTATCCGCGCTGTTTGCGGATAGCATGAACAACAGTGCTGAGGGCCGAGTGCTGAGTTTGCGAGGGGACTATTGATAGCGCTTTTGAATACGCAGTTTTTCAATGCGGGAGTAGAGTGTTTTTGGGTGCATTGCAAGGCGCTCAGCAGCACCGCCGGTACCGCTTACCCGGCCGTTTGAGCGTTCGAGGGCATCAATAATCAGCTCCTTTTCCATCAGGGCAATATCAAGCTCGAAATCATGCATGGTTTTAACATCTCCTGAGGGGGTATGTTCAGCGGGTGGCTCAGGAAGAGATAGAATTGTTGAAAAATCAAGCGAGGAGCTTTCCGAAACAATAACTGCCTGTTCAACAAGATGAGCGAGTTCACGGATATTGCCTTTCCACTGACGGTTTACCAGACGCAGCATATCACTCTCTTTGAACATACGGAGAGGCTTGCCGAACTCTCTTGAAAATTTTGCGGCAAAGTGTGCGGCAAGCATCGGGATATCATCACGCCGCTCACTCAGTGACGGTATGGAAAGGGGGAAAACATTGAGACGGAAAAACAGATCTTCACGGAACCTGCCTTCAGCTACCTCTTTTGCAAGGTCACGGTTCGTAGCGGCAATAACACGAACATCGACCTTGATCACCATTTTCCCGCCAAGCCTTTCAAGCTCACGTTCCTGAAGGACACGAAGCAGTTTTGCCTGCAGTTCCAACGGAAGCTCGCCAATTTCATCAAGAAATATGGTTCCGCCTTCAGCCAGCTCAAACTTGCCGATCCGCCGTTCTATTGCACCGGTGAAACTTCCTTTTTCATGACCGAAAAGCTCAGACTCAATAAGCGTACCGGGCAATGTCGCACAATTAATCTTGATCAATGCACGCTGCCTGCGGTTAGAGAGATTATGAAGCGCCCTGGCAAAAAGCTCCTTTCCCGAACCTGTTTCTCCCTGGATCAATACTGTGGCATCGGTCGGACCCACCTGACTTACTCGATGCAATACCGCAGCCAGTGGGGCACTGTTGCCGATGATTTCTTCAAAATTATGCCCGGCCTTGATCTCCTCGATAAGACAGGTACGTTCCCCTTCGAGCTTGCGGCGAAGCTCATCGATCTCCTCAAATGCAAGATAGTTCTGCAGTGCAAGGGAGAGCTGGGGAACAATCAGGCTTACCGTAGCCTGGTCGTGCTCATCAAAAGAGCGGGAAGTATCTGAAATAATGAGCCCGGCACGACTTCCCGGAGTATCCCACAATGGAACGGTTATCAGAGAGCAGACGCCAAATTTCTCCCGGGCAAGCGCAAGTATTCGGTACGTTCGGCAAAGACGAAGAAAAGCCTCTCCACCATAACATCCCGGATTTGTAATCAATGAAAAGCTCTCTCTGGCTATCTCTTCAACATCTGAAATATCAAGCTTTTCGGCGGAAGAGACGGGATAAAAGCCGCTCCCGTCTTCACGCATGAAATTGTCGTAAAGACGAAACCTGCCATCATCACCCATCACACGAATACCGAGAAACGTACAGGGCACCAGTTTATCGATCTGCTCACAGACAGCAAGGAGCATTCTGTTCCGGTCTTTTATGGTGAGCAGGGCATTGTTGACGGCAAGCTGCATAACGGTCTGGGCTTCACGGAGACGAAGCTCCTCGTATGCAAGGGTATTGCTTACTGCGACTGCGATTGGAGATGAAAGGGTGGCAAGCAGTTCTTTATCGCTCTCCGACCAGTTTTTTTCTTCTTTTGTCACAAAATTCAGAAACCCTATAACCTTTCCGCCTGTCCGAAGCGGCGAAAACACAACCTGCCGCATGCCGGCATCGTAAAGTACATGGGGCACAGGGTAATCAGCCGGGTAACGATCAAGAACTTCTTTAATGTTGAAAACCGAAACCTTTAAGTCAGCCATGTGCGGCTCAATCCATGACCCGGCAATCGGCCTTTTTTTGCGTTCCAAACTTTCAGGGACCTGAAATCGAAGCATTTCAAAAATAACATTGCTATACCGCCGCTCTTTGTCAAAGGTGATAATAACAACGGAATCAAACTCAAAGACAAGGCGAAGCTTGTCTGTAACGGTGCGGAAAAGTTCGTCAGGATCGCGAATAGAGCCAACCGCATCACTGACGTACTGCATCAGAAGGTGTGCTTCATGAACAGAAGAAATACTCATAACGCCATAGAAGAGTCAGGATATTCTGAAAAATCAGGAATACAATATACAGAATTTTCTGATTTTTTCAGAACAGCTGAATGTATCGTGAAAATTAACCCCCTGATACAGCAAGGGCTGCAGCTGTTCTTATCCCCCTTCGCTGTCTGGCATGCAAATTGCAATTTATAGAGCTCATGACATGTTCAAGCAGAAGTTTCCCGATGTATTAAGAACAATAACGGAACAAATCATCGCGCTCTTATGAATAGAATTTTGACCTGTACTGTTAGATTCGCAGCAACTGCGCTGATGCTTTACTGCCCTTTACCGGCAATGGGTGCTGAAGAGCCCCTGACCATTGAAAAAACGATACGCATGGTCCGTGAAAACAATCCTGCACTGAAGGCTGCTGCCGACGATGTAAGTGCGGCCGATGCCCGGATTACACAGAGCAGAAGCGCATATTTTCCACACATCTCGGCCAGCGCGGGGTACACCTATCTTGACCCAGTATCGGAATTTAGTCTACCGGGTCTTGGCCTGATGAAATTTATGCCTAACGACAACTATGAAGCAAAAGTCACCGCCAAGGCAACCCTGTTTGACTTCGGTAAAAGAGGTTCTACGGTCGATCTGGCGAAGACAGGGAAAAAAACAGCCGAACATAACCTTGAACTATCCCGAAGAGAGCTCTCTTTTCAGGCAGTGCAGCTCTTTTACGGCATTCTGTTTATAAGGGAAAGCATAACCGTAGAACAGAAAGAGATTGCGGCACTCAGCAAGGCTCTCGACTTCACAACAAAACGATACAAGACAGGGGCTGCGACCAGATTTGATGTTCTTTCCACTGAAGTGCGAATTGCAGCAGCCAGGAGCAAAATGCTCGATTTAAAGCATGAGCTGCTCCGACAGGAACTGACTTTGCGACGCCTGACAGGCATGGCAGACGATTTACCGCTCAATATTCAGGGGTCGTTTGCTGTCACTCCGGCTGCTCATGAAAATACCGGACTTGTCAAGCACGCCCTGGAGCAGCGCCTTGAGATGCAGCTTGCCAGCGAACATGAACATGCCGCAGAGCAGCGACGCTCCATCGCCATGAAAGACGGACTTCCTGTAGTATCAGGCAGCGCTTCCTACGGAGTCACCAATGGCCTCATGCCCGACATTAACGAAATCAGGGAAAATTTTGCAGGCAGTCTGCATCTGGAAGTACCTCTCTTCAGCGGATTCAAAACAAGTGCTGAACGTCAGGAGGCAACTGCCCTCGTGCATGCCGCTGCGAACAGAAAGTTTGATACCCAGCAGCAGGTCAAATCAGATGTCGAAGAGACAACCCATGCCCTCGAAACCGCATCGGAAAAAATAACTACGACGGAAGTACAGGTGCAACAGGCAAAACTTGCAGCCGAACATGCGAGAGCAAGGTATGAAAACGGCATGGCGACAGCGCTTGACCTGCTTAACACCGAAGCATCACTTTCCCAGGCAGAACTTGCAAGACTGCAGGCAAACTATGCCTATGTGATAAACAACTATACGCTGAAACGTGCAACCGGGGAGATTTTCTGGTAACATGACGACTTCGCTGAAAAAAATAATCTGCGCTGTTGATTTTTCCTCCGCTGCGGATTCTGTGGTGCGTTATGCAGCCGCGATATATTCTGGAGATGTAGAACTCACACTTCTCTATGTGGCGCCGGCAGACAATAATCATGATCTCCTGCTGAGAAAGCACTTACATGAATTTTCGAGATACAGCGACATGCTTTCTCAACGAAAAGCTGACAACATTTTTAGTGTTGAATATGGCGATCCTGCTGCCGAAATTCTCGTTTATGCAAAAGAACATAACGCGGATATGATTCTCCTGGGTTCGCACGGGACCACTGCCATAGGAAGGCTTCTGGTTGGAAGCACTGCAGAAACAGTCATGCGGCAGGCAACATGCCCCGTTGTGATTCTTAAAATACCGAACAACAACCTGAAAGCAGTTCAGGAAAAGCTTTAGAACGATACTCTTCACGACAACAACAAGCAATAACATGGAAAAAACTGATTCAAAGACAATCCCTGGAAACCCGTCCCCGGGCACAGACCCTGTAAAGGCATCGAACCCGCTGCGCATCATTATTGCTGGTGTTGTTATTACTGCCGGACTTATCTGGGGAGGTATGAGCCTCTACCACTCTTTCCAGTACGTTGAAACAGACAACGCCCAGATTGAGGGGGATGTCTACCCTGTCATTTCACGAATTCCCGGAAAAGTACAGGAGGTGCTGGCAAACGATAACCAGCAGGTCCATGCGGGTGATCCTCTTATCCGGCTTGAAGCTGCTGACTATGAAGTGCGTCGTGACATTGCTGCCGCAGCTCTGGAAAGCGCCAGGGCAGGGGTTAAGGCAACGGCTGACCAGGCAAATGCATCAAGTGCATCAGCAAACGCTGCGGCTGCCACCAGCAGAAAACAGCAGGCCGATCTTCGCCGAGGTGAAAATCTCAGGAATCAGGACGTTATTTCACAGGCAGAGTTTGATGGAGTCAAAGCTGGATCTCAGGCTGCTGCAGCACAATCTTCTGCAGCAGGAAACCAGTATCAGGCGGCCCTTGCCCAGATTCCGCTGCAACAGGCAGAGGTAAAAAAACGTGAGGCTGAACTTCGTCAGGCTGAGCTGCAGTTGTCGTACACGACAATTACGGCTCCGGCCAACGGTCAGGTTTCCAGGAAAAATGTACAACCCGGACAATATGTCTCTCCCGGCCAGCAGCTCATAGGAATTGTCGGAAGCAGGGAGCTTTGGATTGTAGCGAATTTCAAGGAGACCCAGCTTGAAAAATTACATCCGGGACTGCCAGTGACCATAAAGGTTGATGCATTCCCTGATAAAGAGTTCAAAGGAAAGGTGGAGTCCATATCGTCGGGTACCGGCGCAAAATTCACACTGCTTCCACCCGACAATGCAAGCGGCAACTTCATAAAGGTCACGCAGCGGGTGCCGGTCAAAATCGTCTTTACGGAAAAGCCTGACAAGGATCATCAGCTTGCCGCAGGCATGAACGTGGTTGTGGACGTCAAGGTGAAATAAGATAGTTGAGGGAGAGACGCGATCGTCAATACAAAAGGACCATACAGGGTAACATAAGTAACGAATGGCAAGAGTTGAACAACAGAGTGGGGTATCGGTAGCGGCAATGCTGCCGAATCCAGCCCAGATATATGACACTGGATTCAGAAAAATAATCATCACCTTGACGGTGATCGTGTCGGCCATGCTTGAACTGATCGACACGACCATTGTCAATGTTGCGCTCACCCAGATCAGCGGAAACCTTGGTGCGAGTATCGATGATGCCGCATGGGTCATCACCAGTTATGCCATTGCCAATGTTATTGTGATTCCCCTTTCCGGCTTTCTCGGAAACCTGCTTGGACGACGAAACTACTACATTGGTTCGATTCTGCTTTTTACCTTTGCTTCTCTGCTGTGCGGCATGGCCCCGAATATATGGGCCCTGGTGATTTTCCGCTTCCTGCAGGGCCTCGGCGGAGGTGCTCTCTTACCAACATCACAGGCTATCCTTTACGAAACATACCGACCAGAAGAACGCGGCAAGGCGACCGGCATCTTTTCCATGGGACTTGTGCTCGGTCCTACCATAGGTCCGCTGCTTGGAGGCTTTCTTGTAGACTATTTTGCCTGGGAGTGGTGCTTTTTCGTCAACATCCCGGTCGGGCTTCTTGCTGCATGGTCTGCATTCACTTTTCTCAGAGAGCCAAAAGTCCAGCACACGGTCTCTAAAATTGACTGGGCAGGTATCGGGCTTCTTGCTGTCGGCATCGGCTCACTGCAGTTCATTCTTGAACGGGGAGAGGCGAAAGACTGGTTTGAAACACCCTATATTACCTGGTTTACCCTCATCGCCGCTGTTTCACTTCTGGCTTTTGTCTGGTGGGAACTGCACACCGAAGAACCCGCTGTTGACCTGCGAGTGCTGGCCCGAAGCAAAAACCTGGCAATTGGGGCTGTACTTACCTTTATCGTTGGTTATGGCCTCTATGGCTCTCTCTTTATCTTTCCTGTCTTTGTGCAACGGCTGCTCGGCTTTACCGCACTGCTGACAGGACTGGTGCTTTTTCCAAGCACAATTGTCACTGGAATAATCTCGCTTCCGCTCGGCATTGCGTTGCAACGGGGTATCTCTCCGAAAAAAGTGATGGCTGTCGGTATGGTCTCCTTTACAGTGTTCTGCTGGGAACTCGGTCAGCAAACCATGCAGTCAGGAGCGGATAACTTTTTCTGGATACTCCTGTTACGCGGTTTCGGACTCGGGTTTATTTTCATTCCCGTCACCATGCTCGCTGTTGCAGGGCTGCACGGCAAAGATATCGGACAGGCAACCGGGCTCAATAACATGGTGCGCCAGCTTGGCGGTTCGTTCGGCATTGCGATTACCAATACCTATATCGCAAGGCGGGTTGCTGCTCACAGGGTGGAGCTTCTCAGCCACCTTTCACCCTATGATCCCGCTGCGGTCACAAGGCTTGAGAGTGTACAGCAGCTTGCCACTATGAAAGCAGGCATGTCACCGCATGAAGCTGAGCTCGCAGGCATAAAAGCGCTGGAGGGAACCGTCACCGTTCAAAGCCACCATCTGGCTTACATGGACGCATTTTCTCTTATTGCGCTCCTTTTTGCACTTGCTCTGCCTCTGCTCCTCCTGATCAGGATACCAAAAGGGGAAAAGGTCGATCTTTCGTCGGCACACTGAACCCTATTTGGCTGTTTTGGCTCCCTGCTTGTCTGGGACGAAATCCAGCACAACGGAGTTCATGCAAAAACGCTTTCCGGTTGGGGGAGGGCCGTCGTCAAAAAGATGGCCAAGATGAGCACCGCACCTTCCGCAGAGGGCCTCAGTCCTTACCATGCCGTATGAATGGTCCGGGATATAGGTTACACTTCCTTTTCGCACCTCTTCAAAAAAACTCGGCCAGCCGCAGGTTGAGGCAAATTTGGCATCGGAGCGAAACAGGGCGTTTCCACATGCCGCACAGTAGTAGGTCCCCTTACCGGTATAGTCCCAGAACTTGCCGGTAAACGCTGACTCGGTTTGTTTTTTACGGGCTACTGCGTAGACCTCAGGGGAGAGTATTTTTTTCCACACTGCATCCGGCAGGTTGAGTTTCGCGTTATCAGTGCGGGAATAATATGGATTGGAAGGCTTTTGCTGTTCCATTTTTTTGGGTGTCTTGATGTTTTCCGCAGGAGCGGCAGAAAATAACAGAAGAGTTGCAAAGACAAGCAGGAGTATATTAAGCTGTTTCATACAAAATTGATAATTATATCCCGATAATATTATACATAATAATAGGTTAGATGCTATTCTCAACTTCGCTTTCCGGCGATAATTTACAGGAAATTTACAATTCTAAACCACACCACGTTATCTGCCTAACAAGTAAAAAATCAATGCAATCAGGATTACAGAGAGCAAGTATAGAGTTATTCTTTAAACAGCATTTATTCATTGATTCGTTCCTTTAAAGCTTCCCCAGCCCAAATTCACACCCTCCAATGCACCGTTTTGCGCACCTGCTTATATGAAGGCGACACATACAAATGCGGAGCCGGAGCATTCACAAAACTGTCATAAATCGACCCGAGCGCCCCGATATGCGTCTTCCCAAACCCAAACCCATACCCATACCCGCCAACCAGCAACTTCACAAAATTCGGCAACTCCCAAAACGCCACCTGATGCGGCAGCATCCTCCGCTTATTAATCCTGAATCTCATCGTAACCCCTTTGTTCAACGCATCAATTAATAGATAATAATACCTACTAAAGATACCCCGCCTTTGGTGGATTTATAACTAAAAATGGCGAGCAAAGGTGAACGGATAGGATTTGCCAAAAATTACAAAATCACTATCTTATTACGAGAAAAGACTTTTGCAAGTCAGCAGATTAACTGTTTACAAATTATGGTCACTACAATCAATTATCCTTTAGACGCACATTATCTGCTGCGTAAAAAAAGGCTATACGTCGTGACCTGCTAAATCAATCAGAATTACTTGATAAAAGGATAGCTATTCTTGGTGGCTGAACGACCGCTGAAATCAAGGATATGTTGGAATTGTTTCTTTTAAAATTCCTTACCGGCAATTGACCATCCAAAATCCCTCAAAAATCTAATACTCAACGAATGAAATACAGGAGAGAAGTAGATGGTCTTCGAGCATTGGCTGTTATTCCAGTAATGCTGTACCACGCTGGTTTTAAATTATTTGGTGGGGGTTTTGTTGGAGTTGACGTATTTTTCGTCATCAGTGGATATCTAATAACACATAATATCCTTTCTGAAAAAGAGTCAGGGACATTCTCTCTTATCAATTTTTACGAGAGGCGAGCACGACGAATCCTTCCTGCACTATTTTTTGTAATGTCAATGTGTATCCCAGTTGCGTGGGTATTATTATTACCAAATGATTTACATAACTTTTCAAAGAGTCTGATTGCGGTTTGCCTATTCATATCAAACATTCTTTTTTGGAGAGGTGGAGGGTATTTTGAAGATGCTGTAGAACTTAATCCCTTGATACACACCTGGAGTTTATCGGTAGAAGAGCAGTATTATGTATTATTCCCTATATTTGTTTTAATTTTTTGGAGATTTGGCAAACGAAGATTATTTGGTATACTCGCGATTATTGCAATATTTAGTTTAGCTGTTTGTGAATGGGGCGCATATAATAAACCTGTAATGACATTTTTCCTTCTTCCTACGAGAGGGTGGGAAATTGCAATTGGTGCATTCACTGCAATTTTGTTTACAAAACAGATTGGCGGCAGCAAGACATTACATCAATTATTAAGTATTATTGGCTTATGTATGGTGTTAGTCTCTATTTTTACCTTCAAAAAGAACACCCCATTTCCAAGTCTCTATACAATTTTACCGACCATTGGGGCTTCGTTGATTATACTATTTGGGAAGCCATCGACAATGGTCGGGAAGTTGTTGGGAAAGAAATTATTTGTTGGAATTGGTCTTATTAGTTACAGTGCGTATCTTTGGCATCAACCTTTACTATCCTTCACTCGGTACGCAACTATTTCAGAGCCAAGTCTGATCATAAAAGGATTAATTCTAATATTAACTTTATTGTTCGCATTTATAACGTGGAAATATGTTGAACAACCTTTTAAGAATAGGAAACAATTTCCACGTCATAAAATCTTTAAATATAGTTTATTTATCAGCTTGTTATTTATATCAGTCGGATTATTTTCAACATATCTGTTTGAAAGTAACGGAGTGTTTAATTCAGAAAAAAAACTTGCATATGCGTTATCGAATCACCTTGGAGTTATCTCAAGTAATATGGATGAAAGACTGTTTGTAAAGTCTCGAATTGAAATTGAAAAACAAAATCCAAATGTAATTCTTGCTGGTTCTAGTAGAATTATGCAAATCGGCAAACATAATCTTAAAGATGATTGTTTGAATTTTGCTGTGAGTGGGGCTTCTATTGAGGACGATATTGCAATAATAGATTTAGCTACTAATAAATTTCACCCCAAAAAGCTAATCATTGGTGCAGACCCTTGGCTATTTAATAGTAATTCTGGTCAATCAAGATGGCTATCACTTAAACCAGAATATATAAATGCGGTTTCAAGGTTTAGTCAATCTAAACAACCAAAACATATTGCCACTAAATTATATACAATAAATGACCATAGTTTTTTTGAGACTGTATATAATGTTTATGAAAAAATAAATATCTCAAAAACATATGTTAATAATAATAGCCCTCTTCAATACAAGGATATTATTCGTAAAGATGGAAGTAGAATGTATAACACGAACTACTCGACTACAACGCAAGATGAAATACGTAGAGGATTTAATGGTTTAATAAACTATTCGATGACCTCATATAAGTTTTCGCCACAATCTATGGATTTATTTGAAAAATTTCTTGATTACTATAGAAGTAAATATGAAATAATTTTAGTCCTTTCTCCATACCATCCCGACCTATACAAACGAATCAAACAAGAGAAGCCTATATTTCTCTATATTGAGAATCAATATAGAGAAATAGCATTGAAAAAAAAACATAAAGATTATTGGATCATATGATCCAAGTAAAGTGGGTTGTTCTTCTAAAGATTTTTATGATGGAATGCACCCAAAAGATGACGCAATGGAGTTAGTATTGAAACAATTATAACCATATAAAGTATAGTTTAATTTAGAAATACATAGATCCACATATACATTCTCCCATTATAATAATGGCAAAAATTTTCCTTATTATATCAAATAACTAACAGAATAATTACTTCATTAAATGCTGAGTTATAAAAGCTAGCTTGTGCGAATAAAGTAACGACCTATATCGATCTTAATGCCGGATTAGCTATTAATAGGGCATTAGATCCTAAATCCACTTTAGATGCGGTACATTTAAATGGCTAAGATTATACAGTCTGGCAAAATATCATCAAAATCCACATCTTATAATCACCAATAACTTCTTTACGACTGCCTGTCACGCTACTAGTCAACCTCAAGAATCAACAACCGCGCAATCCGATGTTTCCCGATTTCTTAAGTCATATTTTCGGCCAAGCAATTACATACATAGACCTGCGACCCTTGAACATTGCGTATTTTTTAAGCCATACACTTAATCAATCCGTTAGCATTTCCCCTTCACCTGAATTCGCCAGCAAAGTCTAATCACTTCTCAGCTCAGTCAGAAGCTCTTCAAATTCCTTTTATTTATGTTAATTCGCTTGATTCTTTTGACTACTTCCTCATTGCACCTGTTATCCTAACTATTTAAATCGATTCAGTTTGCATGGCGATAAAACCATAAAAACTAACATTCCAAACTCAGCTCGTCCGCTACGCTCCATGCCTCTGTGCTATACTGTCCAGCAGACTCAGCCCAGTTGCCTCTAACCGCACCAAACTGCACCCGCTCATCACACAGCGCTGCACTCCGCCCTACCTGACGCTGAGCTCAGCTCAGTGGTTTATTCTCCACGATCCAGCCAAACGACTGATAAACGTTTTCAGCAGTTAGAGCCAAGGTTTCAGTATTATGGCCAGCAACTCAAATTGCTCGGGGTCACCAAACAACTCTTGTGGGAAGAGTACCTGAAGGAACAACCGGACGGGTACCGTTATGCGCAATTCAGTTTTCATCTCAAGCATTATCTGGCGGCACAGCCACAGGCAACGATGGCGCAGTCGCATGTGCCAGGTGAACGCCTTGAGATTGTTTTTGCCGGAAAACCGCTCCAATATTTTGACCGCGGGCGTGGTTCCCTCGAACTACCCCTTGCATTATCTACGGCATTGCCGTACATTAAACTATGCATCTTGTTATAGAAACGCCGGATTATCTCGTCGATGCCAAAGCGCTCGGTTTAACTGCTGATGAGCGTCGATCAATCGTCGATTTTATAGCGCAAACCCCTGATGTCGGAGTGGAAATGAAAGGTACAGGCGGGGCGCGAAAAATTCGATTTGCTGGACGGGGAAAGGGAAAAAGCGGAGGGTACAGGGTTGTTACCTTCTATGCCGGAGAAGATATGCCCGTTTTCCTGTTATCTATATTTTCAAAAGGTGAAAGAGCCAATTTATCGCAATCCGAAAGAAATGAACTGAAGCTGATTTTAGGATCGATTGCTGATGTTTACAAGAAAGGAGTTAAAAACTATGTCCAACGCAGGAAGTAAACTTATCCAGTCCGCCAACCAGGCGTTAGCCTATGCACGCGAAGAAACGAGTGACGGCTTTACTGTGCATGTTCCAGAGGAGATTGACGTCAAGTCTATCCGCACCAGTTTGGGTTTGACGCAACCCGAATTCTCTTCACGATTTGGCTTTGATGTTCGGGCACTACAAGATTGGGAACAAAAACGCCGTCAACCAGATCGGGCAGCACGGGTTCTTTTAACCGTCATTGCCCATGAACCTGAAGCAGTCAGCAGGGCGTTGGCACGTTAGCGACAATATTCAAAAGCCCTGCACGATTAAGGTTTTGAAATAATTACCCAATCACCACCAGCGTATCCAACCCCGTCTCATCCCCAGGCAGCACCTCACGCCGACCCCACCGCTCCGCCCACTTCCGCTCAAGTATCCACGCAGCAGCAAACCAGCTCGTCAGCGCAGCTGTAACGTTACCCCTTCAAGGGTACTCAGAGTGAGTACGTTACAAACTGTAGCTGCCACTTTCTCCGATAGCAGTACTCAAGAAATTGTCAAGATCAGTCATGAGGAAAAAGCATGGATTGAAAACATTAATAGTGATAACCACAGGATCAGCTACCTCAAATACGGCTTTGATCTCAATGCACTCTAATCTTTACAGTGCTTTATAACGTTGGTAGGCTGTGCGGACACTTCTACTTGAGTAGATAAGAAATAATGAGGCGAGGATTGTGACGATACATCCTGTGCGGATGGCAAGTCCTGTGCCGAAGTGTTCCGACAGATAGCCGATCTCAACGTTGCCGATCGGCATGAACCCCATGAATACCATCATATAAAGACTCATCACTCTTCCCCGGAAACGATCGTCAACTGTACTCTGAATTGTAGCGCTCATGGTTGAAACGGCGGCAACAAGTCCGAAGCCTGCGATAAAAAGAAAGAACAGTGCCACAGGCAGAATGGTTGTAAACGTAAACCCGATCAAGGCAAGAGCGAAAAGGATATTTCCGCCTGCAATAAAAAAGAGGGGGTCGATTTTTTTGGAGTATATGGAGACAACCACGGTACCAATAACGGAACCAAGACCGGAAACGCCGTAAAGATACCCAAGACCGGAAGCATCCATTCCGAACGTCTGTTTTGCAATCACCGGAAGCATGGTGACATAAGACCACGCAAAAATTGCAATTACTGCTATAAATAAAACTACAGTTCGTATCAACGGATGATCCCATGAATATTTCAGCCCTTCCCTGATAGACTGAAGCGGATGAACAGGATTTATCTCTCTAATTTTTTCGGAGAGATCCTTCATGGAAAGAAGGGAGAGAATAACAGCAAAAAAGCTGACTCCGTTGACAAGAAAAGCAACGCCAGACCCTGCGGCTGAAATAAGAAATCCTGCAATAGCCGGCCCGATAACCCTTGAGACGTTATAGATCGCCGAATTCATCGCTATGGCTGATGCCAGATCCTCCCTTTCAACTATTTCACTGAGAAAAGCCTGGAGTGCAGGAACATTGAGCGCGTTGACACAACCGAGAAGAAAGGAGAGTACAATAATGATCCAGATAGTAACAGTACCTGTCACCGCAAAAACACCAAGGATAAAGGCAAGTATCATTGCCGCTGACTGGGTCCAGAGGAGAATCGTGCGCTTCGAATAGCGATCGACAATAACACCCCCAAAGAGAGAGAGAAAGAGCGTTGGCAGGGTCGAGGCCGCAGCAACAACTCCGACGTCAAATGCCGAACCGGTAATTTCAAGCACCAGCCAGCCCTGCGCCACCATCTGTATCCATGTACCGATCATGGAAATAACCTGCCCTGGGAAATAACGACGAAAATTCCGGCTCTGAAATGCAGGAAAAGCTGAAAGCAATTGTCCTGACACTCCTTTTTTCGTTTGAAGTTCCGGCTTTTCCGGATTTTTTATCGTGGGTTCTTCAGTATCTATCGGCATCGCAACAAAACATCTTCAGTTATCTCTTTTTCAAAGATCAAAGGTATTAAAAGAACGCGACAAACGTGACACGATAGCATCTTACAATAGTGTTATTCTTTAAAAAAGAATAGCAGTACATTGACGCAGCCGTTGCGACCACCGGACGGCATTAACAGTTGGAAACTAAAACCAAAAGGAGCTCCACCAATGAATGCAGTTAATCCGGAAGCTATCGGGTTATTTGGACTTATCGTCACTGTCTGGGTTTTTGGGCTTGAACAGCTGGGATTCGGGCTGGACAAGGAGACTGATCATGCGAAACTGGGAAGAAATCTTGCCCATATTGCACTTTACTTCGGCGGATTCGCTCAGCTTTTCACTGCAGCCTTCCTCTATCTGTTCGATGTGGGGATGCCGCCTGAAGCCAGAATCTACATCGGGACGATCTTTGCCACGTACGGCTTGTTCTGGGTAGTTGTGGCCATGCATTTCTACAATCCCGGGGACAAAAAAATATACGCCCACCTGTTTCTCGGTATCTTTTTCATCACGGCTGTGTTCAGCTACAAAGCGATCCTGATGGGGAAAATATGGCCTTTAGGCACGGTTCTTCTGCTTATCAACGTACTGACCATTCTGCTTCCGTTTGCCTGGTACAAGCAGAATACACTCATCACTAAAATCTGCGGCGCAACCAATATTGCAATCGCTCTCTGCGCCCTGCCGCTTCTGTTCCACTCTCTGGGAGTGTAACCACCAGACCTCTACTTGCCCGGAACAATCATCAGTTTTACGGTTGTTCCGGGCCGCACCCTCCATGGGACAACTCCCGATTATCTTTATTCCAACAACACGCTACCCGAGAAAGGCTGTTTTGAAGATTTCACCTTAATTGCTAATATTGGTGCTGACCTGACGCATGCGTCACCTTACGTGTACCTTTCTTTTTTTAAAGCACTTAAACAATGATACGCCATGAGCGCTCACATTTATAAGAAAATCGAAATTGTAGGTTCTTCGCCGACAAGCATTGAAGAAGCAGTCAATAATGCTGTTGCCAAAGCTTCTGAATCAATCAGAAATATCAAGTGGGTTGAAATAGTCGAGACCCGTGGCCATGTTGAAAACCAGAAACTTGTCTACTGGCAGGTTACCATAAAAATCGGCTTCACCCTTGACGAGCATTAATAAGGTGATTTTTATGATTAAACAGAGAAGGCGCCTTTGATGGCGCCTTCTCTGTTTAATTAATTCCACTTAAGATCAGTTGTCATGAGAATAATCTTCAGGGGCGAGTGACCAGTGCCTTGGAGACATCCAGAGCGTTGAAAGCATCAGTTCCCTGATATGGGTAAACTCTTTGGGCAGTCTGTCATAAATCATGGCAAAAAGCTCTTCATGCGAAAGAAGCTCTTTCTTCCATGCTTCACGATCCACCGACATCAGTTTAGAAAACTTTTCTGAAGTCATTTCATCCAGACCGGTCCAATTGATCGACTCATACTTCGGCATCCAGCCGAGCGGACTTTCCACTGCGGCAGCATGTCCACGAACACGACCGACAATCCATTGCAGTACGCGCATATTCTCGCCGAAGCCCGGCCAGAGGAACTTGCCGTTTTCATCTTTCCGGAACCAGTTGACACCGAAAATTCTTGGCGGTTCCTGAAGAGTACGCCCAACATGGAGCCAGTGATTGAAGTAATCTCCCATGTGGTAACCGCAGAAAGGAATCATGGCAAAAGGATCGCGGCGAACATCTCCAATCGTACCGGCGGCGGCAGCAGTTTTTTCTGAACCCATTGTAGCCGCAAGATATACACCGAAATTCCAGTTTGCAGACTGATAGACAAGAGGAACCGTATCGCCTCGGCGCCCGCCGAAAATAAAGGCACTGATCGGCACTCCAACTGGATTTTCCCAGTCGGGATCAAGCGAAGGACACTGACTTGCCGGTGAGGTGAATCGGGCATTAGGATGAGAAGAAACTCTTCCGCAATCAGGAGTCCAGCGATTACCCTGCCAATCGATAAGCTCAGCAGGCGGAACTTTTGTCATTCCTTCCCACCAGACATCTCCTTCCGGAGTCATGGCAACGTTTGTGAAAATACTGTTCCTCGATAGAGATGCCATGGCATTCGGATTTGATTGGTCCGACGTACCCGGAGCAACACCGAAAAAGCCATATTCGGGGTTGATCGCATGAAGGCGGCCATCTTCACCCGGCTTGATCCAGGCAATATCGTCACCGATAGTTGTTACTTTCCAGCCATCAAAAGAGTTAGGCGGGATAAGCATTGCAAAGTTTGTTTTACCGCATGCACTCGGGAATGCAGCTCCGACATAGGTTTTTTCGCCTTCAGGTGATTCAAGACCGAGAATCAGCATGTGTTCGGCAAGCCAGCCTTCATCACGAGCCATTGAAGATGCAATACGCAACGCAAAACATTTTTTGCCAAGCAGTGCATTACCGCCATACCCGCTTCCGTAAGAGACAATTGAGCGCTCTTCAGGGAAATGCACTATATATTTCTTGCCATTGCATGGCCAGGGAACATCTATTGCACCGGGCTCAAGCGGGGCTCCGACAGAGTGCAGACAAGGAACAAAATCTTTGGTTTCACCAAGCAGATCCATAACCTTGCGGCCCATTCTCGTCATGATGCGCATGTTGGTCGCGACATAAGGAGAATCGGAAATTTCAACGCCGATATGGGCAATATGCGAGCCGAGAGGCCCCATGCTGAACGGAATGACATACATGGTTCTGCCTTCCATACAACCGGTGAAAAGCTCGTTGAGAGTCTCTTTCATCTCTTTGGGTGCAACCCAGTTGTTGGTTGGCCCTGCATCCTGACGACGGAGACTGCAGATGTAGGTCCGGTCCTCAACTCTGGCGACATCGCTCGGATCCGAACGGCAGAGATAGCTGTTCGGACGTTTTTCTTCGTTAAGCTTGATGAATGTACCACTCTTCACCATCTGCTGACAAAGGGTATCGTACTCTTCCTGAGTACCATCGCACCAGTGAACAGAATTTGGACGACAAAGATCAGCGGTCTGCTGTACCCACTGAATCAGTTTTTTGTTTTTCACATAATCCGGAGGATTAATCTGAATTAACGTCATGATCTTTCTTTTTTTGGGCTAACGGTTATACAAAAAAACGCCCGCAACCACCAGTGGCTACGGACGTATAAGAAAACAATATGTCCGGATTGTAACCATCATCCGGGTCTGACAACCATCAATCATCTGATGAGGGCTTTATTTATTGGTCTTCTGTTTCCTGACAGTATCAAGAATTATTTTTTCAAAAACCTCTTTACTTCTTGCCCCGGTAATAACCTGGGTAATCCGGCCTGAAGAGTTTACAACAAAAGAGGTTGGAATTGCACGTATGCCGCCATCTACATATCGGCTGAAAGCATTGACTATCTGCTCATTAGCCATGACGACAGGATAGGAAATCTGATTTTTTTTGATGAACGCCCTGATCGTCGGTTCGGTTTCATTGACAGCTACACCGATAAACGTAAAGCCTTTACGACCATACTGATTCTGAAGAGCAACCATATCAGGAATTTCTGAACGGCATGGCGGGCACCAGGATGCAAAGAAATTGACGATATATGTTGTTCCTGTCAGGGTTGTGGAGCCTACAGCTTTTCCATCAAGAGATACAACCGAAAAAGCCGGAACCGGAGGAGGAGTATCTGCAGAAGGTGCAGCAAACAGCGACCCGGCTAAAGCCACCCACAAAAAACAACCAACCATAACTGCGCGTACAGAATACCTCACCATCTTCATCATCTTCATCATTTTTCTCACTCAGTTCCAGTTAAAAAAAGCAACAAGACTACATACTTCCTTCTTAATATACAATTCTTCTTTTTTTTGAAAGCTATAAATGGGATGTATTTATCTTTGTGTTTCTTTATCAAAAAAATTATATTTCGGCTTGATTTGTTTTATACGCTTAAGCCACCTTAGCTCAGTTGGTAGAGCAACTGTTTCGTAAATAGTAGGTCGTGGGTTCGACTCCCTCAGGTGGCTCGTTTCATGAACTGCCATTGCAACGGGATGATCTGAACCATAATTCCCGAATAAAAAAGGGCCCCCACTCTTTGAATGGATGCCTGAACGTTTGATTACTCTATAAAATCCTATCCACACTGTCACTATGCAAGAAGGTAAGATTTCCCAGATCATCGGCCCAGTTGTTGACGTAGATTTTCCTGAAGGACAACTGCCGTCAATTCTGGATGCATTAACAATTACAAGAGCTGACGGCACAAAGCTCGTCCTTGAGACACAGCAGCATCTCGGCGAAGAGCGCGTGCGTACTGTTTCCATGGAAAGCACTGATGGCCTTGTAAGAGGAATCAGCGTCACAAATACAGGAAGACCAATACAGGTGCCTGTCGGTTCTGAAGTACTCGGCCGAATGCTGAACGTTGTCGGTGACCCGATTGACGGGCGAGGTCCGGTTCATACCGCAAAAACCTACTCGATTCATCGTCACGCTCCTAAATTTGAAGATATTTCCACGAAAGCGGAAATGTTCGAAACCGGCATCAAAGTCATTGACCTTCTTGAGCCTTACTCTCGCGGTGGAAAAACCGGTCTTTTCGGAGGCGCCGGTGTAGGCAAGACTGTTTTGATCATGGAACTTATCAACAATATTGCCAAACAGCAGTCGGGCTTCAGCGTTTTTGCCGGAGTCGGCGAACGTACCCGTGAAGGAAATGACCTCTGGCACGAAATGATGGAATCAGGCGTTATTGATAAAACCGCGCTTGTATTCGGTCAGATGAACGAGCCTCCCGGTGCCCGTCAGAGGGTTGCATTGACAGGCCTCAGTATTGCTGAATATTTCCGTGATGAAGAAGGCAGAGACGTGCTGCTCTTTATCGACAATATTTTCCGGTTTACCCAGGCGGGCTCAGAAGTATCTGCACTTCTCGGACGTATGCCGAGTGCTGTAGGCTACCAGCCTACCCTTGCTACAGAAATGGGTGAGCTTCAGGACAGAATCGTTTCCACCAAGAAAGGCTCGGTCACCTCGGTTCAGGCCATCTATGTTCCTGCTGATGACCTTACCGATCCGGCTCCTGCCACTGCGTTTGCTCACCTTGATGCAACAACAGTGCTTTCCCGTTCTATTGCAGAGCTTGGCATCTACCCTGCGGTTGACCCTCTTGACTCAACATCACGCATCCTTGATCCGAACATTGTCGGCGATGATCATTATGATACCGCACAGGCAGTGAAGCAGCTTCTTCAGCGCTACAAGGATCTTCAGGATATCATCGCCATTCTCGGTATGGATGAACTGAGCGATGAGGACAAGCTTGTTGTTTCGAGAGCAAGAAAAGTTCAGCGCTTCCTTTCTCAGCCATTCTTTGTTGCCGAGGCCTTTACCGGTCTTGCCGGCAAGTATGTCAAGCTTGAGGAGACCATCAAGGGCTTCAAGGAGATTATCGCCGGCCGTCATGACGATCTGCCTGAAAGCGCATTCTACCTTGTCGGAACAATTGAGGAAGCCGTTGAGAAAGCAAAAACGATCTAAACTTAGCAAGAATCATGGCGAATTCCGATAAAGGGTTCAATATAGAGATCGTCACTCCCCAGAAGCTCTATTTTTCCGGGGAGGTTGTCAGTGTAACAGCACCAGGAGAAGACGGTCAATTTCAGATACTGAAAAACCATGCACCCCTGCTCTCCTCACTGAAAAACGGCAAGGTAAAACTTGCTCTGGCAGATCGCACCGAACAATCATTTTCCATCTCGGACGGCTTTCTGGAAGTCAGCAGCAACAAAGCCATTCTGCTGACTGAAACTATTTCCTGAATTCATGCCAATGAATGAATAAAAAACATCAGTATCCTCACGGGTGCTGATGTTTTTTTGTTTTATGAAAAACCTCACGCCAAAAGCCCTGCGCAAGGGAGATACAATCGGACTTATCTCCCCTTCTTCACATTGCGCTTATCCTGAAAAAATCGGGTTGGCGGTAAGCTATCTGGAAAAAAACGGCTATAACGTCAAGCCATCTCTCCACCTGAACCGCATTGATCCCGATCCGGCAGTTGCCGACAAGGAGAAACTGCACGATATTCACGACATGTTCAGCGACCCTTCAGTGCAGGCAATATTCTGTCTGAGAGGAGGAGCTGGAGCAGCGCGCCTCTTGAACAACATCGATTACAGCCTGATAGCGGCCAACCCGAAAATCCTTGCAGGGTATTCCGATATTACAGCTCTCTCTCTTGCCCTGTATGCCAAGACCGGCCTGATAAGTTTTTCCGGCCCCATGCTTGCCACTGAGCTCCACTCTCCAACACCGTATACTGAAGAGCATTTCTGGGGTATACTTACCTCTCCGGGATATGCCCTGTCGCTTCAGAACCATGAAAGTCATCCCATCACCTGCATTAGAGAGGGCTTTGCGGAAGGGCAGCTTATCGGAGGAAACCTTTCTGTACTCTCCTCCATGATCGGAACTCCCTTTCTTCCATCCTTCAATAACACGCTTCTTTTTCTGGAAGACATCAACGAGGCTGCATACCGCATCGACCGAATGCTTTCGCATCTTAACAATGCAAACCTTCTGTCGCAGTGCAGCGCCATCCTTTTTGGCCAATTCTCCGGAGAACCGGAAAAAAACGGTGATGATGAACGAATGAACAGGGTTTTAGAATATTACCGCACACTCAACAACCATGCTGCGACTCTTTCAGGCCTCTCCTACGGCCACATTCAGGATCTGATGACCATCCCTGTCGGTGCCCGCTTTAAACTGAAAATATCATCGAACGGTACTTTTTCGCTCGGCGCACTCGAGCCTGTTATTGAATAACCCTCCTGAATATCCGCCGCTCTTGCATCTTTAGGAATGCATTTCCTATTTTACAGTTTTAAAACGATAGAACGGAATAACCATGAACTCCTCCTTTCTGAGCAGCTGGAACGCATCTTTACCAGAGCAGGTAACGAAAGAGAGTGAACAAAGCTCCGGGACTGATACGCTTGACGCATACCGTGTCGTGTTGTTCAATGATGAAGAGCACTCCTTCGACGAGGTAATCGACCAGATTATCAAGGCTACGCAATGCAGCCGACAGAAAGCTGAGCAGTGTACATGGGAAGTCCATACCAGAGGTCGGAGCATCGTCTATTTCGGTCAGATGAGCACATGCCTGAAGGTGAGCGCGATTCTGGAAGAGATTGCCCTTAAAACTGAAATACAGACGGGGTGAGGGCTTCCTGGTGGAGACGCATTGGATCCTTCTCTTCGATCGGAATGACATGAAAAGGACTTATAGAACGGATTATTGACAAAAAAGATTAGTCATAATAAATTCGCTATATTTTTATTTGACTGGTTTAATACTTAAGACACACTTTTAATGTCTGTTGTAATTGCGCGGCTATTTTAACATGAAAACAACAGATTACTTTAACTATAGAAGAAACCAACAGGATCGCACAGAAATTAAGGATGAGTGGATTAATTTTGTAATTGAAAACCCTGAGAAGACAATTATTCAATCTGATAGCAGAATTAAACTATGGGCATACATCCCTGAGGCGAGTAAATATTTACGGGTAATTCTGCTCGAAGATGCAGAACCCGTGCATAATGCCTTTTTTGACCGATCGTACAAGAAGGATTAAACTATGAAAGTAAAATATTTTGAAGATACGGATACTGCTCATGTTGAGTTACTTGACAAACCAGCAGTTGAAACTCGAGAGATCAGCGAAAATATTTATATCGATATTGATGCCCAAGGGAATCTTGTCAGTATGACTATTGAGCACGCAAAAGAAAAAGCAGGATTATGGGAGTTTTCCTATCAGGAAATATCTCGAAAAATCGCATAACTCACCCCGGCTTGCAATCACCACCGGAGGTTATTTCCAGTATATTCCTACACTGTACAAGCCCCCTCGACTTTTACGTTTTGCTTTAACATTCTTTCCTCTTATCTGACTTATCGCATCAAGTCAAAAGAAACACGTGACGGTGTGATCGCAATTCAGAAAAATTGGGGAGAAGCAAAGCTTCAATTAGATATACTTTTTTATAATCTTATTGCTGTTATGGATCCCTCTCTTCGATCGGGATGACGAGAAGGAGAGATTGGGATGACAAAAAGCAGCGATCGGAATGAAAATTGTGGAAGCGGGAGACGGAAAGGGCTGAGCATACAAGCTTCTCTTCTGGCAAATTATCCTGCTTTGTTTCTTATATTCATTGTTTCTTATTGAAACAGGAATCCCTAAGGGATTTTTTTATAATATTTTGATTGAATAATGAGTAATTCTGAGCAGAAACGGGTGCAGAGCGTGAAGCTGCCGCCTGATAAAGTCATGCATAAACTGGTTTCACTGGCTAAGCGTCGCGGTTTTATTTTTCAGTCTTCGGAAATATATGAAGGGCTCTCTTCGTGCTTTGACTATGGCCCGCTGGGCAGTGAACTGAAAAAGAATATCAAGGATCTCTGGTGGAAATCGATGACGCGCCGCCATCAGAATATTGTAGGGATAGATGCTTCGATCATGATGAATCCGAGAGTCTGGGAGGCATCGGGACATGTGTCGAGCTTTAACGATCCTATGATTGATGACAAGACTACCAAAAGGCGTTACCGCGCTGACCACATAATTGAAAATCATATTGAAAAACTCCGCCGCGACGGCAAGGATCAGGACGCCCTTAGAGTACAGGGGAGGTATGAAGCTGCCGGTGGAGCAAAGGATTCGAATCGCGCCCTCTACGAGCTGATCATTGCAGAGGGAATCAAGGCTCAGGATACAGGATCGGGAGACTGGACAGAAGTGCGTCAGTTCAACCTGATGTTTCAGTGCAACATGGGAGCGGTGGCTGACACAGCAAGCATTGTCTATCTGAGGCCTGAAACAGCACAGGGCATTTTCGTAAACTTCCACAACGTTCGGGAATCTTCGCGCATGAGGGTCCCCTTTGGAATCGCACAGATCGGCAAGGCGTTCCGGAACGAGATCGTCAAAGGCAACTTCATCTTCCGTATGGTTGAGTTTGAACAGATGGAGATGCAGTACTTTGTAAAACCAGGAACCCAGGCTGAGGCGTTTGAAGCATGGAGAGAGGAGCGGTTCAACTGGTACACAGAATCACTTGGCATCAGCAGGGAAAAACTGCACTGGTACAAGCATGACAAGCTTGCTCACTATGCCGATCTTGCCTACGACATCAAATTTGAGTTCCCGTTCGGCATAGAAGAGATTGAAGGAATCCACTCGAGAACCGATTTTGACCTGAAACAGCATCAGGAGTTTTCAGGCAAAAACATGGAGTATATCGACCAGCTTACCAACGAGCGTTACATCCCCTATGTTGTTGAAACCTCTGCCGGATGCGATCGACTGTTCCTTGCGCTTCTCGCAGATGCATATACTGAGGATAGTGTTGACGGCGAAGAGCGCGTGGTGCTCAGGTTGTCGCCGAAAGTTGCACCGGTAAAGGCTGCCGTGCTGCCGCTCATGAAAAAGGGCGGAATGGGTGAGGCTGCGCTGAAACTGCGTGATGAGCTGTCTACGGATTTTCTCATCCAGTATGATGATGCCGGCTCTATCGGCAAGCGCTACAGGAGGCAGGATGAAATCGGCACACCTTTCTGTATCACGGTGGACCACCAGTCGCTGGAAGAGAACACTGTTACGGTCCGCTATCGGGACTCTGCCCTGCAGGAGAGGATCGAGATTTCGAGAGTCAAAGAGTTTCTTGCCGCAAAGCTTGTTTAAGCTTGGGTTAATGCCGGTTAATTACTTTTTATAAGAATGCGTTACGATGTAGCAGTCATAGGTGGAGGGCCTTCAGGAGCTGTTGCTGCTGCGGAACTTGCCCGGGCAGGGGTTTCAACGATTCTCTTTGAGCGCAACCTCGACAATGTCAAGCCATGCGGTGGGGCTATTCCTCTCGGCCTTATTGAAGAGTTCAACATTCCAGCTGAACTTGTGGAAAAAAAACTCTCCCGCATGAGGGCTCGCTCTCCGAAAGGCAGAGTTATTGAGATGCGTATGCCTAACGGCTATGTCGGCATGGTAAGGCGTGAAAAATTTGACAGCTGGCTGCGTTCTGAAGCTGAAAAAGCCGGTACGGTTGTGGTTGAAGGACTGGTTAATTCCATCAAGCCTTCGGGCAATGGATTTGCGATCAGCACTCTTAACGACAAGGTACCGCCTGTTGAAGTGCTCAGGGTTATCGGTGCTGACGGGGCAAACTCCAAAACCGCCGATGAGCTGCACTTTCCAGCGAACGAGCTGAAAGTTATCGCCATGCAGCAGCGATTCAAGTACACCCCTTCCATCCAGAAATTCAGCGATATTGTTGAAATATGGTTTGACGGCGAAGTCTCCCCGGACTTTTACGGATGGATATTTCCTAAGGCAGATCACCTTGCCATCGGAACAGGCACCGAGGACAACAAATATAATATCAAGGCGCTTCAGAAGCGCTTTATTGAAAAAATAGGGATTACCGATAAGCCATACCTTGACGAGGCAGCTAAAATCCCGATGAAGCCTCGTAAATCGTTTACTGCGGAGAAGTCAATCCTGATAGGAGATGCTGCAGGACTTGTAACACCTGCTAACGGAGAGGGTATTTTCTTCGCCATGCGCTCCGGCAAGCTGGGAGCACGGGCGATGATTGAGCACTTGAAAAGGAATACCCCGCTCAAGAACTATGAAGATGAGTTCCGAAAGCTCTATGCACCTATCTTTTTCGGACTTGAAGTGCTGCAGGCAGTCTACTACCGCAATGACCGCCTGAGAGAGAGTTTTGTGGCAATCTGTGCTGATGATGATGTTCAAAGGATCACCTTTGACTCCTATCTCTATAAAAAGATGATACCGGCAGCCTGGTCAACCCAGATGAAAATTTTTTCCAAAAACATCTACCACTTGATCAAAGGCTCTTAAATGCTCCTCTCTTTTCCGAACTGGATCATCCATATCTCTTCGGCCCTTGAGTGGGGAATCGGTGCATTACTGATTTTTCGATACGGCTCACTGACAGGGAGGCGGGAGATCCGGCACTTTGGCATAGCCATGCTTCCTCACTGGGTTGGCAGCTTTTTTGTTCTTGGTTATCACATTTCCACTGACTCCATTCCGCTCCTTCTGGATTTGTCGGAGGTAATCAATTTTTTCGGCAGCATTTCACTGTTGTGGGCGACCCTGAATCTTCTGAAAACAACAAAAAAACAGCAGGCTGCCGGATATACGGCTGCAGTTGCTGCTATTGTGTTTGCGGGAAAACCGCAATCCTATATGGGTTCGGATATTTTTGACACCATCCTGCAGCTCTCAAGCATTGTCTATCTGACGTTTCTTGTTCTGCTTATTGTGCTGTACAGGCGGGACCGGACTGTTTTTTCAGCACTGACCGTTGCAGGGTTCTGGTTTGTCCTTGTCTTTATCTCCGTAACTGTATTCTGTATCTACCTTGCGACCGATGTGCGAGGCTATCCGACCCTTTCACACGACGACCTGCTCCATGGACTTGCTGAAAGCCTACTGACGGTGAGCAATCTCATGATTGCCTTTGGTGCGCATCGTAAAATCCGGGAGTTCGAGGCGGAACAACTGCTGAAGAATCAGGGATGAAGAATCCCTGAGTATTTCCGGGAATCGGAGAGCACTTCAAGAGCTTTTTTCACAACAGGATCGTGATCGAGTTCGGTCTTACGGGCAAGGCGCTCGTTGAAATGCCGGATAATTTCCTCTTCGAGCAATTGCGCGACCCTTTCAGACTCTTTTGCTATTTCCAGCTCCTTGAGCCTGTTGACTTCCTGATGGAGTCCTGCATGCGTTTTCACCCATTCGGCATCTTTAGCGCCTGACGTTTTTTTCATGCTCTCCTTCAGTTCATTGAAACGTCGTTCAGGTTCAGAGATGTAGGTAAAGTTTTTTCTATACAGAAAGTCGCTGAAGGAGGCCATCAGGGCATGGCGATCCAACGGCAGCGAAGGCATGACAGGGTGAGCAGAACAATAGACGGCGGGAAAGAGCAAAAGCATCCCTTTCTTGCGAAGAGCAGCTATATAAGATGAACGCGCCGGATCAGCAAGCTGGATATCAGGCGTAATACCGCCGCTGCCGTACACTTTTCTTTTGCCTCTGGTATAGAAGACCTTTTCTGCAACATCCTCTTTTACCTTGTGAAGCACCTGATGCGAGTCGTTTACGGCCTCTTTTTCTTTCTGGATGAGACGGCCGGAGGGAGTATAGTACTTGGCCGTTGTAAGCTTGAGGGTATTATTGTAGGATATCTTGATCACTGACTGTACCAGTCCTTTACCGAAGGAGCGTTCACCGATAACTACCCCGCGGTCAAGATCCTGAATTGCGCCGGCAACAATTTCAGAAGCAGATGCGCTTTCGGAATTGATAAGCACTGCAAGCGGAAGAGAAGCATTGAGAGGAGGAACGTTTGTTACATAGGTTTTTGATGTTTCCGGTGCACGTCCTCGAATTGAAACAACCAGACTGCCGTTGTTTACATAAAGCGAGGCGACATCAACGGCAACCGTCAGGAGTCCCCCCGGATTGTTACGAAGATCAAGAATCATCCCTTTCATCGGCACATGCGTCTCTGCAGCCTGACGCTCAAGAGCCTGTATAGCCTCACGTAAATTTTCAGCTGAATGAGAGCTGAAGGTTTTCATTTCGACGTAGCCGATGCCATCAATAATAGCGGAATAACTGACCGGACTGACCCGGACCTCTTCACGGATAACCCTGACAGAGAGTGGCTGCGAACCCTCACGCTCCAGCTTGAGCGAAAGCGCACTCCCGGAGACTCCCTTCATCAGTGACTTCACCTCTTTAAACGGCGACCTCCGGACATCTTTGCTGTCAATTGAAACAATAGCATCCCCGGCCCTGATGCCGGCCTTTGCTGCAGCACTGCCGTCAACAACCGATGTAACATAAAGCACACCGTCAACGGGCGAAATGATGACGCCGATACCGGCATACTGTCCGTTTGTCAGATCATCGAGATCGCCCGAATCCTCTTCATTAAGAAATACCGTGTAGGGATCAAGGGTGTGGAGCATTCCGTCGATGCCGGCGTAGATCATTTTGCTGACATTGAGCGAATCGACATAACTTTTCGACACTTCGCGATACACCTCACCAAAAAGGTCGATACTTTTAACGATATCGAAGTACTCTCTGTCAGCGGGAGCTGTTGCGGAATAGAGCGACTGGCAAGGTACAGCGCAGAACAGTAAAAGAAACACAAGGAAGCCCTGCATCCTGCGGCGCAGCGAATTACTCCTCTGGCGGGCCTCTTTACTCATTCCGGTGCGCTTCACGGTAACTTACCTGAGAGCCTCTTCAAGAGCCGTTGCACTGTCTGTCCGTTCATCACGGTATTTGATAATAACAGGTGTATAAATTGAAAGACCGTGTTCGGCAGCAAAATCACCTTTGATCTTGCGGGAACCGGCAACAACAACCGCTCCGGCAGGAATAATCAGAGGAGCGTCAGCTGTTTTTCTGTAGATGGCATTGCGAGCCAGATCATAGACAGGCGTTGAACCATTGAGAATAACCCCGGTCCCAATAACTGCCCGCTCTCTGACAATGGTGCCTTCATAAATACCGCAGTTGCCGCCGACCATAACCTCATCTTCGATAACAACCGGTATAGCCCCGACCGGTTCAAGCACACCGCCAACCTGTACGCCTGCCGAAAGGTGCACCTTTTTACCAACCTGGGCACAGCTCCCGACAAGGGCATGGGAATCGATCATGGTTCCCTCATCAACATAGGCTCCTACGTTGACATAAGCAGGTGGCATCATGACAACTGAAGGCGCAAGATAGGAACCATCGCGGACTGCCGATCCTCCTGGCACAATGCGGACACTGTTTTCAAGCGTTATGGTTTTAAGCGGATAGGTGTCCTTGTCGATAAAGGTAAGCCCGGCGCCCTCTCCATCATGCGAGACATGACTTTCCTGCAGTCGTCCGAGTCGCATGCCGAGTAAAATGCCCTCTTTTACCCAGGCATTGACCACCCAATCCTCGCCGGATTTTTCAGCAGCCCTCACCAGACCGGCATTGAGCAGCTCCTTGAACTGATCAAACACAATGCGTGCCTGTGGAATTTCCCAGAGCGCAGCCGCGCCTAAGGATGAAAAGCCTAGAATATCCTGTTTCAACGAATCATACTGTCCCATAACACACTTTCTTATTATTAGATATCGCCGTATTCAGCGGTAATATCCTTGTTGTTTTTTCTGCTGTAGAATCTGAAATCGTCACTTCTGAGGCTTTCGTCCGCCTTCACCTGAACAAAAAGCATGTGCTGGAGAAACCATTTCAGCTCCGTTTTCATATCGCTGTTCCGCATTGGCTCGACAACCGTCGGGCTGACATAGAGATCAAGCTGCTGAAAGCGCATGGAGTGCTGAAGCGCATACTTCCTCAACCACCGCTCAATCTGGTTGATGGTCGTAAAGCGAGCCTGTACAACGCCGCTTCCGCCGCAGGCCGGGCACTGGTCGCCCATCCGCTGCATCAGGCTGGGACGTATCCTTTCACGGGTAATCTGCATGATTCCGAAATCGGACATGGGCAGAATATTTGATTTTGCCCTGTCGTTGCGCAATTCGGTTTTCATGGAGTCGTATACCTTCTTTGCATTTTTCTGATCGAGCATATCGATGAAATCAACGACAATAATACCTCCGATATCGCGGAGCCTCAGCTGACGGACAACCTCACGGGCAGCCTCAAGATTGGTCTTGAGAGAGTTCTCCTCCTGCTCCCGCTTGGCAGCGTACCTTCCGCTGTTGACATCAACAACCACCATGGCTTCGGTATGCTCGATAATGATATAGCCGCCTGACTTGAGCCACACTTTGCGGGAAAAGATCGATTCTACATCTTTGGCAATCCCATAGCCTTCAAACAGAGGCAGCTTCCCCTGGTAGAGGCTGACATTTTTCACCATTTCAGGTGCAGCCCACTGGATATAGTTCAGCGTTTCTTTGTAGATGACGGGCGAATTGGCAACAATTTCAGTAACGTCGGAGGTGAGGGAGTCGCGAAGAACGCTTGATATAATGGTATCCTCCTTGAAAATCAGCTGAGGTGGAGCGGCATCCTGAAGCTTCTCCTCAATCTGCGTCCACTTTGCCAGCAGCTTTTCGAGATCCTGCTTCAACAGGCCCTCTTCCTGATCTTCGGCAACCGTACGGATGATCGCACCGAAACCTTCCGGAAGCATGGAGCGCACAAGTTTTTTCAACCTTGCCCTCTCTTTACGTACGACAACTCTGCGGGAAACCGCTACCTGACCTCCGCCAAAAGGAAGAAGCACCATGAAACGGCCCGCAATGGTAATATCGGAAGTAAGGCGGGAGCCCTTGCTGCTGATAGGTTCCTTGATAACCTGGACAAGAATTGAGTCGTTCGGCTTAAGCTTGCCGGCAATAATCTGGGTATAGGACTGACGTTTTTCACCCTTATCCTCGCCCTCGCCTGAAATCCGCTTGTTTCCGCTGCGTGCAGCAGCTTTAAAATTCTGCTCGGCAGCAGGCGCTTCAACAGAAAGGACTCCTTCCTCACCGTCTTCTTCAGTTCCGACTACAGTTTCATCATCATCATCATCCTCGATCAGTGCACGGTAATCCTCACTGGTCGTGCCTACATCGGAAAAATGAAGAAACCCGTCGGACTTCTGTCCAATATCGACAAACGCCGCTTTCAACCCTTCGATAACCTTATGCACCCGGCCAAGATAAATATCACCTATACTTCTCTTGCTTTCAGGGCGCTCAATAATCAACTCGACCAGACGACCCTCTTCAACAAGCGCAACCTGTATCTCGTCACCGGTCTTGTTCATCAACAATTGCTTATTCGAACTCTTCTTCATTAGCGCACTCTTTTATAATGGTAAGAACCAGGAGACAAGCCCCTTTTATCACTCTTTAAACCGCACATACGGCAAAAACCATCTGTCGCAGAAACATGCAACGCAGGCCTCAAACACTTCAAGAGGCCACCTCATATACCCATCAATGCATTTCGACAGGAAAAACAGATGGCAGGCAGGAAAAAGGACCTGCAAACCAACGATCAAGATAAGAAATTATATAAGGAATCAGCAACGCCCTCACTGATCCACTGCCGAGAGTGGATGAGCAGTTTGATATACAAAAACTGATAGTATTCTGATCCATTTTATCCTTCCTAAGCATCCAAAGGATGCATACATTCTGTTAAGACGTTTCTCAAAGGGTTCGGACTGTTTTTCATGCCCCGGTAAAGCCTCTGCATTTGTAAAAAAAACTGCTATGAAAACCGACTATGAATTCCCCCTTTGGGAAACGACTGAAATCATATGCGGTATCGATGAGGTTGGACGGGGGCCTCTGGCCGGGCCGGTGGTTGCCGGAGCGGTTGTGTTTCCCCGCTGGTTCAGGCCTGACGGAGGTGTGCTGGAAGAGCTGAATGACTCCAAAAAGCTTTCAGCCAGAGTGCGGGAGCAGCTTACCCGTGAAATTAAAACCCATGCTCTCGGATGGGCTGTCTCAGCTGTTGAACCGGACATAATCGACCGGATAAATATTCTGCAGGCAACCATGCTTGCCATGAACCATGCGGTTGAGTCACTTCCGGTGATACCGGAACTGCTGCTTGTTGACGGCAACAGGTTCAAGACAAGCCTCGGGATTCCCTATACAACCATTGTAAAGGGAGACTCCAAAGTGTTTTCGATTGCTGCAGCCTCGGTGCTTGCCAAAACACATCGGGACGGGATTATGGCGGCATACAGCGCGGAGTGGCCGGAGTATGGCTTTGAACGGCATGTCGGGTATGGGACAAGGGAACACGTCCGGGCTATAATAGAGCACGGGAGGTGCCCTATTCACCGTAAAAGCTTCAAGCTCAGACAACTTGGTGAAAAATAATGCCGCCCATGCTTGATCCCCATATGCTCGGAAAAGAGGGCGAACGATTTGCTGCTGACTACCTTGCAGAAAAAGGGTACCGTATTCTGCAGCGCAACTACAGGTACCATCGCAATGAGATCGATATTATTGCCCGGCATAAGAAAACGCTCTGTTTTATCGAGGTGAAAACCCGCTCCTCCCGGGAAAAAGGTCATCCGGCTGAGGCTGTGACCACTACGAAGCAAAAGGAGATCATCAAGGCGGCAAAAGCCTTCCTCGCGTTTTCAGGCGAAGGCGAAACAGACTGCCGGTTTGATGTTGTCACGGTACTTGCTGAATGTGAAGGAGAGAACCTTATAACCTCTTTTGTTATTGAACATTATATTGATGCATTCTGGGCTGATTACTAAGCACATCCGGCACAGATAAGGCACAGATAATGATGGCATTTTTTCTTATCTTGACACACCAGGTTTAATCAAATTCAATCTCACCAGTTACAAGCTGATACTTATGACGGAAACCGATATCAATACCCCAATACCATCCATTCAGCCTGAAATTCCAGTCCCTTCGACATACGGAGCAAACAACATACAGGTTCTTGACGGCATCGAGCATGTACGGATGCGTCCGGCCATGTATATCGGTGATATTCACAGCAGGGGGCTTCACCATCTGGTCTACGAAATTGTCGACAACTCAATCGATGAAACCCTTGGCGGCTTTAACGACTATATCTTTGTGTCGCTGAATCCGGATGGCTCGGTTACCGTAATAGACCGTGGAAGAGGTATTCCTGTAGATATTCACCCTGAAAAGGGGAAATCAGCCCTCGAGCTGGTTATGACCGTGATCGGTGCCGGCGGTAAATTCGACAAGGGTGCCTATAAGGTATCCGGTGGTCTGCACGGTGTCGGCGCATCGGTGGTCAATGCGTTGTCGGAATGGTGCGAAGTTGAGGTATACCGCGACGGAAAAGTCTATTTCCAGCGTTTTGAACGCGGTATTCCGCAAGGTGATGTGAAGGCTATAGGGTCGTCAGACCAGCGTGGCACAAAAACCACCTTTATGCCTGACCATCTTATTTTCAAGATAACCGAGTTCCGGAAGGATATCATCGTTGACCGGATGAGGGAGCTTGCGTTTCTTAACAGAAATCTCAGTATAACTGTCCAGGATCCGCAGGGTGAGCAGGAGGTTTTTCATTTTGAGGGAGGCCTCAAGGAGTTTGTACTCTTTATTGATGAAAACCGCATGGGCCTGCTCAAGGAGCCGATCTACATTTACGGTGAAAGAGACTCCACTATTGTTGAAATAGCGCTCCAGTACAACGACACCTATCAGGAAAATGTGTTCAGCTATGTCAACAACATCAACACCCAGGAGGGCGGCACCCATGTCACCGGCTTCCGCAAGGCTCTGACAAGAACGCTTAATGCGTACGCACAGAAAAACGATCTTCTGAAAAATCTGAAGCTGGCACTGACCGGTGATGATTTTAAAGAGGGCTTGACTGCGGTCATATCCGTCAAGGTTGCAGAGCCTCAGTTTGAAGGCCAGACCAAGACAAAGCTCGGCAACAGCGAAACACAGAGCATTGTTGAAACCATTCTCAACGAACAGCTCTCGGAGTATGCTGAAAGCAACCCTAATGTACTCAAAGTAATCATTGAGAAAGTTAAGGGCGCTGCAATGTCGAGGGAGGCTGCACGTAAAGCCAAGGAGCTTACCCGCAGGAAATCGGTTCTTGAAAGCTCAGGTCTTCCGGGAAAACTGGCAGACTGCTCGATCAATGATCCGGAACACTGTGAACTTTATATCGTTGAGGGTGATTCGGCAGGCGGCAGTGCCAAGCAGGGAAGAGACAGAAGCTTCCAGGCCATTCTGCCACTGAAAGGAAAAATCCTGAATGTTGAGAAAGCCCGCCTGCACAAAATGCTGGAAAACGAGGAAATCAAAACTATTATTCTTGCCCTTGGCACAAGCTTCGGGGAAGAGGAGTTTTCAACAGAAAAACTCCGGTACGGCAAAATCATCATCATGACCGATGCTGACGTTGACGGTGCACACATCAGAACACTGCTTCTGACATTTTTCTTCCGCCACATGCGCTCCCTGATCGATGCAGGAAGGGTCTATATTGCTCAGCCTCCGCTGTACCTTGTAAAATCAGGCAAGGATCAGCAGTATGCATGGGATGACGATGAGCGCAACAGTATTTCTGACTCAATGAAAAAGATGCAGAAGGGGAAAGCCAATATCCATATCCAGCGTTACAAGGGCCTTGGAGAAATGAATCCAGAGCAGCTCTGGAGCACCACCATGGACCCTGCCCACCGTTCACTGCTGCTTGTAAGTGTAGAGAATGCAATGGAAGCCGACCACGTCTTTTCAACGCTTATGGGAGACAAGGTTGAACCACGAAGAGACTTTATCGAAAAGAATGCCCGCTACGTCCGCCGTCTAGATGTCTGACAGGCGGACATAGACCTCTTTGCGGAGGTTCTGAACCCACTCGGAGAAGAGGCGGCGGCTTTTATCCTCAAGAGCCATATCTGCAAGCTGCGCATAGTCTTTTTCGGCGTCAAGACGGTGTGCCGGTACCTTGTTATTCAGTATGAATATAGCATAGAACGGATCACCCTGGGGCGGCTCTATTTTTTGGGGAGCACTGATGTCACCGATTTTTTTCAGGGAACTGATAATAGTCTGCAGTTGAGGACGCAAAGTCGATGGTGAAAAAATCAGATTGTTGGAGCCCGAGAGGGTAATTGATCCTCCAAGCTTTGCCGTCATCTGATCATCGGAATATTTTTCAGCCATTGCAGCAAATGTTGTCTTGCCGCTTATAATATCGGCACGAATGGAAGTGAGCTGCTGAATGACAGCAGGGACATCCACTTTCGAGCGGTCGAACCCGATAAGAATATGACGAACGTGTATTGAATTCAGATCCTTGTTGAGCATCTGGATAAGATGGAATCCATAGCGTGTTTCAACCGGATCGGAGACCTGCCCCTCTTTGAGCAGACTGGCCGCCTCCTCAAAACTCTTGATCAACTCCCCTTTCTGCACATATCCAAGATCACCGCCAACTCTTGCAGAACCGGGGTCCTGAGAATATTTTCGAGCCAACTCGGCAAAATCCGCACCAGCGAGAAGCTCGCTTTTGATCTGCTGAATCAGGGAAAGCGAGATGGCTCTGCTTTCGGGCGTAACGGATGGATACTTGATGATCTGCCCTACAGCAACGGCATCAGGAATATTGGAGAGCCGATCCTTGTTTTCATTATAATAAGCCATTGTTTCGGCATAGGAAACGGTCACCCCCGCAGACTTTTTCCGCCGAAGAGTATCGATCAGCTCCTGATTGAGCATCTCCTGCTGAATCTCCTCACGGATACTTGCCGATGACTTGCCGAAACGCAGCTCCATCTCTTTGCGTGAAGCAAATCTCAGGTTCAGCTGCTTGAAACGATCATTAGCAGCAGCCTCAACAGCATTTCTGTCAATTTTAACACTGTCGATTTTAGCTTTTGCAAGAATGATTTTCTGATCAATCAGTCCATCAAGGATGGTGCGAGACAATCCTTTGACCTGCGCCAGTTCCGGAGTCTGCATCCGGGCCATAAGTTCACGTCCGTCAACGTCAGACTTAAGAATAGCCTCTTTACCGACAACAGCGACAACCCGATCAGCAACGACAGCCGAAGCTGTGGACTGCAGAGAGAGCGCACCGGCAAAAGTGAGCAATACCGCCTTTATAAATCCTTGATTCATCACCAACTCCTTAGGTATATATAATATTGTTTAATCCGGCCCCCCAGAGGGGTATATGTGTATCAGGATACCTTGCTTCCTCTAAGATGAACAGGGCTTTTTGACAGCCTCAGCCAGTCATAGACAAGAGGTGCCGCAACAAAGATTGAGGAATAGGTACCAATAAGAATGCCGATGAACACCGCAAAAGCAAAGCCTCTGATAGCGGGCCCTGCAAAGATAAAGAGAACAAGAACAGAGAGAAGAACAGTGCTGGACGTTATAATTGTGCGGCTCAGAGTCTGGTTCATGCTTTCGTTAAAAATGCGTTCATAGTCAGCTGGCTTCTGACCGCGTATGCGCTCTCTTATACGGTCGTAGACAACAACGGTATCGGTAATGGAGTAGCCTGCGATGGTAAGAAATGCCGCTATGATGCTTTGATCCATTTCAAGGGGCATAAAATCAATCAATCCTCCAAGCAGGCTGAAGAGCCCTAGAACGGTAAGGATATCATGAAAAATGGCAACCACGCCTGCAGTGGCAAATTTCAGTTCAAACCGGAAACCGACATAGAGAAGAATAGCTAAAAGCGACGCCATGAGTGCTTTTACAGCCGACCATTTCAAATCGGATGCGATACTTGGTCCGACAGCTTCAACACGGACAATTTCGTGATGATTGTCTTTGAGGCGGTCGTTTAACGCATGTGAAACAAGTGATTTCAAATCGTTGGTATCACCATTGAACACGGTACTGAAGAGAAATGAACGATCCATGCCATACTGCTTCAGCGATCCTGAAACTCCTGCCACATCAAGGACAGAACGAACGGTACTGACATCAACATTCTTTTCAAACCGAATCAGCACTTCAGATCCCCCCCTGAAGTCGATACCGTAATTCAAACCTTTAACTGCCAGTGATATCATTCCTGATGCAAGTATAACAAGAGAAAAGACGTAGGCAATTTTACGGAACCGTATAAAATCAAAGCTGGTTTTATGAAAAATCCTCATGGGTTGCTAGATGTTGAAAAATTAACCGAAACTTTTTTGGGTCATAAGGTTCCTTTCAAGCAGGAACGAGAATATCTCTTTAGTCACCACAATCGAAGTAAACAGGCTTGCGGCAGTACCGATCATAAGGGTAAGGGCAAATCCCTGAATCGGCCCGATTCCGTAGGTAAAGAGCAGAAATGCTGCACAAAGCGTAGTGACGTGCGAATCAAGGATTGATGAAAACGCTCTGTCATACCCGACTTCAATTGCGGATTTCAGCACCTTGCCTCCGTCAAGCTCTTCGCGTATACGCTCATAGATCAGAACGTTGGCATCGACAGCCATTCCAATGGTCAGAACAATACCGGCAATACCAGGCAATGATAGGGAAGCATTGAATCCTGCCAGTACGGAAAGGACAATGACAATGTTAAGCACAAGGGCTATATCTGCAGCAATACCTGCCTTTTTATAGTACAGGAGCATAAAGACGGAAACCGCAAGAAATGCCCAGCCGAGCGAGAGGACTCCAGCGCGGATATAATCAGCTCCGAGTGAAGGTCCGACGGAGCGCTCTTCCATGATCCGGACCGGAGCCGGAAGCGCACCGGCCTTGAGGACAATTTCGAGATCTTTTGCCTCTTCAAGGCTCTCAATACCGTTGATGACTGAGTTGCCGCTGGGGATTTTCGACTGAACTACAGGCGCACTGTAGACTGCACCGTCAAGCACGATAGCGATACGCTTGCCGATATTTGCTCCGGTAATGCGGGCCCATTTGGAAGTTCCCTCGGAGTTCATTGCCATAAGCACTTCAGGCTGCACACCCTGTGACCCGAATGTCGCCTTTGCTTCTGTAATAACGCCGCCAGTCAACTCCGGAGTCTTTTTCACAAGATAGACTGGAAAGAGTTTTTCGCCATTCTTTCCGATTTCCGGTTTAGCGGCAAGCAGGAGCTCGGTATCCATCGGCAGCAGCGCCTGTATGTCGGCGCGATGAAGCAGGGATACCACATAATCCTTTGAGTGCTCTGTTGTATAGGCCGTACCATTCTGAAATACGCCTATAACATCATAAAGCGGCTTGGCAGAGGCCTGCCCGGTCGCTGCAGGTGCAGGAACGGGCGCCTTAAGCTGCGAAGAAACTGATGGCGACGGTAAAGCATCAGCAACAGGAGCGCTCTTTGGAGCTACACTGTTCTGAACCAGATAGGTGTTGAGGCGGTCAAGAGTCCTGACCAGTATTTCAGGATCACGGAGAAGCCTGAATTCAAGCTTGGCTGTTCCTTTCAGGAGGTTTCTCACCCTGTTTTCATCGGAAACACCTGGAAGCTCGATGATCAGTTTTCTGCTGCCCTGTGTTGTGATGACAGGCTCTGCAACACCGTACTGGTCGATACGGTTGCGAATAATCTCCTTCGCGCGGTTGAGTGCATCTTCGGACTCCTTCTCCAGTTTTTTTACAATTTCCTGGTCTGAGTTCCGGATGTCATAAAAATACCGGCTCAGGCGTATATTTTCATTTTTGAACTCACCGATAAGGATATCAAGAACTTTAGCATCGCTTTTAGATGCCTTGGCCCTGACGGTATTCATAATTGCGGTAAACTTTGCATCTTTATTCCCGGCTTTCTGATCAAAGAGATCAACCTGGTCAACTTCCATCACCAGATGCATACCACCTTTCAAATCAAGACCGAGTTTGAGGCTTTTTTTGCGGGCATTCTCAATCTCATCACGGTTACTCAGCGTGTACCGCAGACTGTCGGGTGCTGACTTAAAACTGCTGAGCTGTTTCGAAAGGGAGTAGTCGCGCCATGTTGGCCATAAAGACCAGGCCGCCACAAGTGTAACAACAGCAATAAGAAGAAGATTAAAACGTTTATTTTTCATTGATGGCATCGCTTTTCGCTCGAATAGAAATAATTCAGCCAATATATAAAATGGGGTATTGATTATCTAACAATAGGGCTCAGGGATACGCGAGCTTTGAACCGCCTTTTCAGGGATAGGCTGCGGCAATGAGTTGAAGGAATGAAGGGAGCTAAAGGACGACAGGAAGCAGTGATCACAAAGGGACCAAAAGGACAACAGGGACTTCAGTGACACGATTTACCCCGGAGACCATCGCAACCAGTGAACAACCTTGAGCTTAAAATATATATTCAACACAGGCTTATATTATTATAGAGGGCTTATAGTGACAGAGTTATGCTGTTATTACTCATATTATACTCCGATTTATTTATATTGACGAAAGGAGTGATGGCGCATAAAAGACTATTATTCGTATCTTCGGTCCTGAAAGCTTAAGTAATTGACAAATGTTTCACGTGAAACAATTCGCACATCATGTATGATATTATAGTTGCCGGGGCGGGCCATGCCGGCTGCGAAGCGGCACTGGCTGCAGCGAGAACAGGGTGCTCCTGCCTGCTGATTTCGTCGGATCTTACCGCTATTGCCAGAATGTCATGCAATCCTGCGATTGGCGGAGTGGCGAAAGGGCAAATCACAAGGGAGATTGATGCTCTGGGCGGAGAGATGGCGAAAGCAATAGACGCCACAGGAATTCAGTTCAGGATGCTCAACAGAAGCAAGGGTCCGGCGATGCACTCTCCGAGAGCGCAGGCAGACAAAGCGGCTTATTCTCATTATATGCGATGCGCTCTTGAACAGGAAAGGAATATTGACCTCCTGCAGGATACGGTTACGGGAATCGAGAGCGACTCGGGCGGATGCACAGGAGTAGCGCTCGCTTCCGGAAGAATCATCCATGCTTCAGCAGTAATCCTTACCTGCGGTACATTTTTGAACGGCTTGATTCATATAGGTATGAATCATTATCATGGCGGACGCACAATTGCCGAGCCACCGGTTTACGGACTGACAGAAAACCTTATCAAACTCGGCTTTGCAGCGGGTCGCCTGAAAACCGGCACCCCTCCGCGCATTGACGCCAGGAGTGTCGATTACTCTCTTGTTGAAGAGCAAACAGGCGATGATGAACCGGTTGTATTCTCATTCAAGACGGAACCGTTTATTAACAGGCGGCAGATCAGCTGCTTTGTTACTAAAACCACACTTGAAACTCATGAGATTCTGAAAAAGGGATTCGACAGGTCTCCTCTCTTTACAGGGAAGGTGCAGGGAATAGGCCCGCGATACTGCCCGTCAATAGAAGACAAGATCTGCCGTTTCCCGGACAAAGATAGTCACCATATATTTCTTGAACCGGAAGGTCTCGATACAAATGAGATGTATGTCAATGGCTTTTCCACCTCCCTGCCGGAAGATATCCAGATAGAGGGGCTGCGGTCTATTCAGGGGCTCGCAGGCGTCAAGATGATACGTCCCGGATATGCAATTGAATATGATTACTTCTTTCCCTATCAGGTGAACAGAAGTCTTGAAACCAAACTTGTAGAGAATCTCTATTTTGCAGGACAGATCAATGGAACCTCCGGGTATGAGGAGGCTGCTGCGCAGGGATTGATTGCCGGAATAAACGCATCACTCAAGCTTCGCAAGAAACCACCGCTCCACCTGAAGCGCTCGGATGCGTACATAGGCGTCCTGGTTGATGACCTCATCACCAAGGAGACTAATGAACCATATCGGATGTTTACATCCTCTGCCGAGCACCGACTGCTGCTGCGCCATGACAACGCTGATATCCGCCTCCATGAATTCGGATATGCCTCAGGCCTTCTTGATGAAACGACATTTACATTGTGCAGCAATAAAATCAAGGCAATAGAGGCGCTGAAACAGCTTTGCCTTGATACAAGGCTATCGGCGACTGAAATAAACCCGCTGCTGAATGAACTCGGATACAGTGATGTCAATGCCGCACAAAATGCATCGACGCTTCTGAAAAGAACAGGTATATATCTGCATATACTCATTGAACAATCTCTTTCTTTGAAAAAAGCAGTACTTGCCATTACCGATGACCACTCTATTTTTGAGCAGGTTGATATTGATTTGAAGTATGATGGTTATCTTAAACGGGATATGCTGATGGCCGATAAAATTCTCAGACTGGATTCTCATCAAATACCGGCATCATTCAAGTACGACAGCGTTTCCGGCCTGTCAAATGAAGGTCGCGAAAAATTAAAGAAACATCGTCCGGATACTATAGGGCAGGCTTCGAGAATTCTCGGTGTTTCGCCTTCTGATATTTCAGTTCTCATGATACGTCTTGGACGCTGAAATCTCATTTGTTTCACGTGAAACATTTTTCATCCTTTTTCTCCGGCTAATTAAGGTATTGAGTGCGTATGGAGAGCATTATACATGAAATTATAAACAACGACCTCCTGTTTGGAAAGGATAAAGAGGGGTGTATAGTTGGAGCCTACCAGTTATCAGACACACAGATCAGGGTATTTAACCGTGATAAGGAGAAGGTGAGTTTTCATGATGAACCTTTTTTCCCTTTTATATTTGTTTCAGACGAGTCACTGCTTGAAGGGTTTGTACCGGAAGACAGGGATAAGTTCTGGCTTGTAAAGCTTGCCGGATCAAACTTTTATCAGTGCCTCTCAATTTTCAGGAGCTGGAAAGCGTACCGGGGAGCAATTGATTTCATCAACAGCAAATCGTATGGCGAAGGATCAGACTCTTCCAGTGAAAGCGGACAGTTCGATAGCAACTCTCATATATATAATAAAGGAGACGCCGTCACCCAGTACCTGCTGCAAAGTGGCAAGACTCTTTTTAAGGGAATGATATTTGATGATCTTTATCGAATGCAGCTCGATATTGAGACAAATTACGATCCGGGAAAAAAGGGGAGCGGGAATTCAGGTATTGGAGAAGATGAAGTTATTATTGTATCACTCAGCGACAGCAGAGGGTGGGAGACGGTTCTGCATTCAAAAGGACGGGATGAAAAAGCTCTTCTTGTGGAGCTGATTGCCTTGATTGGAACAATGGATCCTGACGTTATTGAAGGACATAATATTTTCAGTTTTGATCTATCACACCTGCAAAGACGATGCGAGCGCCATGGCATCCCATTTGCAATAGGCCGCAACGGACTTATTCCAAAAACATACCCTGCAAGTATACGATTTGCTGAAAGAAGCATTGATTATCCATTTTTTGATATCCCCGGCAGGCATGTTATTGATACACTTTTTCTTGTACAGAGCTATGATATTTCAAAGCGCTCGATGCAGAGTTACGGATTGAAAGCTGTTGCAAAACATTTCGGATTTGCCTCACCGGATCGGACCTACGTTGATTATAAGGATATTGCTGCTCTATGGCTGAATAATCATGAAAAGCTTCTGGCATATGCTCTTGACGATGTGAGGGAAACAAGGGCGCTCTCATCGCTTCTGTCAGGGAGTAATTTTTACCTCGCACAAATGCTTCCCTATACCTATGCAATGACATCACGCATTGGACAGGCTGCTAAAATTGAGGTGCTCCTGGTGCGCGAATACCTTAGACGAAAACAATCGATTCCTAAACCTACTTCAGGCCAGCAGCATTCAGGCGGATATACTGAAGTTTTTCTCAAAGGAATTCTTGGACCGATTGTCTATGCCGATGTGGAGTCACTCTATCCATCAATCATGCTGTCATACAATATCTGCCCCAAAAGCGATGAATTGAACGCTTTTCCAGGGATACTGAATGACTTGAAAGATCTCAGATTCAAGGCAAAAGACAGAGCCCGCGAAGAAAAAGCTCTAGGAAGGGCCTCTCTTGCCAATAATTTCGATGCAATGCAGCTTTCCTTCAAAATCCTTATCAATGCGATGTACGGCTATCTGGGATATGCTGGCGGCATTTTCAATGATTTTGAAGAAGCTGACAAGGTAACTTCGACTGGACAAAACCTTGCAAAAAAGATGATTTTTGAGTTTGAGTCGAGAGGATGCAAGGTGATAGAAGTCGACACCGATGGTATTCTGTTTGTACCGCCTCCAACGGTCACAACAGAAGCGGCCGAAAAAGAACTGGTAGAGGAGGTTTCCATGCTCATGCCGCAGGGGATCAACATAGGTTTTGACGGGAGATACAGAAAAATGATCTCCTACATGAAGAAAAACTATGCGCTTCTTGGCTATGATAATGACATGATGCTTAAAGGATCATCACTGACGAGCAGAAGCGGCGAAAAATTCGGACGCGATTTTGTCCGCAGGGGATTTGAAACGCTGCTGACAGAGAATATCAGTGGACTTCATGATCTGTTCACGGAATACAGAAACAGCATCCTGAACCATGAGCTTGATGTTGCTGAGTTTTCAAGGACAGAAACCCTTAAAAACTCGCTGGAACAATATCAGAGTGATGTCAAAAGCGGGAAAAGATCGAAATCAATTACCTATGAGATTGCCATAAAAGCGGGCCTGGGAAGCACAAAAGGGGACCGAATAACCTATTACGTATCAGGGAGCGGAACAGGAAGTTCTTCGTATGAAAAAGGGAAACTGGCTGCTGAATGGAAAAAGGAGAAGCCGGACGAAAACACGCACTTCTATCTAAAACGCCTTGATGAACACTGCCAGAAGTTTCTTCCATTTTTCAAACCACAGGATTACAGCACAATTTTTTCAGACGATACCCTTTTTTCATTTTCCGCTGAAGGCATTGAGCTCCTGAGGGAAATCAGGCACACCGAAACAAATGATCTTGGCGGTGAACTTCCATTTTAAGCTGGTTGATATGTTTCTATCTTACGCCTGCAGAAAACACATGGAACTGTGAAGATCAATTTTCGGTAATAATTATAAACCATTTATTTAAAATCAATTCCAAGAATTCAACATGTCAGACAATAAAGTACTTCCTATTACCGATGATGTCAGCTGGATAGGTGTTCTCGACCCTGGTCTCATCACCTTTGATATTGTGATGGAGACCAAATATGGCACCACCTACAACTCCTATTTCATCAATGCCGATAAAAAGGCCATTATAGAGACAACAAAAGAAAAGTTCTGGCCGACCTATCTTGATAAAATCAAACATGTCGTCAATCCTGCCGACCTGGAATACATCATTGTTGACCATACCGAGCCGGACCATTCAGGGAATGTCAGAAACCTGCTTGCCATAGCGCCGAATGCCACCGTTGTCGGCAGTGGAAACGCCATCAAATTTCTCCGGGATCAGACAGGGCATGACTTCAAGTCACTTGTTGTCAAAACAGGCGATACGCTCAGCCTCGGCAACAAAACCCTTCATTTTATTCTCGCACCGAACCTTCACTGGCCTGACACTATCTATACCTGGCTCGAGGAAGACCGGATTCTCTTTACATGTGACTCGTTTGGATCACATTTCTGTCAGGAAGAGATGTATGATGATGCTGTCGGCAACTTTGACGATGCTTTCACCTACTATTTTGATTCAATACTGAGGCCATTCAGCAAGTACATGCTGCAGGCTGTTGAAAAGATCAAGGATTTAGATATCAAAGCCATCTGCCCCGGCCATGGCCCCATTTTGAGAAGTCACTGGAAGAAATACGTTGATCTGTCATTTACGTATGCCACAACGGCAATCGCCATGCCACAGGATAAGAATATCCTTATAGCATACGTTTCAGCCTATGAAAACACGGCATTGCTTGCGGAAAAGATAGCTGACGGATTGAGACTGTCGTGTGACTTCAATATTGATATCTGCGATATTGAAACAGTTCCCTTTTTGACACTGGAGGATAAAATTGCACACTGTTCGGGCATTATTGTCGGTTCTCCAACCATAAACCAGAATATTCTGCCCCAGATATATCAGCTTTTTGCGGCTATCAACCCTATTCGCGACAAGGGAAAACTCGGTGCGGCGTTCGGCTCCTATGGATGGAGCGGTGAGGCTGTAAAGATGATAGAAACGAATTTTACGATGCTGAAGCTGAAGGTTTTTGATCAGAGCGTCAGAATAAAGTTCAAACCTCATGAAGAGGAATTTGCCCAGTGCAGCGCGTTCGGGCATGCTTTTGCTGATAAAATGATTGAAAGGTATCAGCTCAGCTGTGATCTCTGAACAAAGGGAAATATATCTTGAAAGCCGTGGTGGTAAATCATTGCGGCTTTTTTTATTTGAAGATTATTTCATTCACCATAGGGCTCTTCAAGGCCTCATTGAGTCTGGCGATAATATCCTTTTTACGGTAATTGAGCTCCATTCTCCATGAGGGATTCTTGACCTTGATGAACAACTGCCCATTGGTAAATCGCTCGATAGTGGTTGCTTCAGCAATAGACTCTCCAACGACCGTACCCCATATCTGAAGCGTCTTGTACTGCTGGTATGCCTCTACAAACCCGAGGGAGTGGCACATATCACCCAGGAGTGCGGATATTTTTTTAGGATCGCTGGTTCTTGCCACAATTATTTAGCGCTGAATTGTTTCAGAGTCTCTATTGATAGAGCGTTTATGTTTCGCTGCTCCTTTATTTCCGTAGAGGTAATGATAGTCTGTCCGCAGGTTTCAAGAATGCTTAAAATATCAGCTGTCCTGATGGAATCAAGTTCACTGAATACATCATCAAGAAGGCAGAGAGGTTTTTCGCCAATGATTTCAGAAAAAAACTGGTGCTGGGAAAGCTTGAGGCAAATGAGAAATGTTCTCATTTGACCCTGGGATGCATATTTTTTTAGTTCCTTCCGGTCAAGCAGAAAAACAAGATCATCCCTATGCGGTCCAATCATGGTTTGAGTACGAAGAATCTCCTGCTTTTCTATCTCTTTAAACTTCGCAATAAAAAGAAGATAGAGATCTTCCAAAGATATATCGGGACTGATGCTGCCCAGTGAACAACGGTAGAGTATTGAGGGATCCTCATGTACCGATAATCGTGAGTAAATCTCCTTGAAGTGGAGAAAAAAGAGAGCTGCAAATTTCATTCTTGCATGAACAATCGATGCGGCAAGCCTGGAGATCTGCTCAGTCCACAGGGAGAGCATATCATTCGGCGGGCTATGCTGTTCATACAATTGCAGAAGCAGGGCATTTCGCTGATGGAGCACCCTTCTATAGGCTAACAGGTCATCAAGATACCGGCGATCAGTCTGACTGAGAGCGTTATCGATAAAACGCCTTCGTTCAAGAGGAGCTCCATTGACAATAACTATCTCCTGAGGAGAAAAAGTAATGCATGGAACTCTTCCAATATGGCGTGAAAAGGGTTTTATCTCACTGTTATTGACGATAATCTGCTTCTCTTTTTCTTTCGTGCAGGTTATTTTTACAGTAATACTACTCTCAGATTCATCAAAGAAAACGCCGTTCAGTAAAAAGTAATCCTGAGAGAAGGTGAGGCACTCGCTGTCTGCAGCGCTGACAAAACCTTTTGTCAGCGCACAGAAATGAATACCCTCAAGCATAGAGGTCTTACCCGATCCATTTGGGCCATACAGAAGATTGATTCCGGGGGATGGCTCAAAACTCAGTAACCGGTGATTTCTGAAATTTTCATAGGTTATACGCTGGAGTCTCAATACATATCCCCACTCATCAACTGTTTATTCTGACAGGCATAACCAGGATGATCAGTTTATCGTCATCCTCTTCCTTATGCGGCTTGAAAATAACTGCTGTCGTCGGACTTTTAAGCTCGATACGGATATCGTTATCATCAAGATGTGCCAGGGCAGCTTCGATAAATCTTGAATTAAAGCCTATGGTAATATCCTCTCCAGTGTAATTGCATGGCAACTCTTCCTGTGCAGCTTCACCTTCGTTGGTATTTTCAGCCATAACTTTCAGAAGCTGACCTTCAATCACCATCTTTATATCGCCAATACTGGAAAAACGACCCACACGCCTTACAGAATCATAAATCAGAGAACGATCGATAATGAGATGTTTATCATGTTCAATCGGAATAACCGCATCATAATTCGGATATGGTTCAACAATAAGAGCAGCATCAAGAACAATGTTACCACTGATGAAACGCACAAACCGGCGATCAGCATCAATGCTCATTGTAACCGAGTCGTTCTGTACAAGTTTCTGCAGGATGGAAAGAACCCGTGCAGGAACAACAAATTTCTGCTTTTCAGCGACATCTGTCGATGAATTCTTTCTGCATCTCACCAGTCTATGCCCGTCAGTAGCTACAGCAGTAAGAACAGTTCCCTGAAGTTCAAACAAAACGCCCATCATTGCAGGTCTCATACCATCCACACTGCATGCGAAAAGTGTTTTCTGAACCAGATCAAGCAACTCCGCTGTCTGTAGTTCCAGTGAAATGTCGTAGCTCTTTTCATGTTTTTCAGGCTTGCTCTCAAACTGGCATGGAATTTTGTATCTGCCTTTATCAGTCGTGATATGAACGGTACCATGATCACTGATTTCCTGCCGTTCAATGACAAAGGAAACAGAAGTATCATACATACTCCTTAGAAAATCCTGCAATGTTCTGGCTTTGATGCCAATGTTTCCATTATCAGCTGTTTCAACATCACTCTTTGCAGTTATGGAAAGTTCTCCATCAGTAGCAAAGAGAGTCAATGATCCCGATTCAATGGATAAATGGACATTTTCAAAACGCGCATCAATGGCTTTTGCCGGGATTGCCTGTGCGACTTTACTGACGGCATCCTGGAGTTGACGGATCGAGGAGGTTAATTTCATCTGCTCCAACTTTTACTATTTAATATTTATAGAAAATTGTTGTTGTTGTTGACTGTGTTGATATCTGGATAACCGGGAGTTAGAAATTTCTATTTACCTGTAAATAAATAACTTATAAAAATTTTCCATACTCTCGAAACTGTTGATAACCACCCTGCTCTTCTGCTTAAGGATTGTGTATGGTTTGTTGATGAATATTCTTTCACTGGAGCCGTGTTGATAACCTGTGACTTATCAAGAAGAAACAAACACTCCGCCAACAACTTGTACACATCCTTAATTACATGGAGCTGATCTCAATCCTTTTTTTGATTTCCTCAATTTTTTTCCTCTCCTCAGTGACTGTTTCCACCCGTTTGGCGATCGTGTTCACTGCATGGATGACCGTCGAGTGATCTCTGCCTCCAAAATGAAGCCCTATGGTTTTTAGTGACGATTCGGTGAGATGTTTTGCCAGATACATAGCCATCTGCCGCCCGACCGCGATCTCCTTTTTCTTTGATTTTCCCTTCAGGTCGTTAGCGGTGATGGAGAAGTATGCACAGATCGCTTTTTCAATAGTATCAAGCGTCAGGCGTTTTGTTGTATGACGGATAATGTCTTTAAGGGTAGACTTGGTAAACTGAAGATCAATTTCCCGGTTGTCGAGCGACTGGGCAGCAAGAAGCTTGACAATGCACCCTTCAAGTTCACGAACGTTTTCGGTGATATTGGTGGCAATAAATTCGATAACTGCTTCATCAAGATTGACGCCGCTCTGATGCAGTTTACTGAGAATAATGGCTTTACGCGTTTCGTAATCAGGCGGTTGAATGTCTGCAGAGAGTCCCCAGTTGAAGCGTGATATCAGTCGATCTTCAATTCCCTTGATATCTTTGATAGGCCTGTCAGCCGAGAGTATAATCTGCTTGTTTGACTGATGCAGGGTATTGAAAATATGAAAAATTTCCTCCTGCGTTTTTTCCTTGCCTGAAAAAAACTGGATATCATCAATGATGAGGACGTCGATTGATCGATAGAAAGAGGAAAATTCCTGGATTTTGCCATTCTGGATCGCATTGACAAAATCAATGGCAAATTTTTCACTCGACACATAGAGCACCCGCTCCGAAAGCCTGTTTTCCCTGACACTGTTGCCTACAGCCTGCATCATGTGGGTTTTGCCAAGCCCTACGCCACCGTAGATCACCAAGGGGTTGAAGGCATTCTGGCCGGGACTCTGGGCAACTGACTTTGACGCCGCAAATGCGAGAGAATTACAGTCGCCTCTTATAAGAGTATCGAAGGTATACTTGGTGTTCAGGTGGGTCTCAAAACGGGCAAGATTGCGATCAAATTCTTCAGAATTCTTTATGCGCACGACAGCCGCATTGCTTGCAGCGATGAAATCAGCGTTCATGGTGTTCTGGTGCGGCAACTCTATAGTTACCGGCTGCCCCTGCGACTTATCCATCACTATCGAATACATCAGTCTCGCTTCGGGGCCGATCACATCTTTCAGAGCCTGTTTTAAAAAAGAAGAGTAATTTTCTTCAATCCACTCATAAAAAAACTGACTCGGGACTTCAATAGTCAGCTCACTGCCTGCAAAGCTGAGTGGTCGAATCGGAAAAAACCAGGTTTTAAACGCAAGAGGGTTAATTTTTTCTCTGATAGCATTAAGACATGCATCCCAGACTTGCTGTTCTATTGAGCCGCCCTTCTGTGTGTTGGTTTGCGGAAAATCCGGAAACGCTTTTGACGTAACTTCGAGCATAAAAGAAAGGGATTTGAGCGGTAAGGGCCGGGATTGTCTGAACCATCAACATTTACTGTTCACAAGTTAGTGTTTTAAGTGGACAAAAAACAATTTCGTTTACGAAAATCCTTTCCTATGGAGGGGTATGCGCAGGTAAAGTTGTTAACATGATAAGATATTGTTTTTGTTGAAATTAGAGGGTGTTGGAGGAAAAGTAATCAACATGTGTTAATTCTTTCGTCGGCAGGGTTTTCGGGGTGTCACGGGTGGCGAAATTATTTTATCCACAAATTGTCAACATTGTTGATAACTTAAGCGGGGTTAAAAATTTTTTACGACACCAGACTGTTTTTTTAAGTGAAATCTGCCTCATTTTTTGATGGTAATCTCCTTGATGTGACGGATGAATTTGTTAATGAGCGTCTATTGTGCTAAATTACGCGCCCTGTATTATGAATTATTAATAAGTTTGGAGCTATAAGCGATGAAAAGAACCTTTCAGCCACGGAATAGAAAAAGAAGAAACAAGCATGGTTTCAGACAGAGAATGGCGACCAAGAATGGCCGTAAAGTTCTGTCCGCAAGAAGAGCCAAGGGCCGTCACTCTCTTTCCGTAAGCAGTTCTATGGGTACAGCAGGACAGTAAGTGACCTCGGTGTCGACCCTTTCGGGGTTGACTCATGAAAAAAATTGCTCCTTCACGTTTTGAATAAGTTACACGTCCATTCTCTGCGAAAGCATGAGATTTTGAGGAAAAAACTACTGATTTCGCTCCTGTTCAAGAGAGGAAGAAGTTTGAAAGGCGATTTTTTGAAAATGATATATGCCTCTCTCAATCCCGAGAACAACTCTGTTACCGGGATTCCATCGATTCTTTTTGCTGTGAGCAAAAAAACAGTCCCCTCTTCAGTTCAGCGCAACAGGGTAAAAAGAATGATGAGAGAAGCCTACAGGCTTGAAAAATCGAATGTGGAGCTTACGGTGGGGGTTCAGCACGAAGGCAGTGCTCCCGGGCAGCTTTGCATCGCTTTTCTTTACACGGGCAGAAAAAAAACTTTTCCAAATCTTGACGCATTCAGAGAGGAAATCAGCAGGTTGTTGCATAATATGACTCTTTCGTGAATGGATGCGATACCGTCGGGCATTGATTGAACTGTCGAAGAGCATGTGAAAGGGGAGATGTTTTTTTACTTGATAAAGGATGAGAGAGCATGAGTAGCTGGATGTTTTTTAATCAGGTGCCGATTATGCTGATAAAATTTTATCAGTCGTTTCTTTCGCCTCTGCTTGGCCCTTCCTGCAGATATTTTCCTACCTGTTCCAGTTATGCTCTTGAAGCTTTTCGGCAGCATAACTTTTTTTATGCATCCTGGTTGACCGTGTGGCGCATTGTGCGATGTAATCCCTTTGCAAAGGGAGGGTTTGATCCGGTGCCTGTAAACAAAAAAAGAGTTTCATAGTTTAAAATAAAAGTGTGAGGTAATGGATAGAAATTCAGTAACCGGTCTTGCGCTTATCGGCTTGATCATGATAGTCTGGCTTCAGTTTATGACGCCGGAGAAAAAGCTGGTAAAGCCTGTAGCCGCGGTGAAAACGGAGAAGGTGGAACGTAAGGTAGAGGCAGCTCAGGCTCCTCTGCCCGAAAATTTAGGAGTTTTTGCTTCAGCAGCCGGCGGTAAAGAGCAGCTTCTGAAGGTCAACAACGATGTTTTTAGTGCAACCCTCTCTACAAAAGGTGCAACACTGAAGTCCCTGGTGCTCAAACAGCATCTGGACAGCAGCCACAAGCCGTTCAACCTTGTCAGCAATGATAAAAACGGCGCACTTTCGCTGCTTTTTCTGACCAGGGAAGGTAAAAAAATCGATACGAGAGATCTCTATTTCAGCAGCGTAACCCTGGATACCCTGCATACCGTCACCGGCAAGGAAAGTTATGCAGTGCGCTATCACCTTGATGTCGCTCCCCAGCAGTCTATTGATATCAGCTATCTCTTTGCAGGCAATAGCTATAAAGTGGGTTATGACGTCAAGCTGACCGGATTCGGAAATGCTCTCGCAGGCAATGAGTATCAGCTGCAGTGGGACGGAGGGCTTGCCTACTCTGAAAAAAACCGGCAGGATGAATCTCAGAGCTCCATTGCGGGGGCCTTCCTTGGCGGCAGCGTCGTCAAGATTGCAGCAAGCAAGGAGAATCAGGCCTATCGTGAAGAGCAGTCGGGTGAGGCCAAGTGGGTTGCCGTCCGTAACAAGTATTTTGTCGCAGCGCTTATTCCTCAGGGGCGCACTGAAGGGATTTTTCTTGACGGAAAAAGAAAGCCCGGTGATTTTACCGATTATATAGCCGCCCTTAAAATGGGTGTACCTGCTACCGGCAATGTTACGGATAACCACTTCAGCCTCTATTTCGGGCCGCTTGATTACAATATTGTCAAGGCTCAGAACGTCGGTCTTGAAAAGATCATGGATTTCGGCTGGGACTGGCTGACAAGACCGTTTGCCGAGTTTATCATTCTGCCGGTTTTCAGCTGGCTCAATACCTTTATCAGCAATTACGGCCTTATCATTATCATATTCGCGCTGCTGATCAAGCTGGTAACCTACCCGCTTTCCATCGCGTCCACGAAGTCAATGAAAAAAATGTCGGCCCTGCAGCCGGCCCTCAAGGAGCTTCAGGAGAAGTACAAGGATAATCCCGCAAAGCTGCAGAGTGAGCTTGGCAGGATTTACAAGGAAGCCGGCGTGAACCCGCTAGGCGGCTGTTTGCCCGTATTGCTGCAGATGCCTCTGCTCTATGCGATGTTTTATGTCTTCCGTTCATCCATTCAGCTTCGTCAGCATGGCCTGCTCTGGGTAAAGGATCTCTCCATTCCTGATTCCATTCTGGATTTCGGTTTCAGCGTCCCCATGTATGGTGACCACATTGCGGTGTTTCCGATTCTGATGGCCGTGACCGTCTTTGTGCAGCAGAAAATCACACCGACGACACAGAGCAATGATCAGATGAAAGCGATGATCTATATTTTCCCTGCCATGATGCTGCTGTTTTTCAACAACATGCCTGCAGGTCTTGGTCTCTACTATCTGATGTTCAACGTTTTCAGCGTTGCGCAGCAGTTTTATATCAATAAGACCACTACTCTCGACGATCTGCCGAAAGTCAACCTCGGAACCTCTTCAAGCTCATCCGCGAAACAGAAAAAAGGGGGAGCTAAAAAGTAAACCAAAATTATGGCGCTGATTGAGCAGGCAGATGTATGGCTGTTCCAGCTGCTGAACCTTCATCTGGTTCATCCGGCAGCCGATGATCTCATGGTCTTTCTGACCAGGGAGAGGCTGTCGGGACATATTTTTTTACTTGCAGCTCTGTTTATCGCTGTCAGAAGAGGAAAAGAGGGTTTTGCAATTATCTGCTTCGCACTTCTTTCTGTCGGCCTCTCCGATTTTATCGCATCCGGCATATTCAAACCACTTGTTCAGCGTACCCGCCCCTGCTTTGCTCTTGAGCATGTAAGGCTTCTTATCGACCAGGCGAGAAGCTATTCCTTTGCCTCATCCCATGCCGCCAATACCGCCGCGGTCGCCTCCATAACATGGGTATTCTTTCACCGGGGTGTACTGGTTGAAAAGCTGTTCACCATCACCATGATTTTCTACGCTCTCGCTGTTGCGTTATCGCGGGTCTACGTTGGCGTTCACTACCCCGGAGACGTATTTGCCGGTCAGTTGATCGGGGTTTCCAGCGCCTCAATTGTCTATATCATAGTGACGTGGCTCTGGAAGAACGTTATCCAGCCTCGTTTCATGCGTCAGGAGAGCTGCAGCGATGGCTGACACCTTCTGGGGAATAGACCTTGGCGGCACCAAAATCGAGGCGGTGGTGATTGACCGCTCCATGCAGCCCCTCATTCGCCGCCGGATTGTGACGGAGGCAACCCAAGGCTATCGCCATATCCTCGATCGCATAATGCACCTGGTTGAGATGATCTCAGAGGAATCAGGCATTGCACCTCCGGAAGTGATCGGCGTCGGCACCCCCGGTCGTTATGACAAGGCCCTGGCCATCATGAAAAATTCCAATACGGTATGCCTGAATGGTCGCGATTTCAAAGGCGATCTTGAAGCGGTCCTCCAGAAAAAAGTGATCATAGAAAACGACGCCAACTGTTTTGCCCTCGCCGAATCCCGGCTCGGCGCAGCGGCATCAATCATGCGCGACCCGTCAAAGACAGCTTTCGGTATTATTCTCGGTACCGGTGTCGGCGGAGGGATTGTATGTCACGGGAGTTTGCGGCACGGAGCCCACGGCATTGCCGGTGAATGGGGGCATAATGAGCTGATCGCGGACGGCGAACCCTGCTATTGCGGCAGAAGGGGCTGTGTGGAGACGGTTATTTCAGGCCCTGCGCTTGAACGATTTTATCAGAAACTCACCGGACGCTCCCTCCCCCTGGAGCAAATCTCGGCAACTGCAGGGTCTGACGCTGCTGCAGCTGAAACGATTGAGCGCCTGCTCTTTTATTTCGGCAAAGCGCTGGCTCAGGTGCTCAATATCCTTGATCCTGATGTCTGCATTTTAGGCGGCGGTGTCGGGCAGGTTGAGCAGCTCTATTCGAAAGAAGCTGTGCAGGCTATTGAGCGGCATTTGTTTAACAGCGAGCTGAGGATTCCGCTACTGCGCCCTCTTCTTGGAGATAGCGCTGGTGTTTTCGGTGCTGCGCTGCTTACTATAGGGAGGAGAGAAGAATAGGACCTATAGGTCGTATGGGACTTATAGGGCTTATAAAAGACGTTGTTTGCGGAGAATTTAATTTATGCTCAGCGTTTTGAGTGGATTGAATCCATTGCCTTGTTCGTGCGGGTATCCTTTGGGGTTGCATATCACCTTTGTATTTCCAATTGAATATTCCATGGCGGTATGGCAGTGGCCACAGATCCAGTAGGCTATCTTGTGGGTCATGACTTCTTTTTCAAGGTCAGAAACGTAAGCTGCATTAAGTGCATCCCCCCTGTAATCGGGCAGAATTCCCTGCAGTGAAGGATGGTGATGCGTTACCACTACAATCGTGTATCCCAGCGCCGCATAGTGATCAACAGCGAGAAAAAGCCTCTTTTTTTGCTTATGGTGTAGGGCTAAAATGTATTCCGGTCTTAACCGGCGGTATTCAGTGCCGACTTTTATCAGATTATAGTCGCTGAGCCCATGATTTATGTCAAACATTACCAGAGGATTGCCTCCATAATAGTCAGTCCAGAGAGTGGTGCCGATTATAGCAACTTTTTCCTCTTCAATAATGAGCTGACCGGTAACAGTGTTTTTAATCCCATACTCAACAATGCTGTTCTGGTAAGAGTGTTTCTCAATGTTCCCTTTATACCATTCATGATTTCCCTCAACCACAAAGACGTATTTGAACTGGCTGGAGCATTTTGAAAGAAAACTGAGCCAGGTTTGCTTTCGGTTGAGGAGTCCAATATCTCCGGCAAGAATGAGGGTCGAATCCTTATCATCATCAAGTTCAGGAACAAGATAGTCACACCCGCTCTGCTCGTGACAAAACTCATTGTGGATGTCGGACATCACCCTGATAAGCATCAGCAGTTTTGGGTGGGATTCTGTGCGTTCATGTCCTCTGCGATTTGCCAGACAATAACTCTCTCTTCTGCTACCGCAGTAACTTCATCCAGAAGAGCTTCTTCTCGAAGAAAATCATCGAAACTGCTACCAATATTGTTCTGTTCCATTTTTAAATATACAAAATAAGTACATCTCTTCAAGTATTCTTTCGACCCATTTAACAGCTCCAAAACTGCCGAAGTTGATGAATGTTAAAGTGGTCGAAATCGACCAGTTTGCAAATAGAGGCGGATTGGCAGAACGAGGCTCTTAGGCTGGCTTTTCAGTGACAACTTGAAATTTAACTCCAAGTCTTGTTGCTGGCCAATATTTTCTTGAAATAATTAATCCAATGGATTACATTTTGACAATGAATATTGCAACAATAAGAGAAACAATGGATAACGCATTTAAAAGTATAAAGAAAGGGCTGGAAGAGGCTGTTGATTATTCTAAAGGGAAAAAAGTAACGGTCAGGGTATTTTATCCGGAACCTGTTAATGTCAAGAGCATCCGACAAGGAACAAACCTTACGCAGGATGAGTTTGCTGCTGCATTCGGCATCAGCGTCGCCACACTGAGGCATTGGGAGCGGGGTGATCGAAAACCGCATGGCCCGGCATTGGTACTCCTCAATCTTGTGAAAAAAGCACCCGACACCGTATTGAATGTTTTGAACAGCTGATTTTCGGGCTGAGAGTAAAGAGAAGAATAGGGCCTATAAAAGACGGGGTTGGCGGGGCAGTAAAGGTAAAAAACTGACGAGGTATTGACGTAAAATAAGCTTATATTGCTGGATGTAGAGAGGTCGGGAAAAGCGACTTCAATCTCAAAAGTCCTTACCGATGAGAGAGTGATAATGGCCGAAAAGCTTAAGGAGATTCATCGATGAGCCGCAAAGAAATAGAGAACAAACATCACCAGACTTTTGAAGAGATAAAGTATATCAACTCAAATGGCTCGGAATATTGGATGGCACGGCAACTGGCGAAGATTCTCGATTATGCGGAATTTCGCAATTTTTTGCCGGTTATTGAGAAAGCTAAAAAGGCTTGTCAAAACAGCGGTCAAACAGTTGAATACCATTTCGTGGAGATGCACGAGATGGTTCTGATTGGGTCGGGCGCTGAGCGCAATATGGAATCTTATGCCTTTTCTCGCTATGCCTGCTATCTGATTGTCCAGAACAGCGATCCATCCAAGCCTGTTATCGCCAATGGGCAGACATATTTTCCTATCCAGACTCGCAGACAGGAATTGTCGAACGATGAGGCTTTTAAAAATCTCAAGGAGGAGGAAAAACGACTGTTCCTTCGCAACGAAATGCGCGAGCATAACAAACAATTGGTGGTAACTGCCCATCAGGCGGGGGTAGAAACCAATCTCGATTTTGCCATTTTTCAGAATCATGGTTACAATGGGCTTTATGGCGGACTTGATGCTAAGGGTATTCATCAGCATAAAGGACTGAAAAAGAGCCAACAGATTCTTGACAATATGGGCAGCACTGAGTTGGCAGCCAACCTCTTCCGTGCCAATCAGACAGAGGAAAAACTTCGTCGTGAAAATATTCAGGGAAAGGTTAAAGCCAACCGGACCCACTATGATGTCTGTAAAAAAGTCCGCCAAACCATTAAGGAACTTGGCGGCACCATGCCCGAAGACCTGCCGAAACCTGATGAGGATCTGAAAAAAATCGTCGGAGAAAAAGCTGGATGGACCAGCTAATGAACAGCAATCGGAATAAATTAACAACTTATAAGGCAATGCTTGCGAGCATTGATTTGAGCAATGAATGTTAAAGTGGTCGAAATCGACCAGTTTGGAAACAGAGGCAGATAGGTATTCGGTAATAACCTTATCGTTATTGGCTCATCAGAAAAAACCCATTTTTATTCTGCTTAAGCAATTCTGCGATTTCGGGTTACATCAAGTCTTATTGTTCAATAAGAGC